>WBZM01000169.1_pt1 | contig 107348 bp, 121 predicted proteins | sample 5204271 | NCBI WGS metagenome assembly WBZM01 (sample SAMN12344346, study PRJNA552823) | activated sludge metagenome | biome: Activated sludge suspended growth; feature: Nitrification reactor; material: Wastewater; isolation source: activated sludge from nitrification reactor of wastewater...
TGGACAGGAGCGCAGGGAAGGGTTTGTCGGGCATGAGAGATTCCAAATCGGGTTCCAGAATCCAGTATAGGCACCCCGCGCACAGAAACTGCGGCGCCCCTGTCGCTGGATCCGGGGGATGGAAAAGCCCGGGATGGTGGTATGATTTTGCAATGGGATTTTCTGAGACTTTTCTGAAAGTCCTGTTGGCGAACCGCTGCGTTTGACTGCGTTTGATGACGAAAGCATGCGGTTATATGCTTGATTATTAAGGATTTGGTGTGTAGCTGTCATGCGGAAATTCCATTGAAAATCCGCGTGTCCGTGGTTCGATTCCGCGATTGGCCACCAAAATTCAAACCCCAACCACTCTCGGTTGGGGTTTTTTATTGCCTGTTTGCGCCAACTCCCGCGTGTTCTCGCGGGTTCCTTCGGAGTCTTGCGGACTTCGCCTTCGTCACCGCTAGGCAGGTTCGGCGCCCGGTTCTCTCTCTATTGGACCTTTCTCTCTGCGGGCGGGACTTTGTGTTTTTGCCCGAAGTCCGCAAAGGTCACGACCCACCCCCTATAAAGATCAATGGGTTACGAGTTGTCGAATCGACTGGTTTGTTTTACAGATTGGTAGGCGAGTAATTCGTCACCCACCAACCCCAGGCGTTGCTACTACTCGTCGTCCCTGATCACACGGAACATCTCCGCTGCGTTTTGCCGTGCAGTTGCCTGTTGATCTGCACTGATCGGTTCAAGCCTGACACCATCGCGGCCGTCTGCAAAGATGGGGCCACCGACGTCATCGTCGTAAGCGGACCCATCTTCGTGGATAGCGTGGTAGTTGTCCTTGGTCAGATCGCTACCAAGCATTTCTGCGAGGTAGAGCCATGTCCAACAACGAACCAGATCACCATGGTCAAACTCTTCAATCAGCTGGCGCATGGCTTCGGTGTCACCGCATTTGGCCGCCTCAGTCAGCCACTTCTTCGAGTCTTCGCGCCTGCCCAGTCGTTCGGCGATCTCTGCCACCCAGGCGGGGTCTGCATTGACGTCACTGGTGGCCTGCTCGAAAAACGCAGGGTCGTCAAAACGATCGGCCAATTCCAGTAGCGCTTCGGGGCAGCCAAGTCTGGCGGCTTCCTTCAGGTGTCGTGCGAATAGCTGCTCGCGGTTCAGTCTGGCTTCATGGCTGTCCGCCCACTCTTTCTCGACACCCGCGAGTACGCGGCCGCTTTGCGCCTGCTGGTACCAGTAGTCACTGCCGGTCTCTACGTCGTCGATGTCGTCGTCGGCGTGGATCAGCGCCAATGCAAAGTGGGCGGTCGCGTTACCTTTGGCTGCCGCGTTGGTGAGTCCATCAATGAGGAGTGGTGAAATGAGGGCTTCGGTAACCGCCAGCCGTTCGTCTTCCACGAGCTCCCAGTCATCTTCCTCTTCGTCCTCGTTCCAGTCCCCATGCCCTGGCTCATAGCGAAGATGGGCGATCAAATCCGGAATCCTGATGACGCCAATTTCCTGCTCAGTCAGTAACCGTGGAAGCGAAGCAGCCACCACGTCTGCTGTGTTGGTGTCGTACCCGATTTCCAGGCAACGATCCCTCACGTGGTCGACGTATTTCGAGGTACGTCGATTGGTGAGTGAGTCTTTGGTGAAAACCGCGTCCGAGGAGAGTGCCGCATAAGAGTTGAAGCCGAATGATGCGGCCAACAACTCGTAGATGTGAGCCCGTTTGAACTGGGCACCGGTAGCGGTCTGGAGGTGCTGTTGCGTGCTGTACGCGAGTTCTTTGATCGTCATGATCAACCTTTCCTGAATGCCACGTCGAATACGGGTCAGGCGCACACGTTTAAGTCCCCGACGACGAGGCTCAAAGAGAGGTTTGCAATGACGGAACAGATCGCCTGTTTTTACTCGTGTGCAAGTAGGGTGGGCACCTGTAGAAATTCTAGCGTCGAAGCCGAAATCCGTCCATGCCCAAAAGAGATCGAGTTCGGGAGCGAAGTTCAGAATTGTTTTCTGAACTTCAGAAAATGGCTATGTCGCCGTGGATCAGGATGCGAGCGTAGCCTGCAATCGGTGCAGCCCTGCAGTGACTTCATCGACCAAGGCTTGCTCTGTGGCGTCCTCGGGAGTCCAGTGGGTGGTCCATTCGACAAACTGTGTCATCTGGGCAGCGCGATCGCGCGAGAGCTTGGCGTTGGCCAGACCCGACTGGATGATCGGGATGAGTGCCGACGCAGCGCGTAAGCGGTTCAGTTGCGGGGTGGGTACGGGCGTTTTCGACATAGCCAACTATTGAAGCATCTTTGTCTTTTTAGGTAAACGATGCCAGATCCATGGAGAGCTTGTTGGCAGCTTGTGGCCACTCAGGCGTGGCATTTATACTGTACGGAAAAACAGTATCCGTATGCAGCCAACTCTTGTCCGTCGTCGTCCTTCGCCATCCCTGAGCCAGACTCCTTTGGAGGTGGCACAGGACCCGGTTGCGTTCGAATTCCGGTTGCTCACTCATCGGATCAGCGCGGGATTTCCGTCGCCGGCGGCGGACTACGCTGAAGAAGGGCTCGATCTCAACGACTACCTCGTGCGCAACAAGCCAGCGACTTTCATGTTCACGGTCAGGGGCGACTCCATGATCGGCGCCAGCATCGAGGAAGGCGATAAGGTGGTCGTGGACCGTGCCATGACGCCGAAGCACGACGACATTGTGGTCGCAGTGATTGAGGGCGAATACACGATCAAGCGCCTCTACAAGCACCAGGGGCGGGTTGAACTCCGGCCAGAAAATCCCGCCTACAGCCCGATCATCTTCAACGACGGCGTGGAACTGCTTGTCTGGGGTGTCGTGGTTGGCGTGGTCCGGCGCTATAGCTCCCGAGGTTGACCATGACGTCCGCGCCGCAGTTTGCGCTGGTGGACGTCAATAACTTCTACGTCTCCTGCGAACGCGTTTTCAAGCCCAGTCTGGAAAACACCCCGGTTGTCGTTCTTTCAAACAACGACGGTTGCGCTGTTGCGCGCAGCAACGAGGTCAAGTCGCTGGGCGTGAAGATGGGGATGCCATGGTTCAAGATGAAGGACCTGGCCCGCCAGCACGGCATCCAGGCCTACTCATCGAACTATGCACTGTATGGCGACATGAGCAACCGGGTGACCAGCATCCTGCGCGACTATTCTCCGGACCTGGAGGTCTACAGCATCGACGAGTCCTTCCTGCGCATCGAGACGGTCGCCCACCTTTATGGTGGTGCCATCCCCATGGGGCAACAGATGCGTCACCGCATCAAGCAATGGACGGGCTTGCCTGTGTGCGTTGGTGTCGGGCCGACCAAGACGCTGGCGAAGTTCGCCAACCACCTGGCCAAGAAGAACGACGTTTTCAACGGCGTGTGCGACCTCCATTCGATGACGCGACCGGAACGTCTAGAGTGGATGTGGGATGTCGAGGTTGGCGAGGTATGGGGCGTTGGGTCCCGTATCAGAAAGCGCCTGGCTGGCATGGGCATCGATACCGTGCTCGACTTGCGCAATGCCTCGCCCAAGCAAATGCGTGCTCAGTTCGGGGTGGTCATGGAGCGCACCTGCAACGAACTGCGCGGGATTTCCTGCCTGGAGCTGGAGGATGTCATGCCGCCCAAGCAGCAGATCATGTCGTCGCGCAGCTTCGGGACGACTGTCGAAACCTTCGAGGAGTTGCGCGAGTCAGTGGCCAGTTACCTGGCCAGTGCCGCAGAAAAATTGCGGCGACAGAACTCCGTGGCTGCTGCCGTCTATGTCTTCGTGCTGACCAACCGATTCAAAGAGGACGAGCCGCAGTACAACGCCGGGATCACGGTGCCAATGGACGATGCTACGGACGACACACTGGCGCTGACCTCTGCCGCATTGAGGGGGCTGGCGGCGATTTTCAGACCAGGATTTCGCTACAAGAAGGCTGGGGTGATGCTGACCCTGCTCTCCGATAAGGGCGCCCGCCAAGCGACGCTGTTTGATGATCCGGTTGCCCGAGCAAAATCAGAGAAGCTGATGGAAGCGATGGATGCCATCAACCGTGAGTTCGGGAGGGGGACCCTCCGCTCGGGCGCGAGTGGCGTTGCGCAGCGTTGGGCGATGCGCGCAGGAAACCGTTCGCCGCGTTACACCACACGGTGGGACGAGTTGCCTGTTGTGACATAAATTTGTCTGGAGTCGGCCACAAGCGGCCAGTAGGCTTCGCCCTAAAGCTGTCATTTGAACGGCTGCTTTCTTAGTTTCTGCCTCCACCCAAGCGGAGCATCAGTCAGCAGTTTCAGCCACTCCACCACCCAGTGCTCGGTATATTGCAATGAAGCGAAGCTGCGTGCGCCCCTGGCTTGCAACAACGTCACGCCTTGCTTGAATGTCGGTACGCTGAGCGTCGATAACATTGAGGTAATCGACCAACCCGGCACGCTCCCGAGCTTGTGCCAACTGATAGACATCAGCACTGCTTTGAGCCTTAACAAGAAGGCGCTGTTGCCGTTCCTGTTCTGCTGCATAGGACGTCAATGCATCGTCAACTTCCTGCCAAGCCCTCAATACCGTCCGTTGAAATTCGATAGCAGCTTCCTGCTGGCGCAGTTCTCGAAGCGTCACGGTGGCACGACGGCGGCCACCATCGAAAATCGGCAAATCCAAACTCGGACCGATAGACCAGAAGCGGCTACCCCAATCACCAAACTTGCCAGCTTCGTAGGAATCCAAACCGAAGCGAAGACCAAGGCGAACACTAGGATAAAGCTGGGCCTGGGCTTCGCCTATCGCCGCAGTTGCCTGATGTAAGCGCGCTTCGGCCGCACGAATGTCAGGGCGTCGACCGGCCAACTCAGATGGCACGCCGAGCTTGTATTGAGGCAACACCATTGCCGCGGCAGGAGCACTCTCGGCGGCCAGCTCTTTGGCCAAATCACCGGGGCGCAGCCCGAGAAGCAGGCAAATACGGTTCTTGGACTGTGCCTCCTGTTCAAGTAGCGGGGGCATCTGTGCCTCAAGGTCAGCCAGTTGCAGCCGCTGGCGCTCAAGGTCCAAATCGTTGGCGAGTCCATGCTTGCTCCTGGACTCCATCATAGATGTCCGCTCGCGCAGGGCCGTGATGTCGTCCCGCGTCAATTTCAACAGGCGTTGCGTTGTGCGCAGGTCGATATAGGCCATCGCCAAGTCGCTGGAGATGACGAGTCTGGTCTGGTCAAGTAATGCCAACGAATTGGCGATGTCTGCATCAGCAGCCTCAACCGCTCGGCGCACACGTCCCCACAGGTCAATTTCCCAAGACGCATCGAATCCGCCTTGGTAGGAGGTGTAAGGCTCGGATAGTGATTTGGCAACCGCATCCCGATTATTCGGCGCCATTACGTCCAGCACCCGGTCCCCCGCCGCGTATTCGCTCTGCCGCTGGCGAATTGCGCCACCCTGGAGTTTGACTTCGGGGACTTGCTGGCTAGCAGTGACACTCCTCTGAGAGCGTGCCTGTTCATAGTGAAGCATTGCAGTCTTCAAGTCTGGGCTGGACTCAAGCACGCGGGTTTCCAACTGGTCCAGCACGGAATCCTGAAATGCAGCCCACCACTTATGCTCGGGGGCTCCCTGCATCCCCTCGTTCCTGGGCAATTCTTTGCTCGAGCTCGACCATAAAGACCAAGTGGCCGGAGACAAAAGCTCAGGTGCCTTATAGTCAGGGCCAACGGCTGCACATGCCGACAATAGAATGCTCGTGCTCAGGAGCCACAGCGACCGATGCACACGCAAGGTTAAGGTGTTCTTCATTGCATTCCCCTTAGGTCAGCCGATTTCGGAAAAGCCATGCGGCAACGGGAAGCGTTATCGCGGCTATCACCAGCATCGGGACAAAATCCATTCCTACGTCCTGCCAACCAGCACCCTCCAGATAGACCCGGCGAACCAGGTCGATGGCGAATCGCAACGGGTCGGCGTAAGTCAGAATCTGTAGTGCGGTAGGCATGTTGCCAACGGGCGTGACGAGCCCGGACAACAGGATGAGCGGCATGATGAGTACGAAGGCGTAAACCATTGCCTGGTGCATATTCAGGGACAGCGCCGAGATGGAGAGACCAATACCAACGCAGGCCGTTGTAAAGGCGACAAGCCCCACATAGAGCACAACCAAGGACCCCTGGAACGGAATCCGGAACCAGAACAGCGCCACGCAGAAAACCAGGCTTGCCTGCACCAGTCCGATAGTGATGGCCGGCGACGCCTTGCCAATCAAAATCTCCATGGGTCGCAGTGGCGTCACGAGCAGTTGGTCGAACGTGCCCTGTTCACGCTCACGGGCCACCGACAATGCGGCCAACAGCAAAGTTTGAATCATGCTCAGGGAAGCAATCAGGGCGGGAACGATGTTCCACCGAGATTCCAGGTTGGGATTGAACCAGGCTCGGATTTCAATGTTGACGGGTGGACGTACCGCGTTGGGTAGTGAAGCGTTGAATTGGCCAATCAGGGTGCTCAGGTGGCCAGCCGCCATATTGGCAGTGGTCGAGTTACGCCCATCGAGAATGAGCTGAACAGGTGCGCTACCCGTTGATGCTAGTTTCGCGTCGAAGTCGGGCGCGAAGTGGAGAACCAGCAGCGCCTCGCCATTGTCGATAGCACGAGCAATATCGCTTGAATTGCGCAGCGTCGCCGCCCGTACAAAGACCTTTGAGCCCTCCAGACGAGCCAGCAGATTTGTCGAGGCTGCGCCATGACTCTCATTTAGAACGGCGTATCGCACATGATTGAGGTCGTAGGTGGCCGCGTAACCGAAGACCAGCGACTGGATAACAATCGGGACGATGAGAATTACCCGGATGGCGGGGTCCTTCAAAATCGCCAAGACTTCCTTGCGGAACAGGAAGGAGATTCGGCGAAGAGAACCAGTAATGGATTCGAGCAGAGTCATCATCGGTCCAATGTCTTCTTGGTTCGTAGACGCGCGCCCGTGATGAGCACGGCAAACTGCACGACAAGGATTGTCCAGTCGCGCACGATTAGGTTGAGGTTGTCGCCGGCCAGGAAGCTCATGCGCGCCAGTTCAACGTAGTAGGTTGCAGGCAGGATGGACGCGACCTTCTGGATGCCGGTCGGTACGTTGTGCAGGTCAAACAGGAAGCCGGAGAGCATCAGGGCCGGCAGGAAGGTAATGATGACGGCGACCTGGCTTGCAAGAAACTGATTGCGGGCGGCCGCTGAAATCAACAACCCCAGACTCAGTGCGACCATCAGATAAAGCATTGAACTGACCATCAGCACCCAGAGCGAACCGTGAAGCGGCACATGGAACAACCCCCGGGCGGCGACCAGGCAGAGCGTCAGCCCTCCCATACCCACCGCGAAGTACGGGATGATTTTGGCGAGCAGTATTTCGAGGGAACGCACCGGGGTGACGAAAAGGGCCTCCATCGTTCCGCGCTCCCATTCCCGGGCGATGACCATCGAGGTTAGGAATCCGCCAACCAGGGTCATGATGAGGACTATCAGCCCAGGAACCAGATACCAGGTGCTCGAATTGGCCGAGTTGAACCAGAGACGGTCAACAAGCTCCACGCCTGGAGCAGCACTGACCCTGCCGGCGCTATCGGCGCGGCGCTTGTTCCATCCATCAATGGCTGCGGACACATAACCACGAAGACTGGCGGCCGTCGCTGCATCCGTTCCATGGACGACAAGCTGTACCGTTCCTCGGCCCTGAGCCAGTTGCCGAGAAAAGTCGGAGGGGATGCGGACAATGCCGTCGACCTGGCGGCCACGCATCAGGGCTTCCGCCTCGGCCATCGTCGTGACGTAACGAGGGGCGATGTAGTCCGAGCCACGCAATCCCGCCACAACATCGCGCGCCATGGGCGCGCCATCTTCTAGGACGATGGCGACTGGCGCATTCCGAATATCGAGCGAGAGTCCGTACCCGAAGAGCAGTATCAGTGCGATGGGCAGGAAGATACCTATCGCCAGGTTGCTCTTGTCGCGTATCAGCTGGCGAAACTCCTTGATGGTGAGCGCCCTGAGCCGTCGCCAAAAATGACTCAAGTTTCGTGGGAGCCAAGTCGATTGGGTTTGCATCATCAGGCCTCCACCGCATTGAAGCCGGTCTGCCTGCTTTCGCGCGCCTTCTTGATAATCTCCAGGAACGCCTCATTCATGTTCGCCGCACCAGAAGCCTGGCTGCGAACTTCGTGAGGTGTTCCAATCGCCAGCAAGCGCCCGGCATCCTGGATGACGATGCGGTCGCAATACTCAGCTTCCTCCATGAAGTGCGTCGTCACGATGATGGTGGTGCCTTCGGCAGCAAGCGTCGTGATGCGCCGCCAGAAAGCGCGACGAGCGAGTGGGTCGATGCCACTTGTAGGCTCGTCGAGAAAGAGAATCTCGGGGCGATGTATCAGGGCCGTGGCCATGGCCAGCCGCTGTTTGAAACCGCCGGGAAGCTCACCGCTTCGTTCGTCTTTCTTTTCCCGCAGCTGAAATTCGTCTAGCGCTCGCTCTACCTGGGCATACAGCTCCTGTCTGCCCAAGCCATAGGCGCCTCCGAAGAACGTGAGGTTTTCGGTGACGGACAGATTTCCATACAGGGCAAACTTCTGGGAGACATAGCCGATGCGAGCGCGAGCAGGTGCTCGGGCGGTTCTCAGGTTGAAACCCGCCACCTCGAGGAAGCCACTGGTCGCCGGGAGCAGGCCGCAAAGCATGCGGAATGTGGTCGTCTTCCCCGCGCCATTGGGCCCGAGTAGACCGAAGATTTCGCCTCGGCGAACGCTGAACGAGGTACTGGCAACCGCTGTAAAGCTGCCAAATTGGCGAACCAGGTCGCGGACCTTGATTAACTCGATTGGGTCCTTCGTGTCGAGCTGTACAGACGAATTCTTGGTCTCAACCGCATCCTCGTGGCCGTCCTGGGTCGCACGCTCGCGCAGGAGGGTCATCACTCCATCTTCGAGGCGGGAGGGAGTGGCCTCGCATCGAGCTCCCAGAAGTATTCCTTCAAGGTCACGAGGCTCCGTGCCCCCAGCCTGGATAAAGCGCACCGCGCCGCTTTCCGGCACAGCATCGAGAACATGCCTCTTATCGTCGATAAGTCTCGCCTGTAGCGTCCTAGCCAACTCACCTTCCCGCGGATAGGCAACAAAGCAACGGCCCTTGGCCGGCCGGCACAGTTCATCCGGTGTGCCCTGGGCTAGCACTTGCCCTTCAGTCATTACGATGACGTGCTTACAACGCTCTGCTTCGTCCATGTAAGCCGTGCTCACAATCACCGGAAGACCTTCTTCCTCGACTAGCTGCTGCACGATGCGCCACAACTCACGGCGGGAGAGCGGGTCAACGCCGACGGTCGGTTCGTCGAGAAGAAGTAGCCGGGGGGAACGTACCAGCGTGCAGGCCAACCCAAGCTTTTGCTTCATGCCGCCCGATAGATTTCCTGCCAGGCGATTGGTGAATGCGGCCATGTCTGTCATGGACAGCATGCGGTCAAAGCGTTCTCGACGCTCATCCATTGGTACGCCGTGCAGGTCGGCATAGAGATTAAGGTTCTCCATGACGCTCAGGTCTTCATAGAGGCCAAAGCGTTGAGGCATGTAGCTGATGAGGTCTTGTACCTCCTGGGGCTTGGCGGCCACATCAATGCCCAGTGTGTAGAGGCTCCCTGAATCCGGCTTCATCAGACCAGCGATTAACCGTATGAGTGTGGTCTTGCCCGCGCCATCAGGCCCCACGAGGGCGGTGAGCTGCCCTTTGGGAATCGAGAGGGTGATGCCGTTCAATGCCGGCCCGCCAACCGCTCCTTTGAAGCGTTTGACGACATCCTTTGCATCAACGGTGAGAGCAGTTGTGGTCATGATTTGCCGAGTGCCTCGGGGTGATTAGGGCACCAAGCGGACAGTGGCTGGCATGCCCAGCCGTAGCTGGTCGTCAGGGTCCTTGACCAGTACGCGGACCTCATAGACAAGGCTCGTTCGTAGCTCTTCCGTTTGGACGGGTTTGGGCGTGAATTCCGCTACCGAGGAGATATATCCAACCTCCCCGGCGATGGATGCGTCAGGAAGTCCGTCTATTTTGACCTCAGCCGACATCCCTGGCCGGACACGGGCAAGCTGCGCCTCATTCACGTAAGCGCGTATCCATTTGGGTTGCACGATGGCCAAGGCGTAGACCGGTTTTTGTGGCGACGCCATGTCGCCCGGCTCGGCTAATCTGGAACGCACGACGGCATTGGTCGGAGCTTTCAATTCAGCCAGTGAAATGCGATGCCGGAGTAAAGCCAACGACTCTTCCGATGCCTTGAGCTGGGCTGCCGCCTGCTCGATGTCTTCAGAGCGCGGACCTAATTTGGCGAGGCGTAGGGCCATTGATTGGTCTTCAACTTTTGCACGAGCCGCCTTTAATGTCGCTGCGGCCCGGTCCAATTCCTGGCGGCTAACGCCTCGACCATGAGTTTCCTCTGCGATGGATTGCATCCGCTGGAAATCCAGCTCGGCCAACTTTGCATCGGTAGTAGCAGCATCCACCCGGGCCTGCGCCTGACCTATTTCTTCCGGGCGCGAACCGTTGCGTAAGCGCAGCAAAGCCTTCTTGTTTACCTCGATTTGAGCCTCGGTCTGAGCCGCCTGAAGCTCGAGCGTGCGAGTGTCGAGCACCGCCAGAACTTGGCCAGCTGTGACCTTCGCCCCTTCCTCAACCCGCATTTCAACAATGCGCTCGCTGTCCTGGAAGGCCAGTGAAACCTGACGGATGTCGACGTTGCCAAGCAGCGTGATGTCGTTCTTCTGCGAGGAGTTTCCGCTCCACAGCCAAGCGCTGACACCAACGACTCCAACAACTGCTATCGCAACTCCGGCGAGAATTTTCCGGTTCATATTCGATGCTCCTGCGCTTGACGTTCTCGATAGACGCACTATATTCAAATTCAATTTGAATTGCAACTATGGTAGCATTCGGGCATCAAGATTGGGTTGAAAACTATGGCTGGACGTAAGAGAGCAGCGCGTGCCGATGGAGATGCAACTCGAGCCCGCCTCCTGGAAGTTGCCGGGCAGCTATTTGCACGACTTGGCTATGCAGGGGCCGCAAACAAAGCGATTTGCGAAGCGGCCGGAACAGACCTTGCCGCCATCAATTACCACTTTGGCGGCCGCGACGGGTTGTATCAAGCAGTGCTCTTCGAAGGATATGAGCAGCTGATTAACCTTCAGAAGCTCAAGGAAATTCACGCTCGGCAGGATTCTGCGGAGAACAAACTATCCGCAGCCATCGACATGATTGTCGACCGGCTTTACGACGAAGGGGGCTGGCATGGACGTGTATTCGCCCGGGAGTTGGTTGCACCTTCTACCCACCTAGCAGCCCTCGTTCGAGAAGGGGTGATGCCGCGCTTCAAGCTCATGAGCGACATCCTTTCGGAAGTTACTGGATTCAGCGCACAGGACCCGGCGTTGTTGCGGTGCGTTCTGAGCGTCATCGCACCGATGCTGATGATGCTGGTAGTGGACCGCGATACGCCTACTCCATTTCGCGCATTGATGACGCGGCCCGCAGATGAACTCAAAAGCCATCTCAAGCATTTTGCTTTGGCAGGATTACTCGCCACCAAGGAGCAAGCCAGCCGCCGAGGTAGCTAACGCTACACCGCGACGCTACTCCAGACCGGTCGTTGCGTCACCAAAGCATAGACTGACCGCTCAGGGTCGTTTGCCGACTTAGAACAAGGATCGATGCCCTGCATGGAATACTTCGCACTTCATCGCATCGGCAGGGTAAAGGCACAGGAAATTTGAACTCGTTTCTGGGGCGGCACTGAGCCACTCGTCGTACCGATCCTCTGGCAGGATGACCACCATCCGTTTTTCGTCGGTGGGCTTGTGGAATTGCTTCATCAGCGGATGTTCATCCGCATTGATGGTGAGCATGGTGTAACTGTGCAGGACATCCCCCTTGGGCGACTTCCACCATGACCAGAGACCCGCGATCCCCATGGGCTCACCATCGGCACGCGAAATCCGAGTCGGAATGGCTTTGCCAGATCGCCAGTCTGGTTCATACAACGCGTCAGCAGGGATGATGCAGTGGTGCCCCTTTTTCCAGGCGTCACGGTAGCTGGGTTTGACGGCGACCGTTTCCGATCTGGCGTTGTAAGTCTGACGAGCAATCTTGGTATCGGTTGCCCAGTGCGGGATCAAGCCAAATGAGCCCAGCAAAACTTCGCGTTCAGGAACGGCTTCGTCCCCCACGTCGGCGAATTCATGGCGGCGGATGAACGGGCCCAGGTAGCCCGGCCACATATCCCATTTGCCGCCCTCTGGAATGTCGTCCAGTTGGAAGTGGCGCTTTAATATTTGGCGATCGCGGACGGATTCGTAATGGCTGCACATCACGCCATACTATCAACGCGCGTGTCCGTTCAGAAAGCCCAACGCACCGTCACGACTGCTTTTTTCTCAGCAGTGCGCGCTGGTCGTCCCACAGCAGCGGGGTCCCGGATGCCAGGTCAAACAAAGTAACGTGGTCAGGCAATGTCTCGTCCAGGATGGCTGCCACGATGTCTGGTGCCAAGGTCGTCAGATTGACCATGCGGCTGACGTAGGCACGATCCATCCCCTCCAGTTCCGCGACTTCAGTCAGGCTTTGCGCCTGTCCGGACTGGAGCATTTCCAGCCAGCGATGTCCGCGCGCGAGCGCTTGTTGTATGGGGGTGGGCGTGTCATCCCAGGGGCGCGGTTGGATTGTCGTTCCGTCGGGCAACGTCACCGCCATGCATTTCCCTCGACGGATGAGCTTGATTGGGAGCGACACTGTCAGACTCCCGTTGCTGGCCGCAATGAGGTCGGCTGCGCCATTCTGGTCGATTCGAATGTCGCTCATGCTGCCGCCTCTTCTGTGGTCGTTGGTTTCACTTCCCGTGCCAACATTTCCAGTCCATTCGGGCGGAAGCGAACCTCCAAGTTGTGCGGCGTCACGATCACCTTTTCAATGAGCAGGCGGACAATGCGATGCTGTTCGGCAGGGAAAAGCTGCTCCCAAATCTTGTCGATCTGCGCCATCGCGATCCAAACGTGGGCCTCGTTAGTGTCCGGGTCCATTCGCATGGCGTGTTCGCTGACGCGTGAAATCATTTCCGGATTTCGCCAGACGCGACGCATCTGCTCAACGACGGTGGCCTCCAGTTCGGTGGCCGGGAGCCGTGGGAGTCCGGATGCGCCGGCGAATTCTTTGTTCTCCCGGGTGTGCATGTAGTACCGATAAAGTCGGCCATTCCCTTTTCGGGTCCAGGCTGGTGTCAACGCTCGGCCGTCGTGACCCTCGACCACGCCTTTGAGTAGGAAGGGGATCTTGGCGCGCGTGTTGTTGGCACGCACTCTCGGATTGACCTCGAGGATGGCCTGCACGGCATCAAAAACGCTTCGCTCGATGATCGGGGGATGTTCGGCTTTGAACCACTGTTCTTTGTGCCGCAGCTCGCCAAGGTAGGTGCGGTTGTTGAGGATCTGATAGACGCTGGTTTTGTCGATCAATTTTCCCGGACGGTGGTTGCCGTCCTGCGTCGTCCATGACTTGGTAGTGGCCCCCTCCTGTTGGAGCTCCTTGACCAGCTTGGTGCTAGAGCCGAGCTCCAGGAAGCGTTCAAAGATGAACCGGACGAGTTTGGATTCGCGGCCGTTGGGTACCAAGCGGCGATTTTCAACGTCGTAGCCAATCGGCGGAACGCCACCCATCCACATCCCTTTGCGCTTGGATGCAGCAATCTTGTCGCGGATGCGTTCGCCGGTGACCTCCCGTTCGAACTGGGCAAACGACAGCAAGACATTCAGCATCAAGCGCCCCATCGACGTGGTGGTATTGAACTGCTGCGTCACTGACACAAATGACACGCCCTGTCGCTCGAACACTTCGACCATCTTGGAGAAGTCGGCCAGGCTGCGGGTCAGTCGGTCAATCTTGTATACGACGACGATGTCGATCTTGCCTTCTTCGATATCTGCGATCAGACGTTTCAGCGCAGGGCGTTCGGTGTTGCCACCCGAAAAACCTGGGTCATCGTAATCATCTGCGACGGGAATCCACCCCTCTGATCGCTGACTGGCGATGTAGGCATGGCCGGCTTCACGTTGCGCGTCGATCGAGTTGAACTCCTGATCCAGGCGTTCGTCCGTGGAGACACGGCAATAGACCGCGCAGCGCTGGCGCCGCTTGAGAATTTCGTTCATTTCTTGCCCCCTTTCTTGGCGGCTGGTTTTTTGCCGGCGTAGGTCTTCAAGCCAAAGAACAGTGGCCCTGACCATGCTGTTCCCGTGATCTCCTTGGCAATCCGAGACAGGCTTTGATACAGCCGTCCTTCGAACTCGTATTGGCCATCCGTGGTGGCCATGACGCGGTACTCGTGGCCTTGGTATTCCCTGGTGAGTACGGTGCCAGCCATCATCCGAATATCGCGATCCAGCTTCTTGTTCTTGCCAGAGTCGAGAATTTGCTGGATGCGTCGTTTGTTGCGGTCGACCAAACTTCGGTCGACTTTCCGAAACTCGATCTCTTGCAGCCGATAAGCAATGCGCCGCTCTAGGAACTGCCGGTTATGGGTCGGCGTGTCGGCGTGGAACAGCTCCTTCCAGATGGACTTGATGTCGGACATCGACAGATCCGGAAGTTGTGTGATTTGAGCCGTCACCGAGACTGAGGTGGTGTGGCTGGCGGGGGCGGTGTTCATCGTGACTCCGTGGTGTTGTTGTCGGGGTCTGTATGAACGCGCTGGTGACCGGAGAAGCCAAGCTCAAACTCGCTCTTTCCGACCACATTTGTGGACTTTCTAATGCCTGCTGCGCGCAGGCGGACAAGCCCTCTTGCCAGCAGGGCTGCGGCCTCGGTTCGACGCTGCTCTGCGGTCATCACCTCGGGCGGGTGGTGGTTGATTTCATGCACTGGTTACCGATCCTTTCTGTACAACTTGCTCAAGGCAAAATTGTCCGTGGGGGTCATTCACAGTGCCAGGAGGGAATTTAGGGCTCCTGATTGCCCGTTAGGGCTGATGCGAAAAGCGCAGCAAAAATCCGGCTATTTTTTCGATGGAAACTGGCCGTTTCGGATGAACCGATCGAAGGTGTCTTCTTCGGATTCTTCATCGCCATGCCAAGGGCGCTGCCACTCTGCATCGGGCATCAGCAGCAGCGTCAATGTGTAGTCGTACTGCCCGGCCACCCGTGTCATTTCGGTGATGGGCATGCTCTGTGGCTCGCGGTAAAACCAAACCTGCGCACGGGTGGTTTGCTCCTGGTTTGACAGCCATGCGTTGTTGCTATGCGCCAGAGCCTCTGGTGGGAGTTCGATCGTGTTCTTCCGGGTCGGGAAGTACGCCCCGGATTTCACAGCAGCCAGGTTCGACTTTGCCCACAGCATGTGGTCATCGCGGCTGGCGATGAGGATGGCCCGTTTTTCGGCGATATCTGTCCATCGCAAGGCGGCGGCTGTGAGCGAAACCCCGTAGCGGTCGGCACAGTGACCAAGCAAGTCGAAGTTGATTTTCTGCCCGTCGACCTGGCGCCGGAAATCGTCCAAGGGCATGAGCAGGGTTGAGGCAAACAGGTCGGCTTCCGACTCGATATCGCGACTGTCCCCGGATTCAATATCGTTGTCGCCACACGCAAATTCGGTTTGTTGGTGGCGATGCAGGATGTAGTGGCCGAACTCATGCGCGATCGTGAAGCGCTTGCGTCCTTCCGACGAGACAGCGCTGTTGTAGAGGATCAGCCACTTTGATCGATCCTTTTTCGCCTTCAGGAGACCGTCGAAGTCCTCAAGGTCGGCGCCTTCCACCTTGTCGATGGGCGAGTCGGGAAAGCAATGGCGGGAATACTCGACGGCCAGTTCGTCGACCTTGACCGGGAACCGCTCCTTACCCAGCACAGCGTTGAGCATGCTGGAAATACGGTTGGCCTCGGCCATGGGTTTCTTGTGCTCAGTCATTCATCTTCCCAAGCGTCCAGGATCTTGCGGATTTTCTTTTTGTCCGGTTCCGACAGCTTTTTGAACTTGCGGAAAAACGCCTCGTCGGCGACTTCCTCGTCAGGGGTGGTCACGCTGTCGCTCAGCAAGAACTCAGCAGTGACTTCCAGCACGGCCGCGATTTTGGCAGTTTTTTCGGCAGATGGTTTTGGGTCGTCCTTGTTTTCCAGTTCCCAGATGTAGCTCTTGCTGGACTCGGTGAGTTCAGCCAGTTGCTCAAGGCTGAGCTTCTTTTGCTTCCGCAGTTCGCGGATCTTGTTGCCTAGAGGGGACGGCACTGTTTTCTCCTCGTTGATCCGATTTAGAACGCAAATGTTACCACCAGACCGAACGAAAACGTAACTGCTTGACAAACCCATAAGCAACCAGAAATAATCACAACAAGTTCGGTGTACCGAACGAAATTGGTCAGATGGCTCCTGCTGTACGGAGAGGTGTTCGATCTGGCGCTCACATGGTGGACCTCTTCCGTAAGGAGAATTTCGATGAATGATGCAGAAAACCTGTCCAAGCTGCTGGGCCACCTGCCCCCAGCGGTGTTCCGGTCTTTCATGGCCGCTAAGTTCAGTCTGGAAATGCCGGATCTGGACAAGAAGGCCGCCAAGAAGGATCAACGGGCTGGCATGGAGGCGGTGGTGGCGGCCCTCGACGTGAGCGCGCGACAACGGATCGAAGAGGTTGCCGAGCAGATCATCCTGTTGTCCGATGGACCTGGACAGGACGTACTGGATGGCTTCAGCCAGGAGATCTTTGATGATGAGGCACGGGCTCAGTTTGAGGGGATTCGCAGCCAGTACGAGCGTGCACTGTGGATTTACCTCAACGAAGGGGATCTGTTCGAGGAAGCGCTCAACGCACGTCAGGCTGACATCTTCCGTCAGAGCCCATCCTGCTACTCAGGCTACATGGCACCGAAAGACCTGTCTGTCCTCGAGGATTCGGCGGCTCGGCAGGCATTTCATAACGCTGTGGCCGGTCAACTGGGGTGCCCAGTCGATGAGGTAGCGGTCCAGGTCTTCAAGCGTTTGCGGCCGGACACTCAGACTGGCGAGGAGGTTGATCTGTACCAGGTGAGCGTCCACCACAATCGCCCGCCTGAGATTGTTGACTGCGTTCAGGCGAGCGAACTGGTCCAGCAGGAAGTCGTGCGTGCCGTGACATCACACATCACCTACGAGCCGTCCAATGGTCACCTGGAAGTGCTGTCGAAATTCACGGATGGACGGGAGGCATTGGCGCGCATCGTCTCTGACCATCTACTGCAGTCCCCGATCACGGGCGAAAAGATTCCGCTGAAGCAATACGACTACCAAAGCCTGAATGCGCCGCGCAATTTCGATCTGACCGGGGAAACCACGGTCGCTTCCGTCAAGGTGGTCGAGTTGGGCTACACGTCGACGGACTTCCGGACATTGGTGGTGAAAATCGGCTTCAAGGACACCGACGACATCCACACGGCGGCGCGATCCCTGATTGGCCCCGGATTTACGTTCCAAGGCCGACGCCTGACCTACGCCAAGTTGTCGATCCGCCTGAAAAAGGTGGGGAAGGATCGCGCCAGGACCATCACCGTCATCTTGCGCGACGAGAACAAGTGCAACATCAAAACCAAGCGCGAGAAGGACCGCGTGCTGTGCGACCGTTTGTTGGCCAAGTGGCAACTGGTGAAGGAAATCGGCGATGTCACGAACGATCCCATCTACGCGCTTGCTGCTTGATCTCCTGGACCTGTTTGAGCAATCGAACAGTTGCAGCCTGGACGCTGACGGAAACCGGCTGCACGGAGTCTCCGGGGGACGCATCGAAGCATCATCCAGCCTTGACCCGAAAACGGTGCAAGCCTGGATGCCCCGTGTTGGTTACTTGAGCGAGATCGAGGTGCCGTGTGGCGATGGCCGCGCCCATGTTGAACTTTGCGAAACGGATGATCCGGGCAGCTACGAGTACCGTTGCCCGGAGACATTTCACCGTAAGCGAGTCAGTGCGGATCATGTGGCGGTGTACGACATGGATGCCGCCAAGCTGCTCAATCTTTTGTCTGACCTTCTGAACATCCCGCAGGTAAAGCGCGCGGGGATTCCAGCGCCAAGGATTGAACGAAAGTTGTGGCGACTGGGTGAGGCACGTATTGGACCGGTGATGGCTCCGGTATGGCTGGCGCGTGGGATGGACGTCAACGTAGACGAGGTGTTTCAGTCCCTGCTGGATACGCGGCTTCCCGAGCAAGGGTTGGTTCTTTGTCACGGGCGCGAGCTGCCCCGCGTGATTCGGCCGCCGCGCAACTACCGAGTTGCCTACTTGCACGATGCACTGGTGGACTACTCGCCGTCACCATGCATGGACGTGCATTACCTGGAGCGGGTGCTGACCTCCGATGAGGATGGCATCAAGCCGAGTGCGTTGCCCGTCGACTTTGCAAACGGCGTCCTGCGAATCAGAACAAAGACCGAGACGTGGGTCATCAAGGGCGAGAAGCAACTCAAAGCGGTGGCGTATATGTACGAACAGGCGCAGCTCGGACGATGGGAGTTGGATGCCAGTGAAATCCTGGCTGCTGCTTATCCGGAACGGCGCACAGAAGAGTCGCGCAAGGGATTAAAAATGCAGAACCTCTTCAGCGGCAATGAAATGTGGCGCGAGTTCATCGTCAATCCTGAAAAAGGCAAATACGCATTCAAGACGCTTTGATTAGCACCAGCCAGCACCAGTACCAGACACCGCCTTCGGGCGGTTTTTTCATTTCAGGGGCCAGTAAATCCCCCCGTTTTCCGTCGCCCATACATCAGCCCATACATGGGGCGGATCGACCCCCATACACGCCAAATCCGATCATTTCCTCACGTTTTCGCAACTACCTGAAAGGAGAAAAACGTGAGCGTAAAACACCTCAACCAGCGTCAATTGGGCGACCGTTGGGACGTCAGCGAAGCCACTCTGGAGCGTTGGCGTTCTGAAGGAATCGGACCGGTCTTTCTTAAGCTGCAAGGCCGTGTTCTCTATCGCTTGGAGGACGTCGAAGCCTTCGAGGCCGAAAGCCTCCGCAAGAGCACCTATGAACCCGTCAATGCGGGAGGTGCGGCATGAATCAGCTGACACCCCACCAAGTTCTGGCCATGCCAGCCGGCGATCTGGCACTCCAGACCAGCGAGTCGTTGTTCCAACTCAAGAACGACGCCGCTGATCTACAGGCCTTGGCCAAAGCTGTCGTCGATCACCTCGATCGCGCCTTGGACCTGAAGTACTCGAAACAAGCACATGCCCTGCGCCTGGCTGCAGGCAAGGACACCGGCGTCGTGCATTTCGATGACGGCCATGTTCAGGTCACTGCCGATCTCCCCAAAAAAGTCGATTGGGATCAGAAAAAGCTGGCCGATCTCGTGCGCCGGATGACGGCCAACGGGGACAACCCTGCCGAGTACGTCGAGATCAGCTACCGGGTCTCAGAAACCAAGTTCAACGCCTGGCCAGAAACGCTGAAAAGCGCGTTTGCACCGGCGCGCACCCTCAAAACCGGCAAGCCCGGGTTCCGTCTTGCATTGCTTCAGGAGTAACCAGCATGAAATTTCCATCGTTCAAAAAAGTGTCCCGTCAGGTGGCCGAACGCAAAGCACAGGAGGCAGAGCAGGCCAAGCCCCTGCCGCTGATGACTTGGCTGCGCAAGAACCTGTCTCTGTACTCGAAGCATTTGCCGGACGCGATCCGCATTCCTGCGATGGGGGCGGCGCGCCCTGATGAAGTGGTCCGTTTGCTGCCGGATGCAACGATCGACGATCTTGCCTTCGCCATCCAAGCCAGTGAAGAGGAAAGCAGTGAGGTGCTGCGTCGCACGGGTGCCTTGAAGGAGCTGTACGAGGCAGCACGAAAACGGGGCGCTTTGGGTACTACGACGATTGCCGAAGCATTTGCCGCTGCAGTCGATGGGGAGGTGCGCAAATGATGCTGCCCATCATTACTGCAGATCAGCGCTTGGCAGAGCGTCGTGGCATCAAGGGTGTCCTGGTCGGGAAGTCGGGCATTGGCAAGACTTCCCAGCTGTGGACGCTCAATCCGATCGCCACGCTGTTCATGGATTTGGAAGCCGGCGATCTCGCGGCTGAAGGCTACCAGTGCGACACCATCCGTCCTCGCACATGGCAAGACTGCCGAGACTTCGCGGTGTTCATTGGTGGCCCAAATCCGGCGCTGCGTGACGACCAGCCCTACAGCCAAGCGCACTTCGATGCGGTGTGTGGTCGCTTTGGTGATCCTGCTGTTCTGGATAAGTACGAAACCTTGTTCGTGGACAGCATCACCGTGGCCGGTCGCTTGTGCCTGCAATGGTGCAAGGGACAGCCGCAGGCCTATTCCGAGAAAACCGGCAAACCCGACAGCCGTGGCGCCTACGGTTTGATGGGCCAGGAAATGATCGGCTGGCTGACCCATCTGCAGCACACCCGGCGCAAGAACGTCTGGTTCGTCGGCATCCTGAACGAAGCCCTCGATGACTTCAATCGCCGCGTCTTCTCTCTGCAGATCGATGGTTCCAAGACCGGCCTCGAACTACCGGGCATTGTCGATGAAGTCATCACCCTGGCTGAGATCAAGGGTGATGACGGCAGCAGCTATCGCGCCTTCATCTGCCAAACCCTGAACACCTGGGGCTATCCGGCCAAGGATCGTTCGGGCCGCCTCGACCTGATCGAGGAACCCCACCTGGGGCGCTTGATGGAAAAGATCGCCGCGCCGGGGCGGCCTGCACTCGATCGCCTTGATTTCGCCCGTCCGGCGACCGCCGCCGTCGAACCCTCTCTGAATGCCAACGTTTCCCAGGAGTCCTGATCATGTCCTTCTTCGATTTCAATTCCGCTTCCGAACAAACTTTCTTCGATTTGATTCCGAAGGGTGCTCTGGTCCGTGTCCGCATGACGGTCAAACCCGGTGGCTTCGACGATGCCTCCCAGGGTTGGACCGGCGGTTACGCCACCCGCAACGACAACACCGGTTCGGTTTACTTGAACTGCGAGTTTGTCGTGATGGAAGGGCAGTATGCGCGTCGCAAGATGTGGTCGCTCATCGGCCTGTACAGCCCGAAGGGCCCAGAGTGGTCGAACATGGGGCGCACCTTTATCAAGGCGGTTCTCAATTCGGCACGCGCCATCCATCCCAACGATAACGGTCCGGCGGCGCAGAACGCCCGTCGCATCAGTGGTTTTGCTGATCTCGATGGCATCGAGTTCCTGGGCAAGGTCGATTGGGAAAAGGATCAGAACGGCCAGGACAAGTGCGTCATCAAGTCAGCAGTGACACCGGACCACAAGGACTATGCCGCCTTGATGAGTGGGGTCAGCCAACCGGCCCCGACAGCCAGTGCCCCCAATGCCTATGCTCAGGCCACCGGACGCTCGCCGGTTCCGGGTCGTCCGAGCTGGGCGCAGTAAGGGAGGGCCAGCGTCATGATGCTCCGTCCCCGTCAATCCTTGCTGGTCGATCGCACCTTGTCGGCGCTCGATGCCTACGGGAACACGCTGGCCGTCGCGCCAACGGGGTCGGGCAAAACCATCATGCTGTCGGCGGTGGCCGGCAGGGTGTTGGTCGAGCCCGATGCCAAAGCGTGCATCCTGGCGCACCGAACCGAGTTGACCGGCCAAAACCGCGCCAAATTCGAACGCGTGAATCCGGGCATGAGCACGTCCGTGTTCGATGCCAACGAAAAGTCATGGTCTGGCCAAGCGACGTTTGCCATGGTGCAGACCTTGTCACGGCTGTCTCACCTTGAACAGATGCCGACACTGGATCTGCTCGTGATCGACGAAGCCCACCACTCGTCGTCCCCCAGCTATCGGGCGGTGATCGATGCAGTGTTGGCACGCAACCCCAAGGCCGGCATCTGCGGCCTGACCGCCACACCCAATCGCGGCGATGGTAAGGGGTTGCGCGATGTTTTCTCGAACGTGGCCGACCAGATCACCCTGGGGGAGATGATCGCTGCCGGTCATCTGGTCTCACCGCGTACTTTCGTCATCGATGTGGGTGTCCAGGATGCCCTGAAAAACGTCCGCAAGACGGCGATGGACTTCGATATGGATGAAGTCGCCTCCATTCTCGACAAGCGCTTGATCACGGAAGCGGTCATCAAGCACTGGAAAGAAAAGGCTTCGTCCCGCAAAACGATCATCTTTTGCTCGACCGTCGCCCATGCTCAGAACGTTTGTGATGCCTTCATCGATGCCGGGATCAATTCCGTCCTGATTCACGGTGAGCTGTCCGATGGCGATCGCAAATCACGCCTGGCTGAATACGAGCACGGGCGTGCGCAAATCGTGGTCAACGTGGCCGTGCTCACCGAGGGCTACGACTACACGCCGACCAGTTGCGTTGTCCTGCTGCGTCCCAGCTCTTACAAATCCACCTTCATCCAGATGGTCGGACGCGGTCTGCGTACCGTCGATCCGGAGGAGTTCCCCGGCGTCATCAAGTCGGATTGCTTGGTGCTCGATTTCGGCACCGCGAGCCTCATGCACGGTTCGCTGGAGCAAGAGGTGAACCTCGATGGCCATCTGCACGATGGCCCGGCGCCAACCAAGGATTGTCCCGACTGCGGTGCCGTGGTGCCGCTGGCCTGCATGGAATGTCCGTTGTGTGGCTACGTTTGGGAGCGGCAACCGCAGGATCTGGGCGTGCTGGCTGATTTCGTCATGAGCGAGATCGATCTGCTCAAACGTTCCAACTTCCGCTGGTGCGATCTGTTTGGCAGCGATGACGCCTTGATGGCGACCGGATTCAACGCCTGGGGTGGCATTTTCTTCCTCAATGGTCGTTGGCATGCCGTGGGCGGTGGCCAAGGCATGCAGACACATCTGCTGGCCGTCGGCGAGCGCACAGTCTGCATGGCCAAGGCCGATGACTGGCTCAATGACCACGAAAGTGCTGACTCGGCCCACAAGACGCGTCGCTGGCTCAACGAGCCGCCAACCCCGAAGCAACTCCAGTACCTGCCCCAAGCGTTGCGTGCTGATTTCGGGATGACCCGCTACCAAGCCTCAGCCTTGCTTTCGTTTCAGTTCAACAAAACGTCGATTCAGCGCCTGGTCATGGCCGCCAACGACAGCTATCGGGAGGCGGCGTGAAATGCATCGTGTGCCACCGACAAGCCAAAGGGTATGGCTGGTTCAACACCCGCCGCAAACGGGGCGATCCCCAACGCTACTCCGACCAGTGGGTGTTCTGCTCACGTCGTTGTCAGGAGTCGTTTTCCAAACTGATGAACAAGACGGAGGGGCTAATGATCGACCCCAGTGAGATGGAAATTGCCGCCATGCGTGCTTGCCTGGCGCCGCTGGGTGAGTACGTCGGTGAGATCGGCATGCAGCGTCCCTTGGCGGATTACAGCCGCGATGAGGTGTTGATGCTGATCGATGTCGTGGTCACGGCCTACCAGGACTGCATGGTGGCCGAGCACGAACACATGGCCGCCAAGGATCGCGCATTCTTTGAGGAACGTCTGGCGCGTCAGGGGCTAGCGACGGGGAAAGGAGCGCCGTTCTGATGCTCGATTTCAATCACCGCCCCAAGATTCACGAACAGATCAGTGAGCTGATCGATGCTGCACTGCTGGAAGAACGCCAGCAGCAGACCCCGCGCAATTATCTCGGTGCATCTCGCTTGGGCGTGGCCTGCGAACGAGCCTTGCAGTACGAGTATTTGCACATTGCCCCCGATCCTGGGCGGGATTTTTCGGGCCGCGTACTGCGCGTGTTTGAAGTCGGTCACGCCCTGGAGGACCTGGCCATTCGCTGGTTGCGCCGGGCTGGTTTTGAGCTTTACACCCAGAAAGCCACAGGCGGGCAGTTTGGATTTTCCGTGGCCGGTGGGCGCATCCAGGGCCACGTCGATGGCGTGATCAATGGCGCACCGGCGTCACTGGGGATGAACTTCCCCGCACTCTGGGAGTGCAAGACGATGAACGACAAGTCTTGGCGGGACACCGCCAAGCAGGGCGTCGCCAAGTCAAAGCCGGTCTACGCGGCTCAGATGGCCATCTACCAAGCCTACATGGAGTCGGCTATTCCCGGCATCTCGCGCAACCCAGCGTTGTTCACGGCCATCAACAAGGACAGCCAGGAGATCTGGTTCGAGTTGGTGCCCTTTGATGGTGGTCTGGGACAACGGATGTCGGATCGGGCCGTGAATGTCATCGCAGCGACCGAAGCTGGCGAGCAACTCCCCCGCCACACGACAACGCCGACGCACTTCGAGTGCAAATGGTGCGCCTGGCAGGATCGGTGTTGGGGAGTGGCCGGATGACGGAAAACATCGTGTGGCTCGATTTCAATGACGCGATCGATCCGCGTGAGGCGCAACTCAACGACACCGAAGCACTTCGTGCCGGCCTGCTCGACCGGCTTGAGTCGGTATTGCTCTACCTGTTTCCACAAGGACGCATCCGTGGTGGCAAGTTCTACGTCGGCGATGTTGATGGCAATGCTGGCAAAAGTCTTGTGGTGGAGCTCGAAGGCGATCGCCGGGGGCTCTGGAAGGACTTTGCCAGCGACGAAGGCGGCGACATCATCGATCTGTGGGCGCGATCCCAGGGACTGTCGGCCCGACATGACTTTTCACGGCTGGCCAGTGAGATCCGGCAATGGCTGGGCGTGGCTGCACCGGCTCAAACGGTCGCCCGTCGAGAAGGACGTTCGGTGCCTATCGATGAGTTGGGGCCGTATTCCGCCAAGTGGGACTACCTGACGGCAGATGGCGAGCTGATCGCTTGCGTCTATCGGTACGACCCACCCACTGGCAAGGAATACCGGCCATGGGATGTGCGCGCCCGAATGTGGCGTGCCCCCGATCCGCGACCGCTTTACAACCAGCCTGCTGTTGCTCATGCCAACCAGGTCATCCTGGTTGAGGGTGAGAAGTGTGCGGAAGCCCTGATTCAGTTGGGCGTCGTGGCGACGACGGCGATGAATGGGGCCAAAGCGCCGATCGATAAAACGAATTGGGCGCCCCTGGCCGGTAAAACCGTGTTGATCTGGCCAGACCGGGATGCCCCCGGTTGGGACTATGCCGAGAACGCTGCCAAAGCCTGTGTTACCGCAGGCTGTGTCTCCGTGGCGATCTTGGTGCCTCCGGCCAACATGCCTGAAAAGTGGGATGCGGCCGATGCGGTCGATGAAGGATTTGACTGCGTCGAGTTCATCCGGCAGGCCGAGCGGCGGATCGTTAAGGCGGCGCCTGCGCTGTTACCCACGTTCACACTCGGTGCCTTGCTGGATGACCTGTCGCCCTTGCCGCCCGACTTGATTTCACCACGCGTGCTGACCCCTGGCGGTTTGCTCGTGTTCGGTGGCGCACCCAAGGTAGGGAAAAGTGACTTCTTGCTGTCCTGGCTGACGCACATGGCTGCCGGAGCGACGTTCCTGGGAATGCGGCCGCCGCGCCCCTTGCGGGTCTTTTACCTGCAGGCCGAGGTGCAGTACCACTACCTGCGCGAACGGGTGAAGGAAATTCAGTTACCGCCCCATCGCCTGCTCGACGCCCGAGTCAATTTCGTCGCCACGCCGCAGTTGCGCATGGTGCTCGACGATGCCGGTCTGGAGCAGGTGATTCCCGCCATTGCGAATGCGTTTGGCGGCCTGCCGCCTGACATCATTGCCATCGACCCGATCCGCAATGTGTTCGATGGCGGGGATGCTGGTGGCGAGAACGACAACGGTGCCATGCTGTATTTCCTGTCGCAGCGCGTGGATCGAATTCGCCAGGCGGTGAATCCGGATGCCGGGGTGATTCTGGCCCACCACACCCGGAAATTGGGCAAGAAGCAGTTCGAGGAGGACCCGTTCCAAGCGCTGGCCGGCGCCGGCAGTCTGCGCGGCTACTACTCGACCGGGATGTTGTTGTTCCGGCCCGATGAGAGTCGCACGACCCGCCAGTTGATCTTTGAGCTGCGCAATGGCGCAGGCATTCCGATCAAACACGTCGACAAACTCAAAGGCGAATGGCGCGAAGTCGATCCTGGTGATCGCTTGGTCATGAAGGAATACGGCGAGCGCCTGGATGCCGAACGTCGGCGCAAGCGCGATGCCATCTTGGAGATCCTGTTTCAGGAAGCTGCCAAGGGGAATTGCTACACCGCCAACCAGTTCGCCGAGTCCTTCGAGGGCAAGGCGGGCCTGGGGGGCGAGCGCACGATCCGCGAGCGGATTTCAGCCCTGTCGACCCAAGGCTACATCAAGTATTTCCGCAATGCGGCGGACTACGGCTTGCCGTCCTGCGGACGCACAAAGTTTGGCTACCTCTGCGTCGAAGACATGCTCTTGCGCACACCAGATGGCGAGCCCGATCACGAAACAGGGGAAGTCCCCATGCGCGAGCAGCGCGTGCTTCCCACCCATTACAAGTGCCCACTCTCTGGCGCGGCCATGCCGGTCGAAGACCCGGAGGTGTGGGTGTACCACGACGATTTGAACGATACGGAGGCCCCATGATTGCCCATTCATTTGTTGGCAAAACCGCTGCCAACTGCACCCGCCACTTTGCCAACTTGCCGCAGTTGGCAAGGCGCTGCCAACTGAAAACCCAGACAGGACGGGCATTTCGCTCCGATTCGGTTCAGTTGGCAGTTGGCAGTGTTGCCAACTTGCCAACTGGCGCAAACCCGCGTCGTTGCTGGGTTTCTCCGGGTTTTTCAGTTGGCGAAAACTCCCCCTCCTACTACGTAGGAGAGGGAACAAAGGTTCCCTCTTCCCTACGTGGAGGGTTGGCTGCGGGTGGAAATGGTGGTGGCCTGCCTTCTCCTGCGTCATCAATCCTGGCCCTTGATCTTGGCACCCAGACCGGTTGGGCGTTGCATGGGCGTGATGGCGACATCACCAGTGGCAGTGAGACGTTTAAGCCCCAACGATTTGAAGGGGGCGGCATGCGCTACCTGCGTTTCAAGCGCTGGCTCATCGAGATCAAGCAATCGGTCGACGGAATCGATGCGGTCTTTTTCGAAGAGGTCCGCCGCCATGCCGGCGTCGATGCGGCTCACGCTTACGGCGGCTTCATGGCTCATCTGACGGCATGGTGTGAGCACCACCAGATCCCTTACCAAGGGGTGCCGGTTGGAACGATCAAGAAGCACGCGACCGGCAAAGGTAACGCAGGCAAGGTCGACATGATCAGCGCCATGCGCACTCGCGGCCACGCCCCTGTTGATGACAACGAAGCCGATGCCCTAGCGCTCCTGCACTGGGCCATCGAGACTCAGGAGGTGTGAGATGAAGGTATCTCTGCCACCGTATCGCTGCGCACTGGGACGCAGCACCCAGCGAGTCGATCCAGACAGCATCAAGCGCGAAGGCTGGCGCGAGCAACGCATCCTGGTCGTGGGAGCTAATGACGAGCGTCTGGATTTCCTGGAACGTGAGTTCGTTCGGCAGTTGGGCGAGAGACTGTATGGGGAGAAGCACCGTGGCTGAATGGACAACAGAAGGTGTCGCTGCCAGGTTTGCCGAGGCAGCGGAGACAGGACGGCGCTTACCCCGCGTCAAAGTGCAGGGCTACTTCAACGTCTGGCCGGCATTTGCCCGGGAAGTGTGGGAGTCCTATCCCGATGAGGAACACGTCTATCGCCCAATGCCGCCATCACCGCAGGCCATCGACAGGATGATGGAGACCATGCGGTGGGTCTTGTGGCTAGAGGAGGAGCAGAGACATCTGATCTGGATGCGCGCTAAGGGCATCGATTGGAAGGTCATCGCCCGTCGTATGGCTTGTCACCGAAGCACGGCATGGCGGGCATGGCAGAAATCACTGGCTACGGTCGCCGATCAGCTGAATGATGCATCCGACAACAGCAGGCCTCGATTACGGAAGTGAAGTTACGTGAAATTGATGGCGCCTACCAGTCAGTGCGGAATCGTGAGGCTGGATGCAGGTTTCGCCTGCGTTTAGGGCTGCAACATATCACGCAGTTTTTGCTACCATTGCTGCTACTGTCGCGAGCAAAGACCGACAAGCACCGAAGGCCACAGGTAACTGTGGCCTTCTTCATTTGCACGTCCGAATTTGCGCACCGGCACAAGAATTCGACGGGTCCTTCCTGTGCAATAACCCATGCGGGAGGCGACAGCCCGGCATTTCGATAGCGTCAGGCCGCGCAACGAGGTTACCGGGGTTACCAGTTACCACCCCGGTTACCACCTGAACCGAGTTACCACCCAATCTACGACCCGCCCACTGTGGCGGGTTTTTGCATTCCATGACCCAAACCTTGAACGTCGAATACCGGAAGGTCGAGACGCTGATCCCGTTCGCCCGCAATCCGCGCACACATTCCGATGCGCAGGTTGCCAAGCTCGCGGCCAGCATCGTCGAGTTCGGCTGGACCAATCCCCTCCTGGTCGATGGTAGCCACGGCATCATTGCCGGGCATGGTCGCCTGGCCGCTGCCCGCAAACTCGGTCTGACTGAAGTGCCGGTTATCGAACTCGGCCACCTCACCACGGCGCAGAAGCGGGCCTACGTGATTGCTGACAACCGCCTGGCCCTCGATGCGGGATGGGATGAAGAGATGCTCGCCGCCGAACTGGCGGAACTCACGGAGTCGGGTTACGACCTGTCGCTGACCGGATTCTCCAACGAAGAAATTGAGAACTTACTGGTGGATGGTGGGGAAGGAACGGCCGAGGAGTCCTCGGCTGATTCCGACGATGCTGCCGACGAGGTACCCGATACGCCAGCCAATCCGGTAACACGCCCGGGCGATGTCTGGCAACTGGGCGCGCATCGCGTGATTTGCGGTGATGCCGCCGACGCCACCGTGGTTGCAGCCTTGATGGCCGACGACAAGGCTGCGTTGTGCTTCACCTCGCCGCCCTATGGCAACCAGCGTGACTATACGAACACCATCATTGATTGGGATGCGCTGATGCGCGGCGTATTCAATCAATTGCCGATGGCTCCGAACGGCCAGGTGCTGGTCAATCTTGGGCTGATCCACCGTGACAACGAAGTCATCCCGTACTGGGATGGCTGGCTCGACTGGATGCGCACTCAGGGCTGGCGGCGCTTTGCCTGGTACGTCTGGGATCAGGGGCCGGGATTGCCCGGCGACTGGAACGGCCGGCTGGCACCTTCGTTCGAGTTTGTCTTCCATTTCAACCGCCAGGCACGGCAGGCCAACAAGATCATGCCCTGCAAGTTCGCTGGTCAGGAAACGCATCTACGCAAGGACGGCAGTTCCACGGCCATGCGCAAAAAGGATGGAACGATCGGTGGCTGGACTGCTGCCGGCACGCCCACGCAGGACACCAAGATTCCGGATTCCGTGATCCGCATCATGCGGCACAAGGGAAAGATTGGACAGGACATCGATCACCCGGCGGTATTCCCGGTGGCACTGCCAGAGCACATTCTGGAAACCTACACCGACGATGGCAACATCGTGTTCGAACCATTCTGCGGATCAGGCACCACGCTGCTTGCTGCGCAACGCACTGGCCGCGTAGTGCGGGCCACCGAGATTGCGCCCGAGTATGTTGATGTGACCATCAAACGCTTCCAGCAGAACTTCCCGGAGGTGCCGGTCACGCTGGTGACCACCGGGCAGACCTTTGGTACGGTTGCCGCAGAACGATTGGGAGTACCCGCATGACGATTTCGTGGCTGGCCGACAAGATCGAACAGTGGCCGACTGCCAAGCTGGTGCCCTATGCCCGCAATGCCCGGACGCATTCAGATGCTCAAGTGGCGCAGATCGCTGCGTCGATTGCCGAGTTCGGTTTCACCAATCCGATCCTGGCTGGTGGCGATGGCGTCATCGTGGCGGGGCATGGCCGTCTGGCGGCGGCCCAGAAACTCGGCATCCCGACAGTGCCGGTCGTGATCCTCGATCACCTGACGCCGACGCAGCGTCGCGCCCTGGTGATCGCGGATAACCGGATCGCCGAAAACGCCGGCTGGGACGATGCCATGCTCCAGGTCGAACTGGCCGCACTGCAGGATGACAACTTCGACCTGACCCTGACCGGCTTCGATGCCGATGCCCTGGCCGACCTGCTCGCCGGTGAGGAAACGACCACCGAAGGCGATACCGACGAGGATGCCGTTCCGGAAGACACTGGCCCCGTTGTATCCAGGGCTGGTGATGTCTGGATCTGCGGGGAGCACCGCGTGCTCTGCGGGGACTCGACTGATGCCGATGCCTACGCAGCTTTACTGGGCGACGAGATCGCCGACATGGTATTCACGGATCCGCCGTACAACGTCAATTACGCCAACTCAGCCAAGGACAAGATGCGCGGCAAGGATCGCGCGATCCTCAACGACAACCTCGGTGACGGGTTCTACGATTTCTTGCTGGCCGCACTGACGCCCACCGTGGCGCATTGCCAGGGTGGCATCTACGTGGCCATGTCGTCGAGCGAACTGGACCGCTTGCAGGCGGCGTTCCGTGCGGCGGGTGGCCACTGGTCCACCTTCGTTATATGGGCCAAGAATACTTTCACCCTGGGGCGTGCCGACTACCAGCGTCAGTACGAACCGATTCTCTATGGCTGGCCCGAGGGCGCCGATCGTCACTGGTGCGGTGACCGTGACCAGGGCGATGTCTGGCAGATCAAGAAACCGCAGAAGAACGATCTGCACCCGACCATGAAGCCGGTGGAACTGGTGGAACGGGCGATCCGTAATTCCAGTCGCCCCGGGGATGTGGTCATGGATCCCTTCGGCGGGTCAGGCACCACGATGATTGCCGCGCACAAGTCGGGCCGCAAGGCGCGGCTGATCGAACTGGACCCGAAGTACGTCGATGTGATCGTTCGCCGCTGGCAGGACTATGCCGGGGCGAAGGCCATCAGGCTGTCCGATGGCGTGGCATTCGACGCGCTGTCAGTCGGTGGGGAACTCCGGCAGGAGGTCGCCGCTGGTGATGTCGGCGCAGTAAGTGACGTTGCCGAATTCGCCGGGGTCATCGGCGAGGATGACCCCGCCGACTGACTGGATTGCCACGCCGTACTTGCGAGTGAGCTTGGTCAGTTCGGCGATGAATGTGTCGTAGTTGGCTTCGAGTTGCGGGGTGGTGACGACGGCGGCCATGGTGATCTCCTTACGCTGCTTCGGCTTCGAAGGACTCGTCAGTCACTTCGCAGTGGATCACGAAGCCAGTCAGGTAAGGCAGCCCCTTGGGGATGCCGTAGTCCTTGCTGGTCTGGCGGCCAATCGTCCAGCCCATCCACCGCATTACTGCGGCGTCGATGGCTTGCTGGATCGTGTGGCCCCGGAGCATCTCGTTGAGGACGTCGTCGGCAAAGTGGCGTCCGTGGCGGCTGTCGAGGAAAAGCCTGACCGATTCGAGGGGCTGGTAGGTGGCATCCGAAATTGCGGTCATCGCGATCGGCCAGGCGGCTGCGGCGGTGTCGTTCATCGTGCCAAAAAAGCCCCAGGCGTCGTTCTGGCTGGCGGGGATGTTTTGCTGGGTGGTCATCGTTATCTCCTTCGGGTTGATCGTTGCGACACCCGTATGAACGCGCTGTTTGATTGAGAAGCCAAGCTCTTCATCGCAGAAATCTGAATCATTTTTCCGAGGCGATTTGGTCGAGCAATTCCATGGCACCGGCGTCGCAGCACAATGCGATGCGCACAGTGCGCAGCGCCTGAGCGATGCTGACTTCGGGCCGGCGATTGTCGAGCAGCCAGCGAATCGCGCTGGCCTGGTCGTTGCTGGGTGTCGGCGACTCGATCGCCACCCCGACGTAACGCCCGTAGCTGCTGCCGGAGGGATCGACGTAGAGCGTGGTGCGGCCGGGGGCGCTGACTTCGACCACACGTCGGTGACCATCAGCATGGCCGCCACGTCCTGCCAGCCAATCGCGGTCTTCCAACAGAGTGTTGGCGAAGGCGTCGTACTCGGTTGCGGTCAGCTCCTTGCGGAACTCGATCGTGATGACCTCGGGCGGTGCACTTGGATCGCTGGTGTGATGAACCTCGTCGATGCTGCAGGGCTTGCGGGTAAAGCGTGCGTGGATGCTGGTGCTCATGATGGTCTCCATTCAGTGGATTGTTTCGACACCCACATGAACGCGCTGTTTGATTGAGAAGCCAAGGGCATTCTGAATCTTTATTTGGGGGCGGCGGCGCGTGTCGCCACCCCGGTTCCGGTCAGACGATCCGGTAGATGCGCTCGCTGCCTTCGGGCTTCTCGGAGGCAAGGTTGAGCCCGAGTTTTTTCTTGAAGGCACCGGCAAAGGTGCCGCGTACTGTGTGGGCTTGCCAGCCGGTGGCCGCGCAGATCTGGCTGATGGTGGCGCCCTCGGGGCGCTGCAGCATCTGGATCACGGTGGCCTGCTTGCTGTTCTCACGGGTGCGGGGCTTGCCCTCGACGCCGAGCTTGAGCAGGCGTTTTGCCGCGTCCTGCTTTTCTTGCGCCCAGTTGGCTTCAGCCGCCGACACGGCGGCCTCAACCTCCGGGTCGGGGTGAATGGCCGCCGGCGTCGGTCGTGCGCGCCCCACGGCGTCGTAGCCCTCGGCAGCAACAAACCAGTCCTGGCCACCGTTGCTGGTGATCAGGGCTTTGTTGAACAAGCCGGCGATGACTTTTTGCCGGGCCCCGCCCTTGACCCCTTCGGGGAACCAGTTGAGGCGGCCATCCGGTTGATCGGCCGCGTGGGCCAGAACTTGGTGTTGGGTGTCGGTGAGTTTGATTGTGGTGGTCATGTTGATCTCCGTGTAAGTGGGGTGTGGTTCAGTCTTCAAGGACGATGCGGCCGTCGAGGGTGATCCAGAGGCGGGCATCTTCGGGCGTGGCCATTTCGCGCGTTTCGCGACCGGTGGACATCCAGACGCCGTCCTTGCCCGTGAAGGTGTAGTTCTTGCCGTCATGGACGACCTCGACCGGCTTGCCCTGGTGAAACTCGACTTGGATGTCCATCCAACCGCGCAGGTGATGGTTGGTGTCGATGACTTTGGCCTCGATGGTCTGTTTGCTGTTCATGCTGTCCTCCTCGTGTGTGGTGATGGTGATTGCATGAACGCGCTGTTCTGGAGGAAAGCCAAGCACTGAATCGCGACGTTTAAAAGCTTCTGCGATCGGCTTGATGTACATCATGGGTCTGTCGATACGCGCCTACGCCCGCCATCGCGGCGTCTCTCATGTAGCGGTCAAGAAGGCGATCGATACCGGCCGCATCACGCCGCAGGCAGACGGCACGATTGAACCCAATCGCGCCGATCTCGAATGGGCACAGAACACGGTGGCGGCCCGCAAGCCAGTCGCTGCAAAAACCGCTTCGCCGGCAGCGGAGCCGATTCGTCCGGCAAGTGCTCCGGTCGAACCTGTCGCACCACCGCTAACCGCTGGCGGCACTTCACTGCTGCAGGCCAGGACGGTCAACGAAGTCGTCAAGGCGCAGACCAACAAGGTGCGCCTGGCCCAGCTCAAGGGCGATCTGGTCGATCGTTCGCAGGCAATCGCCCATGTGTTTCGCCTGGCCCGCACGGAGCGGGATGCCTGGCTTAACTGGCCAGCCCGGATTTCGGCCGAGATGGCTGCCAAATTGGAAGTCGACGCCCATGAATTGCATGTCGCCCTTGAATCCGCTGTGCGCGACCATCTGATCGAACTCGGCGACATGCGGCCTCGGGTGGATTGATGGAACAGGAAGAGTACGAAGGCGCCCTCGATATCGAGCGTGCCTGGCGGGAGGGGCTTGTCCCAGATCCGCTGCTATCAGTATCCGAATGGTCTGACCGGCATCGCATGCTGTCCTCCAAGGCATCGTCAGAGCCGGGCCGCTGGCGTACCAGCCGCACGCCGTATCTGAAGGCCATCATGGATTGCCTGTCGCCGACCTCTCCGGTCGAGCGGGTCGTGTTCATGAAAGCGGCCCAGCTAGGTGCGACCGAGATGGGCAGCAACTGGATCGGCTACGTGATTCATCACGCCCCCGGTCCAATGATGGCGGTCTGGCCGACCGTGGAAATGGCGAAGCGCAACTCCAAGCAACGGATCGATCCGCTGATTGATGAATCGTCGATCCTGCGTGAGTTGATCGCGCCGGCCAGGAGCCGTGACTCGGGCAATACGATTCTGGCGAAGGAGTTTCGCGGGGGCGTCCTGGTGATGACTGGGGCCAACAGCGCGGTCGGACTGCGCTCGATGCCGGTGCGCTACTTGTTTCTTGACGAGGTCGATGGCTATCCGATTGACGTCGATGGCGAGGGCAATGCGGTCGCGCTGGCTGAGGCCCGTACCCGGACATTTTCCCGGCGCAAGATCTTCATTGTGTCGACGCCAACGATTGCCGGTGTCAGCACCATCGAACGGGAATACGAAGCATCGGACCAGCGCCGCTACTTCGTGCCGTGTCCGCACTGCGGGCACCGGCAATGGCTGCGCTTCGAGCAACTGCGCTGGGAACGTGGCGAGGATGGCAACTTCCCGGATACCGCTGCCTATGTTTGCGAATCCTGTGAGGTGCCGATCCCGGAACACCACAAGACCTGGATGCTGGAGCACGGCGAATGGCGGGCCATGGCCGACGGTGTCAGTCGCACTGCCGGCTTCCACCTGTCGAGCTTGTATAGCCCGATTGGCTGGCGCAGTTGGAAAGATGTCGCGGCCGCCTGGGAGAGTGCCATCAGTAAGGAAGCTGGATCCGCCGCCGCGATCAAGACGTTCAAGAACACCGAACTGGGTGAGACGTGGGTCGAGGAAGGCGAAGCGCCCGATTGGCAGCGGCTGCTGGAGCGGCGTGAAGACTATCGCATCGGTGCAGTGCCGATCGGTGGGCTGCTGCTCACGGCGGGTGCCGACGTACAGAAGGATCGTATCGAAGTCTCGGTATGGGCCTTCGGGCGCGGCAAGGAGTCCTGGCTGGTCGAGCATCGCGTGCTGATGGGCGATACCGCCCGCGACGAGGTTTGGAAAGCACTGGCTGGCGTATTGCGGGAAACCTGGACGCATGAAACCGGCTGCCAGCTTGGACTGGGTCGCTTGGCACTGGATACCGGCTTCGCGACTCAGGAAGCCTATGCGTTTGTCCGGGGTGTGCGCGACCCGCGTCTGATGGCCGTCAAAGGGATAGCACGTGGTGCAGCCCTGGTCGGCACACCGACTGCCGTCGATGCCACGTCTGGCGGCAAGAAACTGCGCAGGGGCATCAAGGTGTTCTCGGTGGCCGGTGGCATTGCCAAGTTGGAGTTCTACAACAACCTGCGCAAGTCGCCGGAGGTGGCCGAGGACGGTGTGACGATCCGTTACCCCGCCGGCTTCGTCCATCTGCCTAAGGTGGATGCTGAGTTCCTGCAGCAACTGTGTGCCGAGCAGTTGATTACGCGGCGCGACCGGAACGGGTTCGCGACTCGGGAGTGGCAGAAGATGCGCGAGCGTAACGAAGCACTCGACTGTTACGTCTATGCCCGGGCCGCTGCCGCAGCCTCCGGCCTCGATCGCTTTGAGGATCGGCACTGGCGAGAACTAGAAAAGCAACTCGGGATCGCCAGTCATGACCCTCCCGAGGTCTCCGATCAACCTATTTCCGAGGCCACCCAACGCGGTGGCCTTTCAATTTCTAGTGTCTCCCCAATCGGGCGACGCCTGATCCGTAGCCGCTGGCTGACTTAAACCACCGTTAAGAAGGAACTGAAACCATGAGTCTACAAACCCAAATTCACAGTCTGGTCATCCGGATTGCCGACGAATTCAAGGCAGTCTATTCGGGCATTGGTGACCTCACGTCGCTATCAACAATTGATAAAACGTCGTTGGTCGCCGCCATTAACGAACTCGAGGCGGCGATTGCCACGGCAGCCATCATCGATGACCTGGATCCGGGCAACACGACGTCGACTTACTCTTCGTCAAAAATCATCACGCTGATCGATGATTTCCGATCGCAGATTCTTGGTGGCGCCGATCCCGCGTACGACACCCTGCTCGAGTTGCAACAGGCGATCGAAAATGACCAGACGGGTATTGCTGCAATCACGGCGGCGCTCGACGTGCGCGTTCGCTTCGATGCGCCGCAGACGCTTACCGCCATCGAGCAAGCGCAGGCACTGAGCAACATTGGGGCGGTCGCGAGCAGTGATATCGGGGATCCGGAAACCGATTACGTGGTTCTTTTTGAAGCCGCGTTGATTGCCTGATTATGAGCTTGGCTCTGCAAATCGCGGCGCTGACGAGTCGGGTCGCCACCGAGATCAAGTCCTTGGTGCGGCCCGACCATTCAGGGATTGCCCGGGCTTGGGTCACGTTTGGCTACAACGGTAGTGCGATCGTAATCCAGGCGAGGCACAACATTTCAGACGTCACGCGCCTAGCGGCCGGACGCTACCGGATCACCTTTGCCGTGCCGTTTTCCGATGCCAACTACTGTTGGCTGGCGTTTGCCCGTAGCTCGTCAAATAGCGGCACGGCACGCACGGCGCTCGCCCGGTCGACGTCGGATGCCAAAACTGCAAGCTATGTGGAGGTGGTTTGTGCGACTGGTAATACGTCGCTCGCCGACACCACGGAATTGAACCTGGTGATTTACCGCTAATGGCCTACACAGCAGAACAACTCACCGCTCTTGAGTCAGCACTGGCCAAGGGAGAGAGACGGGTAACACTCGGCGACAAAAGTGTCGAGTACCGAACGGTCGAAGAACTGCAAGAGGCGATAAAGGAAGTTAAACGCGGTCTCTACGAGCAGGCCGCCGATACCGGTCTGTGGCCGCGCGCGCCTCGGCAGATTCGTGTAACCACAAGCAAGGGGTTTTGAGATGGGCTGGTTGAAACGTATGGCCCGTCGCATGATTGGTGGCTCGCCATTACATGAGGCCGCTGGTGTCGGGCGGCGCTCCTTTGCCTGGCTACCGGCCAACCCGGGCGCGGTCGCGGCACTGATGGCTACCCAGACCGAACTGCGCACCAAAAGCCGCGACCTGGTGCGACGCAATGCTTGGGCCAATGCCGCGCTTGAATCCTACGTGGCCAATGCCATCGGTACCGGCATCAAGCCACAGTCCCTGGTGACGGATGCCACGTTGCGCGAGCGCATTCAGAGGCTCTGGCGCGACTGGACTCTGGATGCGGATGCCTCTGGTCTTACCGATCTTTATGGTCTGCAAGCCTTGGCCTGTCGCGCAATGCTGGAAGGGGGCGAAGCGCTGGTGCGAATCCGCTATCGCCGTCCGGAAGATGGACTTGCCGTGGCGTTACAACTACAGGTCCTTGAACCTGAGCACCTGCCGGTGAGCATGAACACGACGGCGGAAAACGGAAACCTGATCCGTGCCGGCATCGAGTTCGATCGCCTGGGGCGGCGTGTGGCCTATCATCTGTATCGAGCGCATCCCGAGGATGGCGCACTGGCACCGATGTCCAGCAATGGTGGCATCGAAACGGTCCGTGTCGATGCTTCGGAAATCCTGCATCTCTTCCGCCCCCTGCGTCCCGGCCAGATTCGGGGCGAACCCTGGCTGGCACGGGCCTTGGTCAAGCTCAACGAGTTGGATCAATACGATGATGCCGAACTGGTGCGCAAAAAAACTGCCGCCATGTTTGCCGGCTTCATCACGCGACTGGCGCCGGAAGACAACCTGATGGGCGAGGGCGTCTCGGACGCCAACGGGGTGGCTCTCGCCGGGCTGGAGCCGGGCACGCTGCAAATCCTGGAGCCTGGCGAGGATGTGAAGTTCTCTCAACCGGCCGATGTTGGCGCGAGCTATGCCGAGTTCCTGCGCATGCAGTTTCGGGCTGTCGCCGCCGCCATGGGGGTGACCTACGAACAACTGACCGGGGATCTCACCCAGGTCAATTACTCGTCGATCCGTGCCGGTTTGCTGGAGTTTCGGCGTCGCTGCGAATCCTTACAGCACGGCGTGCTCGTCCATCAATTGTGCCGGCCGATCTGGCGGGCGTTTATCGAACAGGCCGTACTTGAGGGGGCGTTGTCCTTGCCGGGGTATGCCCGGGGCGGTCAGGCCAAGCGACGCGAGTATCTGGCTGTGAAGTGGATTCCCCAGGGCTGGCAATGGGTGGATCCCAAGAAAGAGTTTGACGCCATGCTCACCGCCATCCGGTCGGGTCTGCTCTCCCGTTCGGAGGCTATCTCGTCCTTTGGCTACGACGCCGAGGATGTCGATCGCGAAATTGCTGCTGACAACGCACGGGCCGATGCCCTCGGGTTGGTGTTTGAGTCCGACCCCCGTCATGACTTGGCGGCTGCGCCGCCAGCCGTTGTACCCCCCGAGAACCCGGAGAACCCCTGACATGCACTTGCCTCATCTTGCGGCCCGTCTCTACGGGACGCCGCTTCTGCTCGCCCGTGCCAAGCTCGACGTGATTCTGTCGGTGCTCGGCGAACGGGTGAATTGGCCTGAATCCGAACTGGCGGTATCGATCCCACAGGCCAGGGCACGCATCGATGTGCCTGCGGGTGTTGCCGTGATCCCCGTGGTTGGGTCGCTCGTTCGTCGCACCATGGGGTTGGAGCCGGCCTCGGGCTTCACGTCCTACGCCGAGATCGCCGGCATGGTCGATGCGGCGATCAGCGATCCGAGTGTCGAGGGCATCCTGCTCGATATCGATTCTCCGGGTGGCGAAGCGGGCGGCGTCTTTGAACTTGGCGAGCGGATCCGTGCTGGCGATGCCGTGAAGCCTATCTGGGCTGTGGCGTCGGACGCGGCGTACTCCGCTGCCTATGCCATTGGCTGCGCGGCATCACGTCTGGTGGTCACACGTACCGGCGGCGTGGGCTCTATCGGCGTGATTGCCATGCACGTCGACCAGACCGCCCGCGATGCCCAACAAGGCTATCGCTACACCCCGATTACGGCGGGAGAGCAAAAGAACGATTTTTCTCCCCACGAAAAGCTCGGCCCTGATGCCCATGCCCGACTCCAGGCCGAAGTCGATCGTCTCTACGGCCTGTTCGTGACTCACGTCGCTGCGATGCGTCGGCTCGATGCCGATGTGGTGCGTGCCACCGAGGCTGGCATCTATTTCGGCGAGGAGGCGGTGACTGCCGGGCTGGCCGATGCCGTCGGCAGCCTCGATTCGGTCATCGCCGAATTCGGCAGTTTTCTGGTGGCTCGTCGGGCGCGCGGCCACGCGGTATCGAGTTCCTCGCGCTCACTGGCAACACCCATCGCATCAAGTCCTTCAACTTCCATGGAGATCTCAACCATGTCTCACCCTGACGCAACTGACAAACCATTGACCGATGAACCGGCAAAGGCTCCCGAGCCCGAATCGGAGACCCCTGTCACTGGTGAAGTGCCAACCGCTGACACCCAAGCTCACCATGCGGAGAGCGGAACCAACGCACTCGCTATCGCCGAACTGTGCCAACTCGCCGGTCATCCGGAATTGACGGCCCGTTTTCTCGCGGAAGGCGCTTCTGAAGGTCAGGTCCGTAAAGCGCTGCTGGCCAGCCGTGCCGACAGTCCGGAAATCCGCTCGACGATCGCACCGGATGCCTCGGCGCCTCAGCAATCCCAATCTGCCGCCAATCCCCTGATGGCAGCCGTCAAGAAACTCACCGGAAAGGAGTAAGCCATGCCCGTCATTACCGAAGGTCTCAATCTGGGCGATCTGCTCAAGTACGAAGCCCCCAATCTCTATTCGCGTGATCAGGTCACGGTCGCCGCCGGCCAGAACCTCGCGCTCGGCACCGTGGTCGGCATCGATGCCACCACGGCCAAGGTCAAGCAGATCGACCCGGCCGCGACGGATGGCACCGAAGTCGCCGTCGGCGTTCTCGCCACGTCGGTCGACGCCAGCCTGATCGACCGCGAGGACGTGATTCTGATCGCCCGTCATGCCGTGGTCGCCGATCACGCCCTGACCTGGCCAGTCGGCATCACCCCCCTGGATAAAGCCGCCGCCATCGCCCAACTCAAGGCGGTCGGTGTGCTTGTTCGCCACGCTGTTTAACGAGGAGAAATCTCATGCAGAACCCGTTCTCGAATCCCGCCTTCTCGATGGCGAACCTCACGGCCGCCATCAATCTCCTACCGAACCGCTACGGCCGGCTGGAGTCTCTCAACCTTTTCCCGGTCAAGCCGGTGCGCTTCCGCCAGATCCTTATTGAAGAGAAGAACGGCGTGCTCAATCTCCTGCCGACCCTGCCGGTGGGCAGCCCCGGTACCGTGGGTCAGCGCGACAAGCGCAAGATGCGCTCCTTTGTCGTGCCACACATTCCGCACGACGATGTAGTACTGCCCGATGAAGTTCAGGGCCTGCGCGCCTTCGGTTCTGAAACCGAACTGGAGACGGTGGCCGGCGTCATGGCCCGCCATCTGGAAACCATGCGCAACAAGCATGCGATTACCCTGGAGCATCTGCGCATGGGTGCCCTGAAGGGCATCATTCTCGACGCTGACGGTTCGACGCTTTACAACCTCTACGACGAGTTCGGCATCACGCCCAAGGCGATCAACTTCGCCCTAGCCACGGATAGCACCAACGTCCGTCAGAAGTGCGTCGATACCCTGGCGCACATCGAGGAGAACCTGCGCGGCGAATTCATGACCAACGTGCGCTGCCTGTGTTCGCCCGAGTTCTTCGAAAAGCTGATCGCCCATCCCAAGGTCGAGAAGGCTTACGAGAACTTCCAGCAGGGGGCGATCCTGCGCGATGACGTGCGCGCTGGCTTCACCTTCGGCGGCATCGTGTTCGAGGAGTATCGTGGTCAGGCCACCGATGGCAACGGCGCTACCCGCCGCTTCATCGCGGCCGGCGAAGCGCACGCTTTCCCGGTCGGCACCATCGACACCTTCGGCACCTATGTTGCACCGGCGGATTTCAACGAGACCGTCAATACGCTCGGTCAGCCGTTGTATGCGAAACAGGACTCCCGCAAGTTCGAACGCGGCACCGATCTGCATACGCAGTCGAATCCGCTGCCGATGTGCCATCGCCCCGGCGTGCTGGTCAAGCTGACGATGTCCTGATGGCCGCCCTGACTGATCTGTATGCGGCCGCCGGGCGCGCCGGCTTGCTCACGCCGGCCGTCATCGGGGGCGCAGAAGTCCTGGTGGATTTCCGTTCGCCCGATGTCGAGGTGCTCGATGGTCTGGGCCTGTCCTCTGACTATGCGATCCATTATCCGGCCGATGGCGTTGTTTTGGATAGCGGGCATGAACTCGTGATCAGCGGCGTGACCTACCGGGTTCGCGAAGTCCGTGCTGTCGGTGATGGCTCGGAGTGCCGCGCCACCCTGATGCAAATCTGAATCATCTTCGAAGGAAACCTCACATGAATTCACTGCGCGAACGTCTGCTGCAGGAAATCGTTACGCGCCTGATGCCTTTGGCGACAGCGGTAGGCGCCCAAATCAAACGCTCGCCTACCACTGCGATCAGTCGCGATGCGAGTCCGGCCTTGCTGCTATTCCCTGAAGCAGAGTCCATTGCCCAGCGGGCCAATGATCGCATCGAACGCCATCTCGTCGTTCGCCTGGTCGCCATGGCTCGCGAAACCAATGGGGAGGCCGCCGAAGCCATTGCCGATCGCCTGCAGGTGGCAGCACACGCTGCGCTGTTTGCCGATGCCAACTTTGGCGGCTTGTGTCTGGGGTTGCAAGAACTGGACTGCGAGTGGGATGTGGAGGACGCCGATGCCACGGCAGCTGCTATTCCAGCGCGATACCAGCTTACGTTCCGCACCCTGGTGCATGACCTCACGGCGCAGGGATAAGGCCATGGAAGTGACGCTCAACAAACCCCACGAACATGCCGGCATGGTGTGCAACCCGGGCGATGTCATTGAACTGGCAGACGACCTCGCGCAATGGCTTTGCGAAATCGGCAGTGCTCAACCGGTGCTCCAAGCCGCCAAACCCAGCAAACAACCCAACATCACTCAGGAGTAAGCAATGGCCTATTTTTCCGGACAAGGTCGCGTCTTCATCGGCGCACGTGACACCAATGGCAACCCGCTGGGACTCACCTTCGTCGGCAACGTGCCTGATCTGAATGTTTCGCTGTCCGTCGAGACCCTGGAGCATCAGGAATCGCAATCCGGCCAGCGCCTGACCGATTTGCAACTCATCAAGACCAAGAAAGGCGAGTTCGCCTGCACCCTGGAGGAACTGATCCAGACGAATCTGGAGCTCTCCCTCTACGGATCCACCACGGCGGTCACCACCGGCACCGTAACCGACGAGCCTATCATCGCGACGGCGGAACTCGGCAAACTCTATTTGCTCGGCAAGCAGAACGTCTCTGCCGTGGTCATCAAGGCAGGCGCTACCACCGTCGCCAATACGAAATACACGGTCAATGCCAAGCATGGCTCCATACAGTTCACCGACATCACCGGTGTGACCGGTGCGATTGCTGCCAGCTATAGCTACGGTGCTGCCAACGTCACGGCCATGTTCACCCAGCCCTTGCCCGAACGCTGGGTTCGCTTTGAAGGATTGAACACGGCCGACGCCAACAAGGAAGTCGTGATCGACCTCTACCGGGTGGCCATCAATCCGGCGAAAGACTTGTCGGTGATTGGCACTGAACTCATGAAGTTCGAATTGTCCGGGCAAGTGCTGGCCGATCTCACCAAGCCGGCTGCTGGTGCGCTTGGCCAATTCGGTCGGATCGTGCTTATGTAGAGCTCTACATAAGCACGATTATGTGGAGTTGATGGTTATGCATTGTTGGTTTCCTTTCCGGTTGAGATTTCAGGGGTGACAGGTTGGGAACACTGCGCATAAATCTGGGGTACTGCTTGGCCTGTCGGCTGGGAGTTACCAGAGGAGAATCGCCGTGTTCGAACATTACTTTCATTCACCTACGCACATTGCCCACATGCGCAGCAATCAGGGTGTTGCCTTGCTCGATGCCTTTGCTGGTCATCTGATCCAATGTGGTTACTCCAGAAGCCAAGGAAGCCGACATCTTCGCGCGGCAGCCCATCTGCTGCGCTGGTTTGATCAGCAGGAGCTTTCATTTACGGAGGTCGATGCCGCCACTGTGAATCGATTTGAGCAGCATCTCGGGCAATGCCAATGCGTTGGCTTTGCCGGAATGCACCGCGACAAGCTAATGCGGGGCATTCGCGCATTCATCACCCACCAGGAAGGACGCCCACTGTGCACCGCCACTGGTAGCCAAGATGACGAGAATTCCCCTGCGTTGTGGGAACCTTTCAGTTGCTGGATGCGCGAGCAACGGGGAGCATCTGAACGCACACTTCGCGATTACCGCGACTACTTGAAACACTTGCTCTTGGACATAGGTGATGACCCGAGCAAGCTCGACTCCACTTACCTGCGACGGTTCATCCTGGAACTCGGGCAGAACGGAGGAAGCGCCCGAGTGAAGTCGACGACCTCGGCCCTGCGTATGTTCGTCCGTTTCCTGATTGCCAAAGGTCGGTGCCCGTCCGGCCTGGATGAAGCGATCCCGAGCGTAGCCTACTGGCGCCTATCCTCGCTGCCACGATATCTGCAACAGGATGAGGTCGAACACGTGCTGGCCAGCCCCAATTCTCGAACCCCCGGCGGCAAACGGGATAAGGCCATTCTGCTGCTCCTGGCAAGGCTTGGCCTACGCGCTGGCGATGTTGCGCAACTGCGTCTCGCAGACATCGACTGGCGCGCCGCCACGATCTGTGTGTGCGGCAAGAACCGGCGGCAAACGCTGCTACCACTGACCCAAGAGGTGGGCGATGCTATCGTGGACTACCTGCTACACGGGCGCCCGACAACAGCATCAGACCACATCTTCGTTCGGTCAATCGCTCCGTTCCGGCCGTTCCGGGATACGCGCGGCATCTCCGATATCGCCAAGCTGGCCCTGCGCCGAGCTGGGGTCGAGACACCCGCGCGCGGTGCAGCACATGTGCTGCGACATTCGGCGGCCGCGTCCATGCTGCGGCAGGGAGCAAGCCTGCAGGACATTGCGGCGGTACTTCGGCACCAGTCTGTGGTCAGCACGCAGATCTACGCCAAGGTTGATGTGGTCGCCTTGCAGGAACTGGCTCAGCCATGGCCGGAGGTGCTGCCATGCTGAGCCAGGCCATTCAACATTACATCGACGTGCGCCAAGCGTGCGGTTTCAAATTTCAGTGTCAGGCCGGACTCCTCCACAGTTTCGCATCTTTCGCCGTGGCCAGAGGCGATCAACATGTCTACAGCCACACCGCCATCGAATGGTCGGGTCTGGCGAAGCAGGTGGAACAACGCGCCCACCGGCTATGGGTCGTTATTCGGTTCGCACGCTATGCGCAGAGCGACGATCCGCGGCACGAGATTCCGCCGCCGATATTCGGCAGCGAGACATGGCCTAGGCGCACGCCCTACATCCTGAGTCAGGAGGAGGTCGCTCGTTTGGTAATCGAGGCAGCACGCTTCGGCACTCAGCCGATGCAGGGTGCGACCTACAAAACCCTGTTCGGATTGCTCGCCTGCACCGGTCTGCGGATATCGGAAGCCATCCGTCTGCACTATGCGGATATCACACCGGATGGGCTGCTCATTCGCAACACCAAGTTCCGCAAGAGCCGGCTGGTGGCGCTACACGACAGTACCCGTGCCGCCCTGGAGCGGTATCTGTCGCAAAGGCGAGCGTTTGCGCCACTCGACGACCATGTGTTCGTATCCTTGCGGGGCAAGCCGCTTATCCGGGAGTGCGTGGACGGCGTGTTCCGCGAACTGGTCAAACGCCTCGGCTTGCCGCACGGTGGCGGTCTGCCTCGGATCACGCCCCATTCCTTGCGGCACACCTTCGCGGTCAGGGCACTGCAGAACTGTCCGGACGGGCGTGACCGAATCGCGCGCCACACGGTAGCGCTGTCCACTTACCTCGGGCACGTCGATGCAGCAGCTACCTACTGGTATCTGCAGGCGACACCGGAGTTGATGCAGGACATCGCCTTGTGCTGCGGGCGGTTTGTGGGGGACGCATCATGACCCTGATCGCTTCCCATATCACCGCATTTCTGCGCCAGCACCTGGTCGATGAACGCAACGCCAGCCGTAATACCTGCGAGTCTTATGCCTACGCCTTCAAGCTGTTGTTCGGGTTCGCGGCAGATCGGCTCAAGACGGCACCGTCGAAGCTATGCTTCGAGCAGATCGACGCCCCGCTCGTCACCGAGTTCCTGAGTCACCTCGAGAGCCGTCGGGGCAACGGAGCGAACTCCAGGAATATCCGTCTGGCCGCGATCAAGTCGTTCATGCGCTTCATGCAGTACCGGCTACCGGCGGCACTCGAGCAAATCCAGCGTGTTCTGGCAATTCCAGCCAAGAAAGCGGAAACGAAGCTTGTCAAACACCTGACGGTAGAAGAGATGCAGGCCATTCTGGACGCGCCAACTCCCACGACTCGCGAGGGAATTCGAGATCGCGCCATGCTGCACCTGTGCTTCGCGGCGGGTCTGCGCGTCTCCGAGTTGATCGGTCTGCAACTCACCGATTTGAAACTACAGCCAGACGCCAGCATTCGGGTCGTCGGCAAGGGCCGAAAGGAGCGTTGCCTGCCGCTGTGGAAGCAGACTGGAGTGGCATTGAGAGCTTGGCTGGAAGTACGCGGCACGCTCCCGTCCACTCATCTATTCGTCAATGCGCGCGGCGAGGCGATGACGAGGTCTGGCTTTGAATACATCCTGACCAAACACGCCAAGGTCGCAACAGCCAGTTGCCCATCGCTGTCGCAGAGGCGCGTCTCGCCTCACGTGCTACGCCATACCTGCGCGCTGACGGTGCTGCAGGCAACCAAAGATCTGCGCAAGGTGTCGCTATGGCTGGGACATGCGAGCATTCAGACCACGGAAATCTACACACGATCGGATCCTTCCGTGAAGCTGGAAGCGTTGGAAGCCATCGTGGCGCCGAAGCTGCGCACGGGGCGCTTCAAGGCCACGGATGCTCTTATTGCATCACTGGATCCACGCACCTTCTCACAAGGTGACATGGCCAATTGATGAACATCATCAGCGGTGTTGCCGGGCAAGTTGCCAGGAGCACCGCTTTTTATGCGCAGTAGCCTGAACCTGTCACCCCTGAAATCTCAACCGGAAAGGAAACCAACAATGCATAACCATCAACTCCACATAATCGTGTTGCTGTGATGGGCAAGGACACGTTCGCGGCACTGCCGCCGGTGCCAGCCTCCGTTGAGATCGCGGGCGAGCGCATCGATCTCACGCCGCTCAAGGTCGGCGAGGTGCCGGCATTCGCCCATGCCGTACAACCTATCGCGGTGAGCCTGTCGGCATCACCCGACTGGCTGGCGCTTCTGGCCGAGCACGGCGAAGCGGTGATCGCCGCCGTCGCCATTGCCACGCGCCGTCCGGTCGATTGGGTGGCCGGGCTCGATCTCGACGAGGCCGTGCGCCTCGCCGAAGCGGTGTTCGAGGTGAATGCCGATTTTTTTATCCGGCGCCTGTTGCCGAGCGTGACGCAGGCAGCGGCGCGAATCGGCCTGGCACTGGAAAACCCGACGCCTGGAGCCATGCCCTCCAACGCATGATCGGCGCAGGGCATGCCTACGCCGACATTCTCAACTACACGCTGGCGCAAACCGATGCCTTTCTGGCCGCCATCGACCAGCAGGAGTGCCGGCAACTGGCGAATCTCCTGTCGGTAACGGCGACCGGCAGTCAGGGCAGCAGTGACGCATTGCGCCGGATGATGAATGTGCTGTCGTGCTGAAACTCTCCCTGACCGCCTCCGGCCTGCTCGAAAAATCCCGCTTCGATGCCTGGAGCCGGCAGAAGCAGGCCGCCATCCACAAGGCGGTCGCTGTCGGCATGCGCGATGGCGGCAAGGTCGTGGCGGATGGGGTGCGCCGCAAGATGAAGACAGATTTCACGGTGAAGAAAGCAGCCTTCGTGAATTCGCTGCGGGCGAAGGTCTATGACCGCAACCCGGACAAATTACCTGCGGTGCTCATCGGCTCGAAGATTCCCTGGCTCGGCATCCATATGCGGGGTGGAACCATCTCCGGCCGGATGCTAATTCCATTGACCGAGGAAGGCCGCCGCATCGGTCGCCGAGCCTTCAAGCGCGTCATCGACACTCTGATTCGTTCGGGCAACGCCTATTTCATCCGCAAAAACGGCCAGGCCATTCTGATGGCCGAGAACCTGCGCGAGAACGCCTCAGCGCTGACTCGGTTCAAGCGCGCGGAACGAAGCCGCACCGGCGCGAAGTCGATCAAGCGCGGCACGGAGATTCCGATTGCCGTGCTGGTACCGGCGGTATCCATGAAACGCCGCTTTGACCTGGAAGGCACGGTGCGCGGCCAATTGCCTGTCCTGGCCCGCGCCATCGAGAAACAACTGAACAAGATTTGAGAGAGATGAATCCGTCGTGACTCAGGATCGCGCCCAACTGCTGATAACCGCCGTCGATCAGACCCGCTCGGTGTTCGACTCGATTCGCGGCAACCTGGCCAAGCTCGGGGATGAATCGAGCCGGGTCAAGGGACTGCTCGCTGGACTCGGTGTGTCGCTCTCGGTGGCCGGCTTCGCCACGATGATCAAGAACGCCATCGATGCAGCGGATCAGCTGAACAAGCTCTCGCAGAAGATCGGTATCTCGGTCGAGGCCTTGTCGACCTTGCGCTTCGCCGCGCAGCTATCGGATGTCAGCCTGGAGACCCTTCAGAAGGGAATCAAGGGGCTGTCCCAGAACATCACCGAGGCCAATACCGGCATCGGCGACGGGGCGCAGGTCTTCGATGTACTGGGGATTTCCGTCAAGAACGCCGACGGCAGCATGAAATCCACCGAGGCGGTACTGCTGCAGGTGGCCGATGTCTTCGCTAACCTGGAGGATGGCGCGGTCAAGACGGCGCTGGCCGTGAAGTTGTTCGGCAAGAGCGGCATGGACATGATCCCGTTCCTGAACCAAGGCGCGGCTGGCATCACACAACTGACCGTCGAGGCCGAACGACTGGGCCTCAAGCTCACCACCGAGACCGCGCGCTCGGCGGAAGCCTTCAACGACAACCTTACGGCGCTCAAGGCTTCAAGCTCATCGCTTGGTATCGCCTTGGCCCGCGACTTCTTGCCGGAACTGACGAATATCACCAACGCCATGCGCGAGGCGGCCAACGAGGCGGGAACGCTGAAGGCGTTGTGGGTCGGTCTTGGTGGCGTCGGCAATCTGATCTTCAACGGCACCGAGATCAAACGTGCCCGCGACGAGGTTGCACGCATTCAGGAATTGGTGGATTCGACACGCCAGAAGGTCGACACCGGCAAGGCTCCGGTGCCGTTCATGCCCTTTGACGTCAAGTTCAACGATGGCGCGATGGCGACGCTGCGGAAGAACCTCGCCCAGTGGGAGCAGGAATTGGCGGGGGCGAAGCAACGCCTGGACTCGCTGACCAGTCCAAAGCGCCCCGAAGAGAAAACGCCGACCGGCAAGCCCACCGAGGACATGCAGCGCATCGCTTGCGTGGTGTCCGGTGGGCAATGGGTCAATGGCAAGTGCGATAAGAAATCCGCTGGCGGTGGCGAGAAGGATACGACCGGTGCGCAACTGGCCGTGGTCAAGGCGCAGGCCGAATCGGAATTCAAAGTCCTCAAGGAAGGACTCGATCTGCAGAAGACGGCACTGGATCGCTCGCTCGACGACCGTCTAGTCTCGATTCGCGACTACTACGGCCGCAAGACGCAGATCGAGCAACAGGCTATCGACCAGGAGTTGGCGGCCAAACAGCAGGAGTTGACCGCGCAATCGGCCATTGCGGTCGGCGGCAAGGACGAAGCGCAGCGCCTGCGGGCCAAGGCCGAGGTCAAGAAACTCGAAGGCGAAATTACCGTGCTCAACATGAAGCGCGGCGAAGTCGAGGTTGCCAATGCCCACGCCGCCGCCAAGGCAGAGAAGGAACTGGCTGACGAACTCGCGCGCGTGCGTGACCGCTTGGCCGAGATCCGGGGCGGCACGGGTGGCGATGTGACCCGGGCGCGCCTGGAGCGCGAATACCAGCCGCTGATCGAGAAACTCCAGCGCATAGGGGACACCACCGGCGCGGCCGATGTCGGTCGCCTAATCAATGTCGAGGCGGATTTGGCGGAACTCGCCAGGCTTGAACGCCAGTACGGCGTCGTCACGGAGCGCATGGCCATTCGCGAGCGCGAACTGCAGGTGCAGAAAGATGCCGGGATGCTCACCGAGACGCAGATGCGGCGCGGTGTGCTCGAGTTGCACCAGCAGACCGCCACCGAAGTAGATGGTCTGATTCCGAAGATGCAGGAACTGGCCGCGTCCACCGGGTCGGAAGAAGCTATCAATCGGGTGGCTCGGCTCAAGGTGGAGGTCGCTGGCCTGAAGACCGAGGCCGACGATGTCGCCACCCGAATCAATGGCGATGTGGAGAACGCCTTCGCCACGATGTTTGAGCAGATCGGTTCGGGGGCGAAATCGGCCAAGGAGGCCTTTGCCGACTTTGCCCGTTCGGTCATTTCAGCCATCAACCGTATTGCCGCGCAGAAGATCGCCGAAGAATTGTTCGGTGGCATGAGCAAGGGCGGCGGTGGTGCAAGTGGTGGGTTAGGTGGCCTGATCTCGGGGCTATTCCAGTGGGCCGGTTTTGCGTCCGGCGGTTACGTCACTGGGCCAGGCACGACCACCAGCGATTCCATTCCGGCAAGGCTGTCTGCCGGGGAATACGTCCTGCGTGCCGAGGCCGTGCGCCGGGTCGGCGTCGAATTCCTGCACGCATTGAACGGTGGTCTGGCCGCACCGCGCTGGTTAGGTCCGCGTCTGGCCTTCGCCGAGGGTGGTCTGGTACCGGATATCGCCCAAGCTCCTGCTGCTGCACCGTCGCAATCGGTGCGCATCGTCAATGTCATCGATCCCGGCATGGCGGCCGACTACCTGAATTCCGCCGCCGGTGAAAAAACCATTCTCAACGTGCTTTCTCGCAATGGCTCGGCCGTGCGCGAATTACTGAGGTAAGCCATGGCCTTTACCAGCGGCACCGCCACCGATTATCTCGACCTGCTGAACCGACTCAAGCAGTTCGTCACCCAGGACATGCTGCCGGCCAACGAACGCTGGTCAGTATTGCGCTGGGTGCCTGGGCCGCCCGCCGAATTAGTACTGCAGGGGCCCGGGCTGGCCGGCACCGAGCAGATCAATGTCGGCATCCTGTCCGAGGCCGGTGCGGACTATGGCAACTGGAAACTGCGCGGCTTCGTCGGCTGGAATCCGGCACAGACTTTCGATGGCCAGTACAACCCGAGCGGGACGTTCTACGCGCTGCTCATGGCATCGGCCATGCCGTATTGGATCGTGGCAAATGGTCGGCGCATCGTCATGGTCGCGAAGACTGGTACCTATTACGAAATGATGCATTTGGGTCTGTTCCTGCCCTATGCCACGCCGGGGCAGTACCCGTACCCGCTGCTGGTCGGCGGCACATACAACGGTTCCACCCGCTGGAGCAATTCCTACCAATACCGCAACCACCTGCCCAAGTCGCAGGGCTACTCGGGCGCGTACTACGCGCCGACCGGCGTGTGGACCGGGGTGTCGGCGATGTGGCCGAACAGTTGGGGCAGCAACGCGCGCGAATGCCCCGATGGCTCCTATCCGCTGCTGCCGTTCATCCTGGCCGGCCTGGGTGAGATGGAAGGCTGCTACTGCGTACCTGGCTACGCCAATGCGGCGGAGAACATCATCAGCGTCGGCGGCGTCGACCATTTGGTGGTGCAGGACGTGTTCCGCACCGGCTACAGCGACTACTGGGCCTTGAAGCTCGCGTGAGGGCAATGATGAACCCCCACGCTCGTCCCACGGGGATTTCCTTTGGGCACAAAAACGGCTCGCTGCCCCCCGAGGGGGCGTATGCCTCCATTGGGGCGGCCCGTGAGGAGGCATGATGGCATTTCAATCCGGCATCACCACCTCGCCGAATGACCTTCTCGACAAGATTCGGCTCTTCGCCACCGGGGTCTGCGGTTACACGCAACTGATGTACCAAGCAGATGCCGGCTACTTTCGTCTGCACCTTCAGCACGCCGCCAGTGGCCAATTCATCAACCTGCATTCCTACGCGGGTTACGTTGCCTGGTACGGCTCGACCAGTTTCAACAGTGGGCTGGCCTACAGTTCGCAGACCGTCGCCTCGGGCTCGTTCTCCGTCTCACAGATGTCAGGCAGCGCCGAGTATTTTCTCTTCGGCGGCGACGGCTGGTGCTACTGCATCGTACAGACGGCCAGCACCACTTATGGGCCGCTTATCTTCGGCGCGATCACCAAAACCTGCACGTTCACTGGCGGTGCTTTCCTGTCGGACACCTACAGCACCTCTGTGCGAGCAGACATCGACGGCAATATCAACAAGTGGAAATCGGGGAGCTACTACTCTTCTGGCGAGGAGACCGTGAAAGCATTCTATTCGGCGACCACGCGCCAGTTGGATAGTTATTCGCCCATTGCTTTCAACGGGGTGACACCGCTCTATCCCGCGACGGTTGAACTCGGTCGTCCGACGCCCAGCTACTTTTCTTCAATGGTTGGTTATGCGCCCGGTGTGCGCTTGCTACGCATGAACGGGCAGTACGTGAATAAGGACATCGTCACGCTGGGCGGCAGTGACTGGATGGTCTTCAGCATGAGCTATGGCGGCTACGGATTTCTGAAATGACGACCTACGCTGGCGCCATCCTGCCCTCCGGATTGCCGTCAGATCCCGCCTATGGTGCAGCCTACAAGTTTCTGCCGGCACCTTTGACGTTGCCTTACCCGGGGGCCGTGGCCAGCAACCCGCCCAGTGCAGGGGCGTTAACCAACAACCTGCCGGTCGCCGAAATCGTGGTGGGCTTTGCGGGAACTGTCGTTCGTCAGTTCGAGCAGGACTGGTATCACCACGCCCACCTGCTGCCGGCCAAGATCGCACTGGGTAATCTGCTGTCGACGCAGATGCGCCAGGTCGAAGTCTGGAACGCCCATTTTGCTCCTAAGACATTGTCGGCGATCGTGAGCCGAAACGATGGTGGCATCACGCTCGCTGCCCCGGCGAATCCGCCGACCACTTACGGGAAGCTGGAGTCGCGCCTGCACAACGTCTCGGTGAGCCTCGACGGTCCGCCGGTGATCGAGGCGAGTTTCACCTTTCAGTTTCCCGACGAGGCACCGACCTTGTTGATCTCCGGTCGGCGCGTCGTGGTATTCGGTCTGAAACCCAACTGGGCGGATGGCTGGCTGGAACGTCTGATGTGGGCCACCGACGTGCTGGCTGCTCGCGACGGCACCGAACAGCGTGTCAGCCTGCGCGCCAGGCCGCGCCGCTCGCTGGAGTTCTCGATCCTGGTCGGTCGCGACGATGCGGCGCTGCTGGATGTGCTGCTCTCAAGCTGGCAGTCCCGGGTCTATGCGTTGCCCATCTGGCCCGACAAGGGAATCCTGGCGGCCACGGTCACGGCTGGCAACACGGTGATTCCGCTGACCACCACCAATCTGGAGTACGAGGCCGATGGTCTGCTGGTGATCGGATCGGACAGCCGCAATACCGAGGCAGCGGAAGTACTGTCGGTGGCGAGCAATGCCGTGACCCTGAAGCAACCGCTGCTCCAAACCTGGCCGGCAGGTGCGTTCGTGACGCCGGCACGCACGGCCCGTCTGCGGGTGACGCAGAGCTTGTCGCGCGTGACCGACGCCATCGCCCGGGCCCGATTAGTGTTCGACATTGCCGGCACCACGGCCATCGCGAAGCAGGAGTCGACGACGACCTTCAATTCAACCCCTGTGTGGATCGCGCGCCCGAATCGGGTACGCGATGTCGATACCGACTACCAGCGCCTGGCCGAAGTGTTGGATTTCGAGACGGGGATCACGGCGGTGGATGACCATGCCGCGCGTCCCTTCGTGCGTCGTTCCTTCGACTACCTCTTCAAGAATCGCGCGGAAATTGCTGCTTTCCGGGGCTGGCTGGCCGCCCGATTGGGTCGTCTGACGGCATTCTGGCACCCCACCTGGGAAGCCTCCATCGTCCCGACCAAGAAAGTCCTCTCCAACCAGACGGTGATGACCGTGGCCTCTCGCGGCTACGCGCTCTATTTCAACCCGATGCCGGGACGCACAGAAGCTGCTTTCCTGCACAAGAACGGCAGTTGGTACTTCCGCATCATCACGAGTTTCGGGGCGGGCACTACCGGCGACGAAGAAGTGATGGCGATTAACCAATCGTTCGGCTTCGATGCCAATCCCGAGGATTGGGTCGCCATCTACTTTCTGGAGAAGACCCGACTCGACGCCGACCAGATCGAAATCAACTGGCAGACCGACAGCGTGGTGGAAGTCTCGATGCCGATGCGCAGCGTGAAGTCGTAACCAGGATCCCAGAATGAGCTACAACACGCAGGAAATATCGGCGGCCGCCGGCCAGCCGGTGGAACTCTATCGCTTTGTCCTCGGCCAGCAGGTCTGGACGGTAACGAGCGGTCGCGAGGCGATTACCTATCAGGTCGAGAGCTACCAGCCCGCCGTGATCCGCCGCTCGGCGGTAGAGCAATCACCGGAGTTTGCTCGGAATGGCATCGACCTCGAATGCGCACGTGATTTTGCCGTGGCGCAGTTCTTCGCGGCTGCGCGCCCCAACGGCGTCGTGTCGCTCACGGTGTTCCGCAACCACCTCGGTGACTCCGAGTACATCACCTGGTGGAAGGGGCGCGTGGCCTCTGTCGCCTTCATGGGGAGTACCGCGAAGATTCGTTGCGAATCGATCTTCACGGCGTTGAAACGTCCTGGCTTGCGCGCCTACTACCAGACCGGTTGCCGCCATGCGCTGTTCGATCCGGGATGCGGCGTGAATAACCAAGCCTACAAGTTGGTCGGCACGGTGGCGTCTTTCTCCGGATTGAATGTGACCTCCAGCACCTTCCTGTCGCAGGCATCGGGTTGGCTGACCGGGGGCTATCTGCGCGTCGGTGGCGTGCCACGCATGATCACCAATCACTCAGGTGACACCATCACGCTCTCGGCTGTACTGCCGGGGCTGGCCGTGGGCGTGGCCTTCGAAGCCTTTGCCGGCTGTGACCGGACGTTTGCCACCTGCCAGTCCAAGTTTGGCAACAGTCTCAATTTCGGCGGGTTTCCCTGGATCCCCGCCAAGAACCCCTTTGCCGGGGATTCCATCGTCTGAGGACAGATCCATGTGGGTACAGATTGCAATCTGGGTGATCACCACGGTCATCGGCATGCTGCTTGCGCCGAAGCCGCCCAAGCCTGCTTCCGCCACGCCGGGCAACCTCGATGTGCCGGTGGCGGAATCCGGCAAACCCATTCCCGTGCTATTCGGCACGCGCGTCATCCGTCAGGCCAATGTGGTCTGGTACGGCGACGTCAAGACCACCGAGATTCGCCAATCATCCGGTAGTGGAGGCAAAAAGTGACAGCCATCCCTCCAGCCCCCTTCCCGAGAAAGGGGGTGATCGTGACCCATGACGATGCCAAGGCCTTCGGCTACTGCAATGCCGGCCTGCGCAAGTGGTTCCCGCGTGACGGCGTCAGCTTCGATGATTTCCGGCAGCACGGCGTGACAGCCGACTGGCTGCGCGCTACCGGCGATGCGATGGCCTGCCGTCTGGCGGACGCCGCCGATCAGAAGAACGAGCCACAGCAGGAGACGGTGTAAATGGGTGGCGGCGGAAAACGCGGCGGGGGTTCGTCATCGTATGTCGTTGGCCATCGCTATTACGCCGGCCTCCATCTGGCGATCTGCCACGGGCCGGTGGATGCGGTAACGCGCATCATCGTCGGCGAACGCACGGCCTGGAGTGGCAGCGTCACGTCCTCGCAGGCGATCTACGTCAATTCCCCGGAACTCTTCGGCGGGGATTCGCGCGAGGGTGGCGTTCAGGGCTATGTCGAGGTCAAGCTGGGCGGGCCGGCGGAAACGGTGTCAGGATACCTGCAGCAGAAGCTCGGCAGCATCATTCCGGCCTTTCGCGGGGTGGTGTCGATCATCGCCCAGCAGTGCCAGTTGTCGGCGATGAACCCCTACGTCAAGCCGTGGAGCATCGAGGCACGACGCATCCCGGCTCCGGCGGCCCTGGGGAGCGGATACATCAATGGCGATGCGAACCCGGCGCACATCATTTACGAGTGCCTGAACAATGCCACCTGGGGCTTGGGCTACGCCGCCAGCGAAATCGATGCGAGCAGTTTCCAGACGGCAGCCAACACGCTGGCCTCGGAGCAGTACGGACTGTCCTTGCTTTGGGATCGCGAACAGCCGCTGGAGGAATTCATCGCCGAGATACTTCGGCACATTGATGGCACGCTCTACGTTCATCCGCGTACCGGCAAATTCGTGCTCAAGCTGGCCCGGGCCGATTACAACGTCGCCAGCCTACTGCTGCTCGACGCCTCGAACATCCTGGAACTGGAGAGTTTCTCCCGACCATCGGAATCAGAGCTGATAAATCAGGTCACCGTTCGTTACCGCGACCGTTCCACCGACAAGGATGCCGCCATCACGGTGCATGACCTGGCGGCACTGGAACTGGCGGGTGGCGTGGTGTCATCGGCGACGGTCGATTATCCGGGGATCAGCAACGGCAGTCTGGCGTCGCGCGTTGCGCTGGGCGATCTCAAGCAACTCTCGGTGCCGCTGGCCAAGGCCACACTGATCGCCAACCGGCAGGCATCGAATCTCAATATCGGCGACGTGTTCAAGTTCACCTGGCCGGAACTAGGGATCGCGCAGTTGGTGATGCGGATTGCGCGCGTGTCCTACGGCACGCTCACCGATGGCCGGGTGCGCATCGAGTGCGTGGAAGACATCTTCGGTCTGCCATCTGCCTCCTACGTATCCCCGACCCCGACCTCGTGGGTATCGCCCCTGACTTCGCCGGCGCCGGTGCCCTACCGACGGCTGAACGAAGCGCCGTGGTGGACGGTGGTCAAACGGGTGGTTGGCGAATCGGAGGCGGCTCGAAACGAACTCGACCCCCAAGGCGGGGTGCTGGTGGCTTGTGCCAGTCGGCCATCTGGTGATTCCCTGAACGTAAAACTGCTGACGCGCCAGGGCAGTGCCACCTTTGCCGAAGTCGACACGATGGGCTTTACCCCGAATGCGACCGTGACCAATGCCATCGACGAGCAGACCACGGTGTTTGCCATCGGCAATGGCCAGGACCTGGACGTCGTCAAACTCGACACCTACGCCTACCTCGACAACGAGATCGTGGCGGTCAAGGCGATCAATCTGGTGGCCGGTACCGTCACCGTGGAACGCGGCATCCTCGACACGGTTCCAGCACCGCATCTGGCCACGGCACGCATCTGGTTTGCCGATGCGTTCGAGGCACTGGTCACTGAGCAATACCTATCCGGCGAGTCGCTGCAGGTCAAGATGCTGCCGGCGACTGGCCTTGGACGGCTGGAGGAATCGGCGGCACCGACGGACAGCTACACGTTTGCGAGCCGCATGATCCGCCCCTATCCACCGGGGAACGTGAAGGTGAATAACGTGATGTGGCCGACGACGATGCTCGGCCAGATGGCGCTCACCTGGGCCCATCGTGACCGGATGCAGCAGACGGTCTATCTGGTGACGCAGGCCGAGGGCAACATTGGTCCGGAGGCTGGTACCACCTACACCGTTCGCATCTACAACGAGAACAACGCGCTCCAGAAATCCGTGACGGGGCTCACCACGACCGCCTGGACGTATCTCACCACGGACGAGGCGAACGATAGCGGGCTGGGGCGCATTAACGGCAAGTTCAAGGTCGAGATCGAGTCCGTGCGCGCCGGCTACATCAGTTGGCAGAAGCAGACCCGCAGCGTCGACCGCGCAGGGTACGGCCTGAACTATGGCAAATACTACGGAGGCATCTAATGGCAAGCACTGATCCCAATCTTGGACTCACCTACGGCTGGACGCTCGGCGAGTCGGGCTGGCATACCAGCATGGACGCCAATCTGAAGCGGCTCGGTGCGGTGGTCGGACTCTCGGTCAAGGATCGGGATCTGACCACGCCACCGGCAAGCCCCGTCGACGGTGATCGCTACATCATTCCTGCCGCTGCTACCGGCGTCTGGGCCGGCAAGACCAATCAGATTGCAGTCCGGGTAGCGAGCACCTGGGAGTACTACACGCCCAAGGTCGGCTGGCTCTGCTACATCGATGACGAGGCGGTGCTCTCGGCCTACAAGTCGGCGGGCTGGAGTACCGGCATCGCCATCTGACGCCAGATCACCAACCCCATGAAACCCGCCTTTGATGCGGGTTTCGCATTTCTGGAGGATGAAAACATGGATGCAACTCAAGTGGAGCGCCGAAAGATGGTGACGCTGCCGCAAGAGGAGTTCGAGGAGATTCTGGAGCGCGCCGCCGAGCGAGGAGCCCGACATGCGCTGCACGGGGTCGGGCTCGATGGCGAGGATGCTGCGCACGATATCCGTGAGTTGCGCAACTTGCTCGATGCCTTCAACGAGGCCAAGAAAACCGCCGGTCTCACCATCGTGAAAATGTTGGTCACCGGTCTGGTGATGGCGTTGTTGGCTGGTGCGTTCGTAAAACTCAAACTGTTCGGAGGTGCGCAATGATCGAAACGCTACTGGGCGGGCTACTCGGCGGACTCTTTCGCATGGCGCCAGAGGTTCTGAAATGGCTGGACCGCAGGGGCGAGCGCGGGCACGAACTGGCAATGCAGGACAAGGCGCTGGATTTCGAGAAGTTGCGCGGCGCACAGCGCATGGCCGAGATCGGCGCCAGTGCGGACGCCGCCTGGAATACCGGGGCCATCGAGGCGTTGCGTGAGGCCGTCGCGGCGCAGGGGCAACGTTCTGGCGTGCGCTGGGCCGATGCCTTGTCGATCAGCGTGCGGCCGGTGATCACCTATTGGTTCATGGCCCTGTACTGCGCGGCCAAATTGGCAGCCTTCGCAGCTGCTTTGACCGCCGGAGCAGGGTGGGGCGTGGCCATCCTGCACGCGTGGACGGCGGCGGATCAGGCGCTATGGGCCGGGGTACTGAACTTTTGGTTCTTGGGGCGGGTGTTTGACCGGGTGCGGCCGTGATCGAGGTGCCGCAGTCCGCAATTAAACTGGCCAAGCGGTTCGAGGGGTTTCATCGGGTGCCGAAGCTCGATCCCGGCCACGCGCATCCGTATCTCTGTCCGGCGGGGTACTGGACGATTGGATTCGGACATCTTTGCCAGCCCGAGCACTCACCCATTACCGAGGAGGAGGGGGAGTCGTATCTGGCGCAGGATCTGCAGACGGCGCTCCGGGCGACATTGCGGTATTGCCCGGTACTGGCGACAGAAGCTGACGGGCGGCTTGCGGCGATCGTTGATTTCACGTTCAACCTCGGTGCAGGACGGTTACAGACCTCGACATTGAGGCGGCGGATCAATCAGCGGGACTGGCAGGTGGCCGCATTTGAGCTCGGGCGGTGGGTGCGTGGCGGTGGCCGTGTGCTACCGGGACTGGTGGCTCGACGTCAGGCCGAAGTCGCCATGCTTGTCGGGTTATAGTTTCGCCATGAAGATCTATCTCGCCGGCCCTGATATCTTTAGACCCGATGTCCAAGACTGGATTGCGAGCGCCCGGGAACTCTGCCGCCAACATGGCTTTGAGGCGCTGACTCCGTTCGATCATGGTGAAACCGAGCCCAGGAAAATTCTCGACGGCAACCTAGAACTGATCCGCAAGGCGCAGATCGTGGTCGCCAACCTGAATCCGTTTCGCGGATTCGAACCTGACTCAGGGACTGCATTCGAATTAGGCTATGCCCTGGCCCTCGGTAAGAAACTGAGGGCTTACATCGACTCAGCCGAGCCGTTGCTTGAGCGCATTCGTCGTATCGAAGCGTTGTCGGAAGATGCCAAACGTGACAGCCAAGGCATGGCAATCGAGGATTTCGGTCTGCCGCTCAATCTCATGCTCGCCCTGACCGCACAGTTGGTGGAGGGTGATTTGGCGGCGTGTATCGCAGCAATACGACCGCGAGCAAAGACACTACCACAGGCGGCTGCGGCCCTGGCAACCCAGGAATAGAGAATGCCGCTCAGGCGGCTTCGAGTTCGAGTGCTTCGATTTGCGTGGTGGCCTCGTAGAGCATACGGACGGCCCCATCACCTTGTCGGACATGCGCCCAATGGCTCTGTCCGGCTGCAAAAATCTTGATGATCTGGCCACCGCCTGTCAGTGCGCCTTCCGACGTCATGACCCGAAACCGGACATGGTCGTTGATACGAAACTGCGGCATGCTTCCTCCTTGCGGCGAGTAATACCCAGCTATTATTCGCCGAGGTCAGGCAGGAATGCGCAGCAAATAGCCGGCTGAATCGGGGTGTATTTCGGGTTAAGCCGGAACCGTCTCAGCTTGAACCTGCGATCCCAATCTCTCAGCAATGAGGTCGGTATGCTGCGATTCAACAGCGATTCATTCAGCCACCTCAACAAAACCCCATAGTCAAAAGAATGCTGACGGAAGCGTAATTTCCTGGTCACCTTCCTGTTGGTATCGGGCTCCTAAGATGGCATCACCGTCGGACGAGACATACCCGATGGAATCAACCCACCTCACAAGGAGAAGACCATGAAAACGAAATTTTCCCAACTTGCCTTGATCGCTGCGATCGGCCTCGCTACCGCTGGAACGAGCTACGCTCACGAAGATTATTCCGAAGCCGGCACCTACCATTGGCTGAGCCACGTTTCGGAAAGCCAGGGCGCTCCGACGGCCAATCAACTGGCACCGTTCGGCTACGCCGCCACGAAAAATGCCGACCGCGAGGTCAGCCTGCCCGGCGGCAGCAAGTATCTGTACGTGACTCGACTGGAGACCGTCAAGATCAATGTCGGTGGCAAGAGTGTCGTCTGGACCTTCGATACACTCGGTGCCGCACCGTTTCCGCTCTCCAAGATCGTACCGGGAGCCGACGGCATCACCGTTTATGTGACTGAGAACCCCGCCTCCCTGGGCTGAACAACCTGACTGCGGGGTGACGGAATTGTCACCCGGCAGAAGAGGAGCTGTCAGGATCAACACCCTAGTATTCACAATGCAGTACAACTTCTTTAGGAGATTGAAATGATGAAAAAAATGCTGATGGTTGCCCTGATGAGCGCGGTCTCGGTGACTGCCTTCGCATTCGATGCGGCTCGTGAAGCGGCAAAGCAGGTCGTTGAGTTGAAGGATGGCTCGACGGTCTACATCTTCAAGGATGGGAAAATGGGCATGGAAGACAAGTACGGTCGTCCCACCCGCATGAAGAAGGACACCGTGATGGAAACCAAGGATGGCCAGAAGATCATCATGCACGGCGACGAAGTCATGCGCCTCGACGGCCTGTTGAAGCAAGGTCACCAGGGTGGTTGATTTCCCATGTCACCTGAATGCGGCGGCTCCTTCGGGGGCCGTTTTCATTTTGAAGCACCGTTCAAGCATCACCTTCAATTCCAGTATCCATTGGGCGTGATCTCTGGACAGGCCTTGCTCGTATAGCATCGGAGCAATCTGTCGGAAGACGGCATAGATCGCCGGGTCGAAATGCTGCCCAGCTTCCCGTTCCATGATGCGCAGCGTCTCGTCCAATGACAAAGCCGGTTTGTAGGGACGAACGGAAGTCAATGCATCGAACACGTCGACCAAGGCAAAGATTCTTGCGGCAAGCGGGATCGCCTCTCCCGAAAGTCCGTCTGGATAGCCTTTCCCGTCAAAGCGTTCGTGATGATGCCGGATGGTCTTCTCGGCACCGCCCAGCCAGGGATTGCCAGCGACAATCTCGATGCCCAGCACTGCGTGGGTCTGCATGACCTGGAGTTCTTCGCTGGTCAGCCGTCCCGGTTTCAGCAAAATTTGGTCCGGAATACCGATTTTTCCAACGTCGTGGAGAAAGGCGCCCAGCACCAGTTCGGTAACGGTTTCCTTGTCGACGCCCACCGCTTCGGCAAGTGAGACCGCATAGCAGGTAACCCGGTAGTTATGGGCGTCTGTGTCCGCGTCACGCTTGGCGATGGCGTTTCCGAGAGATCGCAGCAGTGAGAGATTGGAGTCCAGGAGTCGAGACGACAATGCCACCGTACGCCCCAGCAATCCTGACATCAGTGGATAGAGCAGCAGTGCCGCGGCGAGTACCGAAATCGTGGCTGTTAGCGCAGCCCCACGAGTCCGAAGTTTTCTCTCATGCAAGGCTGATTGGGAAACCAGGCTGATCCCCTCAACATAGCCCACAAGACGGCCATCATTCGTGGTCATCGGCAGAATGACCTGGACCAGTTCTTCTCCTGCCACGGAGATTCGCTTGCTATGGCTATTGGGCGGGATTGGCCATCGATGGCGCTGTTGTCGGGCAAACTCTTTCAATGTTTCGGGCAGTGGTCGCCAGACATCGAACAGCATCTCGGCGTTGGGTGCAAAAACTCGAATCCCGACAAACTCGTCGGTCAGCAACTGCGAAATCGCGGAATGACCATCTCCTTCCTCACCGTTGACCGCCAACTGCATCGCAGGCGACTCGAAATGCCTGACCCCCGTAATGGCGCGCTCAAGAGTACGCTGCTCGACGCGATACGATTCGACCCAGTAGGCAAGACCTCCCGCGAGACTGCCAACCAGAAGCGCACCGATGCCAAAGCGTCGTGCCAACATGTGGCGCAATTGCCGGGGAGTTTCAGGAAGCTCGAAGGTTCTCATCTCAAATTCTGCATAAGTTCCATGAAGTGTTTGAAATGCCCGCTGACGCGATCCAGGGAAAATTGGTACATCAGCGAATTTTCAGAAAATTTCTGTCGCTCGGCATCTATATCCACCGTATGGCCATCGGCTGCGGCTTGATACGGCACATGGTGCTTCAGCGGGAATGATGGTGCCTGCGTTCCCCTTGACAGATAGCCATTAGCGGTAGTTGCCAACGATAGCAATGCCGCCGCGCTCTTGACGACTTGGGCGGCCTCATTGATGTCGATATCGACCGCCTTGTAGCCAGGCATATCGGCATTGGCGATATTCAAGGCCAGAAGTTGCTGCCGATACGCTCGAACCCCAAGCATTTTCTGCTGAAAATCATGGCCAGCACGACCACCTTGCCCGATTGAGAGGTGGTTGGGATGGGCGGATGACGCGCTGGAGGCCGTCCCGGCAACTTGTCCGCCGTGAGCGGCGTGGCTGCCTTCGGGACTATTGGCCTTTTGAGCAATCGCCTGATTCAATGCTTGGAAAAATGCCCCGTTGTCGGCGTTGACCGGCGCCCCTCCATGCCCCTCATGACCGCCTTCAACTGAAGATAAAGGGGTGTTGGCAGCTGGGGAAATGGACGGAACTCCTGCCATGACGGCGACTACGCGTTCATGATCAGGATGGCCTTCACTGGATCAATTTTGCCGACGTCATGCCATTTAAATTCGTTGTCCGCAGCAACTGGCGCAGCTAGGCAACCGTGATTGCATTCGACAATCCAATGCTTCCGGAGCACTGTCCGGCAGTAGTTGTAGCTCAGCATCTTCGGGTCACAGCCAACCGCGAGCGCTAGTGTGCGACACACACATCGATCGCCGTGCTCTGCCGGTTTGCGGATGTCCATGGCTGAAATGATGAGGCCCCGATTTCGCGGCCCCGATTTCGGGGCCTTTACTGGACGCTTACTTTCCATCTCGCGGATGGTAGTGCCTGCTCCTGTCGGTGGCTGGGTTGGGCTTAACGGCCTTCGGGTCCGGCATGCTTTGCGGGATACCGGTCTTCTCCTGAACATGAGAGTGCGGCCTGGCAGCCGCGTTGTCAGTCTGTGCTTCGGCAGCTTTCGGGGCTGTGGCCTTGTCATCAGCGTAGACGACACCCGCCGTGGCTGCTCCAGCGAACAGAACGGCGGCGATGAGGGAAGAGGTTTTCATGATCGTGGCTCCTGAGTTTGGGGATTTCAACGGTCCGAATCGAGTGGACAGTTGCAGTTTGTGCTTCCGTCACTGTCAACAAGGTGACTTGCCGATTACATTTCGTTGCTGTCAGGAAGCGCGGCTGAATGCGGATTCACCAAATGCCCGACTGCCTCCGCAAGCGCATCAGGCAATTGCCATTCGCAACACCCCATCAGAATTCCGTCCCCCAACGCATCCCGGGCCAACTGACGAAGTTCATCCAGGTTCTCGTTGAGCACCTTGACTCTTTCCGTACAGGCAATGAGCTTTCCGGAGGAGTCTTGCCAACGCACTGGCCTTGACGACATCATCAAGTTCACTTTGCCGAATGTCGGGCCAGCGTCTGCAAAACTTGGTGCTGGTATTCAAAACTGTCGAGGGTGCATGCCTTCCAATACTCGATGGATGAAAAGCCGACGGCAGCCCACCATGCCCCTGTTTGCCCAGGCTCACCCAGAGAAAACGACGGTGTTCGCTCAAGGAGTTCCTTGAGCGGGGAAAACTGCGTGGAAACCATATTTTCCAGACAGTCGAGATTCACGCCAACCAACCGGGCGACCAAATCCAAATGGAGGTCGGGGGGTGCATTGAAGATAGCGAACGAATTGTGTGCGGACATGATTCTCTCCCTGCGGCACGATCAAGGCCCATTGCCTTGTAGGGAGAGTTTGCCGGTGGGTGGTTGTCGCACCCATAACGGGTGCATTACAACCCAATCACCACTGCGTCAGCTTGTTGTCGTGCTGATCGCAGCGAGTATTACCTCTTGCGTCTGGGCGCTTAGCCCGAGAAAGACTTGTTGCCTCCGCCTCTCAAATTCGGCTGCGGAAACCCGCCACTGTGGGTCATGAGGGCAGTTCAGTTTGTCAGCGACAATCCGACGCACATAAGCCTGCGCGGACGCCTTGCCCCGCGCAAGTCGCAACAAATCCGCCAATGCCAAATCGAAGGCATCGCGATGATGGTCTTTCAATCCGGTGGTGAACACCACAAGAATGGCAACCGCATCCTCAAACGGTCGCAATGAATCGTCTTCTTCGGACAATTTTTTTCCCTGATAGTGCCTTGTTCGAACCATCCGCTATTGGATGCCAACCATCCGCTGCTCAGCCCGCACATAGGCGGTGACGTGGGCGACGTCGTCCGCCGTTACCCCTTTCACAGGGGCCATGTCGCCAAATTTCCAGTGATGAGCCCGCACCCCGTTGGCCACGGCCAACTGGAATGCCGCATCGGCATGATGGGACGGCTCATAAATCTTGTGCAGCAGGGGCGGTCCCTTTTCCGATCCCTTCAAGTCGCCGCCATGACAGCCCGCACAGTGATTGGCGAACAGCGCCTTGCCCGTGCCGGGATTGGGCATTAGGCCGGGGCCGGGTTTGGGAATGCTCCAGCCTTGAGCCAGAGCAAGGCTTGGCAGCATCGCCACAAGAAGCGATGCCGGAATCCAAAACAAACACTTGTGCCTCATTGCTCCATCCCACGTTTCATTCGCCACTGCTTGACCAGGGCGTAGATGGCCGGGATGACCGCGAGCGTCAGTACCGTCGAAGAGATCATCCCGCCAACCATCGGTGCAGCAATGCGGCTCATGACTTCGGAGCCTGTCCCCGTGCCCCACATGATTGGCAGCAGGCCGGCCATGATCGCCACCACCGTCATCATTTTCGGGCGTACCCGTTCCACGGCGCCTTCCATGATGGCCTCGTAGAGATCGTGCACCGTTGGCGCCTGATTTTCCGCCTGGCGTTTGGCCTTCAACGCCTCCCAGGCATGATCGAGGTAAATCAGCATGATCACCCCTGTTTCCGCCGCAACCCCGGCCAAGGCGATGAAGCCCACGGCGACGGCGACGGACAGGTTATAACCGAGCAACCACATCAGCCAGACCCCGCCGACCAGCGCAAACGGCACCGACAGCATGACAATCAAGGTTTCGGTCAGTCGCTTGAAGTTCAGGTAAAGCAGTAGAAAGATGATCAACAGCGTCACCGGGATGACAATCTTCATTTTCTCGATGGCCCGTTCCATGTACTCGAACTGGCCGCTCCAGGTGACGTAGTAGCCGGGTGGGAACTTGACCTGTTCGGCGACAGCCTTCTTGGCGTCGGCCACGTAGCTACCAATGTCACGGTCGCGGATGTCGACATAAATGTAGGCAGAGAGCAAGGCGTTTTCGGTGCGGATGCTGGGCGCTCCCTTGGCGACGACAACCTTGGCCAATTGACCGAGCGGAATCATCGCCCCTTCCATGGTCGGGATCAGCACCTCGCGGGCAATTTGCTGCGGATCGGAGCGTAGTTCACGCGGATAGCGGATGGTGACGCCAAAACGTTCCCGTCCCTCGACCGTGGTTGTCACCATCTCACCGCCCAGCGCCGTGCCGATCACATCCTGCAAGTCGCCGACGGCCAACCCGTAGCGCGCCAGTTGCTCGCGATCCGGCTCGATATTGAGATAGAAGCCACCGGTGATGCGCTCGGCGAAGGCACTGGTCGTGCCGGGCACGGCCTTGACCACGGCCTCGATTTCCTTGGCCATTTTTTCCATCTCGACGAGATCCTTGCCGAAGACCTTGATGCCGATCGGCGTGCGAATGCCGGTGGACAGCATGTCGATACGCGCCTTGATCGGCATCGTCCAGGCATTGGCAACGCCGGGGAATTGCAGCGCCTTGTCGAGTTCGGCGATCAGCTTGTCTGTGGTCAGACCCGGGCGCCATTCGGATTCCGGCTTCAGATTGATCACCGTCTCGAACATCTCGGTTGGCGCCGGATCGGTTGCCGTGTTGGCGCGCCCAGCCTTGCCATAGACCGAAGCGACCTCCGGGAAGCTCTTGATGATCTTGTTCTGCGTCTGCATCAACTCGGCGGCCTTGGTGATCGACATGCCAGGCAGCGAAGCGGGCATGTAGAGCAGCGTGCCCTCGTTGAGCGTCGGCATGAACTCCGAGCCGAGTTGAGAGGCTGGGTAAATCGAGGCCACCAAGGCGACGACGGCAGCAACGATGGTCATTTTCTTCCAGCGCATGACGCCGGCGATGATCGGCCGATAGGCCCAGATCAGGAAACGATTCACCGGATTTTTCGCTTCCGGCATGACCTTGCCTCGGATGAAAAGCATCATCAGGACTGGCACCAGCGTCACCGAAAGCAGCGCGGCGCCGGCCATCGAGAAGGTCTTGGTGAAGGCGAGCGGCGAGAACAGCCGTCCCTCCTGCCCTTCCAGGGCGAACACCGGGAGGAAGGAGACGGTGATGATGAGCAGCGAGAAGAACAGCGCCGGCCCGACCTCCTTGCAGGCAGCGAGCATGGCGTCGGCGCGCTCGGCGGTGGTGTGTTCCTCGGGCAGGCGCTCCAGGTGCTTATGGGCGTTCTCGATCATCACGATGGCGGCGTCGATCATGGCGCCGATGGCGATGGCAATGCCTCCCAGGCTCATCAGATTGGAGTTCAGGCCCAGCGATCGCATGGCAATGAAAGCGATCAGCACGCCGACCGGCAACATCAGGATGGCGACCAGCGCGCTGCGCACGTGCATCAGGAAGACGATGCAGACCAGCGCGACGATGATCGCTTCCTCAATCAGCGTCCGTTTCAACGTATCGATGGCGCGGTGTATCAGTTCGGAACGGTCGTACACCGTCTCGACGGTGACGCCGGCCGGCAAGCCGCCGCTGATTTCGTCGATCTTGGCTTTCAGGTTATGGATGACCTCCAGCGCATTGGCGCCATAGCGCGCCATGGCGATGCCCGACACAACTTCGCCTTCACCGTTGAGTTCGGTCAGGCCGCGCCGTTCATCAGGCACCAGTTCGACGCGAGCGATGTCGCGGATCAGCACTGGCGTGCCTTTGTCGCTTTTGACGACCAGCATTTCAAGGTCGCTTTTGCCGCGCAGGTAGCCCTTGCCGCGCACCATGTATTCGGTTTCGGCCATCTCGACGACGCGTCCGCCGACATCGCGGTTCGAGTCACGGATGACCTGCGCCACCTTCATCAGCGGGATACCGTAGGAACGCAGCTTGACCGGGTCGACCGTGACCTGATAGGTCTGCACGAAGCCGCCGATCGAGGCCACCTCGGCGACGCCATGGGCCTTGGTCAGTTGATAGCGGACGTACCAATCCTGAATGGTGCGCAGTTCGGCCAGGGTCTTGTCTTTGGCGAGCAAAGCGTACTGGTAAACCCAGCCGACGCCGGTGGCGTCCGGCCCAAGCGACGGCGTGACGCCACTCGGCATGCGACTGGAGGCGAAATTCAGATACTCAAGGACGCGCGAGCGCGCCCAGTAGATGTCGGTGCCATCCTCGAAAATGATGTACACGAAGGAGGCGCCGAAGAACGAAAAGCCGCGCACCACCTTTGATTTCGGCACCGACAGCATGGCTGTGGTGAGCGGATAGGTGACCTGATCCTCGACGACCTGCGGCGCCTGGCCGGGATACTCGGTATAGACGATGACCTGCACGTCCGAGAGGTCAGGCAAGGCATCGATCGGCGTGCGCAATACGGCATAGATGCCGGCGACAGTGATGAATAGGGTGGCGAGCAAGACCAGGAAGCGGTTCCGGCCCGACCATTCGATGATATTGGCCAACATGGGGCGACTCTCCGTGGATCTCGGTCAGTGACCGGCGTGCGGGTTGGCGCCGGCGGCCGGCGTGCCGGCTCCCTGGTTTGCTGGCAGCGGCTTGACGGCCGTAATCACCCATTCGCCGGGCTGCCGCTCGACGAACTCGACGGCAACTTTGGCCCCCGGTTTCAGCCCTTGCAGCAGCGATGCGTTGGCGGCCTTGAACTCCATGGTCATGGCCGGCCATTTGAGGCTGGCGACCGGGCCGTGATTGAGACTGATCGCGCCGGCTACCGCGTCGATGCCCTCCACCGTACCTTCGGCCTGGTGGCTGGCTCCTTTGGCGGCTGCCTGTCCGGGCACTGCCGGCTTTCCTTCCGTTGGCGCGGCGCCGTGAGCGGCGTGGCCGAAACCGCCGATCGCTGCCTTGAGGTTGCTCTCGGCATCAATCAGGAAGTTGGCGGCGACCACCACCTGCTCGCCATCTTTGACACCCTCCAGCACTTCGACATGATCGTCGCTGCGGGCACCGAGCTTGATTTCGCGTGGCTCGAAGCGACCTTCGCCTTGCTGGATCAGCACGATCTGGCGGGCACCGCTGTCGATTACGGCGGAAGTCGGTACCGTGACCACCTGGCCTTTGGCACCCACCGGCAGTTCGACCTGGGCGAACATCGACGGCTTGAGCAGCAGCCCCGGATTGGCCAGTTCGATGCGAACCGGTACCGTGCGGGTCTGGGCGTTCAAGGTCGGATAGACATAGCTGATCGTGCCTTCGAAGGTCTTGTCCGGGTAGGCGTTGATCCTGACCTTGGCCTTGGCCCCAGTCCTGACTTGGCCGATGTCCTGCTCAAACACGTCGGCGACCACCCAGACGGCCGACAGGTCAGCCACTTGGTAAAGCGTCTCGCCCGGCATAAAACGCATGCCCTGTAGCGCCTTCTTCTCGGTGACGATGCCGGAAACCGGCGAGCGGAAAGTCAGCGTGCGCCGCGCTTCGCCGGACTTGGCCAAGGCCTTGACCTGCTCCTCCGAAATATCCCAGTTCTTCAGGCGCAACAGGCTGGAATCGGCCAGTTGCTTCATGCCATCCCGCGCCTGTCCGCCAGCTTCCTTCAGCGATTCGACACCTTGGGCGGCAATCGCGTATTCGCGCTGGGCGGAAACCAGTTCCGGGCTGTAGACCTCGAACAGCGGCTGCCCTTTGCCGACCGGCTGGCCGGTGACATTGACGTGCAGGCGCTCGACGTAGCCCTCGAATTTGGGAGAGATCGCATAGATGCGGCGCTCGTCCGGTTCGATACGGCCGGCGGCGCGGACCACCTTGTCGAGGACGCGCAATTGGGCGGCCTCCGTCCGCACGCCAAGTTTCTGCACCTTCTCGGTATTGATCTTGATCTGGTTGGCCGATGCCGGTTCGTCGTCCTGCTCTCCTTCATAGACCGCGATGTAATCCATCCCCATTGGATCTTTCTTGGGCACCGGCGAAGTGTCGGGCAGCCCCATCGGGTTACGGTAGAAGAGCAGCTTTTTTTCTTTCTTGGCCGGTTCGGCTGGGGCGCTGGCAACCTGTGCTGCATCGCCATGGGAAGCACCGCCACGTCCGCCCAGCCAGTAACCACTACCGGCTGCCACGGCAACCGCAATAACGCCGATGGTAAGTCCCGCACCCTTGTTCATATATCTTCCCCTAAAAGACGTTCGATTTCGGCCAGACGCATCTGAGCGTCGACTTGGGCCTTAAGCTGGTTTTGTCTCGCCTGCCGGATTTGGCGCTGGGCATCGAGCAAGGTAGCGAAATCCACCTTGCCGGTCTCGTAGCCGGCCAGCGCCGCCTTGAAGGTCAGTTCGGCCTGCGGCAGCAGGCTGTTGGTCAGCAGGTTTTCCGTGCGACGGGCGGCTTCGATGCCGGACAAGGCCTCGGCCAGTTCGGCGGAGACCTGGTTGGTGGTGGCTTCCTTGCGCGAGCGGGCGGCATTGAGCATCGACTCGGATTCCCGCTCCTGCGACCGCCGCGAAGACTGTTGCAGCGGGATATTCAGTTCGAACATCAACTCCCATTCCTTGATGGAGTTCTGGTACTGGATGGGGGATACGCCGAACGTAAAGTCGGGATAGCGGTTTTTGTAGGTCAGGTCGCGAGATTTCTCGGCAGCCTTGATTTTCGATTCGTCGGCGAACAGTTGCGGGTTGCGGGTGCGCACGCGCTCTTCCAGCGTGGCGTAATCCAGCGTCACCGGCGCCGGCAGCTTGCGCAACTGGGTTGGCACCTGCAACGGCGCATTGTTTGGGCGGGCCAGCAAGGCGTTCAGCCGGGCATGCAGGTGGTGCTGTTCGGTTTCCAAGGCAATCAACTCGTTGCGCATGTTGGTCTGCTCGACCTGGGCTCGGATGACATCCTGCTGTGCCGCCAGGCCGCCGGAATAGCGTACTTGGGCGACTTTTTCCAAGCGGGTCATCAGGTCGAGGATTTCCCGGGTCAATTGCTCATTGCGGTGCACGTAATAAAGCTGGGCGAAATTGACTTTGATCCGCCCGGCCACATCTGCCCAGGCGCCCAGCGCACGACCCTTGGCACCGTCGGCTTCAAGCTCTGCAATCTCGCGCTTCAGGTCGCGCTTGCCAAACCAGGGAATGTCCTGCATCAGCAGGTAACGGGTGCTGCCGACGCGACTTGGGGAAAGCGTTGCGCTTTGTTCGCCCATCCGGGTGATGTCGCGCAATTCAGTACGGAATTTCGGGTCGGGCAAGGCACCGGCAGGCGTCACCCGCTCGCCCGACGCTTCGGCCTCGGCCTGCATCGCGGCGTACTCCGGATTGCGCGTCTTGGCGTAATTGATCAGGCTATCGACGTTCGCACCGAGGGCAGCCTCTTGGCCAAACACGGGTGCGCCAAAGGCGGTGCCAAGCGCCAGGATTAAAATGGGTAACGGCCTGAGTCGGCGCATGCGACCTCCCTGAAAGATCTATTTTGTGGAGCGTGCTGACAGCGAGATGGAATCACCCTCTCGCCGCCAGTCGATTTTGCTATTTGGCTGGTTCAAAATGGACGACGGTGATTGCACCATTCACGGTGTCGGCCATGAAGCGAATCTTATTGCCGGACTTCATTTGGTCCAACCAGGCGGCATTTGAAACCTTGAAGTCCATGGTCATCGCCGGCATGTTCAGGTTGGTCAGCGGGCCGTGCGACAAGGTCACCTTGCCGGCGGCCTTGTCCACTTTTTTGACCTGGCCGTCGACCATTTGCATTTCAGCGGACACGGGGGCCGGTGCAGCCATGGCATGGCTGGCATGGTCTCCTGCCGCCTGGACCGAAACGGCACCGAGGGATGCAAAGGCGATCAGGGAGGCGGTGATGAGTGTTTTCATGGGTTTCTCCTATTGGGATCAATGTTTGGCAAAAATGCTGGTTTCACCGCCGGACTGGACCAGCAGCGTGTTGTAGGGAACGGGTTTCGAACTTTCCATGCCTGGCGAACCGGGGGGCATCGAAGGCACCGCGATGCCAAGGGCTTTCGGCTTTTCCTTGAGCAGACGCTGGATGTCGCCAGCCGGCACATGGCCCTCGACCACATAACCGGCTACCTTGGCGGTATGGCAGGAGCCGAGGCGGTCTGGCATCCCCAGTCGCTTCCGGGTTGCCGGGACGTCCATGACATTGTGCGCGCGAACCTCGAAGCCCGCGTCCTTCAGGTGGTCAATCCACTTGCCGCAGCAATCGCAGTTCGGGCTCTTGTAGACATCGACCATTTCGCCTGCCGTTGCGACGGAGGAAAGGCCGGCACCGAAGGTTGTGATCAAGGCGAGAACAAGGACGGGGTTACGCATGGCGAGGCTCCTGTTTGAATCGAGTGGCGTCAGTATGGATAGCCAATGCCAACAATTAGCTGTCTCGTGGATTACATTTTTGTAATGTTGGCCACCCAGTGTTTGTGGGTTCCATGGTCATGGCTGCCATGGTCGTGACTGTCGGCCTTTTTGCTTTTGCCTACCCGCTTTTTCGGCATTTCGGCGGCCGGCTTTGCTTCGTGTGAGGTAGGCTGGAAAAGAGGGAGTCCGACGGATCGTGTAATTTGACGACTTGGAGAACACAGATGGAACGGACACTGAAGGGGATTTACACGCCCGAGTTTCAGGCGGAGGCAGTCAAGTTGGTCGAGGCGACAGGCATGTCGGTAAGGAGAGCGGCGAAGCGGCTATCGATGCCGAAGAGCAGCCTGGATTGCGCTCATGCCTACCAGAAGCTCCTGCGGCAGTTCGGCATGCAAGCCATCAATGAGTCGCAAGGACAACTGTTGGGACAAAGCGCCGATGGAAAGCTGCTGGGGTTCTTTGAAGACTGAACTGGTGCATCACTGTCGCTTCGCGACCCGCGAGCAGGCCAAACGCGAGATCACGGAATACATCGAGATCTTCTACAACCACATCCGAGAGCAGGCTCGACTCGGCCATCTGTCGCCCGCCGCTTTCAATCAGCAATACCATGCAATGCAGATGGCCGCTTAACCCGTCGGACTCTACGATTTGCAACCGACCTCAATATCACCGGGTACGGTTGTGCAGACGAAGTGGGGCGGATTATGTCACCCGCCCCGTTCGCCCGATTTGCCCCAGATCAGAACAGGAAAGCCTGTTTTTCCGACGCAGCCGAAGGCTGATTGTCGGCCCCGAAGAACCGCAGCTGACGCGGCCGGAACCAGACCCCCTGGCCGACCGCCAGTTGCAGCGCCTCGTGGCGCTCGCGCGACAGTTCGACTTCGACGATTTCCCTTCCATGCAGTAACTCGATACGGACCACCGGTCCGATCGGATGCACATGCTGCACAGTCGCCTCTAGGCTGCCTTCGGCAATCGAGTGGGTGATGTCGATATCGTGCGGCCGGACGAAGGCGGTGGCCCGCTCCGGCTTCTCGCGGCACTCGACTTCGGCGTAACCTCCCTGCACCCGGCTATGGAAGACGTTCACGTTGCCGAGGAACTGGTACACGAAGGGCGAGGCGGGGCTGGAATACACCTCGTCCGGCGAGCCGATCTGCTCGATCTTGCCGTGGTTCATGACCACCACGCGATCGGCGACTTCCAGCGCTTCTTCCTGGTCGTGGGTGACGAACACCGACGAGATGTGCATGTCGTCGTGCAGGCGGCGCAACCAGCGGCGCAGTTCCTTGCGCACCTTGGTATCAAGCGCGCCGAAGGGCTCGTCGAGCAGCAGCACCTTGGGCTCGACGGCGAGGGCACGAGCCAGTGCAATCCGCTGCCGTTGGCCACCGGAGAGTTGCGACGGATAACGATCTGCCAGCCAGTCGAGTTGCACGAGGCCGAGCAGCTCCATGACCCGGCGCTTGATCTCGGCATCGGACGGACGCTCCTTGCGCGGCTTGACGCGCAGGCCGAAGGCGACATTCTCGAATACCGTCATGTGGCGGAACAGCGCGTAATGCTGGAAGACGAAACCAACATTACGCTCGCGGGCGTGCAGGTGGTTCGCTTCGGCGCCGGAGAAGAGGATCTCGCCCTGATCGGCTGTCTCCATGCCGGCAATGATGCGCAGCAAGGTCGTCTTGCCGCAGCCGGACGGGCCGAGCAGCGCGACAAGCTCTCCGGTCGGGATGTCGAGGTTGATGTTGTCGAGCGCGACGAAATTGCCGAAGCGCTTCGAGATGTTGCGGATTTCGATGCTCATTAGGTTTTCTCGCCGGGGAGTTCCGCGTTCAGCATGTCGGTCTCTGCCTTCATGCGCCATTCGACGATGGTCTTGGCCACCAGCGTCACCAGTGCCAGCAGTGCCAGCACCGAGGCGGCGGCGAAGGCGCCGATCGCGTTGTATTCGTTGTAGAGGATCTCGACGTGCAGCGGCAGCGTGTTGGTCTCGCCGCGGATGTGGCCGGAAACCACCGACACCGCGCCGAATTCGCCCATCGCCCGGGCGTTCGACAGGATCACGCCGTAGAGCAGGCCCCACTTGATATTGGGCAGGGTGACGCGCCAGAACATCTGCCAGCCGGAGGCGCCGAGCGAGATTGCCGCCTCTTCCTCGTCCTTGCCCTGCGACTGCATCAGCGGGATCAGCTCGCGGGCGATGAAGGGGAAGGTGATGAACAGGGTGGCGAGAATCATGCCCGGCACGGCGAAGATGATCTTGACGTCCTTGGCCGCCAGCAACCCGCCGAAATAGCCCTGCGAGCCGAACATGAGGATGAAGATCAGGCCGGCGACCACCGGCGACACCGCGAAGGGCAGGTCGATCAGCGTGATCAGCAGGCTCTTGCCCTTGAACTCGAACTTGGCGATGGCCCAGGCCGCAGCGACGCCGAACAGGATGTTGAAGGGCAGCACGGCCAGCGCAATGACGATGGTCAGCCAGATCGCCGAACGGGTTTCCGATTCCTTCAGCGCCTCAAGATAGATCGGCAGGCCCTGCGCCAGCGCTTCGACGAAAACCGCGACCAGCGGCAACCCGAGGAAGAAGAACAGGAAGCCGAGGCCAACCGTCAGCAGCGTGTAACGCACCCAGGCCGGTTCCTGCGTGGCGCGTGTCAGTTTGTTGCTACTCATGCCGCACCCGCCTTGGTCTTGCCGGCAGCCACTTCCAGCGGCTCACTGTTTTTGTGCCGATTGGCTGCCCACCATTGCAGCGCATTGATGACCAGCAGCAGCACGAAGGAAATGGCCAGCATGACCACGGCCAGCGCCGTGGCGCCGAGCACGTCGTACTGCTCCAGCTTGGAGATGATCAGCAGCGGCACGATTTCGGAAATCAGCGGCAGGTTGCCGGCGATGAAGATGACCGAGCCGAATTCGCCGAGCGCCCGGGCAAAGGCCAGCGCGAAGCCGGTGAGCAAGGCCGGGCCGATGGCCGGGAAAATCGCTTTTACGAAGGTCTGCCAGCGCGAGGCGCCGAGCGAGGCGGCTGCCTCCTCGACTTCGGTTTCGATATCCTCGATCACCGGCTGCAAGGTGCGGACGACGAAGGGCAGGGTAATGAAGGTCAGGGCGACGATGATGCCGAGCGGCGTATAGGCCACCTTGACCCCCAGTGGCTCAAGGTACTGCCCCAACCAGCCGTTGCCGGCGTAAAGCGTGGCCAGCGTGATGCCGGCCACCGCTGTCGGCAGCGCGAATGGCAGATCGACCAGCGCATCGACGAAGCGCTTGCCGGGAAAAGAATAGCGAACGAGGATCCAGGCTACGATCAGCCCGAAGAAGGCATTGATCGACGCGGCCAGCAACGACGACACGAAGGTGACACGAAAGGCCGCCAGCGAGCGTTCGCCGAGCGCGATGTCGAGAATCTGGCCGAAACCGAGTTCGGACGCCTTGAGTATCATGCCGCCGAGGGGCAGCAGGATCAGTAACGAGAGATAGACCAGCGTATAGCCCAGCGCCAGACCGAAGCCAGGCAACACGCGTTGGGATTTTGCGGACATGAGTATTCTTGTTTTTTTGGCCAAATTCTCCGGTCGACCGCAGCAAAGCCTCAGGCCGGGCAGAACCCGGCCGGCTTTGGCGGGCGGGCGAACGCTTACTTGGCGACGTAAATCTGGTCGAAAGTGCCGCCATCCTTGAAGTGGGTGGCAAATGCCTTGTTGGCACCGCCGAACACCTCATCGACGGTGAATGTCTTCACCGGCGGGAAGAACGCCGCATACTTCTTCAGCAGCTCGGCGTCACGCGGCCGCAGGTAGTTCTGCGCGGCGTTCTCCTGGCCTTCTTTGGACCACAGGTACTCCAGGTAAGCCGTGGCCTGCTTGCGCGTTCCCTTCTTGTCCACCACCTTCTCGACGACAGCGACCGGGAACTCGGTCTGCATGGTCAGGCTGGGATAGACCACCTCGAAATTGCCCTTGCCGAATTCCTTGGCGATCATTTCGGCTTCGGATTCAAAGGTGATCAACGCATCGCCCATGCCACGCTGCATGAAGGTCGTTGTCGCGTCACGGCCACCGGCGGCGAACAGCGGAGCGTTCTTCAACAGCTTGCCGACGAATTCCTGCGCCGTTTTGTCGCTGCCGCCCGGTTGCTTGAGCGCCCAAGCCCAGGCCGACAGATAGGTATTGCGGCCGTTGCCGGTGTTCTTCGGGTGCGGCATGATGACCTGAACACCCGGCGCTGCCAGGTCGGCCCAATCCTTCAGGGCCTTGGGATTGCCCTTGCGCACGATGAAGACCATCGCCGATGTGTAGGGCGAAGCGTTGTTCGGGAACTTCTTTGCCCAGTCCTTGGCGACCAGACCTTTCTCGGCCAAGAACTCGATATCGTTGGCCTGATTCATCGTCACCACGTCGGCCTCCAGCCCGTCGGCCACGGCCCGCACCTGCTTGGTCGAGCCGCCGTGCGACTGCTTCAACTCCACGCTTTCGCCAGCGTTGGCTTTCCAGTGCTTCTGGAACATCGGGTTGTAGTCCTTGTAGACATCGCGCGCGACGTCGTAGGACGCGTTGAGCAGCGTGGCATCTGCCAGGGCGGCCCCGGCAACCAGGCTGAGCAGAACGGTAGCTATCGATTTACGGAAATGGGTCATGATTCACCTCGCTATGGATGGCCGCTAATCTAGCGGAGTCACTTATAACCACAAAGACGGTTTTTGAATTTGCTTATAACCCGGCAATCAAATAGCCGGTAATGCTGCATATTGGACGGCGGAATGTTTGAAATAAGCCATAACCCGTTCCGGTGTTTTGCTGAGGCACTCCATGAATCGGCTCGCCTTTTGCAATGAGGCAGGTTGGAAAAGATGGAGTCCGACGGATCGTGTAATTTGACGATTAGGAGGACACAGGCTTACCCAGAATCAGTCGAAGCGAACAGCAATCTGCTTCCCATCAGATTTTGTACAAACCCCGGCGGGGTCTTGGCCCGGCCCCCAAGTCAGTAGGCATCGAATCGTCTCCCCATTGGGGGCACGTAGTACCGGCGATGCCGAACTCCTTAGGTGATCTCTATCCACGCCGCTGGCAATTCGGTCGTAATGTTTGCCAGGGCCATACAACTTACGCATTTCTGCTAGGTCTTGATGACGCCTAATCTCAAATCCTCGCCCCTCATATCGTGCTCCTTCGAGTTCCAGAACCATGACCGGCACCTGTGTGCCGTCGTGGCTAAAGGAGCCAGTGACGGGTGAGGACTCGTTCACCGATTCCAGCTGATGGGTATGCCCGGCACAACCGGAAAGTGTCACGCCCAAGATACAAGTGGGGAGTATTTTTGCAACCGCAGACATGCGACCCTCCTTCTATTTCAACACGAAGCGAACCGTTGCTGTGGCTTTGCCCGGCACGGATACCAACGCGACAATCTTGCTGTTGGCAAATTTGAAACTGCCTGTGGCTTCCAGTTGCTGGCCTACCGGTTTCAACTCGACTTCCTGCTTATCAGCACCGACGAGGATGGTCAGCTTGGCGTTGGACTTCGAGACATCCACCGGCTTGCCATGATCGCGCAAATGCAACTGAATCAAATCCGGCTTGACCACCAGTTCGTAATCCACATCCTTGACCTCGCTGACGACGCCGCCGTGAAGCGGCTTGCGTTCGTGGCCATGGTCGTGACCACCGGCGGCGAAGGCAAGGCCGGACATGGAGAAGGCAAAAGCGGCGAGAAAATAAATCGGTTTCATGGGATTTCCTTTCGTAGAGCAATAATTAGAGCGCACCGGCATCGCTATCGTTCATCAGGCGTTCCGCATCCTTGCGGCCGAACAGCCAGAACATGGCGGGTGTCAGGAAGGTGTCGAGCAGGGTTGAGCTGATCAGGCCCGAAAAGATGACCACTGCGACCGGATGCAGGATTTCCGTACCCGGCCGCTCGGCCTCGAACAACAACGGTGCCAGCGCGAAGGCCGTCACCAGCGCCGTCATCAAGACGGGTGCAAGACGTTCCAGAGAGCCGCGCAGGATCATCTTGTGGTCGAAGTTCTCGCCTTCGATGCGCATCAGGTTGATGTAATGGCTGACCTTGAGGATGCCGTTGCGTACCGAGATGCCAGCCAACGTGATGAAGCCGACCAGCGCGGCGACCGATAGCGGCTGCCCGGAAAGCCACAAACCGAGCACTGCGCCAACCAGTGCCAGCGGAATGTTGGCCATGATCAGCGCCGACAGCACGACCGACTTGTAGCGACTGAAGAGCACCACAAACATCAGCACCAGCGAGACGATGGAGAGCAGACCAACCAGCCGCGAAGCCTCTTCTTGCGCCTGGAACTGTCCGCCCAGGGTGATGAAGTAGCCTTCAGGCAGTTTGCTGTCGCCGACCACCTTGCGGATGTCCTCGATAATCTCGGACAATGCCCGCCCTTGGGCGTTGGCCGAAATCACGATGCGCCGCTTGCCATCGTCGCGGCTGACCTGATTCGGCCCGTCGCCATCCTCGATGGTGGCGATTTTTGACAGGGGAATCGGGCCGCCGGGCGTTTCCAGCAATATCCGCCCCAGCCCTTGCAACGAGCGGGACGATTCGGGCAAACGCACGACCAGCGCAAAGCGCCGGCCGCCCTCGACCACTTGCGTTACTTTTTCACCTTCGACCAGGCTTTGCAGCGTCGCCAGAATCTGTGGCGTCGGCACGCCGTACTGTGCGGCCGTCGCGTAGTTGACACTGACCTTGATCTGCGGGGCCAGTACCTGCTTCTCAATTTCCAGATCGACAACGCCGGGAATACCGGCCAACCTGCCGCGCAGCACATCGGCCTGACCACGTAGCGTGTCCAGGTCGTCGCCAAAAATCTTGATAGCGATCTGCGAGCGCACGCCGGACAGCATATGATCGATGCGGTGCGAGATGGGCTGGCCGATAGCAACCGCTGCCGGCAGGTTGATCAGGCGGGCGCGAATGTCGGCCGAAATTTCGCCCATCGAGCGCGTCATTTCGGACGCCGGCTTCAGGCCGACATCCAGTTCACTGACGTGAACGCCTTCCGCATGCTCGTCGAGTTCCGCCCGGCCGCTGCGCCGCCCGACGTGCACAACTTCCGGCACTGCCTTGACTAGCACCTCGGCCTGTTGCGCCAGGGCCGACGACTCGGCCAGCGTGACGCCGGGATTAAGGCGCATGCCAATCAGTAGCGTTCCCTCATTGAAGGGCGGCAGGAAGGTTTTTGGGAAGAAGGGCACCGCGACCGCTGCCACCAGAACGGCAACAGCACCGGCAGCCAACGCCGCTTTAGGCCGGTTGAGCACCGCCTGCAAACTGCGGCCATAGCTGGCTTTCAGCCAGGCCAGCAGTTTCGTATCGCCATGATCGAGCGACTTCATTCTGGGCAGCAGGTAGAAGGAGAGCACCGGCGTCACCGTCACCGACACCACCAGCGAGGCCAGCGTCGAAACGATGAAAGCGATGCCGAGCGGCACGAACAGCCGACCTTCCATACCGGGCAGTGCGAACAGCGGCAGGAAAACCAGCACGATAATAATCGTTGCGTAGAGGATGGCCGAACGCACTTCCATCGTCGCATGGGCCACTAGTTCAATCGGGTGCATTCGATGATCGTGGTGCTTGGCCCGGTCTTCCTTCAGGCGCCGCAGCACGTTCTCGACGCCGACCACTGCGTCATCGACCAGGCCGCCGATGGCGATGGCCAGACCACCCAGGGTCATGGTGTTGATCGACAGGCCGTAATAGTCGAAGACCAGCGCCGTAATGAAAATTGACACCGGTATCGCGGTCAGCGCGATCACCGTCGGGCGCAAGGTGCCCAGGAAGAAGAACAGGATGACGGCGACGAAGACCGACGCCCCGATCAGCTTGCCTTGCAGCGTGCTGATCGACGACTCGATGAAACTGGCCTGGCGGAAGGTTACCTTGGGCGCCTCCATGCCGGCCGGCAGCGATTTTTTCAGATCCTCCACGGCGGCCTCAATGCTCCGGGTCAGATGGATGGTGTCCGCCGTTGGCTGCTTCTGGATGCCGAGAATGACCGCCGGCTTGCCCTCGAAACCGGCATCGCCCCGCTTGATGGCCGGCGCGAAGGTCACGTCGGCGATTTGCCGCAATAAAACGGGTTGACCGTGGCGGGCCGTCAGCGCCAGATTTTTCAGGTCGTCCAGACGCGACGTGCGGCCGAGATGGCGAATCAGGTATTCGCGCCCGTTGAGTTCGAGGAAACCGCCGGAGGTGTTGGCCGAGTATCCCTTGAGCGCCCCGGTCAGCTGTTCGTGCGAAATGCCCAGTTCCGCCATGCGCGTCGTGTTCGGCTGCACCTGGAACTGCCGTACTTCGCCGCCGATGGGAATGACCTGCGCCACGCCGGCGATGGCCATCAAACGCGGACGCAGCACCCAGTCGGCGTATTCGCGCACCTGCATCGGCGAAATCTTCGCTGTGTCGATGGGAATGGCGATCTGCATGATTTCGCCCATGATCGAACTGATCGGCCCCATGCGCGGCGTGACGCCCGTCGGCAGCCCTTCCTCCATCGAGGAAAGACGTTCCGACACCATCTGTCGCGCCCGGAAAATCTCTGTTCTCCAGTTAAAGGTCACATAAATGAACGAGAGGCCGGCACTGGAAACCGACCGTACGCTTTCCACCCCTGGCAGACCGTTCATGGTCGTTTCCAGCGGGAAGGTGATCAGTTGTTCAACTTCCTCGGCGGCCATGCCGCCGGATTCGGTCATGATGGTGACCGTCGGCTTGTTGAGGTCTGGAAACACATCGACCGGCGTGCGCGAGAGCGTGAATGCCCCATACGCCATCAGCACCAGGCTGGCGATGATGACCAGCAGGCGGTTGGCAAGGCTGTTGTCGAGAAGCCACTTAAACATGATTGGCTCCGCTCAGCGTATCTGGTTGATCAGAGTGGCCGCGCGGACGGCAACCCGATCCCCGGCTTTCAGTCCGCTGGTTACCGCCACGTGGGTGCCGTCCAGCGGCTCGGCGGTTACCGTGCGCGGCTCAAAGCGTTCCGGCGCCGTCTTGACCCAGACGATGCTCTGGTTGGCCGGGTTCTTCATTAGCGCCGCCGCCGGCACACGGATTCCTGGCACCGTGCTGCGCGTCTGCACGAAGACCCGAACCGGCTGGCCGACGGCCAATCCCGCCAAAGCGCTACCTTCACCCCGGAAGGTCAGCGGCAGGGCCTGTTCGCGCAGGCTGCGGGCAACGCCGACCAGGCGTAGCGGCAACTTCTGCTCGCCAACGGCAACAAAGGCCCCGGCCACATCGCTGGCGACGGCCATATCGAAAGCCAGCGCCTCGATCAGCAGGCGTTCCGGATTGACGATCTCGAACAGGATTTCGCGGGCTTCGAGCACCTGACCAGAGACGACGTTGGCCGAGGCAATAACGCCACTGACCGGCGCCACCAGTTGCTCGTTGGCCACGGCAGCTTCGGCTTCCTCGATGACCTTGCGCGGCACGGTGTCGGACAGTTCTCGCAGGCGGCGCAGGCGACTTTCAGCCAGGGAGCGGCTGTTGCCGCCGACTTCCGGCGTCACGTAAGCCAGCACCTCGCCTTTCTTGACCTGCTGGCCGGGCAATGGCAGACCGCGTGGTCCCGGCGTGACACGACCGGCAACGATGGCCTGCACTTTGCCGCCGGCATTCGGGTCCATGACCACCTTGCCGGCCAGTTCATGGGTACGGGGCAGTTCGCCTGGCTCAACCAGCAGGGTGCGAACGCCGATCTGGCGTTGCGCCGGTTTGGGCAGGAAGACGCTGCCGTCCGGCTGGCGTTTGGGGCCGCTGCCGCTGGCAGCGGGTGGGGCGTCACCGTGGTCATGGCCGTCGCCGGCCAGAGCCGGCATTGGGGAGAGCAAGAAGGAAAGACAAAAAGCGCTCAATAACAGCCGGGGCCTCATGCGGCACCTCCGAAATGCGGGTTGCGGGAAGCGCGCAGGCGGCGCAATAGGGCGGCGAGGAGTAGCAGCGCCCCGCCGGCGGCACCACCCCACAGGGCGTATTCCTTCCAGCCATGGGTGTGGGCGCTCGTTTCTCCATGCGCCTCTTCGTGGATGTCGAGTTCACCAGCCAGCAAGTCGGTTTCCTCGCCGGCGATGACGGTAGCCACGACCGACACGACCCCCGGCTTGAGTTCCTGCGCCAGCGTTGCCTCGAACTCGCCCTCGGCATGCGCTTCGACGGGGACTTTGACGCCGCCCAGTTCGAGTTCGAGCCTGGCGTTTTTGACTGGGCTGCCGTCGGCATAGCGGTCGAGATAGAGCGTCAGTTGCTTGCCATTGACGACGCCGACCAGTTCAAAGGTTTCGGACGTTGCCGCAAAAAGCGGCGAGGTGGGACCAGCCGATGATGCCGGCGCCTCGCCATGGTCGCCACCGGCCCAGGCCAGTGGAGTCGCCAGGACGATCCAGGCGGCCCATCCCAAAGCGACCAGCGTGTTTGTTGTTCTCATGTTCGGATTCCTCATTTTTGTTCGGGGAGCAGGCCCAGGGCCTGACGCAGGGCGGAGATGGCGGCGGCCAGGTCAATCCGGGCGCGAGCGTTTTGCCGTTCGGCTTCGACGGATTCGAGTTCGATACGCAGGCGGGTCGGCAGGTCACTTTCGCCCAGGCGGAAGGACTTGTCGAAAAAGCCCCGCGACTCACGCGCCAGTTGGGTGCGCTTCTCGGCGGCCGCCAGTTGCGTGCGACTCGATTCGACGCGCACGCGCGCCGCTTCCAGATCAGCCGCCAGGCGCTCGCGCTCGAGGCGAAGTTGCCCCTCGGTTTCGAGGGCTTCAGCGCGGGCAAGGCCGAGTTTGGCGCGATTGCGGCTCTCCGAACCAAAAGGGATGCGCACGCCTAGTGTGACGGTCTGCTGATAGTCGTCGCCGAAAGCGCCTCGCTCGCGGGTAGTCGCCAGCAGCAGTTCGGGATTGCTCCTCGTCTGCACGCTGGCCAGATCGGCACTACGGCGAGCAACCTCGGCCCGGTCGAACAGTTCGACGACCGCTGGGTGGGTCGAATCCAGGGCGGTGAAGTCGGCAGGCACCGCCGGCGGGGTTTCCGGGCCGTCGGCTGCTGCCACATCCGGCAGCTTGCCGATCAAGGCGCGCAGCTGCTGGGTGGCTGCGGCCAGCAGGCTGGCGCTTTCCGCCAGGGTCACCTCGGCGCTTGCCGCCACGCCATCGGCCTGATGCTGGTCCGATCGTGCCAGGTCGCCGGCCTTGACCCGGCGGCGGACATCTTCTGCCAGTTTTTGCGCGCTGACCAAGCGCTCGCGGGCCAGTGACTGTTCGCCGCGTGCCCGCTGCCAGTTCCACCAGGCATCACGCACGGCGGCGGCTGTGCGCAATTGGGCAGCCGTCACCCGGCTGTCCACGGCTTTGGATTCGGCGTCTGCCAAGGCACCCTGACGGGAGCGCTCGCCCGGCAGCCACAGGGGCAAGACCACACCGGCCGCGTATTCGCGGCTGCCTTGATTCTTGCTCAGTTGGTCGGTCTTGCCGTACAAATCCAGCGAAGGCGCTTGGGCCGTCCAACTGCCGGCAACCTGCCGACGCGCCTCGGCAGCATCGCGCCGCAGATCAAGGGATTGCGCTTCCGGTTGTCGCTCCCAAGCGGCCGCAAAGGCTTGCGACAGGGTAATCACGGCACCAGCGGGGGCTGACGTCGATTGCGCCCACAGGTCCCCGGTCGCTATTGCAGCGAGCGAGCACAGCCCGGCAACGACTAGGCGGGCCGGTAAAAAGGTAGTTCGTGAAATTGATTTGCTTCGAGACATCCGATTCTCCAGTGATGAAAAGACACACGGGGAATCGGCGAGGTGCGACCGGGAAGTGTCGCAATGCGTCAGGGCGGATCAGTCCACCGCAGCCACAAGGGAGAAGCGCAGAAAAGTGCTATCCACCCCGCCGATTAGGCGAGGACGGACCAGTTGGGGCGTTCGGGGTGCGCGAGAGGCGGCGCGGTCAGATTTCCCGGTGACCAGGGAATCGCAATGGACGCGCTGCTTGAAGCCGGCAAGGAGGCCATGCTGAAGATCGCCGCCGCACAACTCGCATGACAGGCGACGCAATCGCTGTCGATGCCACCACCCAGTGCTTTGGCATCCGGCGTGCCCTCCTGATCGGCAGCGGCCTGATGCTGGTGGTCATGATGGCCAAAGTGCTGCGCAGCAGCCCCGGACTCGTGCTGGCAATAGCCGGCCACCGCCGCCCAGGAGAACTGGAACGGCAGAAAAACGAGAAGAAGGATTGAGAGCCAGCGGCGCATTGGTCGGATTGTATCAGCGAAAATCATTTCCGGAAGCCCACCGCAAGATGCGCACGCCGTTGCCCACCACCAGCAGACTCGCGCCCATGTCGGCGAAGGCTGCCATCCACATGGACGCATTGCCAAAATTTCCCCAACCGCACTTTCGGGAATCGGCGCTATTCGACCGAGTAGAGGCGGGACGACTCACCCTCTTTGGGCAAGGTATATACCTTCAGCGTTCCCACGATGTGCGGCCCCATGCCGGGGGCATTGGTCGGCATGCCCGGAATGGTCAGGCCCCGAACCGACGGCTGCTCGGTCAGCATTTTCTTGACAGCGGAGGCGGGCACATGGCCTTCCACGGTGTAGCCGCCAACTTTCGCGGTATGGCAACTAGCCAAATGCGGGGGCACCCCAAACCGTTGCCGTTCCACGTCCATGGCACGGGTATTGACCTGTTTCACCTGAAAGCCGGACTCTTGCATGTGCTTGACCCACTCGGTGCAGCAGTCGCAATCAGGATTCTTGTAGACGGTCACTTCGGGCAGTTGTGCCGCAAGGGCACCCTGTAGTGCGGTGGTCACTAACAGGCAGGCAATGAGCTTTTTCAACATGAAAATAAATCCTTTCAATAAAATGGGAGATGGGCTAAACGCTAGTAATGGAAAAATGTGATAACCGGCGTCAATCGAACTTCATGTCAACGGTTTTCTCAATCGGCGGATAACAGATGCCGAGTGTCTCATTGCACCCCTGATAAGACGCATAAAGGGTGACGGCTTTAGACTTGGGAGCGCGTTCCACAACGATTTCCGCGACGACCGGCGACTTATAGACTTCAATCAGCCCAAAATAGGGGTCGTTCTTCATCTCGCCGGAAGGTAGCCTCACCTCCTTAATCAAGACGCCGCTGGCGTTCTTCAAGGCGAAGCGGACCTTGTTCTTGTAGAGGTAGTGCTTCTTGGCAGGAATGATTTCAGCCACCACCGTATCGCCACCCTTCAGGGATGCCTTGAGCCGAAACGCCTGATCAGGAGGCAAGGGTTCCTCGGCTGCCGAAGCGCAATGGACCAGGCCCATGAGCATCAAGGCAGACAACGTGCGACGGTCAAATAGGGAGAAGGATCGTTGAGCCAATTTGTGTTCCTGGTTTTGATTTATAGCCAAAATTTGCATCGAGATTTCCTGCGCACTTGCTAAGTGGGCGCCTTGCTTTGAGCTGACGACGGCAAGGTTCCCAAAAGAAGAATCAAGGCGCTCAGACAAAGCGCCGTATCGGCGAGATTGAAGGCTGGCCAGTGCCAGCCGCCGGCATGGAAGTCCAGATAATCCACGACCGCTCCCCGGCCCAAGCGATCTACCAGGTTGCCGACGGCACCGCCGAGGAGCAGGCTATACCCCCACCCTTCCCACCGGTTCGCCACGCCTTTCAGCAACATGATGGTCAGCCCCACCGAGACGGCCAAGGCAAGGGCAATCAAGACATAGCGTTGCCAACCGCCGGCATTCGCGAGAAAACTGAAGGCTGCGCCGCTATTCAGGATGTGGACGAGATTGAAAAACGGTAACACCGTTTCGCCTGCGCCCAAGGGGAAGGTACCCGCGATCCAATGCTTGGCCCATTGGTCCGCCAAGGCCACACCGATGGCCAATCCCAGCCAGCGGTACCGGTCCATCATGGGCTTGCGCGGGATTATTTGCGGAGCACTCGCCCTATCGCCAGAACCCTGTTGCGCGGTCTCTGCTCTCGGGAGCGCCGCGAGGGCGGTCATGGTCACTATGAGACGAGTCCTGTCCATGTCATCTCTCCTTGGTTGAATCAGCTATCAATGCGAGGCATGGCCTCGCGTCGCTACAGGAGCACGCCCACGACGAGCGCGCCTCTGCACTTCTAAAGGTGGCATCGGCGTCGAGACGGTGTCACCAGCAATTGCCCCACGTCGGCTGCTTGACGGTCAGCCCGGCCTGCGCCGCGTAGTACGCGGCGAGCTTCCCCATATCCTCATCGGACAACCCTTCCACCTGAGGCTTCATCACCGGATCGATTCGTCTGCCGTCGCGATATGCCCGCAGCGCACCCACGAGATAAGCCTCTCGTTGACCTGCAATCCGGGGAAACTGGTCGGTGGCGCTGTTGCCGTCGGTCCCATGGCATGCGGCGCAGACCTGCTGCGCCTTGCCCGGTGGCCTGACCTCGGCCGCGAGGACCGCTCCTGCGGCCAGTAAAGCGGTCAGGCCGCTTATCCAGGCATATCTCATTTGTTGTCCTTTCTGGCATAGAAGGCGGCGATCTCGGCAATTTCCCTATCGTCGAGCATCGAGGCCATGCGATTCATCAAGGGATGGCGGCGTTCGCCGCTGCGATAAGCCCTCAGGGATTTTTCGAGGTAAGCGGCGTGTTGTCCGCCCAACTTCGGCGCCGTCTCGCCGGGACCCATGCGAATTCCCATACCCATACCGCCGCGCATAGCCATGTCGTGGCAGCCGTGGCACATCTCGACCTTGTTCCAGCCCCCGTCGGCGCGGCCCATGCCCCAGTTCTGTGCGTGTGCCGATGTGCCGGTCATGAGGAACAAGGCCATCATTGCCAGATATTTCATGCAGCTGTCTCCTTCCCTGGACCGGTAACTCGCAGCAAACGCAAGCCGTTCGCCACCACGAGCAGGCTTGCACCCATATCGGCAAACACCGCCATCCACATGGTCGCATTACCGAAAACGGCGAGTCCGAGAAAGATCGCCTTGATGCCCAGGGCCAGCCCGATGTTTTGCCAGAGCACCGCATGGGTACGCCGGGACAGGCGAATGGTCTCGGGAATGCGCCGCAGGTCGTCGTTCATAATCACCACATCGGCCGCTTCCATCGCCGTGTCCGTGCCGGCAGCGCCCATGGCCACGCCGATGTCGGCACGTGCCAGGGCCGGTGCGTCGTTGATGCCGTCGCCGGTCATCGCGGTCTGACCATAGCGACGTTGCAAATCTTCGATGGCCGCCAGTTTGTCCTCTGGAAGAAGATTGCCCCGGACGTCGTCGATGCCGGCTTCCCTGGCGATGCTCGCGGCCGTAGCCACATTGTCGCCGGTCAGCATGGCCGAGGCGACACCGAGACGGTGCAGATCGGCCACCGCCTCACGCGAACTTTCCTTGATCGTGTCCGCCACCGCAAAAATCGCCAGCACCTGCTGTGCCGACGCCAGCATGGTGACCGTCCGGCCTTGCGTCTCATGCAACTGAAGGCGAGCCTCGATCTCGGCACTACACAGGTTGCGCTCCTCAACCAGGCGATGATTGCCGAGGACGATGAGTTGGCCATCCGTGCGAGCTTCAACACCTCGTCCGGCGAGGGCGACAAAATCGGTCAAGCCGTTCTCCGGAAGCTTGAGACCGGTCGCAATCGCTTTTGAGACCGGATGGTCCGAGTGCCCGGCCAGGCTGGCCGCCCAGGCCAGCACCTGGGATTCGGGGACCGCTGAGGGAAGGATCTCCATGGCGACCAGACGGGGTTTGCCTTCGGTAATGGTGCCGGTCTTGTCGAGGGCAATGACCCGCAGTTTGCGGGCCTCCTCAAGATAGACACCGCCCTTGATCAGGATGCCGCGTCGGGCCGCCGCCGCTAGGCCGCTGACCACCGTCACCGGCGTGGCAATCACCAGCGCGCAGGGGCAGGCGATGACCAGCAGCACCAAGGCTTTGTAGAGCGCCTGCGTCCAGGACCAACCGAGAAGCAAGGGTGTCAGAACCGCCACGGCAACCGCAATGGCAAACACGGTCGGGGTGTAGATTGCGGCAAAGCGATCCACGAAGCGCTGGGTTGGCGCTTGCGTCCCCTGCGCCTGTTCGACCGCGTGGATGATGCGGGCCAGCGTGGTATTGTCGGCAGCGGCGGTCACACGAAACTCCAGAATGCCGGTTTCGTTGATCGTGCCGGCGAACACCGGGTCGCCTGCCGCTTTGTCAATCGGGATGCTTTCGCCGGTGACCGGCGCCTGATTGACTGCACTGCTTCCTGCCGTCACCTGACCATCGAGCGGTATCCGAGCGCCTGGTTTGACCCGCACACTGGCTTCCAGCTTTACCTCAGCGGCTGGTACTTCCAGCCACGTCCCATCATCCTGCCGCACTTCCGCCGTCTCCGGCGTCAGGTCGAGCAGGCCCTTGATGGCGTTACGCGCCCGATCCACGGACCGGGCCTCAATCAGTTCGGCAATGCCATACAAGGCCATGACCATCGCCGCCTCGGGCCACTGTCCAATGAGGAAGGCACCAGTCACCGCCACACCCATCAGCGCGTTCATGTTCAACTGCCCGCGCCGCAATGCCGCCAGTCCCTTGCTATAGGTGGAAATGCCGGACAACCAAATAGCGACGACGGCCAACGCCATACCGAAGCCCTTGAAAGGCAGTGTGTCGGGCGCGAAATAATCCACCGCTTCCGCACCGATGGCCAGTACCAGCGCCAGAACACTTCGCCACAGCTCACTGACGCCAGCGTTTTTTGTCGCCGCCTGTTCTGCCGACACCGCCTTGGGGCTGAACCCCGCTTTGCGGATGGCGGCCAAGGCTGCATCGAGGGACTCCGTCGTCGCATCTATCGACACGGTGCGGGCCGACAGCTGGAACCGCAGGGAACGGATGCCGTCGATACCGGCCACCGCACGACGGATATCATTCTCCTCGTTCGGGCAGTCCATGGTTGGAATCAAGAAGACGGGCACGCCATCGCTTTGAACGAGACCAGAGGCTGCCGGGATTTCTGCGGCTGTGGTCACTGCTGCGGAACAGCCGCCCGCACATCCGCAATGGGCGGTTTCCGGAAGGGGCTTCGGGTTGGGATCAAGACTCATGGCGTGCTCCTTGTTTCCCGCATTAGAAACCCTTGAGTGACTACAGAGTCAAGGGATTACAATGAAAAAAACTATGCGGAGCCAAAGCGATGCTTGAGTTCGTCAAAGTTCTGGGATTGTTCGCCATAACCGCGCTGGCCGAGATTGTCGGCTGCTATCTGCCGTGGCTGGTCCTGACCCAGCAGCGTCCAGTTTGGCTTTTGATCCCCGCCGCCGTCTCCTTGGGGCTGTTTGCCTGGCTGCTGACCCTGCACCCCGGTGCCGCCGGGCGAATCTACGCTGCCTACGGAGGTGTCTACGTGGCAATTGCCCTGATCTGGCTATGGCGGATCGATGGCGTTGTGCCCACCAGTTGGGATTATGTCGGCAGTGCGGTCTCGCTGGCCGGTATGGCTATTATCATGCTCCAACCGGCCCGATCCGTTTGAACGTCAGGAGGCGAAGATGAAAATCGGCGAACTGGCCCGCCTTGCCGGGACGAACGTGGAAACGATCCGCTATTACGAGCGTGATGGGCTGCTGCCAGTACCTGCCCGCAGCGAAGGCAACTACCGTATCTATGGGGATGCCCATGTCCAGCGACTGTCTTTTATTCGGCGTTGTCGCAGTTTGGACATGACGCTGGATGAGATTCGTGTCTTGCTGCACTTCAAGGAGTCACCCCAGGAGAACTGCGCGGATGTGAATCGACTGCTTGACCGACACATTGGGCACGTTGCCCAACGGATGCAGGAGCTCCAGGAACTGGAGAGCCAATTAAAAGACCTGCGTGAGCGATGTGACGAGGGGCGGGACGCTGCCCACTGCGGCATTCTTGACGGGTTGTCTCAAGCGATTGTGCACAGCGAAAAGACGGTATCCCACGTTCAGGGAACGCATCGGAGCAGTTTGGCGAAGGGTAATCAAGGTAACCAAGTTTGATGGCATTAGCTTAGCGTATGAATTGTCCCAGTTTCCGTGATGCCCCTTGATACAAACCACAATTCAACATCAATGTCGGCAACCTTCGCAAAAACGATCATTCAATCCAGCCAATGCCACGGGCTGCTTTGGCAGAGCACCAGCGTCATGTCATCAGCAATAGACAGCGTTTCGGCCTTATGTGGAGCTCCACAGGGCCGATTATGTAGATGCCACGATTATGTTGAGCCAAGGCAGACGCCGTGCGCCAACCACCCATCTGGAGCGGCAGGCGCCGATTTTGAGCTCCACATAATCAGAGCGTCCGCAGGAAGTCGATCAGCGAGTCGGGTGCCCGATAGCGACGAAGCTTGGTCTCTGGCTCTTGGAGCCGGGCCAGCGCCCGTTCCTTCATGGCCAGATCGGCCTCGACGTATTGGTGCGTCGTTGCCGGACTCTCATGGCCAAGCCAAAGCGCAATGACGCTGATATCGACGCCGGCCTGCAGCAGGTGCATTGCCGTCGTGTGGCGAATCACATGCGGCGAGATGTGGCGTGTTGCCAACTCAGGGCAGGATTCTGTGGCAACCTGGACGGCGCGATCCAGTCGCTGCATCACGTTCCATCGCGACATTGCTTGGCCATCGCGATTGTGCAGCAGTGGCGAGTCGGAATCGAACTGCGGATTTCGTTTGATCCAGGCCCGGATTGCCCTGATGGTTGAACGCCACAGTGGCACGCTGCGCTGCTTGCGTCCCTTGCCGTGCAGATGAACGCAGGCGGCCCCATCGTCGAGCACCACCTCGCCGACCTTCACGCCGACGATCTCTGAAACCCGCGCACCGGTGTTGTAGAGCAACAGCACCAACACATGATCCCTTTGGCTGAACCATGTTCCATCCGGCGTGCCGATCACAGCGAGCATTTCTTCCCGGGACAGATAGCCAAGCATCGGCCGCTCGAAGCGCTTTGCCGGAACGCCGAGCGCGTGCTCGATCACCTGCAGCGATGTCACGTCGCGGTGCGCCGCGAACTTCAGGAACGAACGCAGCGCCGCGAGACGGCCATTCCGGCTGCGCACGCTGTTGTGCCGCTTGCGTTCCAGATGATCGAGGAAGGCCGTGATCAGGTCCGGCGTGATGTCGGCCAGCGTGATCAGCGCTGGCGAACGGCCAAGTCGCACCTCGGCAAAGCCCAGGAAGAGCACGAAGGCATCCCGGTAGGCGGCAACCGTCTGTGGACTGAGTGCGCGTTGTTGCGTCAGGTGCTCAACGAAGAAGGCTTGCACGAGTGCGGGAAACGATGGCGCTGGTTTGGGTTGTCTACGCATCATCATCTCCCGCGAGATCGGCGAATTGCTCGAACCGGCTGGCAGCGATTGCCATCAACTCGGGAACGGCGGTGAGGTACCAGTACGTGTAGAAGATCTCGGCATGCCCCATATAGGTCGACAGCGCCAGCATCTTCTGGTCAACATCAGCACCGTCGGCGTACCAGCGCACCAGCCGCCGCACAGCGAAGGTGTGGCGCAGGTCGTGCAGGCGCGGGGCATCGTGTCCACCGCGATTGACCCAGCCAAGACCGTCGCGCAGGCTGGTAAAGACGCGGTGCGCCTGTCGCTCGCCGAGTGGTAGCCCCAGTCGGCAACCGCGACTGCCGATCAGGAACGGCATGCCCGTCGTCATCGGAAGATGCCGCTCACGTTGTTTCCGGTAGCGCACCAGCGCCTTGACCGTGCTGGGATGGATCGGAAGTTGCCGGGACTTGGCGAACTTGGTCTGCCGGATCGTCAGCATTCCGCGTTTGAGGTCGACATCAGTATCGCGCAGGTGAATGGCTTCGGAAACGCGCAATCCGGTCGAGGCCATCAGGCCGAACAGGGTTTCGTAGGTGAATGGCCGAAGACTGCCGGATGGGCCGAGTGTGCGTGCCGCCGCGAGCAAGTCGACGACCTCATCTTCACGGTAAATGTGGGGTGCCACGCGACCGGGTTCCGGGCCGAAGAGCGATGCCTCAGGAATCTCAGTGTCCGGCTCAAACTGCCGCAGGTAGCAGATGAAGTGTCGCAGCCGTCCCCAACTGCGCGCCCAGGTGCCCACATCGCCATGGCCATCCTTGCCGGCACGTACCCATTCGACCATGAGTTCCGCAGTCAGCGGACCGTGATGGCCCTTTGTCTCCACGAAGCGTGCAAAACCGGAGAGGAAGGTGTCACGGGAGCGCAGGTGGAAACCCTGGCGGCGACGCTCAGCCAGATAGTCGTCGATTCTGGCCTGCAGGCTTCGGCGCCGGCTCATGATTCGCTCCCCGGCCAGGGCAACGGAACCTCGGTGAGCTTTGGCGTGTCGAGCTTGGCGTAGATCCGGGTGGTTTCCAGGGATCGATGCCGCAAGACATCGGCAACCTCCTTGAGCGAGCTGCCGTTCCCGACCAAGCGGCAGGCCAGCGTGTGACGCAGCAGGTGCGAACCGGAATCGGGCAGACCAGCCCGTCGGCAGGCACGGCGGATTACGTTCTCAACCGCATAAGTTGTGATCGGGATGTCACGCGATTCGCGGCGGCACAGAAAGAGTGCCCTGCTTGGGTTTGCCAGGCGCTCATGCTGCAGGTAGTCTGCCAATGCTTGTCCGGTCGCCATCGGCAACGGCAGGATGTCCTGCCGTCGCGACTTTGTGCCCTTCAGCGTGACCGTGCCTTCGCGCCAGTCAATGGCGTCGATCGACAGGTTCGCGATCTCGCCAGCGCGCAGCCCCATGTCCAGCGCACAGCGGACGATGGCATAGCCACGCCGGGGCTTTCGTCCGTAAGGGAGTGCAGCAAGCAGCCGTTGAACCTCGTCCGGCTTGAGAGCGCGTGGCAGCGATGCAAGCTTCCACTGCACCGGCGAGGAAATCGCCGCGCTCAGCCGGACAACCGAATCACCGCAGACGGTCCGGTAGCGGAGGTAACTTCGCAAGGCTGTCGCGACTTGAGCGGCAGCCGAATGCGATGGGCTATCCCCCAGTTGCCGAGCGATAAAGCGGCGTACGTCGGCTGCACTCAGCTTGGCAATGGTGACGACGCCACCGGCGAACTTCTTTCGCAACAACTGCGCGACGATGCGGCAATGGTTGCGACGCGTGCCTGCCGCAAGGCCGCGGACGTCACGCAGGTGGTCGTCGTACCGGTGCAGTTCGTCGGCGATGGGGTCGGGGATTTCTGCAGAAGAGCGCACCTGCTGCGCGCTCCGGGGCGGTGAGATTCGGTTCATGAGCGTCTCCTTGAGTGGAAACTCCACTTCAGGAGAACGCTGAAATTATGTCGAGCTCAAAATGCCATCAGCCGCCCGAATGGTCCACGGCTACGCGCTCCAGCAAGCTACGTCGAGGAAAGCTCAACATAATCGAATCATCTACATAATCGGCCAGAGTTGCCGGTGGCAAATCGAACGATGTCGGGCAGCAACGAGGCGGATAGCCGCCCTTCAACTGATGGAGTGTAAGAGGGCAACAGACCTCATGGGCATATTGAGTGATGGCGTGTGTCAGGCAAGGCTGTCCTGATCCTCAGCTACCCCGCAGCCGCAATGCATTGCCGACCACGCTCACCGACGACAAGCTCATGGCAGCAGCGGCGATGATCGGCGACAGAACCAATCCAAAGCTCGGGTACAGCACACCCGCAGCGATCGGCACGCCCAGCGCGTTGTAGAGGAAGGCGAAGGCAAGGTTTTGGCGCATGTTGCCGACTGTCGCCGCCGAGAGCAGGCGAGCACGGGCGATGCCGCGCAGGTCGCCCTTGACCAGCGTGACCTGGGCACTGTTCATGGCTACATCGGTGCCGGTGCCCATGGCGATACCGACGTCCGCCCTGGCAAGTGCCGGGGCGTCGTTGATGCCGTCTCCGGCCATGGCCACGATATGCCCTTCCTTTTGCAGGCGCTCGACGAGTGCCAGTTTGTCGGCCGGTTTGACCTCGCCGTGCACCTCGTCGATGCCGAGCCGCTGTCCGACGGCGCGCGCCGTCGTCTCGCCATCGCCGGTGGCCATGATCACTCGCAGTCCTGCTTGGCGCAGCACAGCCAGAGCCTCAGGCGTGCTTGCCTTAACCGGATCAGCGACAGCCAACAGGCCCAGTAGCTGGCCGTCGGCGGCCAGGTGCATGACGCTCGCCCCCTCGCGCCGCAGTTCCTCGGCCTGAGCCGCCAAGGGCGACACGTCCGCGCCTTCCTGTTCCATCAGCACGGTATTGCCCAGCGCAAGGCGGCGTCCGCCGACGCTGCCGCGCACGCCGATGCCGCTGGAGGACTCGAAGCCCTCGGCCTTGTCCAGCGTCAGCCCCTTTTCCCGGGCCGCCCGGACGATGGCGTCGGCGAGCGGATGCTCGCTGCCCTGATCGAGACTGGCCGCCAGCCGCAGCACCTCGTCTTCGGCAAGCCCCGGCGCCGCGACCGCGCGCTCGAAGGCCGGGCGGCCTTCCGTCAGCGTGCCGGTCTTGTCCACGATCAGGGTGTCGATCTCGCGCAGGCGCTCGATGGCCGCCGCATCGCGGAACAATATCCCCTGCGTCGCGGCCTTGCCAGTGGCAACCATGATCGACATGGGCGTGGCCAGGCCCAGCGCGCAGGGGCAGGCAATGATCAGGACCGAGACGGCGTTGATGAGGCCGAACAGCCAGCCGCGCTCGCCGCCGAAGATCCCCCAGCCGAAGAAGGAGAGCAGTGCGATCCCGACCACCGCCACCACGAAATAACCGGCCACGACGTCGGCCAGACGCTGCATCGGTGCTTTGGAACGCTGTGCCTGGGCGACCATCTGGACGATCTGGGCGAGCACGGTCTGGGCACCGACCTTCTCGGAGCGAATCACCAGGCTGCCCGAGGTGTTCAGCGTCGCACCGATCACCTTGTCGCCGGGCCGCTTCGTCACGGGCAGGGATTCGCCGGTCAGCATGGATTCGTCAACCGCGCTGGCACCTTCCGTGACTTCGCCATCCACCGGCACCTTCTCGCCTGGCCGCACACGCAGGATGTCACCGACGTGAACGTGCGTCAGCGGCACGTCCTCCTCGCCGCCGTCCGGCCGGATGCGCCGGGCGGTCTTGGGAGTGAGGCCGAGCAGGGACTTGATCGCCGCCGAGGTTTTAGAGCGCGCGCGCAGCTCCAGCATCTGCCCGAGCAGGGTCAGAGAGACGATCACCGCTGCCGCCTCGAAATAGACACCGATGCGGCCGTGGGCTTCGAAGGAGGCCGGGAATAGGCCGGGCGCGAAGGCCGCCACGACACTGTAGACAAAAGCGGCACCGGTGCCGATGCCGATCAGGGTCCACATGTTCGGGCTGCGCCGAATGATGGACTCCCAGCCGCGCACGAAGAATGGCCCGCCCGCCCAAAGGACAACAGGAGCGCTGAGCAGCAACTCGGCCCAGGTCCGTGCCGCCGGGGTCAACCCAGTGATGAGGTGTCCGGCCATGGCCAGCAGGACCACAACGACGGTAAGTGGCAGACTGCCCCAGAAGCGTCGTCGGAAATCCCGATACTCGCTGTCATCTTCTTCATCCAGTTCGGGCAGGACTGGTTCCAGTGCCATGCCGCACTTTGGGCAGGTTCCCGGCCCGATCTGGTGCACCTCGGGATGCATCGGGCAGATGTATTCCGCGCCCGCCGGCGCGGCCTCCACTTCCGCCGGTGTGGGAGAGAGATAGCGCTGCGGGTTCGCAACGAACTTGTCGTGGCATTTCTGCGAGCAGAAGTGATAGACCGTGCCCGCGTGTTCTCCGGTCGGTTTGCCGGCATCCAGCGACACATCCATTCCACATACTGGATCTTTCGCGCTCGTGGCATGGTGGGCGTGGCCATGAATACCGTGATCGTGACTCATGCGGTCAACTCCTTGACGACGTCTGGTTCTGTCCGTCGTTCCAACGTGGAAAGAAGGCTGGCGTCATGTGGGCATTGTGTGTCCATGCCTCGCCAATGGCGGCAGCGGAATCGCGCTCCTCGCGCCGGGCGAGACGCACATACACGACGAGCAGGATGGGGAACATCGCCAGCGTAATCAGCGTCGGCGATTGAAGCAGGAACCCGACCATGATCAGGACGAAGGCGACGTACTGCGGGAGGCGCACACGCGTGTGAGGGCCGCTGGTCGCCAGCCGCCCCAGGCGGCGGGAGTGAACAGTGCAAACAGGACGGCGACGCGGATTGCAGGATTAATGCTGGACCCCTTTCTGATTTGACGAATCCAGTATGAAGTGCGGACACCAACGCCAGCCTGACTGCCGGATTACATTTCTGCCATCTTGACTGCCAGAGATGAAAAGTCCTCCGCCGCTGTCTCGATGCTGGAACTTCAGTGCTTGTGGTCCGCATGGCCGTCCTGCGCCATCGCCTTAGGCATCGCCAGCGGGGTAAAGCGGGCCTGTTCCGCCGTTTTGCCCGCCAGCGTCACCGACACGACCGCTTTCATGTCGGACGTCGACGCATAGGTGCCCGAACCCTTCAGTCGGTTGTCGCCATCCGGCGTCAGGTTCACCGTAGTCTTGGTTTTGTCGCCAAGAATGGTGACCGTGCCTTTGGCGCCCGCCGTCGATACCTTGGTTCCTGCGTGTTCGGTGACAAAGACGATCACCGGATTGTTCTTCGCCTCCTTGCTGTCCTTGGCAACCACCAGTTCGAAATGGTATACGCCGGCCATGCGCAGTTGTCCCCCGTTGGGTGCCTGCTGCGTATCCAGGTATTCGTCGGTATGGGCCATGGCATTGATGGATGCCAGCGCGAACAGGCCGGCAACGGTTGCAGCCACTGTGGTGGTCAATATCTTGCGGAACTTCATGGGTATCTCCTTTTTTGCGTTGAGCAGTACTTCGGGTCAGAAACTTTCGGTGTTGCGGTCCGCGAGAAGCCGCTGGAGCGGCTTCTCGCCCCATAGCCAGAACATCACCGGGGTCAGCAGGGTATCGAGAAAAGTGGAGCTGATAAGGCCACCGAAGATCACCACCGCCACCGGATGCAGCACCTCTTTGCCCGGAGCATCGGCCGAGAGCAGCAGCGGCATCAGCGCGAAGGCGGCGACCAGCGCGGTCATCAGCACCGGGGTGAGCCGCTCCAGCGACCCGCGCACGATCATGTGCTGACCGAAGGTTTCGCCTTCGAAGGCGCACAGATTGATGTAATGACTGATCTTGAGGATGCCATTGCGCGTGGCGATGCCGGTTAAGGTGATGAAGCCGACCAGCGCAGCGACCGACAGCGGCTGGCCGGAAATCCACAAGGCGATCACGCTGCCGATCAGCGCCAGCGGGATGTTGCCCATGATGATCAGTGTCAGCGCCATCGAGCGGTAGCGGCTGTAGAGCACCATGAAGATCATCGTCAGAGACACCAGCGCAAGCAAGGTGATCAGTTTGGCAGCCTGCTCCTGCGCCTGGAACTGTCCTTCGAGCGCGGTGAAATAGCCCTCGGGCAAAGGCTTGGCGGCCAACTCGGCGCGGATGTCGGCGATCACCTTCGACATGTCTCGGCCATCTGTGTTGGCCGAGAGCACAATACGGCGACGTGAGTTTTCGCGGCTGACCTGGTTGGGGCCGTCGCTTTCCTCGACGCTGGCGATCTTGGACAAGGGAACGTAACCAGTCGGCGTCTCGATCAGCAGGTCGGCCAAGGCCTGCGGCCCGCGCGCGGACTCCGGCAGGCGCACCAGAAGATCGAAGCGGCGGTTACCCTCGATGATCTGGGTGATTTTCTCGCCCTCGATCATCTGCTCCAGCCCGCGCAGCAGGCTGCCGGGCGCCACGCCGTAGCGTGCCGCCTGCTCGTAGTCGAGGCGAATCTTTATCTGCGGGATCAGCACCTGCTTTTCGATCTGCAAATCGGCGACACCGGGAATCCGTGCCAGCCGGTCGCGCATCTCGGCCGCCAGGCCGCGCAGGGTATCGAGATCGTCGCCGTAGATCTTCAGCGCAATCTGGGCGCGCACACCGGAAAGGAGGTGATCAAGTCGGTGCGAAATCGGCTGGCCGACGTTGGAGGCGGCCGGCAGGCTGGCAAGACGCTGCCGGATGTCGGCAATGATCTCTTCACGGCTGCGCGCCGAGGCTTTCAGGTCGACGTCCATTTCGGTGTAATGCACGCCTTCCGCATGCTCATCGAGCTCCGCGCGGCCGGTGCGGCGTCCGAGCTGCGTGACCTCGGGCACTTGCATCACCAGGTGCTCGGCCAGGGTGGCGATGTTGTTGGATTCGGCGAGCGAGGTACCGGGATTGAGGAGGATATTGACCGTCAGCGTGCCTTCGTTGAAAGGCGGCAGGAAGGAGCGCGGAAAGAAGGGCACGCTCGCCGCGACGATGATGACCAGCGCCGCGGCCCCGGCCAGCAGACTGCGTGCATGACCGAACGACCAATGCAGAAGCTTGGCATCCCAGCGCTTGAGCCAGATCACCAACGGGCTGTCCCCGGCGTGGAGTTGCTTCATCTGCGGCAGAAGGTAGTAGGCCATCACCGGCGTCAGCGTTACCGAAACGATCATGCTGGCGAGAATCGAGACGATGTAGGCGACGCCGAGCGGGGTAAACAGTCGGCCCTCGATGCCCGGCAGCACGAACAGCGGCACGAACACCAGGACGATGATCACGGTCGCATAGACGATGGCGGAGCGCACTTCCAGCGTCGCGGCGACGATGACTTCCGCCACCGGACGCGGCGAATCGGTGGCCCGGTTCAGCTTCAGACGTCGCAACACGTTCTCCACGCCGACCACCGCGTCATCCACCAACTCGCCGATGGCAATGGCCAAACCACCCAGCGTCATGGTGTTGATCGACAGGCCGAAATAGTGGAACACCAGCGCCGTAACGAGCAGCGACACCGGTATCGCCGTCAGCGAAATCAGCGTGGTGCGCACATTGAGCAGGAACATGAAGAGGATCAGGGCCACCAGGATGGCGCCGTCGCGTAGTGCCTCTTCAACGTTGTTTACCGAATGCTCGATGAAGTCGGCCTGCTTGAACAGGAAGGACGGCGTATCGAATCCCTTTGGCAGGCTCTTGCCAAGCTCGGCCATTGCTTTCTCGACTTCGCGGGTCAGCTGGACGCTGTCGGCAGCCGGCTGTTTCTGCACCGACAAGATCACCGCCGGCTTGCCCTTGTAACTGCCGTCGCCGCGCTTGATGGCCGGGGCGAGTTTCACGTCCGCCACCTGCTTGAGCAGGATCGGCTGGCCGTTCTTGGTCGCCACAACGAGATTTTGCAGGTCTTCAATGCGCGAGCTGCGGCCGATCTGGCGGATCAGGTATTCGCGGCCCTGGGCTTCAAGAAAGCCGCCGCTGGTGTTGGCGCCGAAGTCCTTCAGGGCAGTCTCCAGCTTCTCGCGCTCGATGCCCAGCGCCTGGAGCTGCGCCGGCTTGATCTCCACCCGGTATTGCCGCACCTCGCCACCGATCGGGATGACCTGGGCGACACCGGGAATCGTCAGCAGACGCGGACGCATCACCCAGTCCGCGTATTCTCGGACGGTCATCGGACTGATCTTGTCGGGATCGGCCGGGAGCGCAATCAGCAAAATCTCGCCCATGATCGACGAGATCGGCCCGAGCTGCGGCACGATGCCGGGCGGCAGGGCCTCGCGCACCAGATTCAGGCGCTCGGCAATCTGCTGGCGGTTGCGATAGATGTCCGAGCCCCATTCGAACTCGACGTAGATGATCGACAGACCGATGCCCGATACCGAGCGGACGCGCGTCACGCCCGGCATGCCGTTCATGCTCGACTCGATCGGGAAGGTCACCAGTTGCTCGACCTCCTCAGGGGCCATGCCGCCGGCCTCGGTCATCAGCGTTACCGTCGGCTTGTTGAGGTCGGGGAAGACGTCGACTGGCATCTGCCGCAGGGTGATCGCGCCGTAGATGATCAGCAGCAGTGAGATGCCGAGGACGATCAACCGCTGCTTGAGCGCGGCGTGAATGATGTAGTCGAACATGTCAGCGCACCTGCGAGAGCAGCCCGGCGCCGATGGTCACTACGCGGTCGCCGTCATGCAGGCCGTCGAGGATGGCGACGTTGGCCGCATCGAGCGACTGGTGGCGAATCCGGCGGGCAACGAAGCGCTCGGCCTCGGTATGCACCCAGACCGCCGTCTCGCCAGCGCCGACTTTTGTCAGTGCCGTCCTCGGCACGGCCGCACCCTTGACGCCTTGCTCGGTGCGGACGATCACCTTGACCGGCTGACCGACGGCCACTGCCGCGTTGCGGTTTGTGATGCGAAACAGCAGGGGCAAGGCCTGCTCGCGCAGTTGCTGACCGCCGCCGACAAACTTGAGGTCCAGCGCCGTTTGATCTGCCAAGGCGCTGGCAGAAACCAGTGTCTTGGCGATGCCGACATCGTAAGCCAGCGCCTCCACGGCGAGGCGGGCGGGATCGACGATTTCAAACAGCACTTCCTTGGCATCGACCACCTGCCCGGCCAGCAAGTGATGCGAGGCGCTGATGATGCCGGCTGCCGGTGCCACGAGGGGTTCGGCGGAGTCGATGCTGGCCCGGACATAGGCCCGCCGTTGCTGCAAGGCGGAATGCTCGATGCGGGCCGCCTCGATCTCCTTCTGCGGCACGGCGCCTTCGAGTTGCTCGAAGCGCTTCATCTTGCCCTTGGCGATGGCCAGTTGCGCTTCGAGTTCTGCGAGGCTGGCTTTCTGGTTGCCACGTTCGATGGCACCGCTGATCGGTCGCAGGTAGACCAGGACTTCGCCCTTGGCGACCTTTCTACCGGCCGTCGGCATGCCCATTGGGCCAGGGATGACGCTGCCGGCGAACATGGCCTGCACCCGTCCGCTGGTTTCCGGATCGGGAATAATCTGGCCGTTTAATTCAACCGTCGCCGCTAGTTCGGCGATGTGCACCGGCTGGGTACGCAAGCCGAGCTGATGTTGCACCGGCTTCGGCACGAACAAGCTGCCGTCGGCCAAGCGCTGCAACGTTACCCCGGTTGTGCCTACCGCCGACACAGAGGCCGGCGCCTTCTTCTTGGCGTCCTGACTGTGATCTTCGTCCCCGTGAGCCAAGGCTGCCCCCGTGACCATACTTAATGCCAGTGCGGTCACCAGTACATGCAAATCGATCTTGCGCATCATCAAATTCCCTTCTTGGCGCGTCTGTGACGCCGAACGGCAATCAATATTCCGGTGACCAGCAGCGCTCCGGATAAAGCCCTGACGACCCACTCGCTCCAGCCGCGGGTATGCACCTCAGTGGTCACGGAGGCGGAGGTGTCCAGTGTGGTGGTGAGGAGGTCGATACTGTCGCCGGCCTCGACGCTGATGGTCAGCGGGTGCTTGGCCGGCGGCAGGGGCGAGGCGACATCGAGCACGTAGGTTCCGGGTGCGGTTTCGCTGGCCACGCCCTTCAGCCCCGCACCCTCGATTTCCACCTTGGCCTGCGCCACGGGTTCGTTACTGGCGAAACGATCCACATACACCACCAGTTTCTTGCCTTCGAGCGACGTGACGACCTCGAATTCCTGGGTCGCTGTGGCGGCGCGCGGCTCGACCGCCTGGGTGACCGGGGGCGGCGGTGCGCCGTGATCTTCCCCGCCGTGGCCGAAAGCCGAGAAGGCCATGGAAAATAGAACAACGGCAACGGCATGTCTCACGGCAGCACCCCCATGGATTGGTTCAAACGCGATATCGCAGCGGCGCGGGCCACGCGCTGGCGATCAGAAAAGGCATCGGCATCGAAGGCGGCAGAGCGAATGCGCAGCAAGGTCGTCAGATCGGATTCGCCTAGCACAAAGGCTTTCTCGGCAAGGCGCAGGTTCTCGGCGGAAAGCTGGCGGCGCTCCTGCGCCAAGGCGAACTGGCGTTCGGCCGATTGCAGGTTGCGCTGCGCGCGCTCGGCGTCGAGCCGGACCCGGGTTTGGGTACGCAGCAAATCGGCATCTGACTGATTCGCCTCGGCCTGTGCCGCCGACGTTTCCCGACGTACTTGCGAACCGGACGAGAACGGGATCTTGAGTTTGATGCCTACGTTGTTGGAATAGGAGTCGGCAAAGTCGTCCCGCCCGCGCACGACCCGCAGCGTCAGTTCCGGCGCGGCACGACGCGACTCATCTGCGACCTTGACGCGCGCACGGGCGCTGCGCGCGGCGGCGGCGGTAACAGCCAGCAGGGGATGAGATGGGGCTGAATCGCCGGTTTCATCCGTCAGTCGTCGCGTTTTCGGCGACTCTTCGTCCAGATCCTTCGGGGCAGGAGAACCAGTAAGGACTTGTACGGCCTGCTCGGCCTGGAGCAGGTTTGCTTCCGCTTCGATCAATTCGGCATTGGCGGCATGGGTCTCGGATTGCGCGAGGTTGGCATCGATGCGCGACAGTTCGCCAACCTTGTAGCGCCGCATGACGTCGGTTTCCAAAGCGCGGGCGGTTTCCAGGCGACGCGATGCCAGAACCTTGGCACTGCGGGCCGCGGCCAACGCCCACCATGCCTCCCGCAGTTCGCCGCTGACCTCCAGACGCACGGCAGTGCGCCTGGCAACGGCTTCGTCAATGCGACTGGTTGCCTCGGCTTCCCGCGCCGCTTTCTGGCCGGGCAGCCACAACGGAACCGCCAGTTCGACCTCGTATTCCTGCTCGCCCTTATTGCGGTTGAACCGGTCATTCAGGCTGCCGATACTGACCGAACCGGGCTCGGGCGTCAGTCCGGTCGCGACATCCTGCGCCGCGCGAGCTTCGGCCTCGCGGGCATCCAATCCGGCGGCTTGCGGGTTCAAGCGCCAAGCCTGTTCCACGGCTGTCGCCAGTCCGGATTTTGGCGTTTCTGCCGCCTGCACGGATAAACCGGCAAGCAGAACAGTGGCGCAAACTGCCGCTCGCCTCAGTTGGTGGAATTGATGAAACCTGTCAGGTTTCATGACTGCCGGGAAGAAAGAAGCAGGTATAGGCGACGGCCCGCGACTTCCTGACGATTTCGAGTATGAGTTTCCACAGCGTTCGCTCCTGTTCGACGATGAGTGAATTCTGCGCAACTCCACCTAACGGCATGCTGACCTTCAGATTACATTTCGGTAATCTTGGAAGATTGCCTAAGTTGCCGGCGCAGAATGGCGCAAATCGCAACACGGGAGATGCACATGAAAATTCTGGTGGTCGAAGACGAAATCAAAACCGGGGATTACCTGCGACAAGGCCTGACCGAAGCCGGGTTCGTTGTCGACCTGGCGCGTGATGGCCTTGATGGGTTACATCTCGCTCAGACCGATGCCTATGACCTGGCGATACTGGATGTCATGCTGCCCGGTATCGACGGCTGGGCGGTGCTACAGGGCATTCGCAGGGCCGGCAAGGACATGCCGGTATTGTTCCTGACGGCCCGCGATCAGGTACAGGATCGTGTGCACGGCCTGGAATTAGGGGCAGACGATTACATGGTGAAGCCCTTCGCTTTCGCCGAACTGTTGGCGCGCGTGCGTATCCATCTGCGGCGCGGCAGCAAGGCGAAGGAGTCCGAGTATCTGCGCGCAGCCGATCTGGAACTCGACCTGATGCGGCGGCGCGTCACCCGCGCCGGCAGGCGAATCGACCTGACGGTGAAGGAGTTCGCTCTGCTCGAATTGCTGTTGCGACGGCAGGGCGAAGTGCTGCCGCGCTCGCTGATCGCCTCTCAGGTCTGGGACATGAACTTCGATAGTGACACCAACGTTATCGAGGTGGCGATCAAGCGCTTGCGGCTCAAGATCGACGAAGGCTTCGAACCCAAGCTGATCCGTACCGTTCGTGGAATGGGGTATGTGTTGGAGATCGCCGAGTGAAATCAGCCGGACGCAAATCCATCGTTTACCGCCTGACGCTGCTATTCGCTTCGGCATCGACCGCCGTCCTGCTTGTGCTTGGGCTTTTGATCGGCAATTCAGTCGAGCACCATTTCGAAGTGCAGGACATGGAGGTACTGACCGGCAAACTGGAACTGACCCGGCACGCGCTGGAAAAGGTTCGTTCGCAAAGCGACCTAGATGCTTTGCCTCAGCAACTGGATGACTCCCTGGTGGGGCATCATGGCTTGGCGGTCATTGTGGTTGCGCCTTCAGGACAAACCCTGTTTGTTACCAGTGGTGCCGAGTTTCCACAGGTCTTGCTTGCGCGAAGCGCTGATATGACCAACTCGCGTCCGATCATCTGGAAATCGAAGGATCGCATACCGCTGCGCGGGATTTCGGCGATGGTCAATACCGGCATCGAGGGGGCGAAACCTGCCATTGTTGCCGTAGCGACGGACATATCCATGCACGAACACTTCATGAGTTCGTTTCGATTCACATTATGGTCTGTCGTGATTCTGGCTGCACTCATCACCGGATTTCTCGGCTGGATGGCTGTCAGACGCGGGTTGGCGCCATTGCACGCGATCAAGCTGGAGGCAGCGGCCATTACAGCGGATCGCCTGTACTCCAGGTTGCCTACCGAATCGATCCCGATCGAACTGGTGGATCTTGCCGAGACTCTGAACCAGATGCTGGCCCGTCTGGAGGATTCTTTCCGGCGGTTGTCGGATTTCTCCTCGGATATTGCCCACGAACTGCGAACGCCGGTCAGCAATCTGCTGACGCAGACCCAAGTCATGCTTTTGCGTGCCAGGACGATTGACGAGTATCAGGATGTACTTGCGTCAAACGCGGAGGAACTGGAGCGCATGGCGAAAATGATCGCCGACATGCTGTTCCTCGCCAAGGCCGACAATGACCTCGTGGTACCAAATTTCGAGGCCGTTGATCTTCGGGCAGAGGTGGAAGGACTGGCCTCTTTCTACGAGGCTGTCGCCGAGGAAAACAGCGTTACTCTGACTGTAGACGGGAGCGCCACTGTAACCGGAGACCGGTTGATGTTGCGTAGAGCCATCGGCAACTTGCTGTCGAATGCCTTTGGGCATACCCCCCGAGGAGGTTACGTAAGAATTGAGATCGGCAAGAATGAAGACCGAATGGCAACGATCCAGGTTGAAAACTCCGGCGAGACGATCTCGCCAGAACATCTGCCGCGTCTCTTTGACCGTTTCTACCGGGCAGACCCCTCAAGGAAACGTCTTGCCGACGGAGTTGGTCTGGGGCTGGCGATCACACGCTCGATCATTCAAGCGCATGGAGGATCCGTATCAGTTCAGTCGGCCGACGGGGTCACCATATTTAAGCTGCAAATGTAGCCAAAACCGCCTTTGATACAGACTTCTGGGTTATGGCCGGTGTGTCGACCGCATACCGGGCGTTTGTGCACCAGGGGCGCAACGACAAGTTGTTGCGGCGTTCATAGGGATTGCACCAGACATGTTCGCCCATCCCAGAGCATCAGCCTTCTTGCCTTATAAACTAAACGCAAGTTGCGTATAGTTATGCGCATGAAAGCAATTTTCGTCGAATTGCCTGCCTTCGCCAAGTACCGTTCGGAGTATCTGAATGACAAGGGTTTCCGGGATTTGCAGAATACCTTTGCGAATTCCGGCGCAAGCTGGACACTGATTCCAGCCGAAGCTGGACAGTGATTCCAAGGCAAGCTGGACACTGGTTCCAGCGCAACCTGGACAGCCCGAAGTCATAACGTAGGACGCGGGATAACCGTGGCACCCTCGGCGATTTTGCTGAGGACCACATGGCCTATAGCAGGTTATCCATGCGCAAGATTTTTGAAGTGTTACGGCTGTCCGTTGCGGACGGTCGCAGCCACCGCGAGATTGCCCGGGCAATCATCGCCTCGCCGACCACGGTAGGGGAGATTCTCCGTCGGGCGAAACTGGCCGGATTGACCTATCCGCTGCCGTCCGGCCTGTCTGAAGCCGCTGTCGAAGCGCTGCTTTACCCGCCGTCGGCGCCATCGAGGGCTCTGCGACCTGAGCCTGACTGGGCCGGCGTGCATCGGGAACTGCGCCGGAAAGGCGTGACGCTCGACCTGCTCTGGCAGGAGTACAAGGGCGAGCACCCGGACGGCTATCAATACAGCAGCTTCTGCGACCATTACCGGGCCTGGGCTGGCCGGTTGTCGGTCAGCCTGCGCCAGACGCATGTCCCCGGCGAGAAACTGTTTGTCGATTACGCCGGCCCGACCGTGCCGGTCACCGACCCGCTGACCGGTGAAATCCGGCAGGCGGCCCTCTTCGTCGCCGTGCTGGGTGCCTCGAATTACACCTACTGCGACGCCACCTGGAGTCAGAGCCTGCCGGACTGGATTGGCAGCCATGTCCGCGCCCTCGAATTCTTCGGTGGCGTGCCGGCCATGCTGGTCCCCGACAATCTGAAGAGTGGCGTCAACAAAGCCTGCCATTACGACCCCGAGCTCAACCCCAGCTATCGTGACCTGGCCGCCCATTACGCCACCGCCGTCCTGCCAGCCCGGCCGTATCGCCCGAAAGACAAGGCCAAGGTGGAAGCCGGTGTCCTGCTCGTCGAGCGCTGGGTCCTTGCCCGACTACGCCACCAGCGATTCTTCAGCCTCGGTGAGCTCAATCGGCACATTGCCGAACTGATGCTGGCCCTGAACCGCCGCCCCTTCAAGAAACTGCCGGGCTGCCGGGAAAGTGCCTTTGCCGAGTTGGACCGCCCGGCGTTACGCCCGTTGCCGGAAACGCGTTACGAATTCGCCGAATGGAAGGTCGCTACGGTCGGCATCGACTATCACGTTGAAATCGCCGGCCACTACTACTCGGTGCCTTACCGCTTCGCCCGGCAGAAGGTCGATGCCCGTTTCAGCGCAACGACGGTCGAGCTGTTTCATCACGGAAGCCGCATCGCCAGCCATGTGCGGAATCCGGCCAAGGGCCGACACACCACCGTCGATGCCCACATGGCGCCGGCCCACCAAGCCGTTCAGGGCTGGAATGCCCCACGGCTGATGGACTGGGCCGGACGGATCGGCCCGCACGTCAAAGCGGTCATCGAACACGTCCTGCATCAGCGCCGCCATCCACAGCAGGGCTACCGCAGTTGCCTGGGCATTCTGCGCCTCTCCAGGACTTACGGTGAAAGCCGTCTGGAGGCGGCATGCGAGCGGGCCATCGACATCAACGCGCTGTCCTACGGCAGCCTGAAATCCATCTTGAAGCATGGCCTGGACATCAAGCGCCTGACGGCCCCCGCCCAGACCTGCCTTCCCCTGGAGCACGCCAATGTGCGTGGTCCGCATTACTACCACTGACCTGAAAGGAAATCCCCGTGCTCCATCACCCGACCGTCGACCAACTGCATCAGCTCCACCTGACCGGCATGGCCAAGGCTTTGGCCAGCCAGGCCCAGCAGGCCGACATCAGCCAATTGTCGTTCGAGGAACGACTGGGTCTGCTCATCGATAGCGAGGTCGCCGAGCGCGAATCCCGCCAGAACACCGCCCGCCTGAAACGGGCCCGGTTGAAACAGGCAGCAACACCGGAGGATGTCGATTTCCGCCATCCGCGCGGCCTTGACCGGGCCTTGTTCGCGCGCCTGATGACCGGGCGCTGGGTCGGCGACCACCAGAATGTGCTGATTTGCGGACCGACCGGCGTCGGCAAGACCTTCCTTGCCTGCGCCCTGGCCAATCAGGCGTGTCGGCAGGGGCGTTCTGCCTTCTACGTGCGCTTGCCGCGCCTCTTGCCGGCGCTGGCCATCGGCCGGGCCGATGGCAGCTACGCCAAGACGCTGGCACAGTTGGCCAAGACCGACGTGCTGGTGATTGATGATTGGGGGCTGGCGCCACTGACCGATGAAAGTCGCCGTGACCTGCTTGAAATCTTTGATGACCGGCACGGCACGCGGGCAACCATCATCACCAGCCAGTTACCCGTCAAGCATTGGCACGAAGCCATCGGCGACCCGATATTGGCGGATGCGATTCTCGACCGCCTGGTGCATCAGGCGCATAGCCTCAACCTGGACGGCGAATCGCTGCGCAAAAAGGGCAAACCGGAATGGCCCGAGGCCACCCCGTGAACCGCAGCGCGTACTCACCGAGTTACCCACCGCCGGCCGCCAGCCAGCCTGCTATAGAGGGAGCGCAGTCTGGCGGCCGGCCGTGGATAACTCTACATGGCGCGACAAAAACTTGACCCCCATGACATCAACAGAGTAAAAACCCAAAACCCCGCGTCGCTACGCTCCGACTGTCCAGCTTGCTCTGGAATGCGTGTCCAGCTTGGCGTGGAATCGCTGTCCAGCTTCACCGGAATACGCA
>WBZM01000170.1_pt1 | contig 107083 bp, 92 predicted proteins | sample 5204271 | NCBI WGS metagenome assembly WBZM01 (sample SAMN12344346, study PRJNA552823) | activated sludge metagenome | biome: Activated sludge suspended growth; feature: Nitrification reactor; material: Wastewater; isolation source: activated sludge from nitrification reactor of wastewater...
GGAAATGCGCACCCGGTTATTGGGTTTACGCAAACAACCGGACGCAAGTCACTGCTGAGTGGGGCAGGACGGTGGCCTGCGGTGCATAACGCAGAGTTAACTGGGCGGCGATGGGTGGCCGCCTTGCCCGCGAGGCGCAGCATGGACAGCGAGCGCCGCGCGGGCAAGGCGGCCAGCCGTTGGCGCTCAGGTTGAACGACAGGTTAGGCGCCACTTTCCCTTAGCCGAATGAGCGAGAAGGCGACTGCGACTATGGCCAACGTGCCAACCACGATGAGAGGCGCAAGTGCCTGTGCGGCAGGCTCGGTGAAGAGCTTGTGTGGGCCGACAGCTGGGGTGTAGGCGCACGCAGTCAGAAGTCCGAGCCAGCGGCCAAGGGGGTGTCGCGCCAGTAGAAGCCACACGCTAGCCAGCGCAAGCGCCGCGATTGCCCCGAGATAGGGGCCGCGAGACCCAGGCGGATGCGGTTCGACGCCTGCGATCATCGCAATGAACATGACGACCGAAAGGAGGAAGAGAGCACCAAGCGAGGCAGTTGCCAAATGCGGAATCCGGTTGCTAGCCATGACTGCGGGGCCTCTCGAATGCCAATGATCGAGCGGATGGTAGAGCTGTCGCCGCGCGCTCGCCTTAACAAATGTTCAGTTGGATCTGACTTGGCGTCGAATCCGCGAGAGCGAGACATCGGTGATGCCCAAATAGGTGGCCAACATGCGCACCGGGACTCGGAGGACTAGTTCAGGGTGTTCTGCACAAAGCTTCTGATAGCGGCGTGTCGCGTCAAGACTCAATAGGTCGTGCTCACGTGCAAGCTTTCCGGTCAAGAGTTGAATGAGTAGATGGTTCTGCACCAGGGTCCACTGGCCAAGCTTGCGCAGCTCATTGGTCACTTCGGCTGCGGGGGCTGTCCAAAGGGTAGTCGCTTCAATGGCAGAGACGTAGAAGAGCGAGGGCTCGGATTGCATTGACGGAGTAATCGGGAGAACGAATGAGTTCTCGAGGTGGAAGCTCTTGTTGAACTCGCGGCCATCCTTCCTAAGGAAGTACATCCTCACGATCCCGGCCTCCACGGCCCATGCGTCGCGCCAGACTTCACCTGCACGAAGCACTACACCGGCCTTTGGAACTCTCTTGGGGACAAACAGCCGCAACAGTTCCGGGGCAGGCTCGATGCCCAGCGAGTGAAAGACTGTGAGCGGCGGCATGAAAAGTGCTGGCTGTGGCGCCTAACGTAGAGTTAACCGGCGCACCACGGCATGCCGCCCAGCCCGCGAGATGCATGATGTATCTGGGCATCTCGCGGGCTGGGCGGCATGCCGTGGCGTGTCCGGTTGAACGACATGTTAGGCCGCACTTGCTCTATTGGCGCAGGCCATTCTGAGCTGCAGCCTGGCGTGCGCTGCACTGGCTTGACTCCAGAAGTACTCGAGAGCGGCCTTGGCCTCTTCAATCTGCACCCGTAGAACCGATGGTGTTGTGTGGCCGACCGAGGCCAGCTGAAACAAGTCGACCAAGTGTGCTGCAACTGATGAGCGCGCGTGGTAGTGAATCTCCGGGAGATCGTCTGATCCCCGAAGCGCTCTGACTTCGCTGGGCTCGGGTGGGAAGTTGGTCATCCGCGGGCTACCTGGAGCCTGAACTCGTGCCAGCAACTCCGGGTCACGCGAGTCATAGCGTCGCACGCCGCTCCGAACTGCGAGTTCCGTGGGGACCCCATGGACCGGTACATAACCGGAGTAGAACATCCCTTCAATCGCATCTGCGAATACTGTTAGAAGGGGACCACCTTCACCGGACGCACGCAGGGCACCTGCGGTCGCGCAGACCGATGTTCGGGCAAGCTTCATTCGCGCGCGCTCGTCCGCAAGCTTGCGGACAGTCGAATCGGCAATTCCCGAGCCTTGAAGTTCCCGATTGCACGAGTCCAGGAACGCATAGTAGTCCCCTGCAGCCGCCTCGGCGCTTCGGAAGAGAGGTTCGATTACTTCGTCAAAGAACCGCTTCTCGCGCGCGGACCTGTACTGCACAAGCTGGACCACCTTCTCGCAGGCTTTCAGGAGTAAGTCGATCGCGTCCAATGAGCCTCCAGCGTGGTAAAGAGGGGACAAGTACGGAGTGGGCGAACTGTGCGGCCTAACGTTCGAGCTAAGCTGCCCGCGGAGGCAGGTGGCCTTGGCCCGGTTGGCGAGAATGTACCGGGTGCCGACAACCGGGCCAAGGGCGCCTGCCGGAGCGGGTCAGCTTGAGCGAGGGGTTAGGCCTAGCCGCTCGCATCCTCGCGCGCCTTGTGTGCGAAGTACTGAATCGCCAGGGCCGTGCTGAAGGTTGGCTTTACAAGGTCATGGACGTCTTTGTAGTCAACTCGAGCGAACTGAGGGCCGCAGGCATAGGGCGCAACGTGATACGGAGCAAAGAGAATTTCAATTCCTTCATCGCCGAAGACAAAAGCGCCAAAGTCAACCCAAGACTCGGTTCCCCGAAGAACCCAATCTTGCTCCAGCTTTATCGGGTCCTCTCCTGGTTCGCCAAGTGACACCTCCAGCAGCTGACTTCTGACACTTCGTTGTACTCGGTCTAGAGCAGATGCTTGATCTGTGAAAATGAAGCTCAGATCGGGTATGTGAACAATTGGATCCAGAAGAAAGGAAAACGTTCTGAATCCGTAGTTTGGGTGTGCTGCGCCAGCGTGATACCAGTGCAGCGCATACTGCACCGTCAGGATTCGGCCTCGTATCGAAGGTGCGCCACAGTGAGCTTCATATTCGTTTGTTCGCTGCGAAGGGTGTTGCCCGTAATTGTGGAAGTCTGGCGACTGATCTAGCTTGCAGGCGCGTTGCTCAAATGCTGCGCTGCCGATTACTCCGCGAATGTGCTCCGATACTTCTCGAATGTTGGGGTACTCGCTTGACGAAAAGTCGAGAAACTCCAGTTCGAACCGATATCCAGGTAAACCGTCCCAAGCCTCTTGGCGCAGGGAACTGGTCCAGCTTACCTTTGCCTCGGCTTGTGCCTTCTGCGTCTTGTGTCCAAGGCGTTCTAGTTGAAGTTGAAGCGCTGACACAATCTTCTCGCGACAGTCCCGCTCGCTGCCTGAGATTGCTTGAATGCGCTTGAGGTCATCTGGTACCGCGACGTCATCTAGAAGGATTGGAATGATGTAGATGTCATCGCTCAATCTGTCGCGAAGACGGTCAAGAGCAATTTTCAACTCGCGCTGAACGTAGCCTCGCCTGGTAACCGTGTTCTGCGAAACGAAGGCAAGGATCAGCGTTGCTCGATCAATAGCTCGGTTGATCTCCAGATCCCAGTTCTGACCTGGCAAGAGCTGTTTGCAGTCGATCCAAGTGTCGTACCCCTCGCCCTGAAGCCAGTCGTGATAAGGCAGAACCCGCTCGCGATCTGGCGTCGCGTAGCTGATAAAGAGAAGCGGCCGAGTGGAGGGCATGTGTTGCTAGGCCTAACGTTCGAGCTAAGCTGCTCGCGGAGGCATGCAGCGTAAGCCTGGTGTGCGAAGGTGCCGAAGGCGCCGCTCACCAGGCTTACGCTGCATGCCGTAGCGGGTCAGCTTGAGCGAGGAGTTAGGCGTCGCTGGGCACATTTGGCACGCGAGTCCCGTCTTGAACCGCAGCAACTGCCGCCAAGCGCTCCTGCAACTCTTCCTCGCTCAAGAGTCCAGCGCGGTATCTCCCGCGGATGAAGCTGGCAACGTCGGAAGCTCCTTTGGCCTTGTTGCATTGGTGGCAGGAGGCGACGATGTTTCGGTATGAGTTGTCCAAGCGTTCGGCTTGCGGAACCAAATGATCGAGTTCGCACGTTTGTTGAGTCAGAGCGCGCAGGCAATAGAAACAGCGGTAGTTATCACGTACAAGTATGGGAACTGTACAGCGGGGATCATTGAAGAAATCCAGTGCTTCGACGTCAATTGCTTCTCGTCGCGGCGCGGCTTTCGAGACGCTTGCCAGTTCAGAGGGCAGAAATACCTGGATCAGATGGCCTTGCCGTGAGCGATCTTCAATAGTGATGCAGCCCTTCGCGTGCAGTGCACGAATGACCTCGCGCACCTTGATGTCGGATATCGGGAGCGCCTTTGAGAGTGGAGCCACTGCAAACAATGCAGACGCTAAGCCCTTCATCCGCGTGTGCCGTAGCAAGTGCATGTAAGTCGTACGTTCCCATGGATCGAGCTTCAACTGTGGAAAGAGGAGGTCCTCAATCTCGCCAAGTGTTTGCAACCAGTCGATATCCAACGAACTCTCCTTGCGACGCCTAACGTTTGAGTTCACCCGCCTGCGAAAGCGGGCGAAGCCCGCTTTCGCAGGTCGGGTGCGACGAAGGGTTAGCCATCGATCGCACCACTCGGCGGGAGCTTGCTTAGAACAAAGTCACTTCCTTCCGCCGTAGCCACGTACTCGTGATCCGTAGGCAAAAAACCGACTGGTACTGGGTTGATTGCGTTGGGATTGTGAACGACGGCGGATGGCTCGCTGTTGCCGATAGCGGAACCTCCATTCATGTCGAGCGCCCAGATTGCGCTGATGGGATTGAACCAAGGATCCAAGAAGGTGAACGTCGGAACTTCAGCCCGGTTCTTGTTCAGGACGAAAGGCTGGTGCTGATGACCACGATCGACCACTTCGCGGCTTTCTCGGTCGATTGCTAGCTGATACGGACCAATTGCGAACACAGCCTCGGCTGCGAACGGGAACTGACTGATTCCGAATAGCGAAGGGAAAGGCCCGCTCCGTAGCTGACAACCGTTTACGGCGATGACGTACGCGTCATCGGGTGCAACGAGACCGGACTTGAGATACCCAATTCGCTCCCCGTCCGAACTCCCAACGAGAGCCTCGGCCTTGGCTTTGATGGCGCTTGTCCACCGAAGCAATATCTCCTTGTGCGGGAAGCTGACTGCCTGACTCGACTGCGGGCTCAACCAGTCGCTTGAGACGTTGATGGGCTCTGGGCACACAACCTCGATCCAAACCCGACGGGTGCCAGCCATTACCAGGAAGTCAGGACCTTTGCCGCGCACCTTGCGTGGACCGAATGCTTTGTCGCGCAGTCGATCGGCGACGAGCGCTTCCGAGATGCACGCCCAGAACTTCTGCCTCGAGTCGGCTCCGAGCTCGCTGATGAATTTCGGATCGGCCAATCCGAGCTTGACGAACTCTGCGCAGGCGGCCGCAAGATACTGGCGCACGGCGGCTGTGCGCGGATGGTCGCCGGGGATTTGCTTCGCAATGTATGCCGAGATCATTCGACGGCTAACGTAGAGGTAACCGGCCCGCTACGGCAAGGCGCCCTGGCCGCGAGGCGCAACATGAACAGAGAGCGCCTCGCGGCCAGGGCGCCTTGCCGTAGCGGGTCCGGTTGACCGCCAGGTTAGGCATCACTCATTTTGTGACTATCAGCGGGTTGTCACAGCCCGCAGTCGACCCGCTGTACGCTTGAAGGCCGTTCACGTAAATGGTGACCGAACTGCCATCGGCCTCTATCGATGCCTTTCCGTTGCTGTCGGTCTTGACGACGTCGCCGCCGTAGGCTTTAACCTTGTATCCAGAGAGACCGTAGCCTTTGGAATCTACGACTTTTACAGTGATTGTTCTCGACACTGAGTGCTCCCAAGTTGTGTGAAGTGAAGACTTCCCTCTTCGTCAGCCTCTAGTACTTCCAAGGATTCAGAGTATTTCCAGGTGTCTGAAAGTTACTACCTTCCGAGTCGTAGGCATTCGGGTGGTATTGGTGGCATCGATCCTCGCTCTTGCTCAACATATTCCCGCAAGATCCGCACTTCCAATAGTAAATCTCATGTCCGCACTGGGGACAGTTCTTGTCGGAACGGTGGACATGCGTACTGCAGCGGTGGCACCAAGCCCGGAAGTTGTCGTGCACTTTGCTTCTCCTATGTGGTGGGTTGGTTGACGGCGGGGGAAATTGTGATGCCTAACGTTTGAGCTCACCTGCGGGCGACAGACCGCGCAGCGGGCTGGCGAACGTCAGGTGGAGCGAAGGGTTAGAACGCGCGCCCATGAACGGTGAACTACTTGGTAGAGCTCGCGCTAGGTGCTGGCACAGCTGGCACCGCTAGCGACTTTGCAGCTGGTGAGCTAGTGGAAGTAGACCCTGCGGCTGCGGGCGGATAGAAGACGAGATAGATCTGTACGAAGAGCCCGAACAGCATGACTAGCGTGAGTACTGCTATGACCTTCGTAAGGCGGAGCATCTGCTCAGTTTGCCGCGACGACTGCTCATTGAACGTTTTCAGCGACTCGTGTAGAGCGTTGACTGCCGACGAACCGTCGATATCAGACGCCTTGTAGTTCACGGTTGCGACTCCAAAGGTGCCGAGCGTTCTAACGTGAAATGGACAGCACTGAGAATTCCTCTCAACGCTGCCTAATCCGACCGGCTGGGTCAACCCCAACCCGAAGGACAAGGCTACGCCTTCGTTCCGAGCCATCCGCCTAACGCCGTAAGGAATTGGGCGGCCGAAAATTCCGCGGATGCAGGCCGACATCCCGCCACGCGACCGAACCAGTGCACCACAGCCTGCGCGCCTGACGACACAGGTTCGGGATCGCATTCGGGTGCTTCACTACAGCTACCGCACCGAGCAAGCCTACCTGCAGTGGATCATTCGCTTCATCCGGTTCCACGGCCGCCGCCATCCGGCGGAAATGGGTGCGGCTGAAGTGGAGGCCTTCCTCAACGACCTGGCGGTGTGCCGTCGCGTCTCCGCCTCCACCCAGAACCAGGCCAAGGCTGCCATCCTGTTCTTGTACCGCGAAGTCCTCACCGTTCGCCTGCCTTGGCTCGAGAACGTCACGCAGGCCAAGACCGCGGCCCGGCTGCCAGCGGTGCTCACGCAGCGGGAGGCTCGGCAGTTGCTTGACCATCTGAGCGGTACGCACTGGCTGATCGCCAGCCTGCTCTACGGCAGCGGGCTTCGGCTCATCGAGGCCCTGAGGCTTCGGGTGAAGGACGTTGAATTCACGCGGCGCGAGATCCTGGTGCGCGCCGGCAAGGGCAACAAGGATCGCGTCACGATGCTTCCAGAGAATGTGCTCGAGCCATTGCAGTCGCACCTGCACCAGGTGCGGGCATTGCACGAACGCGAATTGGCGGCCGGTTACGGCGACGTGGAGTTTCCCTATGCGTTGGACATGAAGTACGCCTCTGCGGGGCGGTCTTGGGCGTGGCAGTACGTGTTCCCCTCGGCGCATCGGTCGGTGGACCCGCGCTCGGGCGCCGTCCGCCGGCATCACCTGTTTCCGGATACGGTTCAACGTGCCGTCCGCAAGGCAGCGATGGCGGCCGAAATCACGAAGCCCTGCACGCCACACACCCTTCGTCATTCGTTCGCCACCCACCTGCTGCAAGCCGGTTACGACATCCGAACCGTTCAGGAACTGCTCGGCCACGCGGACGTGTCCACGACGATGATCTACACCCACGTGCTGAACAAGGGCGGACGGGGCGTACGCAGCCCGCTGGACGCCTGATCGCAGGTCACGTTGGGCGCCTATCGCACAGAGACCCGCGAGAACCCCGCGGGCTAATCCTTCCGACGCATTGACCACCTCCCCCACCCTCCCCTACGCTCCCCCCATGCCCGCTCACCGCGCCACGCATCCCGCCCTCCCCCACACCGCCTCCCCCCTCGGCGGCGTGATGCCCTGTCACACCCACTCCCCCTTTGCAGAACCCAGCCGCTGGCGACCCGGCTGACCCCTGCTCCACCCCACCCCCGCTTCACCCCCCAAGGCCCGCCACCCGCGGGCCTTGGTGTTTTCCAACCCGGCCAACCCGAGAAGGAGTCTTCCAATGCACCCCATCCAACTGCGCCGCGCGCGCCCCGACGACGCCCCGGCCTTCGCGCACTTCATGGCCAACGAGACGGTGTTCGGCGGACTGTTGCAACTCCCCTACCCCGACGAGGCCGCATGGCGCCAGCGCCTCGCGCCGAACACCGACCCGCTGTACCCCGGCCTGCACCTGGTGGCACTCCTCGACGACGAGGTGGTGGGCAGCGCCGGTCTGCACGTGGCCACGCCGGTACTGCGGCGCCGACACGCAATGATCCTGGGCATCGGCGTGGCGGTGCCCGCGCACGGCCAGGGCGTGGGCTCGGCCCTGCTGGGCGCACTGCTGGACTACGCCGACCGCTGGGCCGGCGTGCTGCGGGTGGAGCTCACCGTGTGGGTCGATAACGCACGCGCGATCCGCCTGTACGAGCGCTTCGGCTTCGTGCGCGATGGCCTGCACCGGGCCTGGGGCCTGCGCGACGGTCGCTACACGGACGCGCTGTCGATGGCACGGCTGCATCCCGAGGCGGCACGCCTGATGGCGGGGTTCTCGCGCGTCCGCGAGGGTGCAGCCGGGCCAGTAGGCCGGGTCAATCAGTGAAGTCAGCGGGGTCGATAAAGATCTCCATCGGACTCGATGGTCTGTCTGCAGAAGCCTTCATGCATCGCCTGGCGGCTCGCGTCTCGCATCCCGCGAAGCCGCCACTTCCGACGCGCAGCCTCACCCGCCGTAGCCGCGAAGCGCGTTGTACCTGGCAACTTGCGCAGGTGTCAGGATACCGATCTGCACGAGATGCGCTCCCAGGTGCACCTCTCGCAACCGGGCCTGCGCCTGAGACACCCGCGACAGCGCCTCGGCGATCCGCAGCAGGTAGGCGCCAGGGCCGATCACGGCGAGGCACACGATGGCGAGGGCTAACGATTTCTCGAGCACAGCCGGCCTCCGTCAGAGATGACTCGCGGGCGTACCTGCACCTCGCGAGCGCCTATTCTTGCTCCCGATCCGCTCGACTGACAACCGTCGACGCGACTGTCGACGGCAGGCACCAGAGATCACGCGCGGGTCTTGCCATCGCTGTAGCGGCGTGCACTAATGAATCGACCGCACTGCACCGGCATCTCGCGAGAAGCTCAGTCGCGCTAGCCGTCGTGCCCGGTGACATCCGTCAGGGAGATCGCGTGACATCGAAGATCCGGGTCGCACTGAACATTCCGTTCCCCGCGGACGAAGTCGCCCGATTCCTCTTCGAGCCGCCAACGGTCCGACACTGGTTGGGCGCGGGTTGCCACGTGGAGCCCACGCTCGGCACCCTCGTCGACTTGCCCCGATGGACACAGTCCGAGGCCGCGCCTGAGCAGGGTTCGCGCGAGACAACGATCCGAGGTCGTGTCACGCTGGCAGGCTGGCCGTTCGACGCGGGTGCCGCCTACGCGCCAGGCAGCTTCGTGATCATCGTGGCGACCAACGCGAACCCGGACAAGGACCGGATCTCAATTCGGATCTCGCCCTGTTCGCCGACCGCCTGCCGCATGCGCATCCAGCACGACGGGGTCGACCCCGGCCAGCAGCGCCCTGCGTTGAAAGTCTGGCAGGCGGCCTTGGGACGCGTTGAGCAATTCGTTCGCAGGGCCGCGAAACTGCATCGACGCGACCGCCAGGCAATCATTCTGGTCCACGGCATCGGCGAGCAGCGCCCCGGTCAGTTGCTGCGCGAGTTCGTTGCCAACGTATTCCAGCGGGATTCAGAGAAGACGCGCTTCTTCAAGCCCGACTACGTCTCGCCACTCTTCGAGATGCACACGGCCACCGTGCCGCGCAGCGATGCTCAGCGCCCCACCACCGACGTGTACGAGTTGTACTGGGCCCACCTCATTCGCGACACGACGCTCGCGCAGGTCTATGGCTGGCTCTGGCGCCTGTTGACGACCCGCGATTCGCGGCTGCCGCAGACGCTGGTCCGTTTGGTGTGGCTGGTTCGCATCCTCATCGTGTTGGCAATCCTCGGGTTCCTGTGGCTGAGTGCTCAGGACCTGTCCGCGTGGCTGAAGACAGTCAGCGGCGTCGGACTGGCCGCCCTGCCCGGAATCCTCGGCTTCGCAGTGAAGGCACTACGCGAGGAGTTCGTGGTCGGCTATGCGGGTGATGCGGCGCGCTATCTCGAACCGCGCGCTGGCAACATCGCCAGACGGCAGGCAATCCGCGAGGCCGGCGCAACCCTTCTCGACTCGCTGCACGACAAGGGACGCTATTCGCGCATCATCGTCTACGGACACAGCCTGGGCAGCGTCATCGCCTATGACATCCTCGGTCACGCCTGGACACGCCGCTCGCGAGACCGCGATCCGGTGGCCCGCACCAGCAGCCGCGCAATACTCGCGCTGGAAGATCTGCTCAATCCGCGACGAGACACCCCAGCCGAGACGGCATCGATCGAGCGCGTGCAGCAGATGCAGCACGAGGCCTGGGGCGAGTCCCGACGCAACGGGTTCAAGTGGCGAGTCAGCGACTTCGTGACGGCCGGATCACCCCTGGCCCACGCGCCCTGGCTGCTGAATCTCGACAACCGCACGCGTTTCGCCGACCTGGTCAGCGATCGGCTGTTTCCGACCTGTCCGCCCCAGGTCGAGCGGTTCAAAAGCCCCGCGCCATGTACCTGCCGCAACGCGTTCACGTTCACCCACGCCTTCCCGGATGCGCGTGATCCGAAGCGCAGCCGCTCCGTTCAGATCCCGCATCACGGCGGTCTGTTCGCGCTCACCCGATGGACGAATCTGTACTTCCCGTACCGGTGGATACTCGACGGAGACCCCGTGGCCGGCCCGCTGGGCCCGATCTTCGGTCAATGGGTTAGAGACGTGCGTCTTCGCGACGCGCAGGGGTTCGCTCATACGCGATACACCGATCGGTCCCTCGAACCCGATGCGGTCGATGCGCTCAGGAAGGCACTGAACCTTCCGTATCGACGGCCCTTCGACGACTACGCCTGCGCCGCATTGAGTCCGGCCGCCTCGCGATAGGTGCTGCCGGGGCGCCACATCTCGTGCCGCAAGGGCTCGAAACAGAGAAGTGCGTGACTCGCGGCTACCGCCGGCAGCCCGACCAGTGTAGGGCAAGCGGCCGCCGGTGAACACCGCAGCAGCTCGCCTAGCCCAGCAGCCCCGCCTCGCGCGCCTTGATCTGCAGCGCCAGCACCTTCGAGTAGATGCGGCACTGCGCGAGGCTGCCGGCGATGAACCACAGGCCCGGCTGCGGCGTGGGGCGCCACATGTTGCGCAGCTCCCCGTCGCTGTCCACTCCCCAGACCACGCCGATGCGGTTGGCCACCGCATCGCCCATCGCCTGGCGCACCACCTCCTGCTGGTTCTTGTAGCCGGTGGCCATCACCACCAGCTCGGCCGGCAGCACGCGGCCGTCCTTCAGGCGCAGGCCCTCGGGCACGAAGCGGTCGATGTCCTCGTACTGCACCAGACCCACCTGGCCGTCGGCGACCAGGTCGGAAGCGCCCACGTTGAAGTAGTACCCGCCGCCGCGGCGCAGGTACATCATCTGAAAGCCCGTGTGGTCCTCGCCGTCGGTGAGCCGGAAGCCGCGTTTCTCCAGCCGCTGCAGCAGCGCCTTGTCGGCCTCCTGCGAGATCGCGGTCGCGAGCTGATAACCCTGGCGCAGCACCGGGTAGGGCATCGCGGTGGCCAGCAGGTCGCAATCGTCGGTCGGCATGCCCTCCGCGTACAGCGCATACACCCGCTGCGCCTCCTGGATGCTGACGATGTGGGTGGGGCTGCGCTGGATCATCGTCACCGTCGCGCCGGCCGCGTGCAGGTCTTGCGCCACGTCGTGCGCGCTGTTGCCGGTGCCCAGCACCAGCGCCGGCCTGCCCTTGTAGGCCTTGCCCTCGGTGTAGCTGCCCGAGTGCATCACCGTGCCCTTGAAGCTCTCCAGGCCCGGCTGCGGCGGCATCTCGGGGATCGCGCTCACGCCGGTGGCGAACACCACGTGGCGCGGCTTCATCACGCGCTCGCTGCCATCGGCGCGGCGCAGCCTCACCGTCCAGTGCCCGGCCTTCTCGTCGTGGTGGCCGGCCACCAGCTCGGTGCCTGTCCAGCACTTCAGGTCCAGGCTGTCCACATAGGCCTCGAACCAGTTGGCCAGCTTGTCCTTCGGGATGAACACCGGCCAGGTGGTGGGAAACGGCATGTAGGGCAGGTGGTTCACGTGCACCTCGTTGTGCAGCGTGAGCGAGTGGTAGCGCTTGCGCCAGTTGTCGCCCACCCGCGCCTCGCGGTCCACGATCAGCGTGTCCACGCCCAGCTGCCCCAGGCGCGCGGCGATCGACAGCCCCGCCTGGCCCGCGCCCACCACCAGCACCGCGGGGTCGTGGTCCTCGAAGCGCGCGGCGCGCCGGCGCTTGTCCTCGTAGTTCTCGCCGCCGAAGTCGCGGTTGTAGAAGTCGCGCCCCTGCGAGCCGCAGGCGTTGGTGGTCTCCTCGTGCCCGCGCAGCGACTGCAGGCTGGTGAGCAGGATCCACGCGCGCACGCCGCCCGGGCCCTCGGGGTCGGGCACCAGGCGGGCCACCGCGGCGCCCCGGCCGAACTCGGTGTCGAAGTCGGCCATCGCCTCGATCACGTCGCGCCCGGCCCGGTGCACCAGGCGCGGCGCGGTGCGCTGCGCGGCCACGCCCAGGCCGCGCGGCCGGGTGGTGGCGAAGGCCTTGGCCAGCATCGCCTGGATCGCCGCGCGCCCGCTCACGGTGCTCACCGTCCAGGTGAGCGCGACCAGGTCGCGCGCGTGGCCGTCCTCGACGAAGAGCTTCGCGGCGGCGGCCGCGTCACCGCGCTGCGCGGCCTCGTTGAAGGCGTCGAACCAGGTGCTGGCGGCCACCAGCGGGGCGCGGCCGAAAGGGTCACGGCTGTTCATCGGTGTCTCCGGAAGCGGACGTCGCGGGTCCGTGGCGCGGCACGGCCACGCCCCACCCAGGGTCTTGGCGTCACCGAGAGTCTAGTCCTTCACCCGGGCGCGATCGCCACGCGCATTTCAAACGCCGAACCGGAAATCCCGGGCCCGCGAATCGCGCCGGTAGACTGACCGCTTTCGTGCAACACCGCCCTCCATGAAGATCTTCTACGGCTGGAAAATCGTCGGCGCAGCCTCCGGCATCCAGCTGCTGCACGCGGCGCTGCTGCACCAGGCCTTCGGCGCCTATTTCGCGGTGCTGATCCAGGAGAAGGGCTGGAGCAAGACCTCCATCTCGGCCGCCTCGGCGATGCAGTCGATGGAGACCGCGATCATCGGCCCCATCCTGGGCTGGGCGATCGACCGGTTCGGCCCCCAAAACATGATCCGCGCCGGCATCCTCACCTTCGGGCTGGGCATGATGCTGTTCAGCCAGCTCGACTCGCTGGCCGGCCTGTATGGCGCGGTGCTGGTGATCGCGCTGGGCTCGAGCCTGTCGGGCTACTTCCCGCTGAACATCGCGATCATCCATTGGTTCGAGCGACAGCGCGCCCGCGCGCTGGCGATGTCCAGCCTGGGCCTGGCGCTGGGCGGCATCCTGGTGCCGCTGGTGGCGTGGTCGATCCAGCACTGGGGCTGGCGCGCCACCGCGTTCGGCTCGGGCGTGCTGGTGATCGTGATCGGCTTTCCGCTGGCGCGAGTGTTCCGCCGCTCGCCCGCCGAGATGGGCCTCACCGTGGACGGCCTGCCCCCGGACACCACCACCGCCAAGCCCGCCGAGGCCGAGGCCGACGACCCCAACGAGTTCACCGCCAGCGAGGCGCTGCGCACCCCGGCGTTCTGGCTGATCTCGCTGGGCCACGGCTTCGCGCTGTTCGTGGTCACCGCGGTGAACGTGCACGCGATCAACCACATGCGCCAGTCGATGGGCTACACCGTGGCGCAGGCGTCGTTCTACATCATGCTGATGACCGCCTCGCAGGTGGCCGGCGTGCTGATCGGCGGCGCGGTGGGCGACCGCTACAGCAAGCGGCTGATCTGCGCGGGCTGCATGCTGATGCACGGCGCGGGGCTGCTGATGCTCACCTACGCCACCGGCCCCGCGATGCTGGTGGGCTTCGCGCTGCTGCACGGCCTGGCCTGGGGGCTTCGCGGGCCCTTCATGCAGGCGATCCGCGCCGACTACTTCGGGCGCCGCGCGATCGGCAAGATCATGGGCATCTCGTCGCTGATCATCGCGATCGGGCAGATCGGCGGGCCGCTGCTGGCGGGCGGCCTGGGCGACGCCACCGGCAACTACCTGCTGGGCTTCACGCTGCTGGCGAGCATCTCGATCGTGGGCTCGATCATGTTCCTGGCGGCCCGCAAGCCGACACGGCCGATCGCGGCCTGAGGCTCGCCTCGGCCGCCTCACGGACGAGGCCGAATCCCCCCCCAGATTGGCGCCCGGGGCCCGCGCCGTCATTGAGCAAGATCATGTCGCGCGAGGCGCGAACATTTCACACTTCGTTTGAATAACCACCGGAGTTCAAACGATGCCAGGAAGCCGCCCCACCCCCCGTCAAACCACCCTGATCGGTCTCGCGCTGTCGGCGCTGCTGGCCGGTCCCGCGTTCGCCCAACCGGCCCCGCCCCCGCCCGGGGTGACCGTGAAGGCCCTCCAGACCGTCCCGCTCACCGACACCGCCACCAAGCAGGTGGTGTTGAACGCGGTGACGATGGAGCCGGGCACCGCGGTGAACGTGCACAACCACCCGGGCGATTGCATCGGCACCGTGATCGAAGGCACCGTGGACCTGCTGCTCGAGGGTCGCGAGCCGCGCCGGATGGTCGCGGGCGATTCCTTCGCGAACCCGCGGGGCGTGCCGCATCAGTTCCGCAACGTGGGCACCACGCCCGCGCGCCTGGTGAACACGGTGGTGGCCGACAAGGGCGTGCCCCCGACCACCCCCGCCACTTTCGCGCCGAAGCAGTAGGCTCGATGCGACGGCGCCGTCGGCACCGCCTCAGGTGCCGACGATGCCGCCGTCCACGCGACGCACCGCCACCGTGCCCGAGCGCGGCCGGCCATCGGCCCGGTAGTCGGGCCAGTTGGACAACCGCCTCGGGTTGGCCGGGTCGGTGCCCAGGGCGCCCATCTCGCCCGGGTGCTGCATGTTCACGAAGAGCGTGCGGCCATCGGGCGTCATGCACCCGCCGGTGATCTCGCAGCCACGCGGGCCGGTGAGGAAACGCCGCGCCTCGCGCGTGACCGGGTCCACCGCCAGCATCTGGTTGTTGCCATAGATGGTGTGGTCGTCCTTCAGCAGCACGTTGGGCGACACATCGGTCTGCACCCACATCACGCCGCGCGAGTCGATGAACAGGCCATCGGGCGAGGCGAAGAGGTCGCCCTTGATGTTGCCGCGCACCGCCGGGTTCGCGTGGTTGGGGTCGCCGGCCAGGATGAAGGTCTCCCAGCGAAACCGCGTGGCCGCGTGGTCGCCGCCCTCTTCGGCCCAGCGCATGATGTGCCCGAACGGGTTGGGCGCGCGCGGGTTCGCGGGGTTCGGGCCCTCGACACCCTGACGCCCGCGCGAGGCGTTGTTGGTGAGCGTGACGTACATGTCGCCGGTGCGCGGGTGGCGCGCCACCCACTCGGGGCGGTCCATCTTGGTGGCGCCCACGACATCGCCCGCGGCGCGCGCGTACATCGCCACCGCGCCTTGGGAGTCGAAGCCATTGGCCGCGGTCAGCCCGTTCTTGCCGTGGGTGAGTTCCACCCACTCGCCGCTGCCATCGGCGTTGCAGCGCGCCACGTACAGCGTGCCCTCGTCGAGCAGGTCGCGGTTGGCCGCGCGGTCGTTCGGGTTCCAGGGCTTGGCGGTGACGAACTTGTAGAGGTACTCGAAGGCCCGGTCATCGCCGGTGTAGAAGGCCACGCGCCCGTCCTTGCAGATCGCGTAGGTGGCCCCTTCGTGCGAGCAGCGGCCCAGCGCGGTGCGCTTGACCGGCACGAAGGTGGGATCGTAGGGGTCGAACTCCACCACCCAGCCGAAGTGGTTGGGCTCGTTGCGGTTGCGGCTCACGTCGAAGCGCGGATCGGCCTCGCCCCAGCGGAACGAGAAGCGCACCTTCGGGCTCAGCTCGTAGCGCTCCTCCATCTTCGAGGGATCGGGCGGCGCCTTGAAGTGGAAGGAGAAGTTCTCCTCGCAGGTGAGGTAGGTGCCCCAGGGCGTGGGCCCGCTGGCGCAGTTGTTGAACGTGCCGAAGGCCTCGCGCCCGGTGGGGCTGGCCGCGGTGCGCATCATCGGGTGCCCGGCGGCCGGCCCGCCGATCTTCATCGGGGTGTTGCCGTGCACGCGCCGCGCATAGCGCGAGGGCTTCACCAACTGCCAGCGCCCGTCGACCAGCTTGATCTCCTGCACCGAGCAGCCCAGCGCGGCCTGCGCCTTGCGCACCTTGGCCAGCGACCAGTTGGCCGCGCCATCCGGGAACAGGCTGCCGTTGTCCGGATACTCGTGGTTCATCACCAGCAGGCCGTGCGTGGAGTTGTTCGAGCCCAGCGGCAACGGGAAGAAGTGCATGCCGTCGTGGTGCGTGCCCGACTGCAGCTCCTGCTCCTCGGCAGGATTGCTGGCGTCCCAGCGAAAGGCCGGCATGCCGCGCGCATCGCCGATCGGGTCGCCCCAGGCCACCACCACGTCGGCCTTGTAGCCCTCGGGCACGCGCACCGCGTCTTCCGACGACGCGGCGATGCCCTTGAAACCCACCAGGGGCCCGCCGCCGGCGGGCACGGCACAGCCTTCCAGCGACAGCACCGAGGCGAGCGCCACCAGGCTGCCGCTGCTCATCAGCGTGCGCCGCTGCGGGTTGCGCAGGAGCTCGCCCAGCGTGGTGTTGTCCGAGACGTTGGGAATGCCGGCGTGCGGCTCGAAGAATCGGCTCATGGTGTCTCCTCGATGGGTGTGTGGTTCGCGGATGCGTGGTCCGTGAATGAATCAGGGTCTGGCGCCGACAGCGTCCTAGACCGCGGTGCCGAAGAGCGCGCCCACCGCGGCGGTGAGCGCCATCGCGAGCGCGCCCCAGAAGGTCACCCGCGCGGACGCGCGCCACACCGGCGCGCCGCCGGCCCTCGCGGCCACGCCGCCCAGCAGCGCCAGGAAGAAGAGCGCCGAGCCGGTGACCAGCGCCAGCAGCCACGCGGGCGGCGAGGCCAGCACCACCAGCAGCGGCAGCAAGGCCCCCACCGCGAAGCTGCCCGCCGAGGCGAAGGCCGCCTGCACCGGCCGCGCGGCGGTGATGTCCGACAGGCCGAGCTCGTCGCGCGCGTGCGCGCCCAGTGCGTCGTGTGCGGTGAGCTGCTGGGCCACCTCGTGCGCCAGTTCGGGGGTGAGCCCCCGGTTCACGTAAATGGCGGTGAGCTCCTTCAGCTCGCCCGCGCTGTCGGCCGCGAGTTCGTCCCGCTCGCGGGCGAGGTCGGCCTGCTCGGTATCCGATTGCGAGGACACCGACACGTACTCGCCCGCGGCCATCGACATCGCGCCGGCCACCAGGCCGGCCACGCCCGCCACCAGGATGTCCTGGTGCGAGGCCTTGGCCGCGGCCACGCCCAGCACCAGGCTGGCGGTGGAGACGATGCCGTCGTTGGCGCCGAGCACGGCGGCGCGCAGCCAGCCGATTCGGGTGCTGCGGTGGGTTTCTCGGTGACGGGGACGGATCATCGGATTCAGCCGGGTGCGCTGCGTCGCAGGGTGGGCAGGCCGATGCCAGTGGCGTCGAAACCGCCATCGACCGCGAGCGTCTGTCCGTTGATGTAGCTGGCCGCGTCACTGCACAGGAACCACACGCCCGAGGCGATCTCGTCCTCGGTGCCGTAGCGGTTCAGCGGAATGGCGTCGTGGTAGTCGGCGCGGATGTCGGCGGTGTGCACCTCCTTGGCCATCGCGGTGTCCACCGGCCCGGGGGCGATCGCATTGACGCGGATGCCCACCGCGCCCAGCTCGGCCGCCTGCTGCTTGGTGAGGTGGATCACGCCCGCCTTGCTGGTGCCGTAGGCCACGCGCATCAGGCTGGCCCGCAGGCCCGAGATGGAGGCGATGTTCACCACGCTGCCACCGCCGCCCCGCAGCATCACCGGCGCGGCGGCCTGCGTGCACAGGAAGGGGCCGGTGAGGTTCACCGCGATCACGCGTTCCCACTCCTGCGCGGTGGTCTGCAGCACCGGCTTGAACACCGCCACGCCGGCGTTGTTCACCAGCGCATCCAGGCGCCCGAAGTGCGCGTCGAGCCGCTGCACCGCGGCGTTCACCTGCGATTCGATGGCGACGTCGCAGGCCAGCGTGAGCACCCGCGAGTGATCGCCCAGCTCGATCGCCGCGACGGCCAGCGCCGGCGCGTCGATGTCGAGCATCCCCACGCGCCAGCCCTCGGCCAGGAAGCGGCGGGCCACCGCCAGGCCGATGCCGCGCGCGGCACCGGTGACCAGAGCCACCCGGGAAATCGTCGTCATCGGGGGATTATAGAAGGGCGGCACCGCGGGCCCGCGCCGATGACCGAATGGCGGTGTCCGCGCCGCGGCGGGTGTCGCCTCACCCGCGGGTGAGGCGGGCCAGGCGACACCCGCGATCAACCCCCGCCGAAGGGCGAATAACGCCCGTCGCGCCCGAGTTGCGTGGGCGAGAAGTTCACACGGCGGCGCTCTTCCAGGCGCTCCTGCGCGCCGCGCCCGGTGAGCCGGCCCTCGACCAGTTCGTAGCCGAGCAGCGCGAACACCCGCGAGCCGAGGAAGATGGGGCGCGCGTTGCCGTACCAGTCCACGCAGGAGGCCTTGCACGCGTCGTCGCGCGCGCTCGCGGGCTGCGCCTCGAGCTCGCCCAGCGCATTGAACTCCAGGCGCTGCTGGCGCAGGAACATCACCGAGGCCGAGCCCTGCGCCTGCGCGTAGACACCGGGCGGGCGGCCCGGCTTGGGCGCGCCCAGCACCGGTAGCCCGAGCAGGCCGCCGTCCTCGCCGGTGGGCCGGTAGAAGAAGCCGTGGGTGCGGGTCTCGCCCTGGCGCGCACCGGGCTTCACGAAGCGCCCGGCCATCGCCGCGTTGCTGCGGCCCAGGCGCACGCTGCTCACCATCAGGTCCGAGCCCGCGTTGCCCACCAGCACGGCATCGCCGCCCATCGCCTCGATGCGCTCCACCGAGTGACCGGGGCGCAGCGTGATCGGCGCATCGGCGCTCGCGAAGCGCACCGCGATCGCCTGGCCGTCCTCGGGCACCGGGCCGCGCGGCCCCACGCGCCCCCCGGTGGCGCTGTAGAGCAGCCAGTCGCCGACGTAGCGGTTCTGCACCGACCAGCCCTGCACCGCGGGCAGCAGGCGGTAGTGCTCCTTCTGCGCGGCACCGCGCCCATCGCCGAAGGCCGACAGCGGCACGCGCAGCAGCGCCACCTGCCCCTGCGTGCGTTCGGCGCCCCACATGCCCTCGCCCGAGCCGGACTCGCGCAGCAGCACGTTCAGGTGGCCCGCGTCCTCGAGGAACGAGAGCTGGTCGATCGGTGCACCCGCGGTCTTCAGGCCGGTGGGCGCCGAGCCATCCAGCGGAATGCGAAACACCGCCGACTGCGGCCGGTCGTTGGCCGGCGCGGGCTCGCGCCCGGTGGGGATCACGCGACGCCACGGGTTCGTCCACACGTACACCGAGCCCTGCGAGACGTAGAACACGCGGCCCGCGGGCCCGAGCACCGCGGTGGACTCGCAACGCATCGACGGCCCGTCGAGATCGCAGATCGTGACGGTGTGCAACGCCAGCGGCTGCGTCGGGTCGAAGTCGTCGTCGGTGCGGTACACGCGCGTGGCCGGCAGGATGCGCTCGAAGGACGCGGGCGTCTGCGGACCCTGCCAGCGACGGTAGCCGGGCATCATCTGCAGCGGCGGCGGCCCGAAGGTGTTGAAGATCGTCGGCGTGTAGAAGATCAGGCGCCGGCCGATCAGGCGGCTGGCGTAGTTGCGCGACGAGTAGTAGTCGAAGCTGCGCAGGTGGTGCGTGGCGCGGTAGCGCAGCGATCCGTCGCCGCCCAGTTCGAAGAGCGCGATCTCGGTGCCGCCGCGCTGGTAGCTGTAGCCCACCACCACCACGGTGTCGCCGGAGATCAGCAGCTCGTCGTACCACGCACCCTGCGGGTTGACGTCGGGCCCATAGGCGTCGCTCATGCCCGCCGGCACGAGCTGGTCGCCGCCCACGCGCAGCGTGAACAGGCGCCCGCGGCGCAGCACCACCAGGTAGTCGCCCGCCTGCTTGACGATGCCACCCTCGTCGACGCCTGCCGTCTGCACGTTGGTGATGCTGTCGGCCGTGGCCGGGGCGGCGGCCTTGGCCAGCGCGGGGGCCGACGCGCTCGGCGCGGCCGGTGCCGCGGACTCGGCGGCGGCCATCGGGGCGCTCATCACCACCGCACCGGTCGCGCTGTCGCGACGCAAGGGCGGGCGCCGCTTCTCGGCCTCGGTGCGCCAGGCGCCCAGCGCCGCGACGAGTTCGGCCTCGTCACGGTAGGCGCTCAAGGTGCGCCCGCCCGAGGCGGCGTGGGCGGGCGGGATCAGGCCGTTGGGCGCGCGGCAGGCCGCGAGCAGCGACAAGGTGCCGCCAGTGGAACCGGCGAGGAAGGTGCGGCGAGTGGGCATGGTGCCTCCGTGCGATCGATGCCTGATATAACGCGGCCCGATCGCCAACGGGGTCACGCCGTCTGGATCGTGGGTGGCAGCGGCTCGGCCTCGGTGCCCAGGAAGACCCCCTCGCGCGCGAGCACCTGCTGCAGCTCGCCCACCGGCAGCGCGCGCGGTGCCACGCCCCGCGCGTGGGCCAGCGCGATCGCGCAGCCCGCCGCCTGGCCCATCACGAAGCAGCCACCCGAGACCCGCGCCGCCGATTGGCCGCCGTGCGTCATCGAGGCGCAGCGTCCCGCCACCAGCAGGTTGTCCACGCCGCGGGGCAGCAGCATCCGATAGGGCAGGTGGTTGAAGCCCCGCCCGGCCGGGTCGGTGGGGAAGCGGAACGACACGTTGCCCGCGACGTGCTCCTCGACCATCCAGCCGTTCACACCGATCGTGTCCTCGAAGCTGGCGCAGCCCAGCACGTCGGCCTCGGTGAGCTGCACCTCGCCCACGATGCGGCGCGTCTCGCGGATGCCCACCTGCGGCGCGATCTCCAGCAGGTAGGCCTGCTCGAAGCCGGGCGCGAACTCGCGCAGGAAGCGCACGAAGTTCACCGCCTGTCGGCGGCCATCGAGCTCGGCCGCGCTCAGCTGCCAGGCGTCGGTGCCATCGACCGGCCCGCCCTGCGCATTGCTGAGCTGCGTGACGTTGGCGCGCCACTCGGCCGGGTTGGTCTGCGGGCGGATCACCGGCGACTTGCGCGAGAACCGATAGCCACGCCGCTCGGCCTGCTCCATCAGCGGCCCGAAGTGGTTCCAGGCCTGGCCCGCGCGCACCGGGTCCACGCCGTGCACCCGGAACATCATCGACGGGTACATCATGTCGTGGCCATCGGCGCCCTTCTCGAAAGGCGCGCCCGCGTGCGCGGCGAGGTCGCCGTCGCCGGAACAATCGATGAAGCTTCGCGCGCGCACCGCGACCCGGCCCGAGCGCGTCTCCAGCAGCAGGGCCTCCAGCCGCCCGGGCCCGGCCATCGCCACGCCCACCGCCAGCGCGTGGAACAGCACCTGCACCCCCGCACCCACCACCAGTTCATCGGCCGCCACCTTCAGCGCCGCGTTGTCGTAGGCCTGCGCGGCGCTGCGCCCGCCGAAGAGCTGGTGCGGCGCGCGCAATCCGCCCAGCGCGCGCAGCCGATCGAGCAGTTCGTCGGCCAGGCCGCGCACCACCTGCCGCAGTTCGCCGTGCACGCTGGCGTGCAGGCCGCAGAAGTTGGTGACCCCGGCCGCGGTGCCCATGCCACCCAGGAAGCCGTATCGCTCCACCAGCAGGCAACGCTGGCCCTGGCGCGCGGCCGCGGTGGCCGCCGCGATGCCCGCGGGGCCGCCGCCCAGCACGATCACGTCGTACTCGCCGACGACGGGGGTTTCGCGTCGCGGCTCCACCAGGGAACCCAGGGGTCGGTCGGGCAGGGTCATCTCGAGTCTCCGGCGCGTGTGGGCGCGATCAGGACGGGGTGGCGTCGATTGTGCCCGATCCGTTTTTGATCGCCCCAGCCGCCACGCCCAGGCCGACACGCCGGCGGTGGACCGCGCTGCGCCCCGGCGCCCCGTGCCGCCTCTATCATCGACCGGATCACTGCTGCGAGGTCCCCATGCGTACCCTCTTTTCCCCCGAGCACGAACAGTTCCGCGAGCAGGTGCGACGCTTCTGCGAGCGCGAGATCGCCCCCCACTACCGCGACTGGGAGAAGGCCGGCGCCAGCCCGCGCGAGTTCTGGCGCAAGGCCGGCCAGCACGGCGTGCTGTGCACCACCATCCCCACCGAGTACGGCGGCCCCGGGGGCGACTTCCTTCACGCCTGCGTGGTCACCGAAGAAATGGTGCGGGTGGGCGCGAACCTGGGCATGCCGGTGCACTCCGACATGGTTTCGCCCTACATCCTCCACTACGGCAGCGAGGAACTGAAGCAGCGCCTGCTGCCGCGGCTGTGCGCGGGCGAGATCATCGGCTCGATCGGCATGACCGAGCCCGGCACCGGCAGCGACCTGAAGAACATCCGCACGAACGCGGTGCGCGACGGCGACCACTGGGTGATCAACGGCCAGAAGGTCTGGATCACCAACGGCTTCAACTGCGGCGTGGTGCTGGTGGCGTGCAAGACCAACCCGGCCGCCGGCGCCAAGGGCGTGTCACTGATCGCGGTGGAGGAGGGCACGCCCGGCTTCACGCGCAGTCAGCCGATGGACAAGATCGGCCTGAAGGCGCAGGACACCGCCGAGCTCTTCTTCGACAACGTGCGCGTGCCGATCGGCAACCTGGTGGGCGAGGAGGGCCGCGGCTTCGTCTACCTGATGGAGCAACTGCCCCAGGAGCGCCTGGTGATCGCGATGCGCTCGTGCGCCACGCTGGAGGTGCAGCTCGAGGCCACCATCCGGTACACCACCGACCGCAAGGTCTTCGGCAATCCGATCATCGGCTTCCAGAACAGCAAGTTCAAGCTGGCCGAGGCCAAGGCCTACATCGCGATGCTGCGCAGCTTCGTCGACCAGTGCGCGCTCGAGCACATCAACGGCGGCATCACCAGCGAGAAGGCGGCGATGGCCAAGCTGGTGTCCACCGAGCTGATGAACCGCTACCTCGACGAGTTCCTGCAACTGCACGGCGGCTATGGCTACAGCGCCGAGTACGTGATCGGCCGCGCGTGGGTGGACGCCCGCGTGAGCCGCATCGCGGGCGGGGCCTCCGAGGTGTTGAAGGACATCATCAGCCGCAACCTGTAGGCAGGGGGGCGGGGCGCTCGCCCCAGGCCCGCGCCGCGCGCGGGGCGGCCGCGCGCCGCGACGCCGTGCCCCGCGGCGCCTAGTAGCGCGAGCGCGCCACGTCGCCGAGCTGCTTCAGGGTGAAGAGGTAGCTGGTCTTGTCCAGCGGCTTGTGACAGGCCAGGCACTCGGCCTGGTTCACGCCGGCCCGGTGCTTCTTGTCGGTGGAGAAGACCGCGTAGTTCCAGTCGGCGTTGCGCAGCATCTCGGGGATGTCGCGCCCCCAGCCGGCCTCGCGCGCCATCGCGGTGTAGAAGAGCAGCTTGTCGGGCACGTAGAAGCCGTCGGCGCCCATCACCGGCTTCTGGTCGGCGTCCAGGCGCGCCGAGTACACCTCGACGAACAGCACCGAGCCATCGGGCAACGGCTGGCCGGCCTTGGCCGCCTGCAGCGCCGTCGGGTTGGCCAGGTAGTGGCGCACCTGGCGCGTGGCCGGGAAGTTCACCGCGTGGTACTTGGTGTAGGTGTTCTGGTAGCCCTCGGGGAAGGCGACGCCGGTCTTCACCAGGTTGGGCAGCAGCTCCGAGCGCGCGGTGGTGCTCGCCGCCCCGGGCTGCGCCGAGTAGTGCGCCGCGAGATTGGCGATCTCGGCCGGGGTGAGCTGCGCGGCGATCGCGTTCATCACCTCGTGCTTGCGCCGGCCGTCCTTCAGCGCGGCGAGTTGCGACTCCAGGTAGCGCGGCTTCTGCCCGGCCAGGTTGGGAATCGCATCGCCCACGCTGATGCCGTTGGCGCCGTGGCAGGCCGCGCACACCTGGGCCGCCTTGGCCCGGCCGGCGTCGGCATCGGCGGCGGCCAGGCCGCCGGACAAGGTCATCAGGGACAGGGCGAGCAGGGTCGGGGCAAGGGTGTTCATCGGGGTCTCCAGGAGGCGGGCGATCGCGCGGTGTGCGACGGTGTACGCACGAACCCGATGAACGGATGCGCCGGGCGGCGCATTCCGGCGCCGGTCAGCGAATCTGCGCGGCGAAAAAGCGCAGGATCGGCGTGTTGTAGTCGTCGAGCCAGTAGTGCCAGGCCGCGTCCCGTGGCGGGCCGCTGAGCTCGAACGGCGCCTGTGGCCGAAAGCCGTTGGCCGCCATCTGCACCGCGGCGCGCTGCACGCAGGACCGATCGAGGATGCCGTCGGCCTCGTGGTGGAACTGGCGCACCGGCGGGCGCACCCCGCCCGGGCTGGTGTCCCAGGGCTGCTCGCGCGCGAACACCGGTGCCGCGCAGGCCCCGGGCTCGCTCATCGTGCGCCCGGTGTCGGCGTCGCGGCCCACCCCGAACACGTTGGTGCGGTCGGTGGGCAGCGGGGCGCAATCGCGCACCCAGCCGTAGGGGTCGCCGGCGGAGACCGGCGCGAGCGCCGCGATCCGATCGCCGAAGCGGCTGGCCGCGCGCAGCGCCATGAAGCCGCCCGAGGACAGGCCGGTGAGGAAGACCTCCCCGCGGCTGCCCGCGGGACGTCGCGCGGGCAACAGCGCACCCAGCACCTGGTCGATGAAGGGCAGGTCGAGGTTCTCGCGAGGGTTGACCGGGTCGTCCCAGATCTTGCCGCACAGCCGCCCGACCGGGTCGAGGACCTGATCGGAGGAGTCGAGCAGGAACACCGCGAAGCCCTCCGCGAGGGCCTGGTCGGTGAAACGCACCTGCGGCGCGATCAGCGCCACGTTGGCCACGCAGAAATTGGTGTGGGTGCCCCCGCCCCCGTGCATCACCACGATCGCGCCCTGGCGCCAGGCCCCGCCGGCCGGCGCCTTCCAGAGCACCAGGCGCGCCCGGCCCGCGACCACCACCACCTCGCGCTGCCAACCCGCGGCCTGGCACTGCAGCTCCTGTGGCGTGGGCAAGGCGGCGGCCGGCGCGGACGGCGCGGGCGCCTCGCCACCGGTTGGCGAGGAGGCGCCACCACCCCCACCGCCACACGCCGCCGCCAGCAGCAGGGTGCCAAGCAGGCCCGCCCAACGCGCGGCGGTGCGCACGGCGGGGGTCGAGGTCGAGGCCGGGCGGCGCATCGTGGTCACCGCGGGGCGGGAACGGTCATCAGGGCCCGATAGTCCGCAGGTACCGCGTCGCGGTCCTTCGGGATGTAGAGCACGCAGCCGCCATCCTCGCGCGAGGGGTCGCTGAAGGGCCAATGCACCCGTCCGTACCAGTGCAGCGTGGCCACCGAGTTCCAGGCCGGGCAGTGCGTGCAGTACACCGGCAGCGCCGGCTGGCCGAAGGTGAGCGCCCCGGCCTGGCGCAGCACCGGCAAGGCGCCGGGGCCCTGGTAGGCGCCCATGCGCCGCAGCCGCCCGCCGCTGCCGCAGGGCGACTGTTCGATCACGAACTTCTCGTCGTCCTCGAACACCGCCACCTCACCCATGTGCTGCTTGAGCAGGAAGGCGCTGGTTCGGGTGAATGCCTCGGCACTCTGCTGGTCCCATTTGTCGAAGCCGGCCTTCTGGCCTTCGGCGGTGCCCAGGTGAAAGCGCATCAGTCCCTCGGCACCCAGGTGGGTGAGGGCGAGCCCCATGCAATCGGCCATGAAGCGCACGAGGCGGTCGTGGTACGGCAGGTAGCCCGCGACCTCCTTCTCGTCGAGCCGTGCGCGGGCCTGCGCGCCATCGCCCGCCGCGAGCGCGGCGAGCGCCCGCTCGGCCAGCGCGGTCTGCGCGGTCTCGAAGCCGGCCTGCACCGCCGCGAGCACCTCGCGCGCGGCCTGGGCCTCGCGGGCCACGGATGCGCCCTCGCCGGGGGCGTGGGCCGGGGCCGGCACCGCGCCGATCCGGCACAGGTCCTCCCGAAAACCCCGCAGGGCGGCCCGCATCGCCGCCAGCAGCGCGGCGGCGTCGGCCCGCGGCGGCGAGGCCTCCATCGCCTCGAGCTGCGCGATCATCACCCGCACCGTGATGCCCAGCCCGCGCGACATCAGGAAAAATTCGGTGGCGAGGTTGCGCGAGTGGCCATCGCCTTCGCGCGCCATGCGCTCGGCCTCGGCCAGGCGGCCCTCGTCGATCAGCCGGCGCAGCCGGTCGCTCAGTCGGACACCCCAGTCGTGGGCGATGCGGTTCATCGGGTTTCCTTTCGGGAGGGCGGTGGCGCCGGGATCAGAACACCGCCGAGGCGCCCCCGTCGATGTTGATGCTGGAGCCGGTGACGAAGCTGGCGGCCTCGGAGACGAGGAAGGCGATCACGTTGGCGGCCTCCTCGGAGCGGCCCACCCGGCCCACCGGGATGTTCTTGCCCAGGTTGGCGTAGATGGATTCGACGTCGACACCCTCGCGGGCCGCCCGCTTCTCGTGCTGCCCCGCGCGCACCAGACCGATGCACACCGAGTTCACCAGGATGTTGTCCGCCGCGTACTCCTTGGAAAGCGCCTTGGTCATCGCCTGGCCCGCGGCGCGGGTGACCGTGGTGGGCATGGTCTTGGCGCCGGGCTGCTTGGCGCCGATGTTGGTGACGTTGACGATGCGCCCCCAGCCGCGCGCCTTCATCGAGGGCAGCGCCGCCCGGATCAGGCGCACCGCGCCGAAGAGCTTCAGGTCGAAGTCGGCCTGCCAGGCGCCGTCGGTGACCGATTCGAACGCGCCGGTGGCCGAGGTGCCCGCGTTGTTGACCAGGATGTCGATCGCGCCGAAGGCCTTCAGGGCCTCGGCGACGATGCGCTCGGGCTCCTCGGGCCGCGAGACGTCGGCCGCCACGGTGGCCACCGCGCCGCCGCGGGCGCGGATCTGCCCCGCCACCGCGTCCAGGCCCTCCTGGCCGCGCGCGACGATCACCACTTTCGCGCCCTCCGCGGCGAGCAGCTCGGCGGTGGCCCGCCCGATGCCCTGCGTGCCGCCGGTGATGATCGCGACCTTGCCCTTGATGCCCAGATCCATGCGTGTCTCCTGAGGGGTTGGGTGGGCGCCGCACCCGGCCACGGAGCCATCGTTCCGAACCCCATGGGCCGGAACGGGTGGCGGCACCGTCGGCGTCCATCTTCCTACAATTCGCGGCGCGTCACGGCCGCGCCCGTGTCGAGACCCGCGATCGGACGCGGTAACCTCGGGCGATGCGCCCCACGCTGATCGCCCTGGACGCCGACGGCGTCCTGCTCGACTTCCACCTCGCCTACGCCCGGGCCTGGGAACGCGCGTTTGGCGCGATACCGGCCGAGCGCGATCCCGATGCCTACTGGCCTCACCACCGCTACGCGGTGACCCGGCTGGAGGCCCCGGAGCTCACGCACTTCCTCGCCCACTTCGACGAACCCTTCTGGGCCAGCGTGCCGCCGATGCCCGGTGCGCGCGAGGCCTGCGAGCGGCTTGCCGGCGCGGGCTTCGAGCTGGTGTGCGTCACCGCGCTCGAGAAGCGCTTCGAGGCCGCCCGGCTGCGCAACCTGCAGGCGCTGGGCTTTCCGATCGACCGGGTGATCGCCACCGGCAATGCCACCGGGGAGCGCAGCCCCAAGGCCGAGGCGATCGCCGAACTGCAGCCCGCCGCCTTCGCCGACGACTACCTGCCCTACCTGCGCGGATTGCCCACGTCGGTGCACACCGCGCTGATCCTGCGCGGGCCCAACGGCTCGCCCAACACCGGGCCGGATCTCGCCCAGGTGCGCTCCACCCACGCCGACCTGTCGGACTTCGTCGATCACTGGCTGGCGACGGCCCGGGGGAACGAGCGGCGATAAGCCGGCGATTGCCGGCGCAGATTGGCGGCCCGGCAACGCCCGCTGAGCCTAGAATGGGGCGGATGCAGTCCGAACGCCTCTCCGCCATCAACGCCGTGGACCGGCTGGTGCTGTGGCTGTTCTTCGGCAGCGGCTGCGGTGTCTCGATCGCCAGCGCGGCGCTGTACGCGCTGCTGCCGCTGTCGCTCGCCCCGGGCATGCGCGAGCTGCTGATTGGCGGCTGCCTGACGCTGGCCGTCGTCTTCGTGAGCATCGGCTGGCTGGTGCGCAACGCGCAACTGGACATGGCCGCCGCGATCGCGGGCTGGTGCGCCAGCTTGCTGATCGTGCTGATCAGTGTCGGGCTCGGCGAAGGTGTGCACGCCGTCGTGCTCGCCTTCCTGAGCGTGGTGATCTGCGCGGTCACGGTGCTCTCGGGCATCCGGGTGGGCGTGGTGATGAGCGTGGCCGGCCTGCTGGCGGTCGGCGCGCTGGCGCTGGCCGAATCGCGCGGCTGGATCACCGGCGCGGCGGCGGTGCCCCTGGCGCCGATCCACCTGCACGTGATCTCGCAGGCGCTGTTGATCGTCTCGTCGATCGCGATCGGCGCCTTGATGACCCGGGTGATCAGCATCCACCTGCGCGAGGTGCGCGAGCGCGAGACCCGCTTTCGCACCCTGCTCCGGCTGGCCGCCCGCTGGTACTGGGAGCTCGACGAGGACTACCGCGTCGTGCTGGTGGAGCAGGTCTCGGTGCCCCAGGCAGAGAGCCCCAACCCACCGTCCCGGCTGGTCGGCCGGCGGCCCTGGGAGATCGCGCGGCTCGGCCTGGACGACACCGACATGCAGCGCCTGCGCCAGACCCTGGACGAGCGCCGACCGTTCACCGGGGTCCAGTTGCGACAGCCCGATCCCGGCAGCGGCCAAACCGTGGTGCTCTCGCTCAATGGCGAGCCGCGCTTCGACCCGCAGGGCCGGTTCGTTGGCTACTGGGGGGTGGCGCTGGACATCACCGCCGAGGTGACGGCCCGGCAGACGATCGCCGCCAACGAGATGCGCTACCGGGCGCTCTTCGAGAGCTGCCCCACACCGCTGCTGCTGCACCGCAACGGGGTGTTCATCGACGTGAACTCCGCGTCGGCCGACCTGCTCGGCTATCCCAGCCGCGAGGCGATGATCGGCATGGAGCTGGCCCTGCTCTACGAGGAGGGCGACAGCCGCGACGAGGTGCGCCGGCGCATCACCGAGGGCGAGAAGATGCCGGTGGGCTGGCAAAGCCCGGTTCGCGCGATCTTCCTTCTGGGCGCCGACGGCCGGCGCAAGGAGGTCCAGGTGCGCGCGGTGCGCGTGATGACCGAGGACGGACCAGCCACGCTGTCGCTGCTGATCGACGAGACCGAGCGCAAGCGCATCGAGCGCGCGCTCGAAAAGGCGCGCGACGACGCGCAGGCCGCCAGTCGCGCCAAGAGCGCCTTCCTGGCCAACACCAGCCACGAGATCCGCACCCCGCTCAACGGGGTGCTCGGCCTGACCCGCCTGGCGCTGATGCCCGAGGTCGACGACGCCCAGCGCACCGTCTACGTGAAGCAGATCCTCGAGAGCGCGGAAAGCCTGTCGGCGATCATCACCGACATCCTCGACCTCTCCAAGATCGAGGCCGGCAAGCTGACACTCACCACCGAGCGCTTCGACCTGCGCGCCCTGCTCGACGCGGTGCGCCGCACCTACGAGCCGCTGGCCGTCTCGCGTCAACTGCGCTTCGAGCTGCGGGTCGAGCCCGGCACCCCGGGCCAGGTGCGCGGCGACCGCGTGAGGTTGCGGCAGATCCTGGACAACTACCTCAACAATGCGTTCAAGTTCACCGCGCAAGGCGGCATCACGCTCGAGGTCCGCCCGCGCGAGGGCGAGCGGGTGCGCTTCACCGTCAGCGACACCGGGCCGGGCATCGAGGCGGGCGACGCCGAGCGCCTGTTCGCCCCCTTCACGCAGGTCGACGAATCGACCACCCGCCGCTTCGGCGGCACCGGCCTCGGACTATCGATCTGCCGCGAGCTGGCCACGCTGATGCAGGGCGCGGTCGGCCTGGACAGCACGCCCGGCAAAGGCAGCCGGTTCTGGACCGAGATCCCGCTCGCGACCGAACACGACACGTCGCAACCGGCTCCCCGCGCCCCCGAACCCGCCGACGACCTGGCCGACCTGCGTGGTGCCCGGGTGCTGGTGGTGGAGGACAACGAGGTGAATCGGATCATCGCGGCCAAGATCCTGTCGGTGCACGGGGTGGCGGTCACCGAGGCGGTGGACGGCGTGGACGCGGTGCGGGCGGTGGACCAGGCGGCCCGCGAGGGCAAGCCCTTCGCGGCGGTGCTGATGGATGTGCACATGCCGGTGATGAACGGCTACGAGGCCACGCGCGAGCTGCGCACCCGCTACGACGCCGCCGCCTTGCCGATCATCGCGCTCACCGCGGCCGCGCTCGCCTCCGAACGCGAGGAGGCGATCGCCTGCGGCATGACCGGGTTCCTGACCAAGCCCTTCGATCCGAGGCTGCTCACCCGCCAGCTCGCCCAGGCGATCGGTCAACCGGCCTGAACGCCGTCGCGGGCCGTTCCCGCGCGGCGTCGAGCGGCGTTCAGCGCAGGGCCGGGGCCCTCGCACCCGCCGCCAGGTGCCGCAGTGTCAGCCCGCACGCGATGCACACCAGCCCCACGCTGGCAAAGCCGAAGCCCCAGGCCATCGCCACCTGGCGCCCGCCGGTGAGGTCGAGCACCGTGCCGAAGAGCACCGGCCCGATGAACGAGCCGATCGACCCCACCATCGTGTAGAAGGCCACCGTCGACCCCCGGCGCTGCGGGTCGGCGCAGGACATCACCCCGGCCGACAGCGCGCCCGCGTCGGCCATCACCAGGATGTTGTGCAGCACCAGCGGCCCGAAGAAGAAGAGCCAGTAGGGCCAGCCCGAGGTGAAACCGACCATCAGGCCCACCACGCCCGAGGCCACCAGGGCCAGGGTGGCCACGCGGGCCAGCCCATGGCGCGCGCCGAGCGATCCCCCGATCATCCCGCTGGGCACGCCCAGCAGGATCAGCGCGGTGGCGATCAGCGACAGGTGCGCGGTGGGCGCCACGCCCGGGTGCAAGGTGGCCACGAAGGTGAGGAAGGCCACCGTCCAGCCGCGCAGCGCGAGCAGCTCCACCGAGTGCGCGAAGTTGCCGGCCATGAAGCCCATCGCGGGGCGGTTGCGCAGGATCGCGCGGAAGTCGAAGAGCCCCGGGGCGCCCGCCGGGCCGGGTGTCGGCGCGGCCGGCCGCGCGGGCGCGACGAACACCAGCAGCAGCACCGCCGCCAGGCCGTTGGAGATCGCGGGCACCAGATACGCCCAGCGCCAGTCGACGTGGCTGGCGATCGTGCCCGCGATCGCCACCGACAGGCTCGAGCAGATCGAGAAGCTGGACACGTAGGTGGCGGTGGCCTTGGCCTGGTGCTCGGGCGCGAGCCGATCGCCCGGCGCCTTCACGCCCGGCATGTAGGAGAGCACGAAGCCCACGCCCATCAACGCGCGAAAGCACATCGCCGAGACCAGCCCATCGGCGAACAACCCGAACCCCGCGTAGCCCACCACGTTCACGCTGGTGCCGGCCACCAGCACCCAGCGGGTGTCCACGCGGTCGGTCAGCGCGATCAGCGGCGAGGCGAGCAGCGCCGCCAGCGAGAGCACCCCCAGCAGCCAGCCGGCCTGCGTGGCGCTCAGGTGCCAGGACTCGATGAACCGCGGCAGCAGCGCGGCCGTGCCGTGAAAGCCCAGCACGGTCAGCCCGAGGTAGGCGCACAGGAAGGCCGTGAGCGCCCTCGGCTGACGGATCGGCACGGGCTCAGCGCCCCTTGAACTGGGGCTTGCGCTTCTCGTTGAAGGCGGCGATCCCCTCGCGGCGATCCTCGGTGTCGAGCAGCCGGTAGTAGGCCTCGAGCTCCAGCCGGTACGCGGTGTGCAGGTCGGTCTGCAGGCCGAAGTGGATCGACTTCTTCGCCTGGCGCACCGACAGCGGCGCGCAGTCGCCGATGCGCTGCGCGGCGGCCAGGGCCTCGGTGACCACCGTGCCGGGATCGCACAGCCGGTTGACCATGCCCCATTCGTAGGCCTCGGTGGCGCTGAAGGGCTGCGCCGAGAGGATCAGCTCCTTGGCGCGCCGTTCGCCCACCGCGCGCGGCAGGTTCTGCGTGCCCATCGTGCCCGGCATGATGCCGATGCGGCACTCGGTGAGCGCGAACCGCGCCTCGCGGTCGGCGTAGATGAAGTCGCAGCTCAGCGCCGCCTCCAGGCCGCCGGCGAAGCAGATGCCGTTGACCGCGGCGATCCAGGGCACCGGGCTCTCCAGGCGCAGCTCGGTGCTGCGTTCGGCGATCTCGTGCTGGATCGTCCAGTCGCGCACGCTCTGCGTGTTGCGCACCTTCAGGTCGCCGCCCGCCGAGAACGCGCGGCCGGCGCCGGTCAGCACCACGCAGCGCACCCAGTCGGGGTCGTAGTGCAGCCGGGTGAGCAGGTCGTGCGTCGCCTGGCCCATCTCCATGTTCATCGCGTTCAGCACGTCGGGGCGGTTCATCGTGACCAGCAGCACGTGCTCGCCCACGCGCTCGGTGCGCAGGGCTTCGTAGGTGGGCATCTCAAACATCGGTTCTCCTCGGTGGACTCTGGCCTGCGCGTGGTCCCGCGTCAGGCGGGGGCGGGCGGTGCGGTGTGGGCGACGCCATCGGCGAGCAGGCGCTCGATCTGCTCGACGCTGCAGCCGGCCTCGCGCAGCACCGCGACGGTGTGTTCGCCCAGGCGCGGCGCCGGTCGCCAGGCCGGGCGGGAATCGCCGGACACCGTGTTGGCCGGCGCGATGTCCAGCAGGCGCCCCTCGGTGGGGTGCTCGACCTCGCGCAGCAACCCCACCTCGGCCAGGTGCGGGTCGTCGACCAGCGACTCCAGCGTGTGGTACGGCGAGGCCGGGATGTCCAGGCGCGCGAACACTTCCAGCCACTGCGCCGTGGTGCGCGTGGCCAGGCCCTCGGCGCGGATCCGGTAGTACTCGCGCGTGTTCTGGAAGCGCGCCGGCACGCTGCAAAAGCGCGGGTCGGTCTTCAGCTCGGGACGGCCGATCTCGTCGAAGAACGCGAAGACCTGCGCGTTCGTGTTCGCCGAGATGTTGATGTAGCCATCGCGGGTGCGCGCCGGCGTGTAGAACTCGTTGACCAGCCGCGGGTCGCCGGCCTCGCCCTCGGGCGGCACGAAGGTGCGCTGGAACAGGTGCTCGGTGAGCACCTGGGTGGCCATGTTCTCGAACATCGGGACCTCGATCGAGCGCCCCTCGCCGGTGCGCTCGCGGGCGAACAGCGCCATCGCGATCATCTGCACCGCGATCAGCCCGCTGGTGCGATCGGCCATCACGTAGGGCACGTAGCGCGGCGTGCCGAAGGCCTTCTCGTGCAGGCCCGCCACGCCGCTGATGCCCTGGATGATCGGGTCGTAGGCGGCCATCTTGCGATAGCGCCCGCGCTGGCCGAAGCCGAACATGCCGCAGTAGATCAGCCGCGGGTTCACCGCCCGCACGTCGTCCCACCCCAGCTTCAGGCGCGCCATCGAGTCGGGCCGCACGTTCCAGGCCATCACGTCGGCGCCGGCGACCAGGCGCATCAGCGCGGCGTGGCCCTCCGGGTGCTTCAGGTCCAGGCAGACCGAACGCTTGTTGCGGTTCAGGTGCAGGAACTTCGGCCCCATGCCGGGGTTGCGCCCCTTGCCGCCGAGGTTGCGGCCGATGTCCCCCTCGGGGCTCTCGACCTTGATCACGTCCGCGCCGTGATCGGCGAGAATCTGCGTGCACAGCGGGCCGATCACCACCGAGGTGAGATCGATCACCCGGATGCCGGCGAGCATGCCCGAGGCCATCGGGTCAGCCCTCCACGCGGCGCGCGCCGGCCGGCCCGACCGGCCTCGCGACGCCCCGCCGGCGCCCCGGGGCGTTCCGATACCGCGACCACTCGACCATGCTGCGCACTCCCTCGGACCGGCCCGGCGGATCGGCTCCGCGGGCATCGTGTAGGCTCATCGTTTCGGCGCATGCTAGCAGCGCCCACGGAGGAATTCATGAGTGATCTGCCGAAGTCAGTCCGCATTAACGAGGAAGGGCCCCGCGAGGGGTTCCAGTTCGAGAAGGGGCCGATTCCCACCGCCCGCAAGATCGAGCTGATCGACTCCCTGTCGCACACCGGCCTGCAACAGATCCAGGTGGCCTCGTTCGTGCCGCCGCAGAACGTGCCCGGCTGGGCCGACGCCGACGACGTGGTGGCCGGCTTCCAGGTGAACCCGGCGGTGCGCTACACCGCGCTGTGGCTCAACGAGCGGGGCCTGCAGCGGGCGATGGGCCACGACGACCGCCTGCAGATCCTGGGCAGCATCGGGCTGTGCTGCTCGGCGGCCTTCCTCGCGCGCAACCAGAAGCGCACGATGGAGCAGAACTTCGAGGGCCAGCGCTCGATCATCAAGATGTACCAGGCCAACGGCGTGAAGGTCACCCGCGGCAGCCTGATGGCGGCGTTCGGCTGCAACTTCGAGGGCGACATCGCGCCCTCGGTGGTCGTCGACATGGTCGGCCAGCTGATCGACCTCGCCGGCGAGGCGGGCGAGACGCTCGAGTTCGTCTCGCTGGCCGACACCATGGCCTGGGCCAACCCGCTGTCGATCCGCAAGGTGGTGGGCGCGGTGCGCGACCGCTTCCCCGACATGCGCCTGAGCCTGCACCTGCACGACACCCGCGGCATGGGCATCGCCAATGCCTACTCGGGCCTGCAGATGGGCGTGGACATCTACGACGCGGCGGTGGCCGGCCTGGGCGGCTGCCCCTTCGCCTCGCACAAGGGCGCGGCGGGCAACGTCTGCACCGAGGACCTGGTGTTCCTGTGCGACGAGATGGGCATCGAGACCGGCATCGACCTCGAGAAGCTGATGGCCACGGCCTGCCTGGCCGAGGACGTGGTGGGCCACCCGCTGCCGGGTTCGGTCAAGTCGGGCGGCAGCCTGCGCGCGCTGCGCGAGAAGCTGCGCGCCGCGGCCCACTGAGACTGAGCCCGCGCGCCCCTCGCGGGCGCGCCCGACGGCCCGGGGCGGCGTGCGCCGCCGCCCGTCAGACCTCCAGCCACTCCTTTCGCACCGCGGCGTTCGCCTGCAGCGCGGCGGTGTCGCCCTCGAACACGATGCGGCCGTGGCCCATCACGTACAGGCGCTTGGAGATGCGCAACGCGATCGTCAGCTTCTGCTCCACCAGCAGGATCGACACCCCGCGCCGGGCGATCTCGTCGAGCAGCGTGCCCACCTGCTCCACCAGCTTGGGCGCCAGCCCCTCGGTGGGCTCGTCGATGATGACCAGGTCCGGGTCGCCCATCAGCGTGCGGCACATCGTGAGCATCTGCTGCTCGCCGCCCGAGAGCACGCCGGCCGGGTTGTGGCGGCGCGCGTCCAGGTTCGGGAACAGCTTGTAGACGTCCTCGAAGTTCCAGCGCCCGAAGCGACCCGACTGCTTCAGGCCGAGCTCGAGGTTCTGCTGCACGGTGAGCGTCGGGAAGATCTGGCGGTCCTCGGGCACGTAGCCGATGCCCGCGTGGGCGATCTGCTCGGGCTTCAGGCCGGCGATGGCCCGGCCCTTGAACGTGATGCTGCCTTGCGGCGACACCAGTCCCATGATCGCCTTGCAGGTGGTGGAGCGCCCGACGCCGTTGCGCCCGAGCAGGCTGACGATCTCGCCATCGCCCACCGTCAGGTCCACGCCCTGCAGGATGTGGCTCTTGCCGTAGTAGGCGTGCAGGTCACGTATCTCGAGCATCATGCCGCCTCGGTTCCCAGGTAGGCTTCCTGCACCGCCTTGTTCGCGCGGATCTTGTCGGGCGCGTCGCTGGCGATCACCTCGCCATAGACCACCACCGACACCGCGTCGGCCAGACCGAACACGACGCTCATGTCGTGCTCCACCATCAGCAGCGTCTTGCCCTCGCTGACGGTGCGGATCAGGTTCACCGCGTATTCCGTCTCGCTGTGGCTCATGCCGGCGGTGGGTTCGTCGAGCAGGATCACCTCGGCGCCGCCGGCGATCGTGATGCCGATCTCCAGCGCGCGCTGCTCGGCGTACGACAGCAGGCCCGCGGTGAGGTCGCGGCGCGACTGCAGGTTCAGGCGTTCGAGCAGCTGTTCGCTCTCCTCGTTGAGCGCCTTCTGGCGGCCCAGCAGGTGCCAGAACGAGTACTTGTAGCCACGCGACCAGAGCAGCCCGCAACGGATGTTCTCGAACACCGACATCATCGGGAAGATCGAGGTGATCTGGAAGCTGCGCGACAGGCCGCGGCGGTTGATCTCGTGCGGGGGCAGCTCGTCGATGCGGCTGCCGTTCAGCGAGATCGTGCCCGAGGTGACCGGGAAGCGCCCGCTGATCAGGTTGAACAGCGTCGTCTTGCCCGCGCCGTTGGGACCGATGATCGCGTGGCGCTGCCCCTTGGGGATCTCGAGGTTCACCCCGCGGATGATCTGCGTCGCCCCGAAGCTCTTGCGCACGTCCACCAGCGAGAGGGCCGAGCTCATCGCACACCTCCCTGCGCCTTGGCCTGCTCCATCAAGTCATTCCAGACGACGCTGAAGCCGCGGGCCGCGGCCTTCAGCCAGACCACCCCCACCGCGAGGATCACGGCCCCGGCCACCCAGGGCATCGGCGAGCCGGTGTCCAGCGCGTAACCGGCGACCTTGAACTCCTTGCCCTGCGCGGCGCCGATCGTGGTGAACGAGGCCAGCTCCACCAGCAGCACGAAGCCCGCCACGCACACCAGCGTGGGCACGAGCAGCTTCAGGTAGGGCACGAACAGCTCGCTCAGCCGGCCGATCCGCGCGATCGGCTTGTGCATCGCCAGCAGCCCGGTGATGCCGCCGGGCGCGAACACCACCATGATCACGAACAGCGTGCCCAGGTAGAGCAGCCAGGCGCTGGAGAGCAGACTCACGCCGCTTTGCATCAGCACCACCACGATCGAGCCGATGATCGGGCCGAAGAACCCGCCGATGCCGCCGATGTAGCTGGCCAGCAGCGCGCTGGTGGACTTCGCGGCCGCCACCGCGTCGAAGGTGACGATCTCGTGCAGGATCACGAACAGGCCGCCCGCGATGCCGGCGAAGAAGCCCGACAGCACGAACTGGTAGAAGCGGATCAGGCGCGGATCGTAGCCGACGAACTGGGTGCGCTCGAAGTTGTCGCGCTGCGCGTTGGCCATCCGGCCCAGCGGGGTCTGGGTCTGCAGCCGCATCAGCCAGATCGTCAGGAAGCCCCAGGCGATCACCAGGTAGTACACCTGGATCGGCGAGGCGTAGTCGGCGCCGACCAGGCTGGCGCCGATCACCCGGTCGGTGCTGACACCGCCCTCGCCGCCGAAGAAGCCGATGAACATCAGCGCCGCGGCGGTGACGAGTTCGCCCAGGCCCATCGTGATCATCGCGAACGCGGTCGCCCGCTGCTTCGTGGCCAGGTAGCCGAACAACACGCCGAAGATCAGGCCCCCCACGCCGCCGGCCAGGGGCACCAGTTCCATCGGCACCCAGAGGTCGGCCGACTTGATGCCGTTGATCGCGTGCGCGGTGCAATAGCCGCCCAGGCCGAACAGGATCGCATGGCCGAAGCTGAGCAATCCCGCCTGCCCGAACTGCATGTTGAACGACAGCGAGAAGATGATCAGGATCCCGATCTCGCTGAGCAGCGTGACCGCGAAGCCCGACTGCTTGCCCGCGGCCCAGTTGAAGAAACACCAGGGCAGGGCGATCGCGATCGCCAGCGCCAGGACCCAGTACCAGCGCCTTTCTTGGGTGAGGTTCATGTGTCTCGGGTCCCCATCAGGCCGCGCGGACGGAAGAACAGGATCAGCACCAGCAGGATGTACGGCAGCAGCGCGCCGATCCGGGGGATGGGCACGTTCAGCAGCTCGGCGAAGGGCGTCGAACTGCTCACCACCACGCCGAACTGCTTGAGCAGGTCGGCGGCGGAGTAGTCGATCACCACCGCGAAGGTCTGCAGCAGGCCCATCAGCAGCGACGCGATGAAGCAGCCGAGCAGCGACCCCAGGCCGCCGAACACCACCACGACGAAGACGATCGGCCCCATCGTGAAGGCCATCGAGGGGTCGGTCGTGTGGTAGTTGCCCCCGATCACGCCCGCCAGGCCCGCCAGCGCGGTGCCGCTGGCGAACACCAGCGTGAACACCTTGGGCACGTCGTGGCCCAGCGAGCGGACCATCTCCGGGTGGGTCAGCGACGCCTGGATGATCAGCCCCACGCGGGTGCGGGTGAGCGCCAGCCAGATCGCGCCGAACATCGCCGCGGAGATCGCCAGCATGAACACGCGGTACGCGTGGAACTGCGTGCCGTAGATGTCGAACAGCGCGAAATCCAGGCTGGGCGGGATCCGATACGGCACCGGCAGCAGGCCCCAGATCATCTGCACGCACTTCTCGATGATCAGCGCCAGGCCGAAGGTGAACAGCAATTCGGCGACGTGCCCGTTCTTGTGCACGCGCCTCAGTCCATACATCTCGATGGCCGCGCCGATCAGACCGCACAGCAGGGGCGCGACCAGCAGCGCCCACCAAAACCCGATGGTCAGGCTGAGCGTGTAGGCGAAGTAGGCGCCCAGCATGTAGGCGCTGGCATGGGCGAAGTTGAGCACGCCCATCATGCTGAAGATCAGCGTGAGCCCGCTGGCCAGCATGAACAACAGCATGCCGTAGACGAGCCCGTTCAGCAGGGATACGAAGAAGACTTCCAAGAGCCGCCCCCCGAATCTGGTCGTAAGGGATCCCAGGCCCCACCGCCGACCGGCGGTGGGGCCCCGGGAACGCGATCGGTGCTTACTTCGCGGGCCGCTTCATCTTGCAGGTGGTCGGCTGCATCAGGTCCTTGGCCAGGATGACCGTGTCCGGACGCCAGCCCAGGCCGGTGCCCTCGGCGTCGTACTTCACGCCCTTGGCGAAGGTGCCGACGATGTACTCCGAGATGAACTGGTGGTCGTCCTTGCGCATCACGGTGTCGTAGCCGAGGAAGTCCTTCTGCGCCAGGCCTTCCAACGCGAACGCGATCTTGGTGGGGTCGACCGAGTTGGCCTTGATGATGGCCGCCTGCAGGTACTCCAGGATGGTGCGGAACGCCGCCGACGTGAACTCGAACTTGTTCGCGTCACGGAAGGTCTTCGTGAAGCGCTCGGCGGTCTCGTTCTTCAGCTGCGGCGCGAGGTTCTCGGTGAAGGGCATCACCGAGAGCACCTTGCCGTCGGCCGCCGGACCCATCGCGGTGGGGCCGCCCGCCAGGTGGGTGTACATCGTGTAGTAGCGAAGGTCCGAGCCCGACTCGATGCCGGCCTTCACCAGCAGGTTGATGTCCGGACCCCAGTTGCCGGAGATCAGCGCCTGCGCGCCCGAGGCCTTGATCTTGGTGATGTACGGCGAGAAGTCCTTGATCTTGCCCAGCGGGATCAGCTCGTCGCCCACCACCTGCACATCCGGACGCAGCTTCTGCAGGAAGACCTTCGCGTCACGCTGCACCGACTGCCCGAAGAGGTAGTCCTGGTTCAGCAGGTACACCTTCTTGATGTCCTTGGGCAGCGCGCGGACCATCACCTCGACCTTCTGCGCCACGTTGATGTCGAAGCGGAAGTGCCAGAAGCTGCACTTCTCGTTCGTGAGCTCGGTGGCGACCGCGCCACAGTTGATGTACAGGATGCGGTTGTCCGGGTTGCGCGCGTTGTGCTTGTCGACCGCCTCGATCAGCGCGGCGGCGATGTTCGAGCCGCTGCAATGCACGAGGAACGGCGCGTTCATGTCGGTGGCGGCCTTCAGCGCGAGCAGGGCCTCGGCCGGCTGCGTCTTGCTGTCGAAGGGGATCAGCTCGAACTTGCGACCGAGCGCGCCACCCGTGGCATTGATGTACGAGATCACGTACTGCCACTGCTTCAGGTTGGCGTCGCCGACCTGGGCGAAGGGCCCGGACAGCGGATCGGTGTAGACCAGCTTGATCGTCGGCTTGGTCTGGGCCTGAACGGGCATCGAAGTCAGGGCGGCGAACACGCCCAGGGCGGCCACGGCCGCGCGCAGTTTGAATCCCATCTCGTCTCCTCGTCGTCTGTCGAATGGCACGTCATCGGCCACTGTCACCGGATCGCGCGCAGGCACGTCGATCCGAGCGTGATGTCGGATCGCGACCGGGCGCGCGACTGCCCGATCGACAGTAGTCGTGGGCGAGTCAATCCGCAACACTGCGCTGCAGCATCGCTCGTCGTTTCCTGCGTTCCGGCGGAGGGCGAGGCGGACGGGCAACGAACCGCGGCCGCGTGCCGCGATGCCCGGCCATCCGATGCGAGGCGTTCAGCAGGGGCCGCTGCCGCCGAGACCGTCGGGCCCGCTCATCGGCGGCAGGCGCGAGAGGGTCTCCATCAGGCGACGCACGCTGCCGGTGCCGGTCTTGGCCCGGATCGAGGCCATCTGCGTCATCACGGTGGACACCGCCACACCATGGGCGCGGGCGATGTCGGCGGCCTTCAATCCCTGGGCGAGCCGCTCGAGCACCCGGGTCTCGGTGCGGGTGAGGCTGTGACGACGGGCGAAGTGGGTGAGGGCGACCGGATCGCACAGCCCGTGCCGGCCGAACGCGGCGAACGCGAGGCGACGCCGGTCGACCAGGACCGGCGTGAGCGAGAGCGCCAGCACCCCGGCGCCCTCGACGGGCAGCGCGAGCAGGCGGGTGCGACCGAGCGCGCAGACGTCGTGCAGGCAGGCCCCCCAGCGGGTCTCGAGGTCAGGGTGCATGCAGCGCAGGCGGCCATGGTCGCGCAGGAAGCCGGCCTGGGCGAACGCGACCGAGGCCAAGTGGTTGGCCATGTGAAGGTGACCGGCGTCATCGAGGATGGCCACGCCCTGGCCGACCTGGTCGAGCCCGGCCATCAGGGCGTCCATCATGGCCAGGGCACTGGAGGGCGCGTGGGCCAGGGACTCGGCGTCGGCGAAGGCGCCCGCGCCATCGGAGGTGGGCATTGCGAAGAGATCGATCACGAGGTGCCTGAGCGGCAGACCACTGTAGACCGCCACCCTCTGCCCGGCATCCCGAAGTTGAGGGACGCGCCGACCGGGACCGGCGCGATCGCAGGCGATTTGGGCCCCCCCGCCAACTTTGCTAAGGTTGATCGCCCGTTTCCGGACGCCTGCCGCCGATGCCCCGAGCCACGCCCCCCGATGCGATCGACCCGTCCGAATTGCGGCGGGTGCTGGTGATCAAGCTTCGGCACCACGGCGACGTGCTCCTGAGCTCCCCGGTGCTGTCGGTGCTGGCCCGAGAGGCGCCCCAGGCGCAGATCGATGCCCTGGTGTACGCCGACACGGCGCCCATGCTCGCGCTGCACCCGGCGCTGTCGCAGCTGCACGTGATCGACCGGGGCTGGAAGCGACTGGGCCCGCGGCGACAGCTCGCCGCCGAATGGGCACTGTTGCGTCAATTGCGCGAGCGCCGCTACGACCTGCTGGTGCACCTCACCGACCACCCCCGGGGCGCCTGGCTGGCGCGCTGGCTGCGTCCACGCTGGTCGGTGGCCCCCGATCAGCCGGGGCGTCGCTGGTGGGCGCGCAGCTTCACCCACCGACACGCGGTGCTGCCGCGACTGGGCCGGCACACCGTCGAGCGCCATCTGGACGCGCTGCGCCGCCTGGGCATCCACCCCCAGCCCGACGCGCGTCGCCTGTCGATCGAGCCCGGCGACGACGCCCGGGCGAGTGTCGATGCGCGCCTGGCACGAACGGGTCTGGCGGCGGGCGCGTTCGTGCACCTGCACCCGGCGTCGCGCTGGCTGTTCAAGTGCTGGCCGGTCGCGGCCAACGCCGCCCTGATCGATCGGCTGGCCGACGCCGGCTGGCCGGTGATCGTCACCGCCGCGCCCGACCCGAAGGAGCGCGAGATGGTCGAGCGGATCGTCGCGGCCTGCCGGGGACCGGTGGTGTCGTGGGCTGGCGAGCTCTCGCTCAAGGAGATGGCCGCGCTCACCGCCCGCGCGCGCCTGTTCGTCGGTGTGGACTCCGCCCCCATGCACATCGCCGCGGCGGTGGGGACACCCGCGGTGGCTCTCTTCGGGCCGAGCTCGCCCGTGGACTGGGGGCCGTGGCAGGTGGCCCATCGGGTGGTGACGAGCGACCAGCACCCCTGCCGGCCCTGCGGCCTGGACGGGTGTGGCGGCGGCAAGCGCAGCGACTGCCTGGACAGCCTGTCCGTCGAGACGGTGTGGCGGGCGGCGGCGTCCCTGCTGGCGGAGCCGCCCGCACCGGCCGGCCCGGCCTGAGCGCTACCAGGCCGAGGGCAGGGGGCGAAGGATCTCGATGCCCCGGTTGTCCACCCCGACATAACCGCCGGTGGTCAGGTCCTTCAGGATCCGGCTGACCATCTCGCGGGAACAGCCGACCCGATTGGCGATTTCCTGGTGCGACAACCGCGGCAATCGCCCCAGCGGATGGGCCGCGTCGACGATCGCCTCGGTGCGGATCAGTCCCGCGATGCGGCCATAGACATCGAGCAGCGCCAGATTGCGCGCGCTCTCGGTGGCCATCCGCGCACGACGGATCACCCGCGCCAGCAGGTGGAAGGCGAACGCCGGGCACTCCTGGATGAACGACGAGAGCGCGGCGCGGCTCACCACCGAGCACACGGTCGGCTCCAGGGTGCGCACCGATGCGGAACGTGGCCCGCCGTCCAGAGACATCTCGCCCACGTACTCCTGTGGCCCGTAGATGCCGAGCACGAACTCGCGCCCGCCATTGCCTTCCACATAGGCCTTCACGCGGCCGGACCGGATGATGAACAGGCCATCGGTGTGGTCCCCCTCCTGGATCAAGACCACGTGCCGGCCGTAGCGTCGGTTCACTCCCCGCTCGGCCAGGCGAGAGACGAGTTCGGTGTCGGCGTCGGAGGTCTCCGGCCAGGGTTCGGGGGGAACGGGCGATGTCATCGGGATCGGCGCGCACGCGAGCGCGCGCAAGGGAACACGGAAGCGCGGCGCGAGGATAACGGAGATCCACGGCGTGCCGTGCGGCCGGTGTCACACGAGTGGAATCGCCAGCGTTGTGCGGGTCCGCTGGGTGGAACCCACGGCACACGCGCCGGCGCATCAGCGGGGCACGAGGGGTGGGGCCGGTGCGGTGTCCGGGTGGCTCAGGACGGCGCGGTGCGCGAGGCGATGGCGCCGCGTTCGGCGGGCGCCGGGCGCAGCGGTGCCAGGCGCGCGACCTGCGTGAGCAGCTCGCGCATGCCGGTGGTGCCGGTCTTGACCAGCACGTTCTTGATCTGGGTGCGCACCGTGGAGATGGCCACGCCGTGTTCGGTGGCGATCTCCTGCGGGGCGCGCCCGGCCACCAGGGCCTCGAGCACACGGCACTCGGATTGCGTGAGGCTGCGGCTGCGTGCGTAGGCTCGCACGCCGTCGGGCGCGCAGGCGTGGCGGCGGCCGAAGCTGGCCAGCAGGATGGGGCGCCGGGGCTCGCCCGGCGGCGTGCGCAAAGCCACCATCGCGACGGAGAGTTCACCCCCGGCACCACCGAACACTCCCAGCGGACGTTCCCGCCGTTGGGCGTCCTGGAGCATCGCGCGCCAGGCCCGCCACTGGAGCGGGTCGACGGGCTGCGGCCGGCCTTCGGTGAGCGCGAAGACCTCGCCGCGACGCAGCATCTGCCAGGCTTCCTCGTTGGCGAGCAGCAGTTGGCCGGAGGGATCGAGCAGGATCACCGCGTGGTCGAGTTCGTCGAGCACCCGCGAGAGCAGGTTTTCGTCGGGACCGGCGGCGGCCTCGGCGGCCGGGCGCGCACGCGCGATGTCGGATGTGTCGATGGATGTGCCTGGCATGGTGACGCCTCATCCCCAAACCTGATGAGACGAGCGTAGCCGGCCGAGGTCGCGCATGTTGGTGAATATCACCCCGTCGGCTGTGACGAATTCACCTACACGGTTCGACGGAGTGTGTTCCAACCGGCGGAAAGCGGCCGTTCACCATGGGCGGCGCGCAGCGATGGCGCTAGACTGGGGCGGCCCTCGCCCGAAGGACCCCGCTTGACCCAACCCGAAGCCCCGCGGCCGTCCGCCGTGCGCTGGTACTACGGCAGCATCGCCGGATTCATGATCCCCAGCGGGATCCAGGCCGTGCTGTTGTCGTATCTGCTGGCCATCGAACTCAAACAACCAGCCGACCGCTTCGGCGTGATGCAGATGCTCGGGCAGCTGCCGATGCTGCTGCTGCTGCTGGTCGGCGGATGGGCGGCCGACCGCTTCGACGCGCGCCGCACGCTGATGACCGCCCAGCTGCTGGGCCTGGTGATGCCGGTGGTGCTGGCCGCGCAGCTCTGGAGCGGGGTGGTGAGCGAGGCGGTCGTCCTCCTGTACGCGATGGCCTGGGGCACGGTCAGCGCCTTCGCGATGCCCGCGCGCGACGGTCTACTGAACCGGGTCGCGGGCGGCCAGGTCCAGAAGGTGGTCACGATGTCCATGGGCATCCTGTTCGGCACCCAGATGCTCGGCCAGGGCCTGGCCGGGCGCGCCGGTCACTGGGGGCCGATCGGCATCCTGGCGATCCAGTGCGTGACGCTGGTGCTGGGCATCCTCGCCACCTCGCGGCTGCCCGCACGCACCACGCCCGCACCCACCAGCGCGCTCAGTGCGATCGGGCGGGAACTCGCCGATGGCCTGGCCGTGCTGTTCCGGCACGAGGCGATCCGTCCGGTGTTCCTGCTGCTGTGTGGCATGGGCATGTTCTTCGCGGGCGTGTTCGTGGTGCTGATCCCCCTGGCGGTGCGCGATCTCTACGCGGGCGGCGCCCAGGACATCGCCACCGCGATGATCGCGTTCGGGATGGGCACGCTCGCCAGCATCGCCGGCATGGTGCGCCGCGGCGGCGTCAAGGTGCCGGGCCGCGCGCTGTGCCTGTCGCAGTTCGCCGGCTGCGCGGTGCTGGTGCCGATCGCGCTGGGTCCGCCGTCGTGGGTGTTCTATCTGTGCGTGTTCGCCTGGGGCATGTGCGGCGGCGTGGCGATGACGATGTCGCGCACCCTGATGCAGGAGCAGGCCCCGCCCACGCATCGGGCGCGCGTGATGGCGGCGTTTTCGATCGCCACCGGCGGTGGTGCGCCGCTGGGCTCGCTGCTGATGGGCTACACGATCAGCCTGGTCGGCGTGCGCTGGGCGGTGCTGATGCCGGTGGCGGGCGTGCTGGTGACGACGCTGGGCGTGATGGGCACCCACCCGATCTGGTCGCTGCGCTCGAAGAGCCACTGAGCCTCGGGCGGCTTTTCACACGGCCGGCCCGGGTGACGGCGCCGCCCGGTTTCAGTCCATGGGCGAAGCAGCCCCGGGGCGCCCGACGGAGCCCCTAGAATCGATTCGGGGCCGAGGAGCGCCCCACCGTCCGCGGGCCCCGCCCGCATCCGCCAATCCCCGCCCGGGAGTGCCCCATGCGCGTCCTCACCTCGACTTCCGCCCGATGGCCCGTCCTGCTGGCGATCCTCTGGTGGGCGCTCGCCCCCCTCGGCTCGGCCCAGGCGCAGCAGGCGTCGGCCGCCAGCTATCCGAACAAGCCGATTCGCATCGTCGTCGGTTTCCCACCGGGCAACACGCTGGACATCATCTCCCGCGTGATCGGCGAGCACCTGCGCGTGAAGCTGGGCCAGCCGGTGCTGGTGGAGAACAAGCCGGGTGCCAACGGGGTGCTCGGGGTCACCGAGGTCGCGCGCGCCCCCGCCGACGGGTACACGCTGCTCGCGACCAACTCCAGCAGCATGGTGGTCAACCCGCAGCTCTACAAGAAGCTCACCTACCAGACCGCGGACCTCGCGCCGCTCACCATGGTGGTCGCCGCGCCGATGATCCTCACGGTGAACCCGGCCAACGAGCGTGTGGCGTCCGTGAACACGCTGGCCGACCTGGTCGCGCTGGCCAAGGCACGGCCCGGGGTGCTCACCTACAGCTCCGGCGGGCCCGGCAACCTCGCGCACCTGGGCATGACGATGATCAACAACCGCGCGGGCATCCAGACGAACCACGTGCCGTACAAGGGATCGACCGCCGCGCAACAGGCCACGCTCGCCAAGGAGGTCGACGCGCAGCTCGACACCCCGCTGGCGATCCCGCTGATCAAGCAGGGCCGACTGAAGCCCCTGGCGGTCACCGGCGCCAAGCGCCTGCCCGACCTGCCCCAGGTGCCGACGGTCGCCGAGGCGGGCATCGCCGGGGTGGAGTTCAACTTCTGGCTCGGCCTCTTCGCCCCGGCCCAGACACCGCCGGCGATCCTGCAGGCCCTCTACGAGGCGATCCGCAGCATCCGCGACAACCCCGACGCGATGCGCGTGCTCGCCGCCCAGGGCGGTGTCGAACTCACCGACCCCACCACCTTCGCCGCCCGCATTCGCAGCGAGTACGCGCTGTGGGGCGAGGTGATCAAGCGCGAGAACATCCAGCTCGACTAGCGCCGGCCCATCCCCGGCATCGCCCCCACTTCCTCAAGGAGCCCCCTTGTCCCCGCGTCCTCCCGATCTGTCGCCGCCGCAGCCCCGCCGCGCCGGCGCACCCACCGCCCTCGAGGGCCTGCGCGTCATCGACTTCTCGCACTTCATCGCCGGCCCCTACTGCACGATGATGCTGGCCGACTTCGGCGCGGACGTGATCAAGATCGAGAGCACCGATGGCGGCGACGGCTTTCGCGCCTACCCGCCGCGGCTGGGTGACGAGGGCGTGCCCTATCTCTGGGTGAACCGCAACAAGCGCAGCATCACGCTGGACCTGAAATCGCCCGCCGGACAGGCGATCGCGATGGAGCTGATCGAGAAAGCCGACGTGCTGGTCGAGAACTTCTCGACCGGCGTGATGGCGCGCTTCGGCCTGGACTACGAACGCGTGGTCCAGCGCAAGCCCGACATCATCTACTGCTCGGTGTCGTCGTATGGCCGCAGCGGCCCCTTCGCCAATCGTGTCGGCTTCGATCCGGTGGTGCAGGCCGAGAGCGGCTTCATGTCGCTGGTCGGCTATCCGGACCAGCCCCCGGTGCGCGCGGGCCCGTCGATGATGGACATCTCCACCGCGCTGATGGCCTGCAACGGCGTGCTCGCCGCGGTCGCGGCGCGACAGCGCACCGGCCAGGGCCAGTACCTGGAAGTGACGATGATCGAGACCGCGGTCAACATGCTGGGCAACTTCTCGGCGGCCTATCTCGCCACCGGCGTGAACCCGATGCGCTACGGGAACACGCAACCCACCGCCTGCCCGGTCGGCGCCTTCGACACCGCGGACCAGTCGATCTACCTCGCCTGCGCGAACGACCGCACCTACCAGCGTTTCGTCAAGGACGTGCTGGAGATGCCCGAGCTCGCCACCGACCCGCGCTTCATCGACAGCAATGCGCGACGCGACAACCAGGTGGTGCTGATCGGCATCATCGCCGAGGCGCTCAAGCGCAAGCCGCGCGAGCAATGGCTCGCGAAGGCGCACGCGGTGGGTGTGCCGGCCGGCGCGATCCGCACCGTCGAGGAGGCGCTGCTCTCGCCCGAGGTGACCGCGCTGGGCCAGGTCAGCCAGATTCCGCACCGAACTCTGGGCACCGTGCCCAACGTGGGCCTGCCGATCCGGCTGATGGGCACGCCGATCGTCGACCCGGTGGGCGCCCCGACGATGGGCGCCGACACCGACACGGTGTTGCGCGAAGTGCTGGGCTACGACGACGCGAGGCTGGCGGCGGCGCGCCAGGGGGGTGGCCTGGGCTGAGCCGACGACTGGGCGCGGTGGTTCACCCCTGGGTGAAGAGGCGGCGCAGGTAGACCGCCTCGAAGCCGAGCGCGCCCCAGCATCGGTAACCCGGTGCTTCTCGCGCCGAGTCAGCGACCTCGATGTCGCTGACGAACGAATGTGATCCGGCCGCAGCCGCATCGGACAGCAGTGTGGCGATGACCGCCCGGTCGTCGTCGAAACAATCGGCCATCACACCCGGCACGGGGGCGTCGATGCCAAGCCAGGCCCAACCGTTGCCAGCGGCGAAGAGGCTGCGGGCCATCACGATCCGCCCGCCGGGACGCCCATCCTCGCGCCGCAGCACATGAGCCCACCCCGGACGCCCGACCAGGGCAAGCAGCCAGGCGACGATGGGCGGGGGCATGCCATAACACCCGGCGATGAATGCAGCCCAATCCGCGGCATTGCGGGCGTCGACCCGTTCGCAGCCCGTCGCCTGTGCCGCCCACAGGTCCGGGCGCGGTCCCCGCAACACCACACGATCCCACTCGCCGGCCGGCTGATAGCCCCGTGCGAGCAGCTGGTCCGCCAGATCGGCGGGTTCGCTGAGGTCGTTGACCAGAACCCACCGGCGGCCGTCACCGCCCGCCGCGTAGAAGCGTTCGATCGCCGAGAAAGCGGCCTCGTCGACTCGGGCCGGACAGCCAAGGGTCAGCACCATGTTGAAATGGCTGAACGGGATGCGGCTTCGAACCATCGCGAGCCCGTCCTCCCACTGCGACGCCAGCCCGAGTGCCTCGCGCAGCCCGGGTGGAGCGGCCTGGTGCTGGTCCATCCAGGAACGGGTATCGACGTCCTCGGCCAGGACAGCGACGTCGCGGGGGTTGAGTGGGGCATCGGGTCTCATGCCATCCCATACGGATCGCGAGCGACACCGGATGCAGCCGCGCCCCTACACCAGGCCGGCGCCCCGTGCCGACACGAACGCCCGGGTCTGCGCGTCGACGTGCCGCTGCATCGCCTCGAGCAGTCCCACCGAGAGCCCGCCAGCCAGCGAGGTCTTGCCCACCGCGAAGGCGCTGGCCGGAATCCGCGCGATCTCCTCGCACCACGCGGTGGTCCGGTCCTCGAGCCGGTCGGGCGGACAGACCTCGTTCACCAGGCCCCAGTCGTGCATCTGCTCGGCGGTGAACTCGCGACCCAGCAGCACCATCTCCGCGGCGCGCTGGCGGCCCATCAGACGAGGCATTAGGTAGCCGCCGCCCGCCAGCCCGCGCAGCGCCTCGGGCAGCGCGAAGCGCGTGCCCGAGGCGGCGATGACGAAATCCGAGCACAAGGCCAGCGCCGCGCCACCGCCCCGGGCGTCGGCCTGCACCACGCTGAGGATCGGCTTGCGCAGCTCGATCATCTGCGCGTACAGCGCCAGCACCTCGCTCATGTAGCCGCGAAACGCCGCCTCGTCGAAGGCGCGGAACTCCTTGAGGTCGGCGCCGGCGCAGAAACAACGGCCGCTCGCGCGGATCACGACCGCCAGCGGCGTCGGGGCCTCGTCGATGGCGCGCAAGCGCTCGCGCAGGGCTTGCACCACCCCGCGCGAGAGCGGGTTCACCCCGCTGTCGGAGGACAACGAACACTCCAGGAACCGGCTCGCGCCGACCTCGCGCTCGAGAAGACTCAGGTGGGTGGGCATCGGATGACCGCCTCGTGAACAGGGGACACGCGCGGGACGCGCGGCTTGCCACGCTATCCTAGTCCCACGGCAGGACCCAGGCCCCGGACCCCTGGGTGCCCGCCGGAACGCCCCGCCCGCCGCCTTCGCCCAATCCGACGTGCTCACGATGTTCCCCGCCCCGAACCCCCGCGAGTGGCCACTGATGCTGGCCTGGGTGCTGATCCATGCGTTCGCTTTCCCGGCGGGCTGGTGGCTCGGCGCCAACGACTTCGAAGCGGTCGGTCTCGAGCGGTCCCTGCGCAACGCGTTCTATGGCCTGTTCATCGGCGGCTGCCAGGCGATCGTCCTGTGGCGCCTCGTGCCCCTTCGGCGAGCCGCCCTGCTGGCCTGGCCCGTGGCCAGCGCGATCGGATTCAGTCTCGGGGTGCTGCTGGTGAAGACGATCGAACCGTCCCTGCCACCCCGGCCACCGATCGTCAGCGGTCTGTTCTTCGGCGTGTGCATCGCGCCGATGGTGGTGCTGTGCACCGCCGCGGGCACGGGCCGGCTGTTCCGCTTCGCGGGTCGCGGCGCGCGCCTGTGGTGGCTCGCGCACGGCGTGGGTTGGGTGGTGGTGGAGGTGGCTTCCGCGCGTCTGGGCTACCAGGGCGTGCGCATCGTGATCGTCGGACTGCTGCTCGGCCTGATCACCGCGTGGCCCCTGGCCCTCCTGGCGGCGTCGGCGCGCGGCGAAGCACGCCCAGCGCCGTGAACAGGCTCATCAGCGCGATCGCGGCCAGCAGCGCGAGGTGAAACACCACCGACGCGGGCACGCTCGCGTCGGCGTCCAGCGCGACGGTTCCCAGGCCGAGCACGAAAGCGACCTGGAAGGTGCCCACGTAGCCGGGCGCGGCGGGCAGCACCAGCGCCAGCGTCAGCAGCGAGTTCAGCAGCACGATCGCGCGCACCGGTGCGGACACGTCGGTGGCGGCCAGCGAACAGGCGATCGTCACGCAGACCGACAGCCAGATGCCCAGTGTCAACGCGAAGAAGGCCGCGAGACTGGCGGCGCCTCGCATCGCCCCCATTCCCTCGCACAGGCCTCGGATGGCCTGCGCGACCCGCGTGCCCAGGAAGCCGGGCAGGCGCGCCCCGATCCGATCGCCCAGGCGCATCACCGCCTCGGGCCGGCGGCGCGCCGCGACGATGACCAGGAGTCCGGCGGCGGTCATCGCCAGCGCGATCGCACCGGTGGCGAACCAGGCCGACGCCAGACCCGGTACCAGCAACACCGCCACCGCCAGACCGGCCAGCGCCATCGCGAGGTCGGCGGTGCGTTCGATCGCCATCGCCGCGACCATCATGGCGGGACGGATCGCGCTGAACCGATCGCCCACCACCACGCGGGCGAGTTCTCCCGCCTGCATCGGCAACAGCAGATTGCCCAGATACCCCGCCATGATCGAAGGAAGGCTGCCGGGCAGATCCGAGGCCGGACGTCCGAGCAGCAGAGAGACGCGCATCGCGCGCAGCACGATGGTGAGCGCGCTCAGCGCGATCGCCCCCGCCAGGATCCCGACATCGGCCCGCGCCAGGCGGTCGACGATCCCGGTCGGATGCGCCCCTCGCAGCGCGATCCACAGATAGAGCGCACTGGCCGCGGTGCCCAGCACCAGGGTGCCGATGACGACCGGGCCCTTCAGTTTCGATCGGATGGCCTTCACGGCAGGCGTCGGGGACCGCTGTTCGAGGGAGTCGCGTGTGGTTTCAGAGTCCGGGCACGACCGCGGCGCGGGCGCGTCGATCTGGTAGGGTAGCCCAATCCTTCGGAGATGCCCCGATGCCCACGATCGAATACGGCTGGTTCCTGCCCACCTCGGGCGACACCACCGCCTACGCGACCCGCGATGCGCTGATTCCGCCGTCGCTCGAACTCTTCGACCGCATCACCCAGGCCGCCGAGGCCGCCGGTTTCGACTACATGCTGGTGCCGGTGGCCTCCGCGTGCTGGGATGCCTACGCCAGCTCGGCGATGATGCTGGCGCGCACCCGGCGCATCCGGATGCTGGTGGCGGCGCGCCCGGGCTACGTCAAGCCGATCCTGCTCGCGCGGATGATCGCGGCGCTCGATCAGCTCTCCGGCGGCCGTGTCGCGGTGAACCTGATCGCGGGGCAAAGCGACGACGAGGCGCAGCAGGACGGCATCCTGTTGTCCAAGGAGGAACGCTACGAGCTCATGGAGGAGGACGTGGCGGCCATGAAGGCGCTGTGGACCACGCCGGGCCCGGTCGATTTCGAGGGTCGCCACCACCGGCTCAAGGGCGCACGCATCGCCCCGAAGCCCTTGCAGAAGCCGCACCCGCGCTTCTACCTCGGCGGCGGCTCGGGCCAGGCCTGGGCGCTGTCGGCCAGGCACTCCGACGTGCACCTCTTCTGGGGCGACACCACCGAGCGCATCGCGGCGAACATGCGCGAGATCCGTTCGATGGCGGCGCGCCATGGGCGCGAGGACACGATCGGTTTCGGCATGCGGCTGCAGATCGTCTGCCGCGAGACCGAGCAGGAGGCGTGGGACGCCGCCCACGCGCTGGTGGCCGGCGTCAGCGATGCGCAGACCACGTTCATCCGTCAGCACTACGCGGTGTCCGAGGCCAACCGACGGGTGCAGGAACTGGCCCGCACGCACGGCGAACTGATCGCGCCGCACCTGTGGACCGGCATCACGAAGGTGCGCCCCGGCGCGGGCATCGCCGTGGTGGGCAATCCGCAGCAGTGCGCCGACACGCTGCAGCAGTTCGTCGACCTGGGCTGCCGCTCGTTCTGCCTGTCGGGCTACCTGCACGACGAGGAGGCCACCCGCTTCGCGAAGTGGGTGCGCCCGATCATGGACGAACGCAACCGCTGAACCCACGCGCGCACGACCCCGGCGCGCGCCTTGCGCGGGGTTCAGCCCTTGCCCGGCGCCGGCGCCTTGTGCTCGTACAGCGCGAACCCCGCGTCGCGCGGGATGCACACGTAGCGCCCGTCGGGGCGGTTCTCCACCCAGGGCCGGATGGGCACGATCGTCGACGCACGGGTGCCGGCGAAGGCCGCCGCCACCGAGTCGAACTGCGCCAGGCGCACCACGTTCGAGAGGGTCGGGAAGATCACGGTGCGGCGCCCCTCGCGGGCATCCTCCACCACCTGCTTGGGGCTGATCCACACCGAATCGACGTTCTCGTGGCCGTCGTGGCCGGCGATCTGGTCCTCGGGCACCCGCGCGAGATAGAAGTGGGTGTCGAAGCGCTTGGGCATGAACTCCGGCGTGATCCAGTGCGAGAAGTGCTCGAGGTCGTCGCTCGCGAGCTGCAGGTCGCCCTCGACCAGCAGATCACCCAGCGTCAGCGTGTTCGCGTTCAGCGCGTCACGCCAGCGCGACTGGGTGGCGTCGGGCGCCATCGCTCCCCCCGCCTGGCGCGGCCGCGCCAGCAGGATGCCCGACTCCTCGAAGGCCTCGCGGATCGCGGCGGCCCGCAGCGTCGATTGTTCGGTGCTCGGGTTGCGATAGGCGGCCACCCGGGCGATCACCCGCTCGTCGGTGTCCTGCGGGTCGACCTTGCCACCCGGGAACACCAGGGCGCCGGACGCGAAATCGATCTGATGGTGGCGCACCACCATGAAGACCTCCAGCCCCTGCGCCCCGTCGCGCAACAGCATGATGGTGGCCGCGGGGACCGGGGTGGCGATCGGTTTGTCCGACATGTCGTCTCCAGTTGAAATCAATACGGCCGGTCGCCCTGCACGGTGACGCGGTTGCCATAGCGGCGGTTCGGCCAGTAGTCCCACATCGCGCGATGCTGCACGCAGCGGTTGTCCCAGAACGCGACGCTGTTGGCGCGCCAGCGGAACCGGCACTGGAACAGGGGATTGGCCATGTGCTCGTAGAGGTACGCGAGGATGCCCGCGCTCTCGTCGGTCGGGATGCCCAGGATGCGCCGCGTGAAGCCCTTGTTCACGAACAAGGCCTTGCGTCCGGTGACCGGGTGGGTTCGCACCACCGGGTGCTCGGCGCGCGGGTAGGCGGGCTTGTCCTGCACGCCGAAGTTCGCGTAGGTGCCGCGGTAGTTCTGCTCGCCGTCGTGCACCGCGGTCAGGCCCTCGAGATACTGCTGCATCCGCGGCGACAGCGCCTCCCAGGCGGCGACCATGTTCGCGAACAGCGTGTCTCCGCCGTGCGGGGGGCACTCCTTGATGTACAGGATGCTGCCCATCGGCGGACACTCGTCGCAGGACACGTCCGAGTGCCAGCCCTCGCCGTTGGCCCGAGGGCTGTCCTTGTCGGCGGTGATGATCATCAGCTCCGGATGCCCGGGCTCGTGCGGCGCGGCCGGGTGCCGGTGCAACGGACCGAAGCGTCGACCGAAATCGAGGTGCTGCTGCGCGGTGAGCTGCTGGTCGCGAAAGAAGATCACGCCGTTCTCGGCGAGAGCGCGATGGATCTCGTCCATCTGCGCCTCGGTGGGCCGGGCGAGATCCACCCCGCCGAGTTCCGCGCCGATGATCGGCGTGAGCTTGTCGACGGTGATCGTCCGGTACGGTTCGCCCTCGGCCGGTTGATACCGGATCCGGGGTCCTTGCCACAACGCGCTCATCAGGCAGCCCTCCTCACTTCGATGACAGACACCGGTGCCGCGGCCGGCGCAGACAAGCCCTGCGCCCAGATCGCGCGCACCTTCTCGACACTGGCGTGCTTCACGTGGCCGAAGCCGCGGATCTGCTCGACACTGGTCGCCAGGGCCTGCGCGGCCGCGAGCTTCTCGGACGACAGCCCCTCGAGCAGCCCCTCGATCAGACGGCGGTACTCGCCGATCAGCGCGCGCTCCATGCGCCGCTCATCGGTGCGCCCGAAGAGATCGAAGGCGCCGCCCCGCAGGAACTTCAGACGAGCGAGCCAGCCCATCGCGGTCAGCATCCAGGCGCCGTACTCCTTCTTCACGAGGCGTCCGGTCGTGGGGTCGCGCCGCGCCAGCAGCGGCGGCGCCAGGTTGAAGCCCAGGCGCGGCGTGCCGTCGAACTGCGCCGCGAGGCGCTTCATGAAGGCCGGGTCGCTGTACAGCCGGGCCACCTCGTACTCGTCCTTGTAGGCCATCAGCTTGTACAGCCCCCGCGCGACGGCGGTGGACAAGGCCATCGCCTCGCCGCCGCCCGCGGCGCGCTCGGCCGCGCTCACCCGGTCGATGAAGTCGGTGTACTGGCGCGCGTAGGCCTCGTCCTGGTAGGCCACCAGGCGCGCGCGGCGATCGGCCACCAGCGCCTCGAGGCTCATCGGGGTGTCGGCCGGCGCGGCACCGGTCGCGTCATCCCCGAGCAGACGGGTCACGGCGGCCCGATCGTGGGCCCACAGCCGGCCCAGACGGAACGCCCGCAGGTTGAACGCGACCTGCACGCCGTTCAGCTCGATCGCCCGCTCGATCGCGGCCACGCTCACCGGCAGCCAGCCCTTCTGCGCGGCCACGCCCACCATCAGCAGGTTCGAGGCGATCGTGTCGCCCATCAGGGCCAGTGCGATCCCGGTGGCATCGACCCAATCGACCTGCTCGGCGGGCAGCTTCTCGCGGACCTTGCGCACCAGCAGGCCGGTGTCGACCTTGTCGTCCGGGTTGAAGTTCAGCGAGGCGGTCGGCTGCACCCGGTCATTGCCCAGGAAGCGACTGCCCGAGGACATCGAGCGGTAGGACTCGTCGCCGAGCGCAGCCACCATGTCGAAGGCCAGCACCAGCGAGGCCTCGCCCAGCCCGAGGCGCTGGCTGTGGATCTGACCGGCGTCGCTCGCCAGCTTCAGGTGGCTGTAGACCGCGCCGTTCTTCTGCGACAAGCCGGTCATGTCGTACACCGAGGCCGACCGGCCCTCGAGGTGCGCGGCCATCGCCAGCACCGCGCCCACCGTGATCACGCCGGTGCCTCCGATGCCCGCGATCATCATGCCGTAGGGCGCCTGCGCGTCGTGGGCCGCGGTGGCCGGCACCGGCAGCCCGGCGAACACCGAGTCGTCGTCCAGCGCGCCCTTGCGCCGCTTGGGCGGCGCGTCGTACACCGTGACGAAGCTGGGGCAGAAGCCCTTCACGCAGCTGTAGTCCTTGTTGCAGGTGCTCTGGTTGATCTTGCGCTTGCGGCCCAACGCGGTCTCGTGCGGCTCGATCGACACGCAGCCCGATTGGGTGGAGCAATCGCCGCAGCCTTCGCAGACCTCCTCGTTGATGAACATCCGCTTGGCCGGATCCGGGAACTCGCCGCGCTTGCGCCGGCGCCGCTTCTCGGCCGCGCAGGTCTGCTCGTAGATCAGCACCGTGCAGCCGGGCAGCTCGCGCAACTCGCGCTGCACACGATCGAGCTCGTCGCGGTGGTGCACGGTGACCCCCGCCGGCAGACCCGCGCCGTGGCGCGACGGGTCGTCGGAAACCAGCACCACCTTGCGCACGCCCTCGTGGGCCACCTGGTGCGCGATCGCCGCGGGCGTGACCTGCCCGTCGATCGGCTGGCCGCCGGTCATCGCGACCGCGTCGTTGAACAGGATCTTGTAGGTGATGTTCGCGCCGCTGGCGACGGCCTGGCGGATCGCCAGCAGGCCGGAGTGGAAGTAGGTGCCGTCGCCGAGGTTCTGGAAGACGTGGCGCGTCTTGGTGAACCGGTGCAGGCCCACCCAGTTGATGCCCTCGCCGCCCATCTGCGTGCCCATCAGCGTGCCGGGCTTGGCCCAGACGGCCATCCCGTGGCAGCCGATGCCCGAGATCGCCAGGCTGCCCTCGGGGAAGTTGGTGGAGGTGTTGTGCGGGCAGCCGGAGCAGAAGAAGGGCAGGCGCCGCGAGCCCGGACTGGTGACCGCGAGCAGCGCGCCCCGGTACGACCGGGTGGCCGAGACACGCTGGGCGAGCGCCTCGTCCCAGACTCCGTTGGCCTGCAATCGCCCGGCGATCGCGAGCGCCACGTCGATCGGCTCGAGCTGCAGGTCCGAGGGCAGCATCGGCACGCCGTTCTCGTCGGTCTTGCCGGTGAGACGCGGGCGGCGCGGCAGGTTGTACAGCAGCGCCGCGGTCTGGGATTCGAGGAAGGCGTTCTTCTCCTCGACGAACATCAGCTCGTCCTTGCCCTCGGCGAACTCGCGCAGTCCCTCGGGCTCCAGCGGCCAGATCATTCCCACCTTGTAGACCGCGATGCCCAGGACCCGCGCGCGCGCCTCGTCGATGCCCAGCGCCGCCAGGGCCTGGCGGGTGTCCTGGTAGGCCTTGCCCGCGGTGACGAGGCCGAAGCGGGCGCCCGCATCGCCCAGCGCGCGGCGGTCGATGCGGTTGGCGCGCGCGAAGCGTTGCACCAGCGGCAGCTTCGCGCGCTTCAGGATGACCTCGTCCTGCTGCGGGGCGTAACCGCCCCGCCAGTGCACTCCTTCGGGCGGCAGCTCGCCGGTGGGTGGCCGCTCGAACACCATCTCGTCGAGGTTCACGTCGACGGTGGCGGTCTGCTCCACCGTCTCGTTGACCGCCTTGAAGCCGACCCAGCACCCGCTGTAGCGCGACATCGCATAGCCGAGCAGTCCGTAGTGGATGTACTCGGCGACCCCGGCGGGATACAGCACCGGGATGCCGTGCGCGGCCATCGCCTGCTCGCTGTGGTGCGCGATGGTGGAGGACTTGCCCGGGTGGTCGTCGCCGAACACCGCGAGCACGCCGCCGTGGGGGTGGGTGCCCGCGAAGTTGCCGTGCTTGATCGGATCGCCGGCGCGGTCCACCCCGGGGCCCTTGCCGTACCAGAGGCCGAACACGCCGTCGACGGTGGCCTCCTTCATGCTGCGCAGCTGCTGCGTGCCCCAGACCGCGGTCGCCGCCAGGTCCTCGTTGACCCCGGGGGCGAAGACGATCTGGTTCGCTTCGAGGTGGCGCATCGCCTCCCACATCGAGAGGTCGATCCCGCCCACCGGCGATCCGCGATAGCCGCTGACGTAGCCCGCGGTGTTCAGGCCCGCGCGCCGATCGAGCTCACGCTGCAGCAGCACCAGGCGCACGATCGCCTGGGGGCCGCTGATTAGCACCGGGCCATGGACGCTGGTGTACTTGTCCTCGAGGCTGGCGTCGCGCAGGACGGGGTTGGCCATGGATCACTCCGCAAGGGTCGGGTAGCGGCCGAGTGTGCGACGCGGGCGGGCGCAGCGTCCAGCCGCGGCGGGGGCGGCCGGTGACCCGGCGTTTCGGTCTTGCCCGATTGTGTCGACATCGGGCTATGCTCGCGCCGAAGACGACATGGCCGAACCCTTCAAGAACCTGATCAACCGCGAGACCGTCGAGGCCGCGGGACACCACCTGCAGCGCGCCTGGCCGGCCTTTCCCCGGGCCCGCTTCGACGCGCTGGCGCTGGACGATCTCGATGCCCTCGAGATGAAGGCCCGCGCGATGCGTATCGCCGATGCGCTGCAGGCCACGCTGCCGGCGGATTTCGATCACGCCGCGCGGGTGATCGAAGCCTCGCTCGCACCGCCGATCCCGGTCGATCGTCCCGCCAGCGCGTCACCCGCGGCGCACGGACTGGCCGGCTGGGTGGTGTGGTCGCTGGGCGAGTTCGTGACCCGCACGGCGCTGGCCGACCCCGCGCGGGTGCCCCGCGCATTGACGGCCTTGCACGCGCTCACCCAGCGATTCTCGGCGGAGTTCGCGATCCGGCCCCTGATCCGCGATCACCCGGCCACGGTGTTCGAGACCCTCTCGCGCTGGGTCCACGACCCGAGCGCCCACGTTCGACGGCTGGTGAGCGAGGGCAGCCGCCCGCGCCTGCCCTGGGGCCTGCGACTGCAGTCGCTGGTGGACGACCCCACGCCCACGCTCGCCTGGCTGCGCGCGCTGCAGGACGACCCGAGCGAGTACGTGCGGCGCAGCGTCGCGAATCACCTGAACGACATCGCGAAGGACCACCCGGCCCTGATCGCCGACTGGCTGGACGCCCACCTGCCCGACGCGCCGGACCCGCGGCGCGCCCTGCTGCGCCACGCCTGCCGCACCCTGATCAAGCAGGGCGATCCGCGGGTGCTGCGCGCCTGGGGCATCGCCGGCGCCTTCGAGGGCGAGAGCGGATTGCGACTGGCGCCGCGCCGCATCCGCATCGGCGAGTCGGTGACGCTCCAGGTCACGCTGCGCTCCCGGGCCACGGTGCCGCAGGCGCTGGTGGTCGACTACGCGGTGCACCATGTGAAGGCCGATGGCGGACGAACGCCGAAGGTCTTCAAGGGCTGGAGCCTGACACTGGCGCCGGGCGAGCGCCGCGCGCTCGAGCGGCGTCACTCGATGCGCCCGGTGACGACGCGGGTCTATCGGCCCGGCGAGCACCGGGTGGAGCTGCGGGTCAACGGGCACACGGTGGCGCACGCCGACTTCGCGCTGGGCCCCGCGGCCTGAGGGCGCTCAGGCCACGAGCTGGAAGACCCGCACCAGCACGGCCTCACGGTGCGGGCGCAGCGGGTCGAGCGTGCCGGTGAACACGCGTCGGTTCAGCCACGCGTGAGGGCCGGCCGGGGCGACCACCCGGATCGACGACAACGCATAGCGGCTGCCGCCGGGCGGGTCGTCGATCAGCACCTGGTTGTGCACCGTGAGGATCGCACCGTCGTCGGTCTCGAGTTCGTACAACGCGTCCAGCTCGCGCACGCCGTCGGCCCGCAGCAGCTGGCGATCGGCCCCGCCGGGCAGCACCCGACCGCTCAGGCGCGGCCCCTGGAATCGGCCACCCAGGATCGGCACGATGAAGCGTTCGCCCCAGGGCCCCGCGCCGATCGTGGTGCGCTCGGCGATGTCGATCACCGCCTCGTAGATGAACTCGGTGGTGGGCGGGCGGCGCGGGATCCGGGCCGCCAGTTCGAAGGGGTCGGAGGTGCTCATCGGGCTACTTCCGGGCAACGGCGCCGTTGCGAATCTCCAGGGTGTCGTTGCCGCTGCCGCTGCCCGACGCGTTGGTCTTCTTGATCGTGACGGTGCACGGACCGTTGCCGATGTCGCGCGTGACGTTGCCCCCGATGCTGGTGTGCGTGGTGGTCGAGCACTTGATGCTGATCTCGTGGGTCTCGCTGTCCTTGTTGACCAGCTTCACGGCGTGCGCGGCGGCGGGAAGCGTGAGCGCAACCAGCACGGCGGCGAGGTGGGACGTCTTCATGATCGATTCCTTTCGACGGGATGGGGGAAAGCGGGTGCGGTCAAGGCGCGGGCGGCCAGGGATCGGCCAGTCCGAGCACCACCCGACGGGTGTTGGCCGATTTCTTCTCGATCTTCACCACGGCGATCTCGCCGATGTCGGCGGTGTTGCCGACGTGGGTGCCGCCGCAGGGCTGCAGGTCGACGCCCGCGATGTCGATCACCCGGACCCGGCCCTGGCCGCGTGGCGGCTGCACGCTCATGCTGCGCACCAGGCCCGGATTGGCGTCGAGCTCGTCCTCGGTGATCCAGCGGTGGCGCACCGGCAGGGCCTGCGCGACGTACGTCGCCAGTCCTTCAGTGAGCACCGCCTTGTCCAACGGGTCGGTCATGTGGAAGTCGAGCCGGGCGTACTCGGCGGTGATCGAGCAGCCGTTCACCGGATGCGGCACCAGCGCGCACAGCAGGTGGGTGGCGGTGTGGAAGCGCCGATGCCGCTGGCGGCGCGCGGATTCGATCGCCGCCCGCACCGCGACCCCGGGGGTGACGCGCGCCAGCGCGGCGTCCTGGCCGGGCGCCGGCACGTGGACGATCTCCCCGGGCAGCGCTCCCTTGCGGGTGTCGGCGATCGACAGCACGGTGCCGTCGGCCAGGCGCAGTTCGCCTCGGTCGCCCGCCTGGCCACCGCCCAGCGGGTAGAACACCGTGCGGTCGAGCACCAGGCCTTGGTCGTCCACGCGCACGACGGTGGCCTCGCACTCGGCGAGATCGGCGTCCTCCCGGAACAGTTCCTCGGTGGCCATGCGCATCCTTCGTCGGGTTCGATCGGGGGTGTCATTCTGCTACGAGCCCGGCCGACGCGACGCGCGACATGCAGTAGAGTCGTCGGATCCGGAACCCGGACGCCCGCCCCGGCCGGCCCGCCCACCCGCACTCCACACCGCCATGACCGCACACCCCCGCTATCCCCTGATGTTCTCGCCCCTGGACCTCGGCTTCACCACGCTGAAGAACCGGGTGCTGATGGGCTCGATGCACACCGGCCTGGAGGAGGCCCCGGACGGCTTCGAGCGCATGGCGGCGTACTTCGCCGAACGCGCGCGCGGCGGCGTGGGCATGATCATCACCGGCGGCATCCCGCCCAATGTCGAGGGCGGTTCCGGCGCGAAGCTGTCCACGCCCGAGGAAGCCCGGCAGCACCGGATCGTCACCGAGGCGGTGCACACCGCCGATCCTTCCGTGAAGATCTGCATGCAGATCCTGCACACCGGCCCGCTCGCGCGCACGCCCGACTGCGTGGCCGCCTCGGCGGTGAAGTCGCGCATCGGGGCCTTCAAGCCACGCGAGCTCGACGAGGCCGGCATCGAGAAGCAGCTGAGCGATTTCGCCAACTGCGCCGCGCTCGCGCGCCAGGCGGGCTACGACGGGGTGGAGATCATCGGCTCGGCCGGCTACCTGCTGTCGACCTTCCTGGTGCAGAAGACGAACCTGCGCACCGACCGCTGGGGCGGCCCGTGGGAGAACCGGATGCGCTTCCCGGTGGAGGTGGTGCGTCGGGTGCGCGAGGCGGTCGGCCCGGACTTCATCGTGATCTTCCGGATCTCCGCGATGGACATGCTCGAGGGCGGCCTGGCCTGGGACGAGATCGTGCAGCTTGGCCAGGCCATCGAGGCGGCGGGCGCCAACATCATCAGCACGCACTTCTGCTGGCACGAGGCGCCGGTGCCCACCATCGCCACGATGGTGCCGCGCGCCGCGTTCACCTCGGTGACCGGCCGGCTGCGCCAGGTGCTGAAAGTGCCGGTGATCACCAGCAACCGGATCAACATGCCGGACGTCGCCGAGGCGGTGCTCGCCCGGGGCGACGCCGACCTGGTCTCGATGGCGCGCCCGATGCTCGCCGACGCCGAGCTGGTGAACAAGGCGCGCGAGGGCCGCGAAGACGAGATCAACACCTGCATCGCCTGCAACCAGGCCTGCCTCGATCACACCTTCGGCGGTCGCCTGGAGGTGAGCTGCCTGGTCAATCCACGGGCGTGCCACGAGACGCAGCTGCAGTACCTGCCCACGCCCAAGGCGCGTCGCCTCGCGGTGGTGGGCGCGGGCCCCGCGGGCCTGGCCTATGCCACGGTGGCGGCGCAGCGCGGCCATCGGGTCACGCTCTTCGACGCGGCGCCCGAGATCGGCGGGCAGTTCAACCTCGCCAAGCGCATCCCCGGCAAGGAGGAGTTCCACGAGACCCTGCGCTACTACCGCCGGATGATCGATGTCCACGGCATCGAACTGCGCCTGAACACCCGGGTCGATGCCGCGATGCTCGCGGCCGGCGGTTTCGACGAGGTGATCGTCGCCACCGGCATCGAGCCGCGAAAGCCCGAACTGCCCGGCATCGACCACCCGAAGGTGGTCGGCTACATCGACGTGATCCTCGGTCGCAAGCCGGTGGGCCGGCGGGTCGCGATCATGGGGGCGGGCGGCATCGGCTTCGACGTCGCCGAACTGGTGAGCCACGAGGGCAAGTCGGGGGCGCTGGACGTCGACGTGTTCGCGCGCGAGTGGGGCATCGATTTCAAGAACCACCCGCGCGGCGGCGTCACCGGCGTGGTGCCGAAGGTGGCCGCGGCCGATCGCACGGTCTACCTGATGCAGCGCAAGACCGACCCGCTGGGCAAGACGCTGGGCCGCACCACCGGCTGGACGCACCGGATGGTGCTGCAGCGGCGCGGCGTGCACATGCTCAACGGCGTGGAGTACCTGAAGATCGACGACACGGGCCTGCACACCCGGGTCAATGGCGAGCCGAAGCTCTTCGAGGTGGACACCGTGATCGTCTGCGCCGGGCAGCTGTCGTTGCGCGGCCTGCATGACGAGCTCACCGCGCGGGGCGTGAAGTCCACGCTGGTGGGCGGTGCGCTGGAGGCGGCCGAACTGGACGCCAAGCGCGCGATCAACCAGGCCAGCCACCTGGCGGCGCAGGCCTGAGCCGCGCCGGCCCTCGCGAGGCGCTGCGTGTGAGGCGCGGCGTCCTCGCGCCGGGCTATTCGGCCTTCAGACCCAGTCGGCGGATCAGCGGCACCCAGCGTTCGCCCTCGCGGCGCACCAGCGCACCGAAGGTCTCGGGCGTGCCGCCGACCAGGGGCGCGTTCAGCCGCTCGAATGCCTGGCGAACCTCCGCCTGCGCCATCGCCTGATTGAAGGCGGCATTGAGCTTGGCGACCACCTCGTTGGGGGTGGCCGCGGGCGCCATCAACCCAGCGTAGGCCACCGCCTCGGCGGCCGGATAACCGAGCTCACGGACCGACGGCACCGAGGGCAGCGAGGGCACGCGGGTCGGGTGCGTGGTCGCGACCGCGCGCAATTGCCCGGCCTGGATCGGCGGCGTGCTGGTGGCCACCGGATCGATGATCACCGGCACCTGGCCGGCGATCGCATCCTGCAGGGCCGGGGCACTGCCGCGATAGGCCACGTGCACGAAGCGGGTGCCGTATTCGACGTTGAGCATCTGGCCGGCCAGGTGGCCCACCGTGCCGATGCCGGGCGTGGCATAGGGGATCTCGCGCTGACGTGCCGCCTCGATCAGCTCGGCGAAGTTGCGGTACGGCTGTTTGGCGCCGACCGAGATCACGAAGCCCTGGCCCGACACGTGGATGATCGGACGCAGGTCCTTCTGCACGTCGTAGGGCAGCTTGGGCATCAGTCCCGGGTTGGTCGACATCGGCAGGCTGCCCATCAGCAGCGTGTGGCCGTCCGGCTTGGACTTCACCACCGCGTCGGTGCCGATCACCGAGCCGGCGCCGGGCTTGTTCTCGACGACGACCGACTGGCCGAGGATCTCGCCGACCGCCTTCCCGAGGATGCGGGAATAGGTGTCGGCGGTGCCGCCAGCGGCCACCGGCACCACGATCCGGATGGGTTGGGTCGGGAAGGTCGACGCCGCCTGGGCCCAGACCGGCGCACCCGGAAGCACGCCCAGGACGGCAGCAGGTACGAGGCGCGAGGCCATCCGGGCGAGGCACCGTCGGCGATTCGGGCTGTGCATTGGAGACCTCTCAGTGTCTGCCCGTCGTGTCGCGCGCCAGTCGGGCTGACCGGCCCGCGCGATCCATGGGGACGGCTCAGTATCCCCCAGGAGCGCCGCTCGCCGGGCGACGGTTCAGCCCGCCACGAGACGTTCGGCCTGGCTCGCGGAGATCAACCGACGGAAATCGGCTGCCATGCGCTGCGGATCGGCACGCAAACCGGTGAAACGCTCGAAAGCGCCGATCGCCTGCCCCACCGCCATGCCGCCGCCGTCGATCACCGCGCAGCCCCGGGCCTGCGCCTGTCGCACCAGTTCGGTCTGCAGCGGGAAGTAGACCACTTCCGACACCCACAGGCCGGGCACCAGCCAGCGCACTGGCACGGCGCTGCCCGGCAGCTTGTCCATGCCGGTGGGCGTGGCGTGGATCAGACCGCTGGCCCCGGGCATCGCCTCGTCCAGGCTCGCGGCCGGCCGAACGCGGGCCGTGCCGAAGCGCTCGGCCAGGCGCCGCGACAGTTCGGCGGGGCGCGCGCCGTCGACGTCCACGAGGCGCAGCTCGCCCGCGCCCAGTCGCAGCACCGCGTCGGCCACCGCGGCGCCGGCGCCGCCGCAGCCCAGCAGCACGATCCGGGAGAGATCGGCCTGCGGCAGGGCGCGCTGGAAGCCCCAGGCCCAGCCGCTGCCGTCGGTGTTGTGGCCGTGCAGCCGGCCCTCCCGGCAGACGACCGTGTTGACCGCGCCGATCGCCCGCGCTTCGTCGGACAGATCGTCGAGCAGGGGCATCACCGCCTGCTTGCACGGGTAGGTGATGTTGACCCCCAGGAAGCCCATCGCGCGCACGGCCTGCAGCAAGCCAGGGAGGGCCCCGGTGCCCAGACGCGCCCGATCGAGATCGATCAGCTGGTAGTGCAGGCGAAGGCCCTGGGCGGCGGCCTCGTTCTCGTGCAGCGCGGGGCTCAGCGAGCGCTGGATGCCCGCGCCGATCAGGCCGACGAGCCCTTTGCGGGGCCACTCGGCCGGGCGATGCGCATCGGGACGCTGCGGATCCGATCGGACGTTGGAGGACATGGAGCGAGCGGATTCGGCGTCATCAGGATTGACCCATATTAACCACCTGGTACATTATTCGCAATCCACGCCACCCGCGCCCACGCGGGGGTTGCCGCTGTTCGCCGTTGGAGGAGACAGACCCATGACAGCCCGAATCGAACGTCGCCGCCTGCTGGCGGGCGCCGGCGCCCTTGCCGCTCTCGCACGGACCCCGTTCGCCGACGCGCAGGCGAAGATCACGCTGGTCTACTCGGACACCGTCACCGAGCAGGACCCGCGCGCGAAGATCCTGCGCGAGAGCTTCGGCAACGCGATCGGACCCGAGTTCGACTTCAAACCGTATTTCGGCGCGACGCTGTTCAAGCAGGGCACCGAGCCGGTCGCGATGCAGCGCGGCAACCTCGACATGGCCAACCTCGCCGCCTTCGACGTGCAGAAGCAGATCCCGGCCTGGAGCATCACCACCACGCCCTACCTGTTCCGCGATGCCGCGCACATGAAGAAGGTGTTCGCGAGCGACGTCGGACAGCAATTGTTCAAGATGATGGAGGACCAGATGGGCATCAAGGTGCTCTCGGTCCCGTACATCGGCACCCGGCACCTGAACCTCAAGCCGAAGAAGCGCATCAGCACGCCCGCGGACCTCGCCGGCATCAAGCTGCGCATGCCCGCCGGCGAAGGCTGGCAGTTCGTGGGCACCGCCCTGGGTGCGAACCCCTCCCCGCTGGCGTTCACCGAGGTCTACACCGCGCTGCAGACCGGCGCGATCGACGCGCAGGACAATCCATTGGGCGCCAACAAGGTGATGAAGTTCTACGAGGTCACCTCGCAGATCGTCCTCACCGGGCACCTGATCGCCAACAACCTGTTCGCGATCTCGAAGTCGAAGTGGAGCGCGCTGTCCCCGGCGCAGCAGCAGAAGGTGCAGGCGGCGGCCAACGGCTTCGCCGACGCGATCACCGCGCACTCGCTGAAGGACGAGTCCGAGTTGGTCGCGTTCTTCAAGGCCCAGGGCCTTGAGGTGTACAGCCCGGACGTCGGCGCGTTTCGCAGGCAAGTGCTCGACACCTACGCGAAGTCGAAGTACGCGAAGGACTGGCCTGCCGGCATGCTCGAGCGCATCAACGCGCTCTGATCGACCGCACGCGCGCCGCCCCGGGTCGCGCGCGTGCATCCACCCGGGTGCGCGATGACCGCATGGCAACACGCCTGGCGCTGGCTGCAACGGCGCGCGGAGAACCTGCTGGTGCTGCTGATGACGGCGATGTTCGCCGCCTTCGTGCTGCAGATCGCCTTTCGCTACTTCCTGAACCTGCCGGTGGCCTGGACCGAGGAGGTCTGCATGATCGCCTGGCTGTGGGGCATCCTGTGGGGGGCGGCCTTCGTCACGCGCGATGACGAGGAGATCCGCTTCGACATGGTCTACAGCCACGTCTCGCCGGCCGCGCGGCGGGTCTTTCGTGCGGTCTCGGGCCTGGTCTTCATCGTCGTGATGGGCATCGCACTGCCGGCCACCGTCGCCTACGTCCGGTTCATGAAGGTGGAATCGTCGGCTGCACTGGCGATCCGCCTCGACTGGCTGTTCGCGATCTATCCCGTGTTCGTCGTCGCGATGCTGGTGCGACAGGCCCGTCTGGTGTGGCACGCGCTGACCGGACGTGACGAGGCCCCCGCCGACCCGCTGCACACCCCGGGGGACCCGTGATGGGACTCTCCCCGTTCGGATGGACGCTGGTGGTGATCGTCGGGCTGAGCCTGTTCGGCCTGCCGATCGGCCTGTCGATGATCACCGGCTCGCTCGTCTACCTGCTGATGACCGGGCAGGACCTGGGCATCGCCGGTGAACAACTGCTGCAGGGGCTCTACAACAGCTACACGCTGCTGGCGATCCCGCTGTTCATCTTCGCGGCGAACCTGATGAACCTGGGGTCGTTGTCGGACAAGCTGCTGGGCTTCTGCAACGCGCTGGTCGGGCGCTTTCGCGGCGGCCTGGGTCACGTCAACGTGGTGGCCAGCCTGATCTTCTCCGGGATGTCCGGTTCGGCGATCGCCGACGCGGTGGGCGTCGGACGGATCATCATCAACATGATGACGCGCGACGGCCGCTACACCCCGGCCTATGCCGCCGCGATCACCGCGGCCTCGGCCACGATCGGCCCGATCATTCCGCCGTCGATCCCGCTGGTGCTGTACGCGCTGATCTCCGACACCTCGATCGGCTACCTGTTCCTGGCGGGCGTGGTGCCCGGTCTGGTGATGGGCCTGGTGCTGATCGTGATGAACGCCTGGCTCGCCCGGGCACGCAACTTCCCGGTGGAGGCGCCGGTGCCGGTCCGCGAGCTGCCGCGGATCACCTTCCAGGCGCTGCCCGCGCTGCTGATGCCGGTGGTGCTGCTGGGCGGCATCTATGGCGGCGTGATGACGCCCACCGAGGCCGCGGCGGTGGCGGCGCTGTACGCGTTTCTCGTTTCGCTGATCCTGTACCGCTCGGTGAGCGCCCGGCAGGCCTACGGCGCGCTGCTCGACAGCGCCCGCTCGATGGCCTCGGTGGGCATCCTGATCGCCGGCGCGCTGGTGTTCAACTACGTGGTCACGAAGGAGGACATCCCGAAGTCGCTGAGCGTGTTCATGGCGGGCTTCGACCTGTCGCCGCTGGGCTTCCTGATGCTGGTCAACGCGGTGCTGCTGGTCCTGGGCTGCCTGCTCGAGGGCGGCACGGTGCTGCTGGTGATCGTGCCGATCTTCATCCCCACCGCGCAGGCGCTGGGCATCGACCTGGTGCACTTCGGCCTGGTCGTGACGGTGAACCTGATGATCGGACTGATCACCCCGCCCTATGGGCTGCTGCTGTTCGTGGTGGCCAACATCACCGGCACCTCGTTGCGCAGCATCGTGCGCGAGACGGTGCCCTTCGTCATCGTGCTGATCGGCGCGCTGATGTTCCTGACGCTGTTCCCCGAAGCCGTGCTGTGGCTGCCGCGGCGCTTCGGCTACAAAGGATGACCCGATGATCGACCCCGAGATTCACGCCTTCCTGCGCGAGTGGGACCAGGCCTGGTCGACACTGCCGGCAGGCGCGGACCCGATCGCCCGTCGGGCGCACTTCGAGACGGTCGCGCGCGCGATGCGCCAGCCGCACCCCGATGACGTGATCACCGACGAGTGGTGGGTGCTGGGCGCCGGCGCCGAGCGCGCGGTGCGCGTGCGCCGCTTCCGGCACCGCGATCCCGGCGCGCAAGCCTGCCTCGTCTACCTGCACGGGGGCGCGTGGATGCAGGGCAGCCCGGAGACCCACTGGGACATCACCGCGGCGATCGCGCGGGCGAATCGGCAGACGGTGCTGAGCGTCGACTACGCGCTGACGCCCGAGCACCCTTTCCCCGCCGCGCTGCACGAGGTGACGCGGGTCGTGTCCTGGGCGTTCCGGGAGGCGGCCACGCTGTCGATCGACCCGCGCGCGGTGGCGATCGGCGGCGACAGCGCCGGCGCGAACCTGGCCGCCGCGCAAACGCTGGTTCAGCGAGAGCTCGGCACGCCACTGATCGCCCAGTGGCTGGTCTATCCGGCGGTCGACTTCGACACCGACCGCCCCTCCCATCGCGAGAACCCGAACGGCCCCATCGTCACGGTCGCCTCGATGCCGTTCGTGAACTCGCTCTATTGCCCGGATCCGGCGAACCTGCGCCACCCGCTGGCCGCGCCGTTGCGCGCGGCCTCCCACCAGGGCTTGCCGCCCGCCTACCTCGCGGTGGCCGAGCACGACCCCCTGCGCGACGAAGGCCTGGCCTACGCACGGGCGCTGGCGCAGGCGGGCGTGTCGGTGACCCTGGACCGGGGCACCGGCCTGATCCACGGCTACCTGCGCGCGATGGCCCATTGTTCGGCGGCGCGGCGGGCCTTCGCCGCGCAGTGCCGCTGGCTGGCGGCCCGCAACGCGTCGGCGCTCAGCGCCTGACGTAACGCAGGACCATCTCGGCGATCTCGTCGCGCCGACGGCGCAGCTCCGCGGCCGTCTCGGCCTTCGGGCGGAAGATCAGCGAGAACGTGTGCCGGTTGGCCACGTTGAAGAACGACAGCGCGCTGATCGAACGGTGCAGTTCCACCGGGTCCAGTCCGGCCCGGAACGCGCCACTGGCCACGCCGCGCTCGTACAGGCCGCGCACCGCGTCGATCGCGGGAACGTTGAGCCGGCGGATCGCCTTGCTCTTGGCGAGGTACTGGCCGCGGTGGATGTTCTCGGTCATCACGAGCCGGATGAAGTCGGGGTTCGCGAGCTGGTAGTCGACCGTGAATGCGACCAGCTTGCGCAGCGCCTCGGCCGGTTCGAGATCGTCCAGGCGCAGCGCTGCCTCGATCTGCCGGATCCTCCGGTAGGCCTCCTCGAGGACCGCGATGTACAGGCCCTCCTTGCTGCCGAAGTAGTAGTAGATCATCCGCTTGCTGGTGTGCATCGCCTCGGCGATCACGTCGATGCGCGCGCCGGCCAGCCCTTTCTCGGCGAACTCGGCCGTGGCCGCGGTCAGGATGTCGGCCATGATCGCTGCCTGATCGGGCGCGGCGGGGTCGTCGGCTCTCGGGCGGCCGGCCTTGCGGGGCTTCGGTGGGGAGACGGGGGCGCTCATCGCGCCGCAAGAGTACCCCAACGGGTTGATGGCCCCGATCGTCGGCGACGCACGCTCCCCCGCACGGCCCGATCGGGTTGACGGCAGCCAGCCTTCTGGTTAGCGTACTGATTGTCAACAATCCTACGAAACCGGCCATGAAACCCCTCGACGGCCCCGAGTCGCTGTTCCAACGGCTCGAGAGCGCGGTCGCCTTCCGCCTGTTCGCCGACCCGCGCGAACCGACGCTGACCGTACCCGAGCAGATCGCCGCGGCGGTCGGCGACCGGATCATCGGCGGCGAACTCGCCCCCGGCGCGCGCATCCTCGAGCAGGCGCTGGCCGACGAGTTCCACGTCAGCCGCGGCCCGATCCGCGACGCGCTGCGCATCCTCGAACGCGAGCAGCTCGTCACGCTGCTGCCCCGGCGGGGCGCGGTCGTCACCGGCCTGTCGGCACGCGAGGTGCGCGAGATCTTCGAGATCCGGGCCGGGCTGCACGAGATCGTCGCGCGGCGCACCCTCGAGAACCCGCCCGCCGAATGGGAGGGCGTGCTCGCGGCCGGTGTCGAGCGACTGGAGAAGCTCGCGCGGCTGGCCGATGACCAGGGGCGCTACGCCGAGACCACCTACCGGCTCACGCTGATCGCCGCGCGCCTGTGCGGCAACGAGCGCCTGTACCGGATGCTCAGCGCGCTGTCGCTGCAGACCCTGCGCTACTCGAAGCTGGGCCTGGCCTCGAAGGCACGCCGCCAGGCCTCGGTGGCCCTGTGGCGGGCCGCGCTCGACGCGCTGCGCCGAGGGGATGCCGCCGCCTACCTCGAACTCGCGCGCCGCCGGATCGAGGCCTCCGGCGAGGAAGCGGCGCGACGCCTGGACACATCCGCATCGCCCGGAGCCCACCGATGAGCACCCCCTTGGACGGCATCACGGTGCTGGAGATCTGCAACACGATCGCCGGCCCCGCCTGCGCCCGGCTGCTGGCCGACTTCGGCGCCGACGTGATCAAGCTCGAGCCCCCGGAGGGCGATTCGGTGCGCCAGATGGGCAAGCACCAGGGCGACGTCTCGCTGTACGCGGCCACCATCCTGCGCAACAAGCGCTCGGTGGCCATCGACCTGAAGACCGAGGCCGGGCGCGCACTGGGTTTCGAACTCGCGCGCCGGGTCGACGTGCTGGTCGAGAACAACCGCCCCGGCGTGCTCGAGCGCCTGGGCCTGGGCTACGAGGCGCTGAGCGCGGTGAACCCCGGCCTGGTGATGGTGCGCATCAGCGGGTATGGACAGGACGGGCCCTACGCCTCGCGCCCGGGCTATGGCGCGATCTGCGAGGCGGTGGGCGGGGTGCGTCACATGACCGGCCACCCCGAGCGGCCGCCCGACCGGGTCGCGCTCGCCACCACCGACTACCTCACCTCGGTGTACGCCGCCTTCGGCGCGCTCGCCGCGCTGCGCGAACGCGACCGCAGCGGCCGTGGCCAGGTGGTCGACGTGGCGCTCTACGAGGCCGCCTTCTCGCAGATGGAGGCCTACGTGCCCGCCTACGATCGACTGGGCTTCGTGCCCAGCCGGGAAGGGCCGAACCTGCCGACCATGGCGCCCAACAGCCTGTACCCCACCCGCGACGGCCAATGGGTGCTGATCGCGGCCAACAGCAACCCCACCTTCCTGCGACTGCTCGAGGCGATGGGTCGCACCGACCTGCTGCAGGATCCCCGCTTCGCGTCGATCCGCAGTCGTGGGGAGAAGGCCAACATGCGGGCGCTCGACGAGATCATCGGCGAGTGGACCCGCGGCTTCGACGCGATCGACCTGGAACGCCTCGTGCGCGAGGCGCAGGTGCCCACCTCGCGCGTCTACACGATCGCCGACATCTTCGGCGATCCGCATGTCGCCGCGCGCGGCATGCTGGTCGACGTGCCCCACCCGGCGCTCGGCCCGCTCAAGCAGATCGGGGTGGTGCCGAGGCTGTCGCGCACGCCCGGGCGTATCCGCCACACCGGCCCCGACATCGGCGCCGACACCGATTCGGTGCTCGCCGAACGCCTCGGGTTGGACGCGCCCCGCCTGGGTGAACTGCACCGCCTGAGGGTGATCGGCGCGGCCAACGACCCCGCCTGAGCGCCACCCCCGCCGCCCCCCGAAGACCACCGAGAGCCCCATGTCCGCGAACCCCGATTCCTCCCTCTCCCAGGCCACGCCCACCGACGACGACGAGGCGCTGCTCGCCGGCCCCGCCGACGGCGAGTGGGCCGCCGAACTGCGCGAACTCGCCACGCGGCGCCGACAGGCGCGGGCGATGGGCGGGCCGCAGGCGCTCGCGCGGCATCGCGAGAGCGGGCGCCTGAACGCCCGCGAACGGGTGGACGCCCTGCTGGACGCCGGCAGCTTTCGCGAGGTGGGACGCATCGCCGGCAAGGGCAGCTACGACGCGCAGGGCCACTTCCAGTCGCTCGCGCCGGTGAACTCGATCATCGGCACCGGCCGCATCGACGGACGCAAGGTCACGATCGCCTCCGACGACTACACGTTGCGCGCCGGCTCCTCGGAGGCCGCGATCTCCGACAAATGGGTCTACGCCGAGCGCATGGCGCTGGAGCTGCGCATGCCGCTGGTGCGCCTGGTGGACACCGCCGGGGGCAGCGTCAAGCTGCTCGAGAAGATGGGCCACGCGAAGATCCCGGGTTACCCGAACTGGCCCGCGGTGAACCTGCTGCGCAGCGTGCCGGTGGTGGGCGTGGCGCTGGGCTCCTGCGCGGGGCTGGGCGCGATCAAGGTGCTCGCCTCGCACTTCTCGGTGATGGTGCGCGACCAGGCCCAGGTGTTCGCGGCCGGCCCGCCGGTGGTCAAGCAGGCCTACGGCATCGAGATCGAGAAGAACGCGCTGGGCGGCGCCGACGTGCATCGGCGCAGCGCCCTGGTGCACAACGAGGCGGTCGACGAGGCCGACGCGTTCGCGCAGGTGCGCCGCTTCCTCTCGTACCTGCCGCGCCACGCCTGGCGCCTGCCCGAGCGGATCACCCCCGCCGACGACCCGCGACGCGCCGACGACTGGCTGAAGAACGCGATCCCGAAGGACCGCCGCAAGGTGTTCGATCCGCGCAAGATCATCGCGAGCGTGTTCGACCGGGACTCGGTGTTCGAGATCGGGCGCCACCAGGGCGGTGCGATCATCACCGCGCTCGCGCGGCTCGATGGCTGGCCGGTGGGCGTGCTGTGCAGCGACCCCCGCGTGTCCGGTGGCGCGATGACGCTGACCGCGGCGTGGAAGATGGAGCGGCACGTCCAGCTGTGCGATCTGTTCGGCCTGCCGGTGGTGAACCTCGTCGACCAGCCGGGCAACGCGACCGGACCGGACGCGGAACTCGCCGGCACCTTGCTGGGCGCGGTGCGCGTGCTGACCACGATCGAGCAGGCGCGCGTGCCCTGGATCTCGATCATCCTGCGCCGCGCATTCGGGATGGCGGGCGGCCTGCATGCGCCCAAGCACTTCCCGGCGCTGAACCTGCGCTACGCCTGGCCCTCGGCGCGCTGGGGCTCGATCCCGGTCGAGGGCGGCGTGGCCGCCGCCTACCGCAGCGAGATCGCCCACGCGCCCGACCCGGCCGCGCGGCAGGCCGAGCTCGAAGCCTACTACCACCGGCTGGGTTCGCCGTTTCGCACCGCCGAGCAGTTCTCGATCCTCGACATCATCGACCCGCGCGAGACCCGCGCGATCCTGTGCGACTGGGTCGAGGACGCCCGCGAGGTGCTGGCGAGCGACCCGGCACGGCGCGACTGAGGAAGGCGTCCATGGCCGACGAACCGATTCCGACGAACCCGCGTCGCCGAGCCTTCGCCCCGCTGGCCTGGGGTCTCGCGCGGACGATCACCGCGCCCGCGCGCCTCGCCACGGCCACCGGCGCGGCCAGCCTGGGCGCCGCGGCGCGCCACGCGTTCGCCCAAACCGGCCCGGGACGCTGGCGACCCACGCGCAACGTCGACTACCTCGTGCCCGCCGGGCCCGGCGCCGCGCTCGATGCCGCGGCCCGCACGCTCAAGGACCTGATCGAGCGTCAGCAATCGCTGGGCGCACCGATCGTGGTGAGCAACCGGCCGGGCGGCGCCGGCACCGTGGCGATCAACGCGCTGCTCACCCGGCCCGGCGACGGGCACGCGCTCACCACGTACACGCACTCGATGCTCAACCACGCGCTGATCGGCGACACCAGCGTCACCTGGCGCGACCTCACCCCGATCGCGGTGCTCTTCGAGGAGGCGATCACCGTCGCGGTGAAGGCCGATTCACCGATCGCCGACGCCCGCGACCTGGTCGCGCGCCTGAAGGCCGACCCCGCCGCGCTGCCGATCGGTGTGGCCACCGCCGTGGGCAACCACATCCACGCGGCGATCGCGCTGCCCCTGCGGGCCGCGGGCGTCGACGTGTCCCGACTGACGATCGTGCCCTTCAAGTCGTCGGCGGAATCGATGACCGCGCTGATGGGCGGGCACATCGCGATCGTGTCGGCCTCCGCGCCGAACGTGCCCACCCCGTTGGCGGCCGGGCGCATCCGCGTGCTGGCCACCGCCAGCGGCCAGCGGCTGGGCGGCACGCTCTCGGGCGTTCCCACCTGGCGCGAGCTGGGCGTGGATGCGGTCTACGCGTCGGTGCAGGGCGTGCTCGGCACGCGCGGCCTGCCGGCCGAGGCGGTGGCCTTCTGGGAGGGCGCGCTGCGCACCCTGTCCGAGAGCGATGAGTGGCGCCAGTTCCTCGTGCGGCAGCACTGGCGCCCGCACTTCCTCGGCGCGACGGAGATGCGCCGCTTCCTGGACACCGAGGCCGAGGTCGCGCGCGGCGTGCTGCGATCGATCGGTCTGCTGCGTTGACACCCGTGGCACGGCCGCCGGTGGCGGCCACCCCCGCTCAGGCGCCGGCGGCCCTCAGGCTGGCGGCCAGCTTCGAGAGGATCTGCTCCACCCCCACCACCTCCGCCTCGACCAGATAGGCCAGGCCCTCGCGCGCGCCGCGCTGGGTCAAGGCCTGCTCGATGCGCGCGGCGTGGGTGACCAGCGCGTCGACGCCCACCGCGGCGGCGTCGGCCGACAGGCCGTCGGCCAGGGAGCGGGTGGCGCCGAGATCGCCGGCGGCGATCGCGCGGCGCAGGCGCGACGCATCGCCCCCGTGCTGGTCGATCAGCCGGCGCAACCCCCGCAGGTACGCGTCGGCACTGCCCAGATTGGCCAGCCCGCGGCTCACCGCCAGGCCGGGCAATCCGACCAGGGGGGCCAGCGAGGGCTCCACCGCGATCACCTGCTGGGAGTCGTCGACCGGCTCGTCGGCGAGCCAGCGCAGCAGGCTGGCGTGCAGGCTGGTGGGGTTCACCGGCTTGCTGATGAAGTCCGTCATCCCGGCGGCCAGGCAGGCGGCCCGGTCCTCGTCGAACGCGTTCGCGGTCAGGGCGAGGATCGGCACCCGAGACCAGCCGGGCAGGGCCCGGATCGCGCGCGTCGCGGCCAGGCCGTCCATCACCGGCATCTGCATGTCCATCAGCACCAGCCGGTAGGGCTGCGCGCGCGCCATCGCGACGGCCTGTCCGCCGTCGGTGGCGCTGTCGGCCGCGAGACCCGCCTGCTCGAGCATCTCCAAGGTGATCACTCGGTTGATCTCGTTGTCCTCGACCAGCAGCACCCGCGCACCGCGATGCCGTTCGCGCAGCAGCGTCTCCGGACTGTGGACGGGATCGGTCGCGGGCGATGCGACGATCGGCGCCCCCTGCCCCCGGCCCAGGGTCGCGGTGAACCAGAAGGTACTGCCCACTCCGGGCCGGCTCTCGGCGCCCGCGTCGCCGCCCATCAGGCGGGCCAGCCGGCGGGTGATCGCCAGACCCAGTCCGGTGCCTCCGAAGCGGCGGGTGGTCGAAGTGTCGGCCTGCTCGAAGACCTCGAACAGGCGGGGCAACTGATCGGCCTGCACGCCGATGCCGGTGTCGCGCACGTAGAAACGCACGCGCAGCGCGTCGCCATCCTCGGACTCGCAGCGCGCGCCGATCACGATCGACCCGCGCTCGGTGAACTTGACCGCGTTACCCGCGTAGTTGAGCAGCGCCTGGCGCAGGCGCGTCGGGTCTCCGTGAAGCCACTCGGGCAGACCGTCGCGCTCGACACCGACCACCAGCCCCTTGGCCCGGGCCGACTCGGCAATCAGCGCGCTGACACTGTCGAGCACCACCGACTGGTGGAAGTTCGTGTGCTCGAGCTGCAATCGCCCGGCCTCGATCTTCGACAGGTCGAGCACGTCGCTGATGATCGACAGCAGGTGCTTGCCCGCGACCTCGATGCGCTCGAGCCGCTCGACCTGGTCCGGGCGGGCGTCCGCCCGGCGCAACAGGTGGGTGAGCCCGACGATCGCGTTCATCGGTGTGCGGATCTCGTGGCTCATGTTGGCCAGGAACGCGCTCTTGGCCTGGTTGGCGGCCTCCGCCAGGTGGCGTGCCGCGGCCAGTTCGGCGGTGCGCTGGTCGACCAGGTCCTCCAGGTGATGGCGGTGGCGCTCCAGTTCCTCGCTCAGGCGCTTCTTGTCGGTGATGTCCTCCTGCAGCGAGACGAAGTGGGTGATCCTCCCGTCGGTCTCGCGCACCGGGGCGACGATCACCGATTCGTTGAAGCGTGAGCCGTCCTTGCGCCGATTGACGATCTCGCCCCGCCAGATCCGACCGCGCGCGAGCGTGTCACGCAGGCGCTCGATGACCTCGGGGCTCTCGGGTCCGGGCTCGAGCCGGTCGATGCGGTGGCCGAGGGTCTCCTCGCGGGTGTAGCCGGTGTTGCGCAGATAGGTGTCGTTGACGTACTCGATCACGCCGTTCACATCGGTGATCAGCACGCTCTGCGGGCTCTGGTCGACCGCCATCGACAGCTTCAGCAGCTCCTGCTCGCGCGCCTTGGCGGCGGTCACGTCGACCATCAAGCCGCGCAGCCAGCGGGCCTGCCCGTCGTCGTGAACGATCCGGACGCTGTCGCGCAGCCAGAGCACACGGCCGTCCTGTGCGATGAACCGGTACTCGAGGTCGTGGGCCCGCCCGGCGTCGACCTCGGCGCGCCCCCCGCGCCGGACCTGCGGCAGGTCGTCGACGAAGACGTGCGCAGACCAGAAGTCGTCCTTGCGCCAGTGTTCGACCGGATAGCCGAGCACGCGCTCGGCATTGCGGCTCACGTAGACGAAGCGGTGTCGCTCGAGATCGGCCTCCCAGACGATGCCGTCGGTGGAATCGACGAGATCGCGGAAGCGCTGGTTGCTCTCGCGCAGCGCGATCTCCGCGGTGACCCGCTCGGTGATGTCGAGGTGCCCGCCCATCATCCGCAGCGGCGTGCCTCGTTCGTCGCGCACGAGGTCGGCATGGGCGTAGATCCACCGCCACTGGCCGTCGCGGTGTCGCAGCCGGAACTCGAGGTCGTAGGTGGGGCGTTCGCCCGCGTGGAAAGCCCGCACCGCCTCCAGCGCGGCCGGCAGGTCATCCGGGTGCAGCCGGCTCTCCCAGACCTCGAACGCGCTGTCGAGCTCGTCGTCCTCGTAGCCGAGCTGGGCCTTCCACTCCGGCGAGAAATAGACACGGTTCGTGCGCAGGTCCCAGTCCCACAGGCCGACCCTCGCCGCCTTCACCAGCAGCCGCAGACGGACGTCGCTCTCTCGCAGGTCGGCGTCGGTGCGGTCGCGCGCGTCCAGCATGCGATTGAGCTGCTCGGCCACCAGCGCGATCTCGGCCGGGCCCTGCGGGTCGGCGCGCCGGTGACGCTCACCGCGGGCCACGCCGGCGGCGGTGTCGGCCAGCGCCGCCACCGGGCGGGCGATCCGGGCGCCGATGCCCCAGGCCAGGGCGACGGCCAGTGCCAGCACGGCCGCACCCAACGCGACCGTGCGGATCGTGGCCTCGCGCGCGGCCGCGAAGACTTCGCTCTCGGCACGCTCGACGACGATCCGCCACCCCAGATCGGGCAACGTCAGCCAGGCCGTCATCATCGGCGTGGCACGGTCCTCGGCCGCACGCGCCCCGCTTCCCGCGGGGCGGCCGGCCGCCGGCGCCAACGCGGCCGCCGGCTTGCCGATCTCGTTCGGCTCGGGTGGCGACACCGCCATCACCCGGCCCTGTCGATCGAGCAACGCGATGCGCACCCCCGGGGGACGGACCGGCATCGCCTCGCGTCCCAGGGCCTCGAGGTCGACCGGCAGTCCGATCACACCGGCGCGCTCCCCATCGACGCCTTGCACCGGGTGCGAGAGGACGGTCACCCATCGGTTCACCGCCGCGGCGAAGTAGACATCGCTGGCCCGGAAGCCCGATTGCGCCATGGCCGCGGGAATCCACGCCGGCGCGGGCGCGCCCACCGACGGTGGCGGGTGCGGCGTGGGCGAGCACAACAGGCGACCCTCACGGTCTCGCACGCCGATCGACACCAACCGGGGGTTCAAGGACACGTACTCGGCCAGGACCGGATCGCAGCGCTGGGGGTCGAGTGCACGCACCAAGGGGCGTTGCGCCAGGCGCTCCAGCACCGGCTCGACCTCCTGCAGGTAACGCTCGACGCGTCCGGCCGTCTGGGCCGCGAGGTGGTGCAGCGTGTCGTGCGCCTCGTCGCGGGCCTGCCGTGCGGTGTCGGCCAGCAACCAGGCGATCATCCCGGCCGCTGGCACCAGCGCCGCCAGCACCAGCACGGACAGTTGCAGTCTCAGCGATCGGTGGTTCAACCAGCGGTGGGGCACGACGACCGCCGGGACCGCTCAGTGCCCGACCCGAAAGGCCGAGAGGTCGGGCGCGAGCCGGCCGTCGGGCAGACGGATCGGCTCGTGCACCGCTTCCGCGTGCAGCGACCACGGCAGGATCACCGCGGAGTGCCCGCCCTTGCCGCCCGCCACCACGATCTGGATGTCCTCGGGGCGGCGCGTCACACGGTGCGCGCCCTGGCCGTCGTCCACCGGATGCACGCCAACGATGCCGCGCCCGGCAAGGCGCTGCAGCGGCACCTTCACCGCCGCGTGCAGTTCGTGGCGCAGCCGCGCCTTGTCATAGCCGGCCTGCACGAGCAGGCTCGCGTGGTCCGGCGTGAGCACGAGCACCAGGCTACCCGCCACGTAGGCGTTGTTGCTGCCGAGCGTGGTGCAGGCGTCGATCACCGTGCCCATCAGGCTGGCGGCGGAGGTGCTGGCGAAATCCATCACCGCGTGCGGCGGTTCGGCCTTCAGGCACATCACCTGCGAGCCGCCGGCCGGCAGCCGCTCGGCGTCGAGGGTGGGCCAGGGCGACAGCGAGGGGTCCTCGGCCATGCAGTAGGCATACTCGGCGGGCGAGGACAGGCAGGCGAGGTCGGCCTGTCCCGGGACCGAGCGACAGACGTTGATCAGTGCGAGGTTGATCGCGCGGCCGATGCTCGCGTTGGCGCGAAACCCGGGCCCCAGGCATCCCTGCCCGCCGTGCACGCCGGCCTGGCGGGCGATCGGTCCGCTCGCCAACGTGTAGTGGCCGCCGCTGAACGAGGTGGTGACCGCCTGGCGCAGGCCGTAGGCGGGGCGTCCGATCGCGCGCATCGCGCTCAGCAGCACCGGGAACGCGGGCGGCGGGCAACCGGCCATCACCGCGGCGATCAGCACCTCGCGCACGCGCATCGGGGTGCCGGAGGGTCCGATGTCCTCGAAGAGCACCTCGTCCAGGTCGAAGGGGCACCAGGCACGCATCGCCTGCAAGCGCGGCGCGGTGGGCGGCACGAAGGGCAGGCCGTCGCCGAGATGCCGTCGTTCGAACGCCGCGTGCACGGCCAGCAGCGCATCGCCGCCCTCGGCCGCACGCTCGGCCGGGTCGATCACCAGCTGGCCATCGGCCGCGGCATCCTCGGGATCGACCGGATGATCGACGCGGGACACCGCCTCCAGCGCCGGTCCCTGCGCGGTGAGCTGCGTGAGCAGGCGCGGCAGGCTGGCATCGACCAGGCGGTCGATGGTCTGGGCCTCGGTGCCGGGGTGGATGTCGAAGGGCAGCAGGCACAGCCGGCCCGCGCGGTAGTGCGCGTGCGCGCTGGCCAGTCGCGAGCCAGGACCCGCGGTGAGGCAGACCGTGGGCAGGCCCAGGCGCTCGAGTTCGACCGCCAACGCCACCATCGCGGGGCTCACGCCCATGTCGGCCAGGGCGATCACCGCGCCCCGCGCGCCGGGCACGCACAGGCGCCGCGCCAGCGCGGCGAGGTCCGCGGTGCGTGTCCCGCGCACCGAGGCGCGCTCGTGGTGGAACCGGGTGATGCCCTGCGCGGCCAGGCCGCCCGCGATGCGGGGAAACAGCCGGCCGAAGTGGCCGACGTCCATCTTCTCGTTGTCGTAGAAGACCACCGTACCCCCCGCCAAGGCCTCACGGCCAGCGCGCGGCGCCAGCGTCAGCCGCGTTCGACGCAGCGCACCGCGGGGGTCGAGCAGCGGGAAGTCATCGGCCGGGCCGGCCATGGCGAGTCGCTCGGGATCGGAGGGATCCCAGTATCGCTCAGCCGACGCGATGCAGCACTGCGTAGTGCCGGGGTGGCCCGGGCCGGGACGCCACGAGTGCGAATCCTCGGACCGGCCAGATCAGCGACCGAAACGACAGCGGGGGCCGTGAGGGGCCGGCCCGGCGGGCCAGCGTGACATGGGGACGGAAGGCGCGCCGTTCGGTCGGCCAACCACCAGCCTGCAGGGCGTCGGCGAGCGCACGATGCAGCTCGGTGAGCGCGGCGGGAACCGTGTCCGGCTCGAGCACCGCGATCCCGCCAGGCCACAGCCGGGGCGACCCCAGGCTCAGCTCGAAGGGCGTCACCGGCACCTGCACCGCATCGATCAGCGCCGCGAGCCGGGCCACCGGCTGCTCGCCCAGGAAGTGCAGGGTCAGGTGCAGCTGCTCGGTGGGCACGCGGGCCGCGCCCGGCGCCCAGGCCCAGGCGTCCCGGCAGGCGCGCAGGCCCGAGCGGCTGCGCCGGTCGGGCCACAGGGCCAGGAAGAGGCGCAGGGTCTCGGTGGACACGCCAGGGGCTCGCGCGGTGGGCTCGGACGGAGGGCGGGCGGTTCGTTTTGCGGGCTGTCGCGCGGCGGGCGCGTTGGCCGCGGGGCGCCCCTTCGGCCATGATGGACGATCGTCGTTCCCGTGTATTCCGCCCGAGGTCCGCATCATGCCCGAGTCCGCCCCGATCCCCGAACAAGACTACCTGCGCTTCCTCGCCGAAGGACGCTTCATGATCCAGCGCAGCCGTTCCAGCGGTCGCTACGTGTTCTATCCGCGCGTGGCCGAGCCGCGCACCGGTGCCACCGACCTCGAGTGGGTGCCCGCCAGCGGCATGGGCACGGTGTACGCGACCACGGTGATGCGCCAGCGTGCGCCCGCGGCCGACTACAACGTGGCCTTGATCGACCTGGCCGAGGGGCCCCGGATGATGAGCCGGGTCGAGGGCGTGGCGCCGGACGCGGTGCGCATCGGCCTGAAAGTGAAGGCCCGGATCAGTCGCGACGGCGACACGCCGATCGTCGTCTTCGATCCCGCCGAATGACCCGCCCGAGGAGCACGAGCATGAGTGATGGATTTCCCCGCGGCCGGGCCGCGATCGTCGGCGCGGCCACGCACGGCATCGGCGAGGCCCCCGGGTACGAGTCGATCGACCTGGCGGTGCACGCCAGCCTGAAGGCGCTGCGCCAGGCCAACCTGACACCCGCCGACGTCGATGGCCTGTTCGTCGGACTGCCCTCCGACTTCCTCTCGGGCCTGTCGCTCTCGGAGTATCTCGGGATCCACCCGAAGCTGACCGACAACAACCGCACCGGCGGATCCGCGTTCCTCACCCACCTGTTCTGGGCCGCCACCGCGTTGGCCACCGGACAGTGCAACGTGGCGCTGATCGCCTATGGCAGCAACCAACGCAGCGGCGCCGGCAAGCTGGTGAGCTCGCTGAAGCAGCCCTACTTCGAGGGCGTCTACAAACCGATCATGCCGGTGGCCGCGTACGCGCTGGCCGCGTCACGGCACATGCACCAGTACGGCACCACCCGAGAGCAGCTCGCGCAGGTGGCGGTCTCGGCCCGGCAGTGGGCGCAGCGCAATCCCGAGGCCTTCATGCGCGACCCGCTCTCGATCGCCGACGTGCTGGGCGCGCGGCGCGTGGCCGACCCCCTGGGCGTGCGCGACTGCTGCCTGGTCACCGACGGCGCGGCGGCGATCGTGATGACGCGTGCCGAACGGGCGCCCGACCACACCCGCACGCCGGTCTACGTGCTGGGCGCGGCGGCGGCCACCTCGCACATGAGCATCAGCGCGATGGCCGACCTCACGGTGAGCGCGGCCGCCGAGTCCGGACCGCGCGCGTTCGCGCAGGCCGGCTACGGCCCGGCCGACATCGACGTGGTCGAGCTCTACGACGCGTTCACGATCAACACGCTGCTCTTCCTCGAGGACCTGGGCTTCTGCCCCAAAGGCGAAGGCGGGCGTTTCGTCGAGGGCGGGCGCATCGGGCCGGGCGGCGAGCTGCCGGTGAACACCAACGGCGGCGGCCTGTCCTGCGTGCACCCGGGCATGTACGGCCTGTTCACCGTGGTGGAGGCCGTCGAACAGTTGCGCGGCACCGCGGGCGAGCGCCAGGTGCCGGGCGCGAAGCTCGCGCTGGCGCACGGCAACGGCGGGGTGCTCTCGAGCCAGGTGACCGCGATCCTGGGCACGCGGGACACGGTGTAGCCGATCGTGGGCACGCGCGGGCTCGACGACGGGTCGTACCCCCCGACCCGGGCGAGGCGGCGGGAATGTCGGCCTTCCTGAGCTTTCTCATCGGCACGGCTTTCTTCGTCCTGGTGGCGATCCTGCTCGCGCGCGTCGCCTTCGCCTGGGCCTTGCGGGGCAAGGTTCGCGAGCCCGACGAGGCCCAGCGCGCGGCGATGCGCGAGCAGAACCGACAGGTGCGACCGGTGACGAACGACCGGCCGCCGCCGGCCCCCCTGCTGCTGTGCGAGGGTCGCGACAAGGCCTGGACGGGCATCGAATGGGCCCTGGGCCTGTTGGTGGTGGCGGCCGCGCTCTTCGATGACCCGACCCTGCTGTGGTCCGCGTGGCTCGCCTACCCGGTGGCGACGATCACGCTGCTGGTCGCGGTGGGCATCGGCTTCGTCGCATGGGGAGTCTGGCGCGAGCGGCTTCGCGCCGATGCCTCGGGCCTGGCGCGCGTGCAGGGCGAGACGGTGATGTCGCAACTGCGCTGGAGCGACCTCGGCAGCGCGGTGCTGGTCGAGAACCGCACCAGCGCCGCGGTGTCCGGCCCACGCGTGTCGCGCATCGAGCGCTCGCTGATGCTGCTCGATCGCCAGGGGCGCGAACTGATGAAGATGGACTGGCCGCTCAAGCCGCTCGACCAGGGCGATCACCTGCTGGACGCGATCCCATCGTGGAGCGGGGTGGACGTCATCCTCGAACGGCGGGTGAACGGCCAGGTGCCGCAATGACGCCGGCGCCGCACGCGGCCCGGGAGTGGACGCTGATCGTCAACCCCGTGTCCGGACGAGGCCACGGCGAGGCGGTCGCTCGCGAGCTGCGCGCGGCCTTCGACGCGGCAGGGGTGACGGCGCACTTCAAGCACACGCGCGCGCCGATGCACGCCACGGTGCTGGCGGCCGAGGCGGTCAACAAGGGGTGTCGGCACCTCGCGGCGGTGGGCGGCGACGGCACGGTCAACGAGGTGGTCAACGGACTGATGGACCAGGCCGCCGTGCCGGCCGACCAGGTGATGCTGGCCACGGTGCCCGTGGGCACCGGCAACGACTGGGCGCGCTCCCTGGGCTGTCCGAAGGCGCCGGTCGACGCGGTGCGCGCGATGCTGCACGCGCCGGCGCGCCGCCTGGACCTGGGGCGGCTTCACTACCGCACCGAACAGGGCCCGGCGTCACGCTATTTCGCGAACCTGGCGGGTGCGGGATTCGACGCCTTCGTGTTGCAGCGGATGGGCGGGCGCAAGTCCGGCACCTGGACCTATCTCGCCACGTTGCTGGCGGGCGTGCGCCACTACCGGGCGCCGAACCTGCGACTGTCTCGCGAGGCCGGGGTGCGCGAGGGCCGCGCGATGGTGGTCTTCGCCGCGATCGGGCGCTACGGCGGGGGTGGCATGCAGTTCGCCCCCGGGGCCGCGCTCGACGATGGCCGCCTGGACGTGATCCGCATCGGCGCGATGAGCGGCTGGCAGGTGGTGAAGGAGCTGCGCCGACTGTTCGATGGCAGCCTGCTGCGCAGCGAGCACATCGAGCACTGGCAGGCCGACGCGCTGGCGATCGACACCGACGAACCGGTGGGCGTGGAGGTGGACGGCGAGTGGGTGGGCGTCGGCCCGGCGAGGGCGGAGGTGCTGCCGCAGGCGTTGTGGGTGGTGGGGGTGGGCTGAGGCGGTCCTGACCACCGCGGAATTCCCGGCAGTGGCGGCGGGCGGTGCAGGCAACGTGCGCGCATCGACCACCCCCCGGAGACCCACCCATGACCACCGACCCGGCGTTTCTCTGGCCTCTCGCTCCCGCCTTTCCCTTCGACTGGCAACCGCTGGACGACCTGGCTCGCGATTTCCTCCTGGCCCTGCTGCCCGACGAACTCGGTGCGATGTGCGCTCAGTCGCGAAACCGTCGACGTGACGATGGCGAACCCTGGGTGCTCGCGGCGCGCCGTGCGCCATTGGGCTGCCTGCCGGCCACCGCGCTGATCCAGTTCGGCCTCGCGTCGCCTCGGGGCGATCGCATGCTGCTGGTCAACGGCCTGCGCCGCGAGGCCCGCGCCGCCTTGTCGGGCGAGGGCGAGACGGATCCGGACCCACTGGACGGCCTGCACGTGCTCGATGGCGGATCGCCCTGCCTTCACGCCTTCACCGCGCGCTTCCAGCCCCGCCTGACCGACGCCGCCCAGGCGATCGAGTACCTGGCGCTGTTCTGCTCCTACGTCTGGGGCCCGGAGGGGCCCTTCACCGTGCTGCATCCCGACAGCCTCGGATCCGTCGCGAGCGGCGGCACGATCGAGCCGCCACGCCACCGCCGTGTCACATCGGAAGGCGACCACGAGATCGACGCCAGCCTGTTCTATGGCGACGGGTGTTTTCGCGCGCGCTTCCTCGTGCATCCGAGCGGCATGGTCGACATGCTCGACGAGCACGCCGAGACCGAACTGTCTTTCACCTTGCCCGCTCTCGAGCGGCTCGACTCGGGCGCCGTGAGGGTCCGTCGGCCGCTGAGCGAGCGCGCATCCGAGGGAGCGAGATCATGACGACGCCCGATGACCCTCCCTGGACCCACCCGCCGCTGTGTGCCACCCGCGGCGTACGCTTGGACGGGGCGGCGCTGGCGCTGACCTGGCGCGCGGTGCACCAGCTCGGGGGGCCCGGCGGCGTGCGCCCCTCGTCGATACCTCCGACCCCGCGCTGGGGTCGACGGTGCCCGACCGGCGTGCTCCCCGGACTGCATCTGGTCGAGTTCGCCACCGACGGCCCGGACGGCATCGACGAGAGCGCCTGGCTGCTTCACGATGGGGGACCGACCGACGCGGTGGTCGCGGTGCGGCTCGATCCACGCGGCGAAGCCATGGCGCAATGGCTTCGCACCCACGCGCCCGGCGGGCCTGCCGACCCGCAGGTGGCGTGCGACTACGCGCGCTTGTTCATCCGTCAGTTGATCGTGCCGCCGGCGCGACGCTGGCAGTGGTGCGAGCCCCCCCCGGCCGAGGTGCGCCAACAGCACGAGGCTTTCCTGATCGAGGCCACCGTCCACACCGACGAGGGCCGGTGGCGGGCCCGCCTGGCACTGCACGGCTGGCGCCTCGACCTGATCGACGCGACCCTGACCGAACGCGCGTCGGGCCCATCGGTGCCAACGATGAGGTCGAGTGCGCGGGCGATGGACGCCGCGGGCTCGACGAAGGCGGTCGAGCGGGCCACCTCGCCCACGCTGACGATCTACGAGTCGGCCGACCTGCGCGCCTGGCGGCAGGAGGTTCGGGAGCGCGCCGGCAACGACAACGACCGAAGCGTTCGTCTGGCACGCCGACTGCCGGACGGCCCACTGCTCAAGCCGCTCGCACCCGGCCTGTCCGCCAAGGCACTGGACGAATTGCTGGACCAGTTCCCGAATTTCGCCGAGCCGCTGGCGCACCTGCGCGACATGTGCGCTCTGGCGCGCCGCAGCGGTGCCCTGCGCCTGACCCCGGTGCTGCTGGCGGGGCCACCCGGCGCCGGCAAGACCGCTTTCGCGCGCGCACTGGCACGTCGCCTGGACGTGCCGTTCCGGGTCGTCGACCTCGCCAGCGCCACCGCGGGCTTCCTGCTGACCGGACTGGACGCTGGCTGGGCGACCTCGCGGCCCGGCTTGGTGTTCGAACAACTGGTGCTGGGCCCCGTGGCCAACCCGATGTTCGTGCTCGATGAGCTCGACAAGCTTGGCAGCGACACCCGCCACAGTCCCGAAGGCGCGCTGTACGGGCTGCTCGAGCCGGCGAGTGCTCGCGCATTCATCGACGAGGCGGTGCCTCTTCCCATCGACGCCAGCGCCGTGATGTTCGTCGCGACCGCCAACGACACCGACCGGATCCCCACGCCCTTGCTGAACCGCTTCGAGGTCTTCCACATCCCCGTGCCGAGTCCACAGCAATGGCCCGCGGTGGTGCGCAGCGTGTGGGCGTCCTTGCGGATCGACGAGGCGTGGTGGGCGGGCGAATTCGACGCGGGCCTTCCCGACGACCTGCTGGACGCGCTGGCCCGGTGCCACTCCGCGCGCGAGGTGGCCCGGGCACTGCGCCGTGCGGCCGCCCAGGCCAGCGCGGCGGGGCGCACCGCGCTGCAGGCCGGCGACCTCGCCGGGCGCTCGGCCGCACAACGCGCGCGACCGAGACGATTCGGATTCGTCGAGCACTGACCCAATCCGGGACAAGGGTCGCGCTATGCTGGCGCCCGACCCATGTCCGCCCGACCCGACACGACCATGCGCGACGATATCTCCCGCAGCCGCGGGAGTGTGCTGCACCGGCTGCTGATCGAGGTCCGGTCCTTGCGTGACGACCGGCGGGCGCACACCCGGGGGCGCGACTTCTTCGGCTCGCCGTTGTCGAGCCTGGAGGCGGTCGCATCCACGGGCGACGCGCTCGAAGAACTCCGGGTGCGCGATCGCGGCATTGCGCGCTACCCGCTGGTCGACCTGACGCACCCCTCGCCCTGTCCGCGGCTGGTGCCAGACTGGATCGCGCCCGCCGCCACACCCGCCGGTCCGTTCGCATGGGGTCCCTCGCGCTGGCATCACCCGCGCGGGGTGCCCTATCCGATGCTGGTCTTCCTCGAGACGCTGCGCACGATCGCCGCGCCGATGCTCGACGAGGACTGGACCGACGAAACCCACGCCCGGCGTGATGCCGAGGCGATGTTTTCACCGGGCCGCCTGCCGCGCGGGTATTTCTTCCCGGAGGCGGACCTGGCGCGCGATGACCACAGCGGCGGCACCCGCCATCGCAGCGACAACCGGTTCCGTCGCGCCGTCACGGCGGCCTACCTCTGGGTGTTGCTGCGACGGCTCGCCGGCACCGATCCCGACACCTTCGAACGACTGCGGCGTTGGCAGCAACGGCTGCGGGCGCCGCGCGGTGCCGGATCGTCTTCACGGCAGCCGGACTGGACGGCCGTCGCGCCCGGCAATACCTGGTCACGCGTGATCGCCCAGGCCACCGGCTTCTTCGCGCTTCCTCAGGCCACCGATCTCTACTTCGGCGCCACCGACGATTCGTCGGGCGGGCAGGACGGCCCGATGCCCTTGTCGGCGCTTGCCGGCAACCTCGAACTGCGGGGCCGTGGCAGGCGCGCGCACGGGACGGGTGACCAGGTGCCGCTGGTCCCGGCGAGCCCGGTCCTGTTGCCCGAGCCCTTGGCCGCGCTGCTCTACGCCACCCCGCACACGCCCGCCTTGTACCCGCCGGATCGGCAAGACCGGTATGCGCCGGCGCTGGCCGACTCGCGACGCTTCGAGCGCCTGCGGGCGCTGGTGGCACCCGCCCCGGTTGACGCTGGCCCCGGCGACGAAGATCCGCACGCCCACGGCGATGGTTGGGTCGAGATCGATCCTCCGCCGGATGCGAAAGGCAACTCGTCGATCCCGAGCACCCGACTGGGGGAATGGATGAGCGCCTGCGTGTTCGTGGAAGGACTGCTGGCGGACACCGTGCGACCGACCGATGCCTCTGCCACCCACGCCCCGCAGGAGCCCACCGTGACCCTTCCCGATCCCACGGCGGATTCCGCGCTGCCCGACGACGATTCGCGGGTGCGTGCCGAGCAGGCCCGCGCGCTGGCGCTGCTGTCGAGGGGGCTCACACCGGGGGTGGGCGGATCCGGCGACCGCTTCGTGCGGCCCGATGCCGGATGGGCCACGGCGCCCGCTCGGACCGGAGAGGATGATCGCGAATTCCGCTTCTACCAGGATGGGCTGGCGGCCCTGGTGCGCGAACCACAAGTACTGGCGGCGCTCGTGCAGCCGGACGACGGCCCGGCCCCGGCCGGCGCGATCTGGATCCCCGTTCACCGCGACCTGATCGCGGTGGTGCCCCGGCTCATGGTCCGCGTGTTCGTCGCCGAGCCCGACCCGGGGGGCGGTGCGCCGCGCCTGCACGCCGTGCCGGCGGACATCGCCGATCGGTTCGCTCATGCGCAAGGCACCTTGTACACCGTCGACTGCGCACTCGACGACGACCTTGCCGAGGACGACTGGCGACGCACTGGGCGATTCGATGTCCAGGCGCGCTGGTGCCTGGTGGGCAGCCGCCTGGCGCCCGAGGCGCTGCTTGCGGTGATCGTCTGCGTCCCGAGACGCTGAGGCGAAGCAAACCGGGTTCAGGTGAACACCGCGAATGGCGCCCACCACCGGGGATGGGTCGGATCCGCCGCGGGCCCGCTCGACACCACCGTCGCCGCCGGGTGCCGCCGCAGGTGGTCCCGCTGCGCCTGCCGCAGGGCCTCGGCGACCCGACCGCCGCACGCCGCCAGCGCTTGGTGAAACGCCGGCATCAGCCACGCCGCGGCCTGATCGTCGACCGGCCACTGCGCAGCCACCACCGACCGGACCCCGGCCTGCAGGAATGCCCCCGCGAAACCGTCGAGGTCCGGCGCGCGAACCCCGGTGCTGCAGGCCGACAGGACGAGCAGTCGCAACGGCCAGGTCCGCCCCGCCAGCAACGTGTCCAGGGACACGCGGGCGCCGTCGCCCATCAGCAAGGCCGAGCGCTCGGGGTCGCGTGGATCGAAGACCGCGTGCGTGGCCAGGTGCACGACATCCACGCCCGGATCCGACAGCGCACGGAGCAGCCGTTCCGCGGTCAGTTCGCGGTCGATCGCGACCCGCTCGCGCGGCGTATCGGTGACCACCGCGATGCGCTGCAACTCCTCGCGAACACCGCCGAGCCCGGGCGCATCGGCGAATTCGCTGCTGCCCAGCAGCTCGACCACCGGCGGCCGGTCCGCGCGGTTCGTGTCCGCGTGCCAGGGACGACGTCGCCCGAACGACCACGACAAGCGCTCGACCAGGAAGGCTTGGCCATCCCATAGCGCCCCGAACGGCAGCAGGTCGAGGAACCCGTGCGGGATCACCTGAAGCTCTGACGCACGCACCTGATCGAGCACGTCCCGCACCGGCGCGAGCAGGTGGCGATACAGACGGGCACCCTCCTCGCGCACACGGGCGATGTTCGAGGTTCCATCGGCACACAGCGCGCGAAAGCGGAAGACCTGCAGGCGCAACTCGGCCTGCTCGACCGCGACGCTGCGTTCGATTCGGCGCTCGCCGTGCTCGAGAACGAGGATCAGGCGATCGGGCTGGACCAGATAACCGAGCCGGGCGACACCCGGCGCCGGCGGCACCGCGGGTTCGGTTCGCCCACCGGGTGCCGTCAACGCGCTTGAACCGGCCGCGAGCGCCGAGGCCGCGCGCGCCAGCGCGGCCGGATACGCGACGACGAGTCGACGCAGGCGCTCGACCCGGCCCGCTTCGCGCCGGCGTTCGATCGCGATCGCCGTGCTGCCGGCGCCCGAGGGCAGTCCCCAGGCCTCGACCCGCCCCGCCGCCGTCAAGTCCTCGCGCAGGGCATGCAATGCGCGATCGAGCGCGTCCAGGCCGGCCGCTTCCCAGGCCCGGATCTCGGCGGTGCCGAGCACCCGGCCCGTCGAGGCGGCCGCCCGCTCTCCGCGAACGAACCGGGCGGCACCAAGCTCCCGGGCCAGGTCGCGCAGGCGTTCGGCCTCGGCGATCCGCTCCATCGACACCAGCGTGTGAAGCGCCTGCCGCAGCGCCGGGAAGCGGTCAGCCAGGGGATTGCGCCAGCCCGATCGGCGATCGTCGAAAGCCGTCAGGAACTGCTCCAAGGCGTACGAATCGAGCAGGAGCATCGCCTGCCTCGCCACGGGCGATGCCGATCCTTGGCGGCGCCCCAATCGATTCGACACCGCGAACGCGCAGCGCCAGGTCGCGGCGGGCGTGTCGCCGACCACGCGTGACAGCAGATAGGCGGACCACAGCATCGATACCGCCTCGTCGGTGCGGCCCGCGGCGTCCAGGCACAAGCCCAGGCCCAGGATCGCGTGGGCACGATCGATACTCCATGTGCGCCCCTCGGCGAGCGTCGCCGCGATCACCGACTCGAAGCAGGGTCGGGCCAGCTGCCGCTCGCCGTCGCTCAGCAGCAGGAAGCCCCGCTGCAGGATCACACCCGACATCGCCTCGGGATCCGATCCGCGGGCCAGCACCAGTCGCTGCAGGCACAGACTCCACAGGTAAGCCATGTCGGGCGCGCCCATCGCGCGGATCAGCAGGGTCACGGCCGATCCGGCGGCGATCAAGGCCTCGACCAGCCCGGGCTGGTCGTCGATGTGCGCGAATGCGAACCCGATGATGTCGATCCACTGCCCGGCGTCGCGAGGCATGTGTTCGGCCACGCCGAGTTCGCGTGGCAGATCGTCGCTCAGGCCCAGCGCCTGGACGTCCTCGCTGGGAAAGAGGGCGCCCGACAGGCCACTCAGATCGGACAGCCGATCGATCGTGTGGATCATCGCCGCCAGCGCGGTCGCCACGTGCTGCCAGCCCGAGTCGTCGGTCGGCGCGGGCTTCGAGGGAGCGGCCGGGACGTAGGATGGCCATTGCAGACCCTGCATCGCGACTTCACCGAAGAAGGTGAGCAGGGCGGGGTGCCCGGACTCGGCAAACACGGCCAGCCGTCGCCCCAGCCGAGTCCGGGTCGCCCCACGATCGGCCAGCCGCGCGGCTTCACGCAGATCGGCCCCGATTCGATCGAGCAGCCCCGCCAGCCGGGGCGAGCCGATCCTCGCCCACGCCCGGGCGAGGTCGATGCGCCAGTGCGCGTGAGACTCCGACCACGCGTCGTGCTCGACCCGTGCCAGCAGTACGACGAGCACGTCGGCGGCTTCCTGCGGATCGCCACGCCGCAGCAGGCTCACGGCGCGAAGGTGGCCGGCCACCGTGCACCAATCGGCAGGCACATCCTCGTGGCCCGACGTCGGGAACACCGACCCGAGATGCCCGACCGCACGATCGAAGGCACCCATCGCCAGCGACAGGGCGCCTTCGAGCAGGTCGACCGAGGCTCGTTGACGCGCGGACCGATGGGAGAGGCCGTTCTCGGTGCGCAGGGTCCCGAGGTCAGCCGCGCATTGCGGCAGGTCGCCCCGGCCGAACGCCATCCAGGCGTGACGCAACAGGTTCGCTTGCATGCTCCAGGCGGGCAGCGCGCGGGCCAATGTCTCCCAGCAGGCCCGCAACGGCTCGCGATACACCTCGAACAACACGGGCCCCGCCGGCCGGGTGGCGGTGACCCGCGCCAGCTCGGGCCGATCGAGCCAGGCGAGAATCATTCGTGCGCGCCCCTGCTGTGCCGGGTCGATCAGACCCAGGCAGTGGCGCTGGAAGGCGCTGTCGCCACTCGGCTCGCGGCCCGCACGGCGGGACGGGCGCGGTCTGCCCGACATCACACGTTCTTGTAGTGGCCCAAGGACCAGAGCGCCGGATCCGCCTCCTCTGGCAGATGGCCGCGCAGCATGATGCGCTCGATATCGCGGCGCGCCGCTTCCAGCTGCTCGTAGGTCAGGGGGCCCGGCAGACCGGCGGCGGCCCGGGTCGCGGCGATCCGCGCCCGGTTCACCAGGTTTTCCAGCTCGGCGCCGACCAGGCCCTCGGTGTCCGCGGCGAGCCGCTCGAGCTGCGCCGACGCCAACGATGCGGTTTCGCCGAGCTGCTTGCGAAGGATCTCGCGTCGCTGCGCGGCATCCGGGATCGGGACCTCGAGGCTGGCATCGAAGCGGCCGGCACGTGTCAACGCCTCGTCGAGCGCGTCGCGGTTGGTGGCACCGATCACGAAGACGCTGTCGGTGGGGTCGAAACCGTCCAACTCCACCAGGAGCTGGTTCAAGGCGTTGTGACGTTCCGCATCCGATCCGGAGCTGGCATTGCCTCGACGGCTTCCGATCGCATCGATCTCGTCGATGAACACCACGCAGGGCTGGCTGGCTCGGGCCATCCGGAACAGGTCGCGCACGCGGGCCGCACCGACGCCGATGTACAGCTCGACGAACTCCGAGGCCGCCTGGTGATAGAACGGCCGGCCGAGTTCCTGCGCGAACGCGCGTGCGATCGCGGTCTTGCCCACGCCGGGCGGGCCCTTGAGCAGCAGTCCTCTGGGGACACGGCAGCCGGCATCGAGGTAACGCTGGCGATCGTTGATCAGGTCGCGATAGGAACGCAGTTCGCGCTTGACGTCCTCCAGACCGGCCAGCGCCTCCAGACCCGGCCCGGCCGCGCGCGAGACGTGCAGCCGCGCGGTGTTGCGCGTGAACCGGTCCCAGCCCCCGCTGACCCGTCGGCGCCCGAACTGATCGCGCTGGCCTTCGGCGATCGCGGTCTCGAACAACGTCAACGCCGGCCAGGGCTTTCCTTGCAGGACCGCGACCCGACGCGCTGCCGCGACCAGCGCACGCAGTTCGGCGGTGGTCTGTCCTTCGGTGCGAACCGCCAGGTGGTGGTCCCAACGCTCACCGGACTCCAGGTCGAGCACCTCGGCGAAGCCCTCGACCTCACCGAGCACTCGCCATTGTCGCGTTCGGTCCGAGGACGTCGGCCGGGGCCAATCGAGCACGAAGGCCTGCGGCAGCCAGTCGCGCAAGGTGGTCTGCGCCGCTGCCGAGACCCCGCCGCCACACACCAACACCAGGCCCGTGGGCGCCGCCGCGACCGCCAGCTTGAGCATCGTTCCCAGACCGGTCGGCGCGATCGGATGGCCTTGCGCGTCCGTGGGGATCGCCGCCGGGACCTCCGAGACCCACAGCAGCACCGGCGACGCATCGGCCTGCGCGTGCGCGAGCAAGGTCGCGAACAGGGACTCGGGCGCCGCCGGAACGTCGCTCGCGGACAAGCGGACCACTTGATGGCCGGACAGCCGCGCGGCGATCGCCAGCACCGCCTCACGTTCCTCGAGAGGATCGACCCCGAGGAGGACGATCGCCGGTGTGACCGAGCCCAGGGGAAGGTCGGCGCGCTGTCCGGACAAGGCCGGACCCAGGTGCCCGAGTGACGACGCGATCGCCTCGGGCGCCGGCAGGGCGCGAGAGCGTGCCGTCGCGTCGATCAAGGAGAAGGGCGAGGTCCAGGCGGGTGCCGCGACCTGCGGCGTGTCGAGCACCGAGTCGGATTCGGAAGGACCCGCCTGCAGCGACGCCTCGGTCGCCGACTGGGCGGCGTTGCCGGTGTCGGCATCGGCCGTCGCCTGTTCGGGCTCGGCCCCGATCGGCACGACGGGCTCGGCGACGGGCGGTGCGACGGGGTCTTGGGATGCGATGGCGGACGACCCGCCCGCCCCGATCGGGCTGGCCTCGGCCTGACGCCGGGGGCGTCCGAACTTGAACCAGGCGACGGCCAGGGCCGCGGACAGGAACAGCACGACGATCGCCGTGACCAGGCCCGATCCGAAGGCCAGGCCGCGCAAGAACTCGCCTCCCATCGTCGATGTGTCCTCTTCCGCGGTGCCACGCACCCTCGGATCGATCATACCGAAGCGCTCATCGCGCGGAATTCCCGGCAGCCCGTGACGAGGCCTCGCGTGCAATGCCCCCGTGTCCAACCCCACGGGAGAACCGCGATGAGAGTCCTGATCCGCCTGTTCTGGTTGTCGATGGCCGCGCTGCTGGGCCACTCCTGCGGCCACGATCTGCCCACCGACGATCTCGGCGTGCCGATGACGCTCGCGCCTCGCGCCCTGCCGGGCTCGGGAGCGGTGCGATGAGCCCGCGGCCGAACCCCGTGCTCGCCTCGCTGCGGCGCCGGCGCGGCGGTCACACCCACCGCGCGTGGCCACCGGCGACACCGTCCCTGCGTCGGCGCGGGTTGGCCGCGCTGCTGTCGTCGGTGATCGCGACCAGCGCGTGCGATGTCGTGGTCCCCGGTGGGCCGGCGACCACGCCCGCCGGACCCGCGATCCAGGACACCGCGCCCTGCCCCGGCGCGGTGAACGGTCCGCTGCCCTGCGAAGCGACGTTGGCCGCGATGTCGGGCGAACGCCTGCTGGCGCTCGCCGAATCGCTGCGTCAGAAGGACCCCGAGCGGGCGAAGGCGATCGCGCTGCGGGCAGCGAGCCGCGGCGACGTGCGCGGCTACGAACGGTATGCCCAGTGGCTGGTGAGCGATGCCGATGGCGAATCGATCGCCGGCGACTTCGGCGCGCACGCCCCGGAGGTCTGGGCGATGGCCCGCTCGGCACTTGCCCGCGCGCACGCGCTCGGGTCGCCACGAGCCGCGGCGCTGCTCGCGCGTCTGGAGGCCATCGAGTTTCCGCTGGCGGGCCGACCTGGGGACACCTGGCTGGCCGATGTCTACTTCGGCCGCTTCGACCGGGTGCCCGACACGCTGCAGACGCGCAGCTACCTCGCCTCGGTGGCCTCGGCCACGATGAGCCTGAGCCGCCAGTGGGAACCCCCCGGCAACGACACGGTCCGGCTGGTCGCCGCGCTCCGGCGCTACCTGGCGCCGGTGCAGGCGGGCATCCCCGGCCGGGTGGTCGACGTGGCGCCCAAAGCCTGGCAACGCCTGCGAGAACGCGCCTCGCGGCTCGACGACGATTGGCAGCAGGCGGGCGCCTCGGGCGTGCTGGCGGGCCTGCTGTCCCTGGGCGCGGGCCTGCGCAGCGATTGGCAACAGGGCCTGGCCACCGGCAACGCGCAGGGTCGCGACGCCGGCGTGCGCTTCCATGAGGCCGTTCGTTCGATGCGCTCGCCCCGAGGCCTTCGCCTGACCGAGCAGCTGACCCGCGCGTTCGAGCACTTCGGCGACCGCCTGGCCGACCCCACACCGCTGGCCGCCGCCGCACCGGCCTCGCCGCCACCCCCGCCGTCGGTCGAAGGCGATGCCCTGGCGCAGGCCCAGGCCTGTGCCCTGCGCCACGACCCGTCCTGCCTTCAATCGGCACTGGACCGCTTGCGAGCGACGTCAGGCGCGCAGGCCGACGTGACCTTCTTCGAACTGCAACTGGAGAGCTGGAAGGCGTCGCTTCCCCAACCCGCCCGTCAGGGCCACTCACGTCAGGAGTCACCATGAACCGCGTCCCCCGGTTTCGTCGAGTCCTCTGCCTCGCCGCACTGGTCTCGGCCTGCGCGACGGCGCTGTCACCGATCGACACCGCCGCCGCGCCACCCCCGCTTTCGCCGATCTTCAACCGGCACGCCGCGCCACCGAAAACGCCCACCAAGCCGATCACGCCACCGCCCGCCCTCGTGCTGCGTCCGCCCGGCTCGGTGAGCGGGCCGGCCGGCATGCCCGCCGCACCGCCGCCGGCACCGCGCGGCCCAGGGCCCCGTGGGCCGTGACGAACCACGCCAGGCACCGGCCGAAGTCGCGGCGGAATTCCCGGCAGCCCGCCCGAGGCGGGCTGCGACGATGAACCCAGGAGGTGGATGCCCGCCTCCCCTGTTCGATGAGGAGAACGAGATGTCCGACGATCGATTCAACAAGCGCTATGCCCTGTCATCCCAGCTGTTCGCGCCGACCTCCGGCTTTTCCAGTTCGAATCTGACGCTTCCCAGACCGGAGCAAGCCGTGTCGATGAGGCCGCCGTTGGCGGAGTTCGCTCAGCGTGCGCGCCGGAGCCTGTTCGGCGCGACCGAGAGCGAACGCGCGATCGAGCGCGCCCGCAACCAAATGGTCCGGCTCGGGCACGAGGCCCAGACGCGCGTCCACGAAGCGCACGTCGAGGCCTGGGTGGCCATCGAGACCGCGGGCATCACCGGACACGCCGTCGAGGCACTCGCGCAGTGCTCGGGCCGCACGCACGCCCTCGGAGCCGAGTTCGTGCGCGGGCAGCAGGAACAGGCCTCGTCGCAAGTGGTCGACTGCTACGTGAATGCCAGCGGCGCCTTGGCCAAGGTCGACGCGCTGGTCGCACAAGGACAGCTTCATCCGGAACTCGGCGAACGCGCGAAGGCCACGATCGTGGACGCCGCCGACAAGACCGCGCAGCACACACGGCAGGGCGCGGACGCCGCGAGCTACGTGATGGACCGCCTGATCAAGGCATCGGCGCGCCGCTCGATCGGGCCGTGGCAGTCCGACGACGACTGACGCCCCGATGGCACCCGGGCCCGCGTCCCGGGTGCCCATGGACGACTTCCGCAGGCCGCGACATGCGGCCGACGTTTCCAACGATGCACCAACCCCTGGAGTGCCGACATGCCTGTCCGTCGACTGCCGTTCCTGCGCGCCTGGCCGGCGCTGCTGCTGTCGCTCGTGGCGAAGAACGACCCTCGTCTGTACGAAGGCCTGCCCGCCGGCGAGCGCACCCGTGATTTGCTGGTGGGACTCACCCTGCTCGTCACGGCCGGCTTCGCCGGCACCGCTGCGTTCTTCACCGCGCGCACGCTCACCCAGGACCAGCCCGGGGGCTGGTGGCTGGCCGCCGGTTTCGCGATCTGCTGGGGGTTCGCGATGCTGGTGCTGGATGCGGGGATCGTGACGTCGCTGAGCACGATGCGCTCGCACCGTCTCGCGATCGTGCTGCGCGTGCTGATCGCCGTCGCCGTCGCGGTGCCGCATGGCTCGCTGGTGGTGCAGTCCCTGTTGGCCCCGCACCTCGGGCACGAGATCACCTTGATGCGCCAGGAGCAGGTGCGCCTTCAGGCCAGCGCCGCGCGCGCGGACCACGATCTCGATGGGCTGAGCGCGCGACTCGCCTCCCTGGGCAACCAGCGTCTGGCGCTCGCACAGCAGGCGGGCCAGGATTCGCCAGCGGTGCGGGCCGCGCGTCACGAGGTGCAGGCATGTGAGGACGAGCGGCGTCATGCGCGCGAGCAGGTTCAGTCACTGGTGACCCGGGCGGCCGCAGAGAACGACGAGCGCCGTGCGCGCATCGCCGAGCTCCTGAAGAGCGCCGAGCTGCCGGAGGTCGGTCCCCGCGTGGCGCGTCTGCGCGGCGAAATCGCGATGAGCCAGCGTCCGGTCAACGAGGCCCGAGCCCGCTGGGAGACGATCGAGCAGCGCTGCACCACGCGTTCGCGCGCGCTGGACGAGGCCCTCGCGCAACAAAGGGCCGAACGACAGGAAGCCGCGGCCACGCTGGCGCAGGACGAACGCGCCGCCCGGCGGCGCGCCGAAGAGGCCGAATCGAAGGCACGCGCACAAGCGGCCGAATCCGAGGCGGCGATCCGCTCATCCTATCGCCAGGATCTGGTCTCCACCGGCACCGCCCTGTGGCGCCTGGTCAGGAAGGAACCCGCCGCGGCGATCCTGTGGGCCTGGTTGACCGTGTTGTGCGTCCTCGTCGAGAGCCTGCCGGTGTGCCTGAAGCTCGCCTCGCGACACAGCGCCTCGGACCGGGTTCATGCGGCGTTCGTGGAGGAACGTGTGGCGCAGGTCGAGGCCCGGTCCGCGCAGGCGGTGGCCGCGGCCCATGAGATCGCCACGAGCGCGCAGACACTGCAGGGCCTGTTGCACTCGGACAGCGAGGCGGCGCATCGGCTCGCGCAGGCCCAGCTGCAGGGACGTCTGCGGATCGCGCCTTGGCGTGCGGAGCAGGAGGCGCTGCAGGCGTGGGTCCTGGCCTGCCAGGAAACGGCCGACGCACTCGAGCGGCTGCGCCGCAAGAACCCGCAGCAGGCCTCGCAGATCGATGCCGCAGTGCGAGCCTCGTTCGGGGCCGATCCTCTGACCGCCGGCGCGTAGGTGTCTGGGCGGCAGAACGCCGCCCAGACGCCGACGCTCCGATGCGGACTACCCTTCCCCGAACGCCGTATACGCCCGCACGAACGGCGCCTTGATCGCCGCCACCGCCTGGAGCACCGTGGCGTCCGACCCGTTCGCCAAGGCCTGCGAAAGCGTCGCCAAGGCCTGGGTCTCGACAACCACGGCCGACCGCCACTGCGCTTCGCGCGGCGCATCCAGACCGAAGGCACGAGCGGAGACGTCCGCACGCTCCACCGCCAGCCAGAGCACGCGGGCGCGGGTGAAGTCGGCAGTCAGGCCCGCGCGCCCGGCCTGGCCGATGGCGACACCCTTCAGCGCGGCGCCGCGATCGAACAGGTGTTCCATCGCCGCGTGATAGGCGGTGTAGCGGTCCAGCGGATAGTCGAGGCCGTGCGCCCGGCGGGCGTTCCATAGTCGCTCGCGGATCGGTTCGAGCGCCTCGTGGGCCTCGGGCCACTGTCGAGCGCGTGCCAGACGATCGGTTCGCCGCAGGTCGTCATCGATCCGTGCGAGCGCCCCTCGCCAGCGCGGATCGCCGGGCGCGGCGGCGGCAAAGGCGGCACGCAACACCGGCCAGCGGTCGCGCAAGCGCGACAACGCGGCCTGCGCACGCGCCGGGCCCTCCGGACTGGCGGTCGCACGCCCGGTGAGAAAGAGCGGCGGGATGTAGAGGCGGTCGAAGGCGATCGAGGCCTCGCGCAATGCGGCCTCCGATGCCTTGGCCGGCACGCGATCCCTGACGCGCTCCGATGCGCCAGTGGCGGGCCGCGCCAGGCACAGGCCGAGGACGGGCAGCGCGCGCAGCCAATCGCGGCGGCGCGACCACGAGTGAGCCAGGCGCGGTGCCAGCGTGGGAATCAGGTTCATCGGGTATCCGCCTCGGGGCGTATGGGCGCACAGGGATGACGAGGTTCCCACGACGACACGCCAAAGGCATTGAGCTTTCTCGGTCTGGCGCCGGCAAAGTCATCGCACCGGCGCTGCGCGCACGCCCGGCCGGCGGTGCAGCTCGGTGTTCGGATGGAAGGCGTACCAGGCGAACCAGAACGCCGACACCGATGGGATCTCCCTGCCCTGGGCATCGAAGACCCGAGCCTGTCGATGCGCGGGCTCGTGTCGAATCGTCACCCGCTGCCCCCCTATCGAATCCACGAATGTGGCGGGCTCGCGGCGCAACACGTCGAACGGATAGGCCTTCGCCCCCGTGGCCACCCGAACGCCCAGCACCCATGCCTTGGCGTCCAGCCGGAAATCCTGCGGACCGGCCGGGAACAGCAGCTCCCAGGTCCTTTCGTATCCCGCGTACGGGTCCCGGTCGTAGTCACGGGCAAAACCCGTGTCGAAGGACAGCACCTCGGTGTGCGGATACCGGGATCGCCAATCGCGCCAAGTGGTGTGCTCCAGCACCAGCGGTTGCAGGGTCTCGCCGCGCCGTGGGCCGGTGACCGCGCGCCCCTGGATCTGCGACCAAAGCGACTCCGAACCCGTGTCGTACATCAGCATGTCCGATCGGTACAGCAGCCCCGAGACCCCGAAGCGCACTGGATTTCCCCGCAACATGGCCGCAAAGGCGATGCCGGTGCCACACAAGGGGCAGTAGGTGACGGCGACCGGATCGCCCCCAAGCCGGTCGTTGACGATTTCGTGCCAGTTCAGGATGCGGATCGGATAAGCGCGGGTCACGCCCCGATGTCGCAGGCCGAGCACACGGTCACCAGCCGCAAGGCGGGCGTCGCGAGGGCGTACGAATCGGGGGTCGTTCAGTGCGGGAATGCCGTCGCGCGGAGGACCGCCGCGCAGGATCTCGTCGGCGGGCACGAGCGCGCCGGCCAGATCGAAGCCATTGGGGCGCGCCTCGGCATCAGCCGTTGCGACTCCGGACGCCCCGCCCCCTGCCGTGGCCAGCAGACCACCAAGCCCGCGAATCACCGCCGAACGCCTGTCCGCAAACGTGCTCATGTGTGCTCCTTTCCGTCCATGATCCGGTGCTTCTGGCCGTTCGGTCTCGAAAGCACCCCCCCGCTTCGTGCAGCGCCGCCTGAAGCAGCCAATCATTCGTGCCTTCGACTCTGGGAGCCCTTCGATGAGCACGCAGTTCGGCACCGTTCGACAGATTGGCTACGTGGTTCACGACATCGAGGCGGCGATGGCCCGCTGGGCCGAGCTCGGCGTGGGCCCGTGGTTCTACACCCGCGAGGTGAGAACCACCGAGTTCCGTTACCGCGGCCAGCCCTCGCGCCTGCCCGCGCTGTCGATCGCACTGGCCAACTCGGGCGACCTGCAGATCGAACTGATCCAGCAGCACGATGACGCGCCCACGATGTACCTTGAGAGCCTGAAGCGCCAGGGCGAGTGCGCGCAGCACATCGCCTACTGGACGATGGACCAATTCGACGCGTATTCGCGCCGGCTGCTCGCGCTCGGCTACGAGGAGGGGCACGCCGGCCAGATGGGCCGGCGCGGGCGTTTCGCCTACTTCGTGCACCCGGGCCTGCCCAGCGCGATGATCGAGATCTCCGAGTCCACCGGCGGCAAGGCCGAGTTCTTCGAGACGGTGAAGCAGGCGGCGCTGAACTGGGATGGCTCGAATCCCGTCCGCTGGCTGGACCGACCGCGCGAGACGGGTTGAGCCGCCGCGCAGCGGGCAGCTCGTGCGGGAGCGCCCCGCTGCCGCACCTCAATGGCAGCACCCCAACGGCCACACCCGCACTACCCCACCGCGACTGCCTCGCCCTACTGCTTCGCCCCGCTCTCCAGCGCCTTGGCCGCCTGATGCACCCGGATGTTGGCCTGCACCTCCTGGCGGTACTCGTCCACCGAGCCGGTGTAGTCCTCGAGCGCGATCGCCTCGCGGGCGGCCTTCATCTCCGGCGTCTGCGCCACCGCCAGCAGCGCCTGATCGAGCCGCGCGCGAACGGCCGGCGGCGTGCCGCTGCGGACCGCCACGCCGTACAGGCTTCGGTACACCACGTCGGCCATGCCCAGCTCGGGGAAGGTCTTGATGCCCGGCAGGAAGCGGTTGGGTCCGCGCTGCGCGGTGATCGCGAGCAGTCGCGCTCGCGGGTTGCTCTTGAGCGTCACCGCGAGACTGACGGTGGCGAAGTAGGCATCGATCTCGCCGCCCATCACGCCGGTGACGCCCTCCACGCCGCCCTTGTAGGGGATCATCTTCGGCGTGAAGCCCAGGTGCTTGCCCAGGTTGGTGGCGAGGATCTGGTAGTGGCTCAGCCCCAGGCCGAGCGTGCCCACGTCGAGCTCGCCGTTCTTGGCCGCGGCGCGCTTTCTCAGATCGTCCATCGTCTGGATCCCGGAGGCCGAGGACACCACCAGCACGAAGGGCGTCTGCGCCAGCGGCGAAACGATGTCGAAGTCGCCGAACTCGTAGGCCACGCCGGGCGAAGACAGCTTGCCCGCGTACAGGCCATCCACCTGGAACAGCAGCGTGTAGCCATCGGCGGGCGCATTGCGCACTGCCAGCGCGCCCAGCGTGGTGCCGCCCCCGGGCCGGTTCTCGACCACCACGCTCACCTTCAGTTCGCGCGAGAGTTCGCGCGCCAGCGCGCGGCCCATGCTGTCGGTGGAGGCGCCCGGCGGATAGGGCACCACGAGGCGGATCGGCCGCGCGGGGTACGTCTCCTGGGACCACGCGGAGTGCGTCGCGGCCAGCCACGGTGCGGCGAGCGCGGCGCTCAGCAGGGTTCGTCGCGACGGGTGCGGCATGCGGGTTCCCGGTGGCAGAGGAAAGCACCGATGGTACGGGACACCCCGCGGCGCTGGCGAGACCGCGCGGTGCCGGGCTCGCGGAATCCGGTCCGACACGCGCTGCGGTTCGCACAGCGGCACGGGGACCGCGTCAACCCAGCGTCAGGCCCCCGTCGACCCGGATGACCTGCCCGGTGATGAAGCGCGCGCTCGGCCCCAGCAGGAAGGCGACCAGCGCGGCAACGTCGTCGGGCAACGCGATGCGCCCGAGCGGGGTGTCTCGCGCCGCCTTGGCCCAGGCATCGGCGTTGAGCGCCGAGCTGCCCGTCTTGTCCTTGCGGGTGTAGCCCGGGGCCACGCAGTTGACGGTGACCCCGGCCCCGGCGAACTGGGCCGCGGCCGCCTGCGCCAGCGCCTCGAGTGCCGCCTTGGCCGCCGCGGTGGTGGGGAAGTTGGCATCGGCGCGGAAGCGGTGCGCGACGAACGAGCTGATCGCCACGACGGCGCCGCCGGATGACCGGGCGAGGTCCTCGCGCGAGGCCGAGAGCAACTCGTAGAAGGCCCCCGCCATCGCCGAGAACGCGCGGTCGAGGTCGTCGCGCGGTGCGTCGCCGATCGCCGCCCGGCTGGCGGCACCCGCGTTGCTGACGATCTGATCGAGCGGGCCGAAGGCTGCCTGGGCTCGCCGCACCAGAGATTCGGCGGCGCCCTTCACGGAGAGATCGGCCACGTCGGTGCGCACCTCGGCGCCCTGCGCGCGGCACGTGTCGGCCACGGCGTTCAGCCCCTCGATATTGCCTCGGGTGTGCAGGCACAGCCGCAGCCCCGGCGCGGCGAGCCGACGGGCACAGGCCGCGCCGATGCCCGACGCGGCACCGGTGATCAGCAGGGTTCGGGGTGCGGCTGACGGCTCGGACACGGGTTGCCCCCTTCACTCGGATGCGACGCCGGTTGCGCCGTCGGGAATGGTAGCGCCGAGGCGCCGGGCCGCGAGAGGGCGCCGGCGATGCCCTCGAACCATTCGCGCTGGTCGGCCGGCGTCCAGTGCTGGCCGCGAAGCGGCGCCCTACTTGAGTTCGAAGCGCAAGGCCGCGGAACGCCCGTCGGCGAGCCGCACGCTCGCCACCAGCTTCACCCCCTTGGCCAGGGGTGCACCCGCATCGGCTGACAGCCGGTTTTCCCCCGCCGGCGCCAAGGGCAGGTCGCGGGTGCGCCCGGCCTCGAGCAGCGTCAGCTTTGCCGTCGCGCCGGCCGACGCCACGGGTTGGCCATGCTCGGTCAGATGGACCGTCAACGCCGCCGCACGCACCACGAGCTCTCCCTGGAAGACGCCGCCTTCGGCGACCACGCCGCCATACATCGGCTTGCCATGGTCCCCGTGCGCGATCGCCGCCGACGCGACGAACGATCCCGCTGAGAGCGAGCAGATCTGAACAAGCCAGTCACGACGATTCATGGACACGGTCCCCTTTGGAAGAATCAACGACGTTGAACACCGACGAATCGTCGGCAGCCAGAGCACGATCGGTCACGAGGCGCTGTGCCGCTGCCCGACCGAACCGTTCGAACAGCACGGGAGTGACGAAGGCATCGAGCAGCGTGGAGAGGATCAGACCGGAGAAGATCACCACCGCCACCGGATGCAGGATCTCGGTGCCTGGCTGATCGGCCTCGAACAGCAGGGGACTGAGCGCCAGCGCGGCGGTGAGCGCGGTCATCAGCACCGGAATCAGCCGTTCGAGTGCGCCCCGCAGGATCAGCGGGCGGCCGAATGCCGCGCCCTCGTGTCGCATCAGGTCGATCCAGTGCCCCACCTTCAGGATGCCGTTGCGCGTGGCGATGCCGGACAAGGTCACGCAACCCACCAGCGCAGCCACCGACAAGGGCTGACCCGACAGCTTCAGGCCGATGATCGCGCCGCCCAGCGCCAGCGGCACATTGGCCATCACGATGGCCGCCAGCAAAGCCGATCGGTAGCGCGAGTACAGCACCACGAAGACCAGGGCGGCCGACACCAGCGACAGGGCAGCGATCAGCCGGCTGGCTTCTTCCTGTGCCTGGAACTGCCCGCCCAGGCTGACGAAGTAGCCTTCGGGCAAGGCCAGCGCGTCGGTAGCGCGGCGGATGTCGACGACCACCTCGGACAAGGCACGCCCCTGCGCATTGGCCGAGAGCACGATCCGTCGTCGCCCATTGTCGCGGGAGATCTGGTTCGGACCGTCGCCCTCTTCGATCGCGGCCAGCCGAGCGAGCGGAACGACGCCCAGGGGCGTGTCCACCAGCAGCCGTTCGAGCGCCTGCGGCCCACGCGCGGGCTCGGCCAGGCGCACCACGAGATCGAAGCGGCGCCCGCCTTCCACCACCTGCGCCACGCGCGCCCCTTCGATCAGCGACTGCAGATCGGCAAGAAGGCGACCGGGCCCGAGCCCGTGGCGCGCGAGGGCCTCGGGATCGAGTCTGATCCGCACCTGCGGCGCCAGAACCTGCTTTTCGATCTCGAGATCGGCGATCCCGGGGATCGCCGCCAGCTTCTCGCGCAGCACCGTCGCGTGCGCCCGCAGGACATCGAGATCGTCACCGACGATGCGCACCGCGATCTGCGCGCGCACGCCGGAAAGCAGATGATCGAGGCGGTGCGAGATCGGCTGTCCGATCGACACGCTGACCGGCAACGACGCCAGCACGGCGCGCATGTCGGCATACACCGCCTCGAGAGGCCGCGCGCCACGCTTCAGCCCAACATCGAGTTCGGAGACGTGAACCCCTTCGGCGTGCTCATCGAGCTCCGCGCGCCCGGAACGCCGCGCCACGTGCCCCACCTCGGGCACCTCGGCCAGCGCGCGCTCGGCGGCCCGGCCGATCTGGTTGGACTGCTCCAGTGTGGCACCGGGGTTCAGCCGCAAGCCCACCACCGCCGAGCCTTCGTTGAACGGCGGCAGGAAGGTGCGCGCAAACGTCGGCAGCAAGGCCAGAGCGAGCACGCCGGCCAGCAAGGAGACGGCAACCGCCAGTGCAGGCTTCGCCAGCACCCGCTCGAGATGGCGGGCGTAGCCCGCCTTCAGCCAGCGCACCAGTGCCGGCTCTTCGCGCGGCAGGCGCTCGATGCGTCGCCCCAGCAGATACCAGGCCAGAACGGGCGTGAGCGTCATGGCCACCAGCAGGCTGGCGAGGATCGATGCCACATACGCCACGCCCAGCGGCACGAAGAGCCTGCCTTCGATGCCCGGCAGCGCGAACAGTGGAACGAAAACGAGCGCGATCACGACGGTGGACCAGATCACCGCGCCACGAACCTCCTGACTCGCGTCCCGGATCACCGCAAGCACGGGCCGCCGGACACCAGCCTGGCCGTTCTCGCGCAGACGCCGCACGATGTTCTCCAGGTCGACGATCGCGTCGTCGACCAGTTCGCCGATCGCGATCGCCAGGCCGCCGAGCGTCATCGTGTTGATCGACACGCCGAAGGCGCGGAACACGAGGATCGCCGTCAGGATCGACAGCGGAATGGCGGCCAGCGAGATCAGCGTCATCCGCCAGTTGCCCAGGAACAGCAGCACCACGGCCGCCACGACCACCGCCGCGGCCGCCAGTTTCACCTGCAGATTGCCGATCGAGGCCTCGATGAAGTCGGCCTGCCGGAACGTCACTTGGGGTGGGCGAATGCCGGCGGGCAGGCGTGTCGACATCTGGGCGAGCGCCTCTTCGACCCGTCGCGTCACCGCCACCGTGTCCGCGGCTGGCTGCTTCAAGACCGACAGGATCACCGCCGGCGCGCCATCGAGGCCGCCGTCGCCGCGTCGCACCGCGGCGGCGAAGCCCACCTCGGCCACCTGCCCGAGAAGAATCGGCCTGCCGGTACGTGCGGACACGCCCACCGCCACCTGCCTCAGGTCGTTCGGATCCGTCGTGCGGCCCAGGTGGCGGATCTGAACCTCACGGCCATCGAAGGCGAGGAAGCCGCCCGAGGTGTTCGAGGCGAATCCGGACAGGGCCGCTTGCAATGCCGCCATGGTGACGCCGAGCTCGGCCATCCGACGGGGGTCCGGCTGCACACGAAATTGCCGCACTTCACCGCCGATCGGAATCACCTGCGACACACCGGGTATCGACAACAGCCGCGGGCGCAGGACCCAGTCGGCGAATTCGCGAACCGCCATCGCCTCCGAGGAACCCCGGCCGACCGGCAGCGCGATCAGCAGGATTTCTCCCATGATCGAACTGACCGGCCCCATCTTCGGGACGACGCCCGCGGGCAAGGCGCCTTCCAGCGAGGCGAGCCGCTCGGTGACGAACTGGCGCGCCCGATAGATGTCGGTGTCCCAGCCGAACGTGACGTACAGGACCGACAGCCCCGCCGCGGAGGTGGAGCGAACCACCTCCACCCCGGGCAGGCCGTTCATCGCGCTCTCGAGCGGGAAGGAGACGAGTTGCTCCACCTCTTCAGGCGCCATGCCGCCGGCCTCGGTCATCAGCGTGACGGTGGGCTTGTTCAGGTCCGGGAACACATCGACCGGCGTCCGGGACGTCTGGTACGTCCCCCACGCGATCAGCACCAGCGCGGCGGCCAGCACCAACAGCCGATGGCGAAGACTCGCATCGAGAATCGCGCGGAACATGTCGATCCGATCAGCGAACTTGGCCGAGCAGCTCGACGCCCGCGCTTACCACGCGTTCGCCGCCCGCCAGGCCCTGGGTGACCAGCGCGCGTTCGGCATCCAGTGCCTCGATCGCCACCCGTGTCGGCGCGAAACGCTCGGGGCCGGACTTGACCCAGACGATCCGTTCGTTGGCCGCGTTGCGTGACAAGGCCGCGCGAGGCACCACCACCCCCTGGCGCCGGCCCTGCAGCTCCACCGAGACCTCGACGGCCTGGCCGATCGCCAACGCCGACACGCGCCGGCCGGCGCCGCGAAACACCAGCGGCACCGCCTGATCGCGCAACACCCGGCCCGCGCCGACGAACTCGAGCGGCACCGCCTGCCCCGCCACGCTCACCGAGGCCTTGCCCACTTGGGCCACGAGCGCCGGATCGTATGCGTGCACCTCGATGGCGAGCCGATCGGCATCGACGATCTCGAACAGCAGCTCTCGCGACTCCACCACCTGCCCGGGCTGCACCCGCACGCTCGCCACCACGCCATCGACCGGCGAGCGCAGCACGTCGAGCGGCGCCGCGGCCGGGGCCAGCGCGCGCAGCCTGGCCTCCAGGCTGGCCAGCTCGCTCTCGGCCGCGTCGATCTCCTTACGCGGCACGGTGTCGGCCAGATCGCGCAGGCGAGCGAGCCGACGGGCCGTCAGCTCTCGGGCCTGCGACCATTCCGCCTGTTGCGATGCCTGAGCCGCCCGTTGCAGCGGATCGACGATGGCACGGACCTGCGCCAGGGCTTGGCCCCGCGACACGCGGGCACCGACGACGGGCAGCCCGCCCGGGAGCGTCTCCAGGCGCCCCGCCAACGTCGCCTGCACCTTGCCCGCGGCGTTCGGGTCGGCCACCACCGTGCCCGGCAGGGGCAGCCCGCGGGCCTGTTCGCTCTTCTCCACCACCACGGTGCGCAGGCCGATCTGGCGCTGCGTGCGCTTGGGCAGATGCACCGAGCCATCGGCCAGGCGCCGAGGGTTGTCCGCCAGCGCCACGCCCACCGTGGGCGCCTCCGAATGGTCGTGACCTTCGTGCGGCCGCGCGGCGCCCGGCCAGACAGCAAGGGCCGCCACGCAGACCGCGGCCGCCATCCATGCCTGCGCCCGCGCCAGTCGTGGGATTCGGGTCACATCGCCCTTTCTGGACGCCGGCGGCGCCGGTTGCCCAGCCACCAGCCCGCCAGGCCGGCGATCGCCGCCGCGAGCAGGGCAGTCGCGGCGACCGGGGGGTGGGTGTCTCGGATCGCCTTGGCGACGGTCGCCGCGGTCGCCGCCGCGGTGGAGGCGTTCGCCGCAGTCGCCGGTGGCGCGTTCTCGAATTGTGTCGCCAGCAGATCGCTGTCGTCGCCGGCCCGGACGGTGATCGTCACGGGCACCGCTCCGCCGGGCAGGTCCTGCGGCCACTCGGCCACGTATCGATCG
>WBZM01000171.1_pt1 | contig 106593 bp, 96 predicted proteins | sample 5204271 | NCBI WGS metagenome assembly WBZM01 (sample SAMN12344346, study PRJNA552823) | activated sludge metagenome | biome: Activated sludge suspended growth; feature: Nitrification reactor; material: Wastewater; isolation source: activated sludge from nitrification reactor of wastewater...
CTACGGCCACGGCGACGTGATCCGGGGGCAGGAGACCAGCTGGCGCGAAGGGCTCTCGCCGTGGCGCCTCACCGAGCGCGACGGCATCTGGTTCGGGCGCGGCGTGGTCGACAACAAGGGTCAGCACACGATCAACCTCGCCGCGTTGAACGCGGTGCTGAAGGCGCGCGGCCGGCTCGGCTTCAACGTGCGTTACCTGATCGAAATGGGTGAGGAGACCGGCTCGCCCGGCCTGCGAGAGCTGTGCACCGACCATGCGCAGGCGCTGCGCGCCGACCTGCTGATCGCCTCGGACGGTCCACGGATCGCGCGGCACAAGCCGACCCTGTTCCTGGGCTCGCGCGGTGGGTTGGGCTTCGACCTGGTGGTCGAGGCCCGGGAAGGCGCCCACCACTCGGGCAACTGGGGGGGCCTGATCTCCAATCCGGGCATCGTGCTCGCGCACGCGATCGCGAGCCTGGTCGGGCCGACCGGTCAGATCCGCGTGCCGGGCTTCGTGCCCGACGGCATCCCGCCCTCGGTGCGCGAGGCGGTCTCGAAGCTGGCTTTCGAACCCGGTCCCGGCGACCCGGAGATCGAACCCTGGTGGGGCGAACCGGGCCTCACGCCGCAGGAGCGTGTGTTCGCCTGGTGCAGCCTGGAGGTGCTGGCCTTCGAGACGGGCAACCCTCGCCAGCCGGTGAACGCGATCCCGCCGCGCGCCTGGGCGCGGATGCAGCTGCGCTACGTCGTCGGTCTGGACACCGACACGCTGATGGACCAGCTGCGCGCCTTCCTCGACCGGCAGGGCTTCCCGATGGTGAAGATCGCACCGTCGCGCGAGACGATGTTCAAGGCCTCGCGGATCGACCCGAGCCATCCGTGGGTGCGCTGGGCGGCCGACTCGGTGCAACGCACCACCGCGAAGGAGCCGGCGATCCTGCCCAGCCTGGGCGGCTCGTTGCCCAACGACGTGTTCACCGAGGTGCTCAAGCTGCCCACCGTGTGGGTGCCGCATTCGTATCCCGGGTCGGCGAATCACGCGCCCAACGAGAACGTGCCGGTCACCGTGGTGCGCGAGGGGCTCGCCATCATGGCCGGCCTGTACTGGGATCTCGGCGAAGCCCCGGCGCGCGACCTGGCCGCCCACCCGGTGCCGATCGACACCCGCTGAGCACTCGCCGATCGAGACGGCGGCGCGTCGGCGTGCCGCCGGCGGCCTGATATTCTGCGCCGAACTTCGAACCCAGGAGCGCAGATGACTCGCCAGGCCATGCTCGACGGCATCCGGATCGCCGATCTGACGACGGTCTTCTTCGGACCCTATTGCACGGCGACGCTCGCCGACCTCGGTGCCGAGGTGATCAAGCTCGAGCCCGCGGAAGGGGACACCTCGCGGCTGGTCGGCAACCCGCCGAAGACGCCGGGGGTCGGACCGGTCTTCATGCGGCTGAACCGCGGCAAGCGGCTGATCGACTGGGACCTGAAGACGCCGGAGGGCATGCAGGCGATGCGCCGGCTGCTCGAGACCAGCGACGTGTTCATCCACAACATCCGCAGCGATGCGGTCCGGCGCATGGGCCTGGGCTACGAACAGGTGCGCGAGATCCGGCCCGACATCGTCTACGTGCACTGCACCGGATTCGACGAGAGCGGCCCCTACGCGGGTCTGCAGGCCTACGACGACATCATCCAGGCCGCCAGTGGCCTGGCGCAGCTGCTGCCGATGGCCGATGGCAACCCGGCGCCGCGCTTCATGCCGGCGGCGATCGCCGACAAGGTCTCGGGGCTGCACGCGGTGTACGGCGTGCTGGCCGCGATCATCCACAAGCTGCGCACCGGCGAAGGCCAGTTCGTCGAGGTGCCGATGTTCGAGTCGATGGTCAGCTTCAACACGCTCGAGCACCTGTGCGACAACAGCTTCGTCCCGCCGACGGCCAGCCCCGGCTACTACCTGCGCCAGATCGATCCGACCCGCCAGCCGATGAAGACGAAGGATGGCTGGATCGCGTTCGCGCCCTACCTGGACGACCGGTGGATCCGCTTCTTCGAGGCGGCCGGGCACGCCCACGTGCTGAAGGAAGAGCGCTTCATCGACAAGCCCACCCGGCGCAAGAACATGTCTCAGATGTTCGAGGTGATGGCGCGGATCGCGCTCGAGCGCACCACCGATGAGTGGCTCGCGCTGATGAAGCAGGCCAACGTGCCGGCGATGCGCGTGAACCGCATCGACGAGTTGCTGAAGGACCCGCAGCTCAAGGCCAGCGGCCTGCTGCGCGAGCGCGAGCACCCCACCGAGGGGCGGTACGTCGAGGTCGGCATGCCGGTGCGTTTCTCGGCGCAGACCCCGCGCGAGGCGCGCCATGCGGGCCTGCCGGGTCTGCACTCCGACGAGGTGGCCCACGAACTCGGGGTGGCGCCGCCGCCTCGCGCCAAGCCCGCGGGCTGAGCCGGACTGCCGATCAGGCGGTCTTCTGCTCGACCAGTCCCAGCCGCTGGATCATCGCGTCGCGCATCACGAACTTCTGCGGCTTGCCGGTGACGGTCATCGGCAGCTCGGCCACGAAGTGCACGTAGCGCGGGATCTTGTAGTGGGCGATCTGCCCACGACAGAACTCGCGGATCTCCTCCTCGGTGGCGCTCTGGCCGGCCTTCAGCACCACCCAGCAGGCGACCTCCTCGCCGTACTTCGGATCGGGCACACCGAAGACCTGCACGTCCTGGATCTTCGGGTGCCGATACAGGTACTCCTCGACCTCGCGCGGGAACACGTTCTCGCCGCCCCGGATCAGCATGTCCTTGACCCGGCCGACGATGTTGCAGTAGCCCTCGGCGTCGATCGTCGCGAGGTCGCCGGTGTGCATCCAGCCGTCGCGGATCGTCTCGGCGGTGCGGGCCTCGTCGTTCCAGTAGCCCTTCATCACCGAATAGCCCTTGGTGCAGAGCTCGCCCTTCACGCCGACCGGGCAGACATTGCCGTCGGCGTCGACGATCCTGACCTCCAGGTGCGGCAGGATGCGGCCCACCGTGCTCACGCGCTTGTCCAGCGGATCGTCGGTGGCGCTCTGGAACGACACCGGGCTGGTCTCGGTCATGCCGTAGGCGATCGTGACCTCGCGCATGTGCATCTGCGACACGACGCGCTTCATCGTCTCGATCGGACAGGGGGCGCCCGCCATGATGCCGGTGCGCAGTCGCGAGAGATCGAAACGGCCGAACTCGGGGTGATCGAGCTGCGCGATGAACATCGTCGGCACGCCGTGCAGTGCGGTGCAGCGCTCCGAGGCGGCCGCCGACAGGGTTGCCAGCGGGTCGAAGCCTTCGCCCGGGAACACCATCGCGCTGGCCTCGGTGACGCAGGCGAGCACGCCCAGCACCATGCCGAAGCAGTGGTACAGCGGCACCGGGATGCACAAGCGGTCCTCGCCGGTGAGCTTCATCGCGGTGGCGATGCAGCGCGCGTTGTTGACGACATTGTGGTGGGTCAGCGTCGCCCCCTTCGGGCTGCCGGTGGTGCCGCTGGTGAACTGGATGTTGATCGGGTCGTGCGCATCGAGCGTCGCGGTGATGGCGTCCAGGCGCGCGCGGTCCACGCCGGCGGCCATCGCGAGCACCGCCGAGTAGTTGTACATGCCCGCCGTGGGCTCCTCGCCCATGCGCACGACGCTGCGCAGGTGCGGCAGGCGCGCCGACGTCAGCTGTCCGGGGGCGCAGTGCGCGAGTTCCGGGGCGAGCGCCTGCAGCATCTCGAGGTATTGACTGGTCTTGAAACGATCGGCGGTGATCAGCGCCTTCATCTCGACCTTGTTCAGCGCGTATTCGAGCTCGGCCAGGCGGTACGCGGGATTGATGTTCACCAGGATCGCGCCGATCCGCGCGGTGGCGAACTGGGTCACCAGCCACTCGAAACGGTTCGGCGACCAGATGCCGACACGATCACCCCGGACGATGCCCAACGCGAGCAGCCCGGCGGCCAGCTCGTCGATTCGCGCGGCGAACTCGGTCCACGACCACCGCACCTTCTGCTCGACGAAGACCACCGCTTCGCGTTGCCCGCCGCGGGCGACCGCCTGGGCCAGGAAGGCCGGGATCGTCTGGTCGGACAGCGGCACGTCGGTGTCGCCGCGGACCTGGCTCAGCCCGTTTTGCGGGACGCGGCCGAGTCGGGCGTTGGGGCTCGAGGAAGTCGGGGTGGGACGCGGGTCGTGGTTCATGGCGGCTGACGCGGGGCGAGGGGAAGGGGCCGCGCCACGTTCGGCGGACGGCGGCGGCGGGCGCGCCGCACCGGGGCGGCGTCGCAGCCCGAATCATGCCCCGTGGGGCGCCCGGGACTCAAGCGCCCGCGGCGCCCGGCGCCCGGGTGCGCCCGGGGATCCGAGCTCAGGCGCCAGTGTCGGCGCGGTCGGGGATCCAGCGCGCCAGCGTGCGCTGCAGGTCCGCCCGGGTGAAGGGCTTCGTGATGTAGTCATCCATGCCCGCGGCCAGGCACTGCTCCCGGTCTCCCTGCATCGCCATCGCGGTCTGCGCGACGATCACGCGCCGTTCGCCCGAGGAGCCGGCCTCCTGGCGCCGCAAGGTCGCGGTGGCCTGGAAGCCGTCGGTGCCGGGCATGTGGCAGTCCATCAGGATCAGGTCGAACCGCTCGGACGAGGCCGCCTGGATCGCCGCCTCGCCATCGGACACCACCACCACCTCGTAACCCAGCGCCTTGATCATCGTGCGGGCGACCCGCTGGTTGACCTCGTTGTCCTCGGCCAGCAGCACCCGCCCGCGACACACGGCGGCCGTCGGGGATGACCCGGGCGGCGCGGTCACGGCCGAGTCGGGTGTCGACTCGCCGAAAGCCCGGCCCCCGATGCCCTGGGCCGGCATCGGTGCGCGCGAGCCCGGACCCAGCCGGACCGTGAACCAGAATCGGCTGCCTTCGCCCAGGCGGCTGTCGACCCGGATCTCGCCACCCATCAGCGTGACCAGTTCCCGGCAGATCGCCAGGCCGAGACCGGTGCCACCGAAGCGACGCGTGGTCGAGTCGTCGGCCTGCGAGAACGCGTCGAAGATCTTGGCCTGCACCGCGGGATCGATGCCCACGCCGGTGTCGCTCACCGAGAATCGGACGAGCTCGGGGTTGTCGGCGTCGACGCGCTCGACGCGCACGTCGACCCGCCCCGCCGCGGTGAACTTCAGTGCATTGCCGATCAGGTTGCTCAGCACCTGGCCGATCCGGGTCGGATCGCCGCAGACCCACTGCGGCACGTCCGGAGCGATCTCGAGCGCCATCGTCAGGCGCTGATCGCGGGCGGTCGCGGCGAACAGCGCCATCTGGCCGCGGATGGCCGCGTGCAGGTCGAACTCGGTGCGCTCCAGGCGGACCTTGCCGGCCTCGATCTTCGAGAAGTCGAGAATGTCGTTGAGGATCGTCAGCAGCGCCCGGCCGGAGGTCTGCAGCAGGCCGACCAGCTCACGCTGCGAGTCGTTCAGCGGCGTGTCCTGCAGCAGCCCGGCGATGCCCAGCACCCCGTTCATCGGGGTGCGCACCTCGTGGCTCATGTTCGCGAGGAACTGGGCGCGGACCTTCATCGCGTGCTCGGCGGTGCGCTGGGCGATCAGCGCCTGACGGCGGGTGTGTTCGAGCTCGCTGATGTCGGTCAGCGTGGTGACGATGCCCGCGATCTCCCCGTCGTCGCGGGCGAAGGCCGCGCGTTGCACCAGGAAGACGGACGGGGCCTCCTGTTGGCGGTCCACCTGCACCTGGCAGCGGTGTTCGCCACCCTCGGCGAGCAGGCGGGTCTCGGCGGCGAGTTGTTCGGGGGTGGCCAGCGCCGCGGGCAGTTCGTCGGCGCCGATCCACGACGTGCCGGCCGGGGCGAACAGTCGCTGGAACGCCGGGTTGATCCGTGTCGTGCGGCCCAGCCGATCGCGGATCATGATCGCGTCCGGGATCGATTCGAGCAGGGCCTCGATCAGCCGCAGGTTCTCGGCGATCTGCGCTTCGGCGTGCTTGCGCTCGGTGATGTCCTTTCCGGTGCCCCGGTATCCCTGGAACTCGCCGGCCTCGTCGTACAAGGGGTCTCCGCTGGTCGACACCCAGCGCAACTCGCCTTCGCGGTCGATGATCTGGTATTCGAAGTCGCGAAACGGGCGCCGCGCGTCCAGATCGGCCTTGTGCAGGGCCAGGCGGACCGGGTCGATCACACTGTCGGCGCTCTCCCAGCGACGCAGGCCGATGAACTCGCGCGCACTGGTCTTCAGCGTGTCGGCGCCGGCCGAGACGAACAGATAGCGGTGTTCGTGGTCCTGCTCCCAGTACCAGTCCGAGGAGATCGCCGTCAGGCCGCGGAACCGGGATTCGCTGTCGGCCAGCCGCCGCCGCGTGTTCTCGCGGTCCTGAACCAGCTCCACGACGGTGCTCGACAGCGATTCGAGCGAGGTCTCGCTGGCGCCCAGCGGTTCCTTGCCGGCGGCCAGCAGCATCCGGTCGGCCGCGGCCCGCATCGCGTCGATGACACCCTGCTGCCTGGCCGAGGCTTCGCGCAGCCGTTGGTTCGCCTCGCTCAGTTCGCCGGAGCTGATCGCCATGCTCCGATTGCGCAGGGCCTGGTCGCGCTCGCTCTGCGCGTAGGTTTGTTCGACGGTCTGAAGGAATCCGGGCAGCCTCGCCACCAGGTCGGCCAACGGCGTTCCGGGGGCGGCCGCCTCGACGATCGGCACGAGCGCGGCGAGGAGTCCGTCGATGGACTCCGGATCTTCGACGCCGAGCCGGCGTCGAAGTTGCCGCGCGAACAGCGGGTTCATCCGCGTTCGTGGATGAAGCTGACCGTCATGGTCTGGTTGTGCAGGCCGCAGCCGACGGTGTCGAGCAGCGGGCTGATCTCTCCGTTCGAGTAGAAGCCGGTGGCGCGGCTGCCGGCAGGAAACGCGTCGACCACCGCCTCGACCTCCTCGTCGGTGCGCGTGCCCATCACGATCTTGCGCCCGATGCAGCTCACCAGCAGCGCCAGGCCCGGCGTCTGGCCCGACATCCGGTCGACGGTCGCCTGGGCCGCGCGCTCGGCGCCGGTCACGAGCTGATCGGTGCTCGCGTGCATCAGCTGCACGTACCCATCGGCGGGCAGGTCGCCGGCCAGCAGCAATGCCCCCTGTTCCCGGTCGATGCCGAGGATCGTTCGGGTCAGGCCCAGCGGGGTCTGGTTCGCGTCCATCACCGAGAGCGGAAAGAGCAATCCGGCCGCGGGAAGGTTCTCGGCGTGGTGGCCGAGATAGCGCTCGTAGATCTGCAGCGCGGGTTCGTCGTCGAGCGCGTACAGGCGATTGCCCTCGCAGCGGGTGATCCGGCGGGCCAGTCCGAAGGGCTCCCACCCGCCGAAGGTCCCGTGGGCGACCGCGATCCGGTCGCTGTAGATGCCCAGGCCCACGACCTGGCGCTTGTCGATCCGATCGCCGCACAGCGTCAGCGTGCGCTGGAAGGCGCCGCCGTCGCCGGCCAGTCCGCCCACGAGGGTCACGTCGTGACCGAGCTCGCCGGCGATGCCGGTGATCAGCGCGCTGCCGTTGATGTCGACGCCGCAGGCGAGGATCACGACGGTGTGAAGTCCGGGCCCGGCGAGTTGGCGGGCCAGGCGCCGACCGGCGGCCTCGGAGTCGCTGGTGTCGGCCAGGTGCTCGGCTCGCAGGCCGATCGCCGGGTCGTCGAACCGGACCGCGGTGAAGACGGTCTCGTCGTCGAGCACGCTCAGGCCGTCGATCTGGCCGGAGGTGGTGCAGCCCATCCGGGCGGCGGCCGGCATCAGTTCGCCCAGGGTGCGTGCGAACCCGGGGTCCTCGAAGCGGGCCATCGGCCCGAACGCGATCAACAGATGGGGCTCCAGCGCGATCAGTGGCGCCAGCGACGGCGCGTCGACCGGCTGGCCGGGTCTGAGGTGGGTCTGTGCGATCTTCATCGGTGCTCTTCCAGTGGGGGCGCTGCCATCGGGCCGTCCGCACGCCCCCCGGATGGTACGCAGGACGCGCCCGCGCGGGGGGGCCGCGCCCGGATTCGCGCGTGTGGCGAGCATGCCGGGCGGACTCGCGGCCGCATCGTCGGAACAGACGGTGTTTCCCCGGCCAGACCTGGCGCGCGGGCGCGACGCCACGGCGGCCGCGTGATAGGGTGCGGCACACCACGAAGTTCCCTGGCCAGACGATGCACACCCACGAACCGATCGCCCTGCGCGCCCCCCGGATCGGCGACATCGGCTGGGTGGTCCATCGCCAGGCGATCCTGTATGCCGAGGAGTTCGGCTGGAACGCCGACTACGAGGCGCTGATCGCGCACATCGGTGCGCGGTTCATCGAGCGTTTCGACCCGGCGAGCGAGGGCGGCTGGATCGCCCACCGTGGCGAGGAGATCCTCGGGGCGGTGTTTCTGGTGCGTCGATCGCGCACGATCGGGCAGTTGCGCCTGCTCTACGTCGAGCCCCGGGCCCGCGGCCTGGGCTTGGGTGATCGCCTGGTGCAGGCCTGCGTGGCCCGTGCGCGCGAGGTCGGCTATCGCCATCTGATGCTCTGGACCAACGACGTGCTGGTGGCCGCCCGCCGCATCTACGAGCGGCAGGGTTTCGTGCTGGTCTCGCAGGCCCCGCACCACAGCTTCGGCCAGGACCTGATCGGGCAGAACTGGCGATTGAAGCTCAGCGGATGACCGTCGGCACCTGCTCGCCCCACGACTGCAGCGGGCCCAGCGGATTGCGCACGACCTCGTGCTCGTGGATGCGAGGCTGGCCGCCATAGACGGTGTACACCACCTGATCGTCGACCAGGATGATCAGCGCGTTGAAGGTCCAGCCGGTGACGTCGACCTCTCGAACGAAGTTCAGTGAATCCAGCCAGAAGTTGCCGATGCGCTCGCGCTGCGTGCGTCGCGCCGCGATCGCGTAGCCGACGCAGCGCTTGCCCGCCGAGAGGCACTCGCGGATGCCTCGGTCGAGCTCCTGCGGGGTGACCGCGGCGCCCACCGCGAAGCGCTGGACGATGTCGGTGTAGGTGAGCAGGGTCACCGCGGGGTTGCGGTAGGGGTCGAGCCCCTCGGCGGCCAGGTTCTCGCGGCGCGTCTGGTACGGCACGATGCGCTCGATCACCGCGCGGGCGTCCTCGAAGCGCTCCCAGGGCACCTCGGTCTTGGTCGAGGTGTTCGGCAACAGCGACTGGCAGCCCGTCAGCAAGCCCGCGAACGCGAGCGCGAGGCACCAGGCCACGCCTCGGGTCGGCCGGGAGGGGAGGGCGGACATGCGGCAACGATAGCGCAACTCAGGCCGGGTCGAGTCGCACGATGCGCACCGGCCCCTCGGGATCGGGTGGCCGAGCCAGCTCGGTGCGCAGCAGGCGGACGATCTCCGGTTCGAGATCGGGGAGGCCTTGCGACGGGCGCGCGGCCGCCAAGGCCCGTGCCTGCGCCGCCGAGCCCGCGGTCCCGAGGTGGCGCCAATGGCGAAACAGATGCCAGTCCTCGGTGCCGTCGTCCGGATTCGCTTCGACCAGCGCGATCGCCGCGGGAAACGGCCAGGCGGGCATCGCGTGTTCGGCCAGGGCGGCCGCCAGGCGGGCGGCCTCGAACGTGGGTTCGAGCGCGCCGACGCAGGCCCCTTCGCATCGACCGAGCTGGCGTCGGAAGCACGGTTGTCCGGCCGGTCGTCGCTCCAGGCCCAGCACCGCCAGGCAGCATCCGGCGCGGTCGGCGATCTGCGCGAGCACCGCGCGAGCGCCGGCCCGCGACGCGTAGGGCCCGTACAGACCGGCGTGGCGATCGGGGGGCACCGCGGCGGCCGGCACCACCCGAGGCCGGTGAGGATGGGCGTGCAGGTCGATGAACGCGGGCTGGGTGCGACGTTGCGCGACGTTGTGGCTCGGCTGGCGGGTGCGGATCCACTCGCCTTCGAGCAGGCGTGCGCCGAGCTCGCCGGCGGTGACACGCCACTCGAGCCGATGGGTCTCGCCCGCGAGGCGCGCCGCGCGCTCGCGACCGGGCTCGGCGCTGAAGTGGCTGGCCAGCCGCCGACGCAGGTGCCGACTGCGGCCGATGTACAGGGGCTGGTCGTTCTCGCCGAGCATCGCGTACACGCCGGGCGCCTGCGGCACCCGCTCGAGCACCGCGGGATCCAGGTGGGCGGGCAGGCCCGGGTGCTGCAGCAGCCGGCTGGCGGCCTCGCGCAGCGCGGGCTCGCCGTGGCGGCGCGACAACGCCTGTAGGAAGCGCCACAGGGCGCGGGCGTCGCCCAAGGCCCGGTGGCGGTCGGGCACATCCAGGCCGTAGCGCGCGATGATGGCGTCCAGCGTGTGCGGGGCCCGGTCCGGGTCCATCCAGCGCGACAGCCGCACCGTGCACAGCGTGCGGGCCCCGAACGCCAGCCCGATCCGATCGAATTCGGCGCGCAGGAAACCGTAGTCGAACCGTGCCTGGTGGGCGACGAAGACCGCGCCCTGCAGGCGTTCGCGCAGACCCTCGGCGATGTCGGCGAAGCGTGGCGCACCCGCCACCATCTCGTCGGTGATGCCTGTCAGGAAACGGATCGCCGGCGGGATCGGCTCGCCCGGATCGACCAGCGTGCTCCACTCATCGACCTGCCAGTCGTCGTCGACGCGGGCGACGCTCACCACCCCGACCTCGGTGATCCGGCAGCGCGCCGGGGAGGTGCCGGTGGTCTCGAGGTCGACGAAGGCGAGGCGCGGGGCGATCGGCATGCCGTGATTCTACTGGTCGGACGTCCAGTGCCGGGATGGTTCGCCAAGCGTTGCGTTTGTCCGCTGGCAGTTTGCGTCCGAAGCGGAATGGGGGACAATAATGGGTTGAAAGTCCAGCCGACCGGGACGTTCGCACTGGCAATGCCGTCTTCGAGTCCGCCGCCTCACCATCCTTTGCCGCCTGTGCCCTCCGCAGGCCCTCTGCCCATTGAACACCACGACTAGCGCCGTCACCTTCAACGACTTCGGTCTGGCCGAGCCCATTCTTCGCGCCGTCACCGAACTCGGCTACCGCGACCCCACCCCGATTCAGGCGCAGGCGATTCCGATCGTGCTGCAGGGGCGCGACGTGATGGGCGCCGCGCAGACGGGCACCGGCAAGACAGCGGGCTTCGCGCTGCCGATCCTGCAGCGCCTGATGGCCCACGCCAATGCCAGCGCCTCGCCGGCGCGTCACCCGGTTCGTGCGCTGATCATCGCGCCCACCCGGGAATTGGCCGACCAGATCTACGCGAACGTCGCCGCCTACGCGAAACACACGAACCTGAAGAGCGCGGTGGTGTTCGGCGGCGTCGACATCAAGCCCCAGCTCGCGGCGATGCGCGCCGGCTGCGAGGTGCTGATCGCCACGCCGGGTCGCCTGCTCGACCACGTCGAGCAGCGCACCGTGAACCTGTCGCAGGTCGAGGTCTTCGTGATGGACGAGGCCGACCGTATGCTCGACATGGGCTTCCTGCCGGACATCCAGCGGATCATCAACCTGCTGCCCGCGTCGCGTCAGAACCTGATGTTCTCCGCGACGTTCTCCGGCGAGATCCGCAAGCTGGCCGAGAGCTTCCTGCGTCAGCCCGTGTCGGTGGAGGTGGCGCGCCGCAACGCGGCCGCCGAGAACGTCGAGCAGCTCGTCTATCGCGTGCCCGACGCCGACAGCAAGCGCGCGGCGGTGGCCCAGCTGGTGCGCGACCGCCAGCTCGCCCAGGTGATCGTCTTCACCAACACCAAGATCGGTGCCGGCCGCCTGGCGCGCCAACTCGAACGCGACGGCCTGAACGCCAGCGCGATCCACGGCGACAAGTCGCAGCAGGAGCGCCTGGCCACGCTCGAGGCCTTCAAGAAGGGCGAGATCGTGGTGCTGGTGGCGACCGACGTCGCGGCGCGCGGCCTGGACATCGCCGAGCTGCCAGCGGTCATCAACTACGACCTCCCGTATTCCCCCGAAGACTACGTGCACCGGATCGGTCGCACCGGGCGAGCCGGCGCCAGCGGCGTGGCCCTGTCGCTGATGACCGGGACCGACGAGCGCCTGCTCGATGGCATTCAGAAGCTGATCAAGCGCGAGATCCCGCAGCAGACTTTGGCGATCGCCGGCGGTGGACGTCCCGAGCGGGGTGCCGGCGCGGCCGGCGAGCGCCGTCGCGACGAAGGCGCCCCGCGCCCGCCCCGACCGGCGCGCGAGCCCCGCGAGGAACGCGCCCCGCGGCCGGCGGGACGGCCCGATGCCCGCCCTCGCGGGCCCGCTTTGCCCGGCTTCTCGGACGATCCGTTCTTCTTCAAGCCCTACGAGTCCGCCCCCGAGGAAACCGCCGCGGCCGCCCCGGCCGAGGGTGGAGCGGGGGGTGGCCTGCGGCGCCGTCAGGCCTCGCGCCCGGTGGCGGCGCTGCTCGGCGGCAAGAAGTAGCGAGAGTCCCGCCACCGGGCCTGCGCCAGCGGCCAGAACGCCGTCAGCGTCGCGGCACCGGTGGGCGCCAGGCCGAGGTGGCGCAGGGCGAGGTCGAGTGCCTGCAGCGGCGCTTCGACATCGATCGGCGCCGCGCCCGTCTGCTTCGAGAGCTTCTCGCCGTTCGCATCGACCACCACCGGCACGTGCAGGTAGGCCGGTCTCGCGTACCCCAGCAAGGACTGCAGCAGGATCTGCCGCGCGGTGGATTCGCGCAGGTCGGCCCCGCGGACCACGGTGGTGATCCCCTGGTCGTGATCGTCGACGACCACCGCGAGCTGGTAGGCCCACCAGCCGTCGGCGCGTCGCAGCACGAAGTCGCCCACGCTGTGCGCGAGCGACTCGTGGTGCGTGCCGTCGAGGCGGTCCTGCCAGTCGATCTCGGCCGAATCCACCCGCAGCCGCCAGGCGCGCGCCACGCGCCCTGCCGGCAGGCCCGCGCGGCAGGTGCCGGGGTAGACGCGCTCGCCGTGCCGGCTGGGCGTCGCCCCCTGGCGGACCAGCGAATCGGCGATCTCCCGGCGGGTGCACCCGCAGGGGTAGACGCGCCCCATCGCCTGCAGGCGCTCGAAGGCCGCCTGGTAGAGCGCGTGGCGCTCGCTCTGTCGAACGATCTCGCCGTCGGCCTCGAAGCCCAGGCGGCTCAGCGTGTCGATGATCGCGGCGCTCGCGCCGGGTACCTCGCGATCCCGATCGAGGTCCTCGATGCGCAGCAGCCACCGGCCCGCGTGCGCCCGGGCGTCGAGGTAGCTGGCCAGCGCGGCCACCAACGAACCCAGGTGCAGCGGACCGGTGGGCGAGGGCGCGAAGCGGCCGACATAGGGGGACGCGACGCCCGACGCGGGATCGCGGGGGCTCATCGGCGCACCGCCCGGGCGGCCGCGCCGCGAGGTGGCGTCGGGCGTGGCCGGGCCTTGGCGCTGCCCGTGGCCCGGAGCGGGTCTGCCAGCGGCCCCGCCAGCAGCTGTTCACGCACCCGCGCGACCTCCAGGCGTTCGAGCCACCAGCGCTGCGCCTTGCCGCGGGCGGCGCGCCGCCAGGCGTACTGCACGCGCTCGGTGGTGGCCGGGCGTGTGGTGGCCAGCGCCACCAGCCGGCCGTCGTCGAGGTAAGGGCGGGCGAAGGGCTCGGGCAGGTAGCCCGCGCCCAGGCCAGCCAGGTGTAGCGACAGCTTCTGCTCGAGGGTGGCGACGGTGAGGGTGTCCTGCCCGCTGAGCAGGCCCGCCGAGCGCGGGGGCAGCCGGCGCGCGGTGTTGGCCACCGCGATCGCCCGGTGGCGCACCAGCACTTCGGCTTCCAGGGGTTCGGGCTGGGTGGCCAGCGGGTGGTGCGGCGCCACGCAGAAGACGAATCGGATCTCGCCCAGCGGACGCACCGAGTACAGGCCGGACGCGAAGGCCGCCGAAGGCGTCTCGCTGCTCAGCCCCAGCGCGAGATCGGCCCGGCCGTCGAGCAGCGCGTCCCATCCACCGTCGAGCACCTCGTACGAGAAGCGCAGCCGCGTCGGCGCGCCCAGCCGGTCGTAGTCGGCGATCAGCGCGCGAAGCCGGTCGAACGCCACCACGGCATCGACCGCGATGCGCAGTTCCACCTCCCAGCCGCTGGCCACCTCCTTGACGCGGCAGGCGAGATCGTCGGCGGCCCTCAGCAGGTGGCGGCCCTGCTCGAGCAGCTCGGCGCCCGCGGGCGTCAGCCGGGCCCGCTTGCCGCGGCGATCGAAGATCAGCAGGTCGAGGTCCTCCTCGAGCCGGCGCACGGTGTACGTGAGCGCCGAGGGCACCTTGCCGAGCTCCGCGGCCGCGGCGGCGAAGCTACCCCGGCGATCGATCGTGTCGAGCACCGCGAGCGCATCCAGGGTCAGCGACATACTCAAATAATTTGAATGATCAGGTCAAACCGGATCGTGCCCGAAGCCCGTCCGCTTGCCTAGACTGGGTACCAGACGACGCGGTCCGGACAGCAGACCGCGCAACCACCAGGAGCGAACGATGATCGAATTTCGGCTCGGCAATGAACGGGGCTATGCGGACCACGGCTGGCTCAAGTCGTTTCACAGTTTCTCGTTCGCGGGCTACCAGGACCCGCGGCACATGGGGTTCGGCCCGCTGCGCGTGATCAACGAGGATCGGATCGCCCCGGGCACCGGGTTCGGCACGCACGGGCATCGCGACATGGAGATCATCAGCTATGTCTTCGAGGGCGCGCTGGCCCACCGCGACAGCATGGGCAACGGATCGGTGATCCGTCCGGGCGACGTCCAGCGCATGAGCGCGGGCACCGGCGTGCTGCACTCCGAGTTCAACCACGAGGCGTCGGGCGAGACGCACTTCCTGCAGATCTGGATCGAGCCGTCGCGCCGCTCGGTGGTGCCCGGCTACGAGGAGCGGCACTTCGACGAGGCGCACAAGCGCGGTCGTCTGGCCCTGGTCGCGTCGCCCGACGGGGCGCTGGGTTCGGTGCGCATCCACCAGGACGCCCGGCTGTATGCCGGCCTGTTCGATGGCGACGAGCGCGCCGAGCTCGAGATCGCGCCGGGGCGTCGGGCCTACGTGCACGTCGGTCGCGGCCAGGTGAGCGTCAACGGCCACGCGCTGCGGGCCGGCGACGCCGTCAAGCTGCTCGACGAGCCCCTCGTCCGGCTGAGCGACGGCCAGCAGGCCGAAGTGCTCGTCTTCGATCTCCCCTGAGCACCCGGCGCCGGCGCACCGGCGCGCGGCGAGCGCCGGCTTCGAGGCCGGCGCGTCCGCCCACTCCCCTTTCCCTCCATCACCCACTCGAAGAGGTTTTCCGATGACTTCCGTTGTTGTTGCGTATCACTCCGGCTACGGCCACACCCAGCGTGTCGCGCAGGCGGTGCATGACGGGGCCGCGTCGGTCGCGGGCGTGCGCGCGCAATGGCTCGACGTCTCCAAGATCGACGACGCGGGCTGGGCCTCGCTGGCCGCGGCCGACGCGATCGTGTTCGGCGCCCCGACCTACATGGGCGGTCCGTCCGCGCCGTTCAAGGCCTTCGCCGATGCCACCGCGAAGGTCTGGTTCACCCAGGGCTGGAAGGACAAGGTGGCCGGCGGCTTCACCTGCTCGCTGAACCTGTCGGGCGACAAGTACTCGACGCTGATGTACTTCCTGACGCTGGCCATGCAGCACGGCATGGTGTGGGTGGGCAGCGGGCAGCCCGCGCCGTCGGTGCCGGGCGACCCGAAGGCGGTGAACCGGCTGGGCAGTTCGATCGGTGTGATGGCCCAGGCCGACAACGTGCCGCCCGAGCAGAGCCCGCCGGCCGGGGACCTCGAGTCCGGCCGCCTGTACGGGGTGCGGATCGCCGAGAAGACCCGGGCGCTGCGCGGCTGACCCCGCGGTCCCGCGTCGTGCGTTCCCCGACCGGGGGCGCGCGACGCCTCAGCCGCCGCGCGCCCGCAACAGGTGCTCGGCGAGCTGCTCGAAACCCGCCCCGTGACTGGCCGGTGTGAGGTAGGCGGGGGGCACCGGCAGCCGATCGAGCATCGGACCGATGTTGGCCACCCCGACGCTGCGCGGCAGCGCCTCGTACATCGAGGCGTCGTTCGGGGCGTCGCCGATGAACACCCAGCGGGCCCGCGCCTGGGCCTCGTCGATCGACCAGACCTCGCGCAGGCAGCGCAGGGCCATCGGCGCCTTGTCGAAGGATCCCGACCACGCGTTCACGTGCACGCTGCTGGCGCGGGCCTGATAGCCCGCCCGGTGGAAGCGGGCGATCGCGGCCGCCAGCGCGGCGGGCGGCACCGGGTCGATCTCCTCGCACCAGTCGATCGCGACATCGACCCGTCGGTACGGGTGGTCGCTGGCCGGCGCGAAGCCGACGTTCGAGGCGAGGATCTCCTCGGCGATCGCGAGCACGCCGACGCGGTCGCGGGCGACCGCCGCCGGGTCGTCGTGCATCACCTCCCTGAGGCGGCCATTGGCGGGATCGCGGGCAAGGTACAGGCCGCCGCTCTCGGCGACCACCGCGTCCACCGGCCAGGTCTTCAGGATCATGTGCGCCCACCCGGCGGAGCGGCCGGTGACGGGCACGATCCGGATCCCGGCGCGATGCAGCCGCTCGAGCGCGAGGAAGGTGGACGCCGCGAGCCGGCCGTCGCGGGTGAGGGTGTCGTCGATGTCGGTGAGCAGCCCGTCCACGTCACCGGCCGGCATCCGGGACAAGGCTTGGGGTCGCGCCGCGGGCGCGGGAATGGTCGGGTTCATCGCGCGAAGGCCGGTCGGTTCTGCCACCAGGCATTCAGCGCCAGCGCGGCCAGCACCAGCGCGCCGCCCTGGATCGTGGCCGCGCCGATCGCTTCGCCGGCCCCGAGCCAGGCCCAGATCGGGCCGAGCACCACCTCGAGCAGGCCGATCAGGGCGATCTCGTGCGGCGCCAGGTGGCGCGCGGCCCTCACCATCAGCATGCAGGGCAGGGCGAGTTGCACGAAGCCCAGCAGCGCGAGGATGGCGAGATCGCGCGGCGTGGCCGACAGCGGCCAGGCCATCGGCAGCGTGATCAGGCAGGAGAGCACCGCGCCGGTGAGCACGGCCGGGGCGAGGTCGACCTGGGCGTGCATCTTCTTCAGCGTGACGAGGTTGATCGCCGAGGCCAGCGGCACGCCCAGCGCGATCAGCATGCCCGACACCCCTTCGGCCGACACGCCCTCGCGCACCATCCAGGCGATGCCGCCCAGCGCCGCGGCGATCGACACCCAGGTGGCCGCGCGGATGCGCTCGCCTAGGACCAGCCAGGCGAGCAGGGCGGCCAGCAGCGGCGACAGGCTGGAGACCAGCATCGTGTTCGCGGTGCTGGTGCGGGTGAGCGCGAGCATGAAGCAGGTGAACATCACCGACCACATGACGCCGGAGATCACGCCCGGCAGGCCCATCGCCCTCACCACCCGCCACGGTTGGCGCTGACCCTGCCAGGCCATCATCGCGAGCACGCCGATCACGCAGAAGAGGCTGCGCCAGAACGTGACCTCGAAACTCTCCGCGCGTTCGAGCAAGCGGGTGAAGACGCCGGCGATGCTCCAGCACAGCGCGCAGAAGATCAGCAGCGCGACCGCCCGCCGGTGGTCCGGCGTGCTGCTCACGCCGCCCACCGGGATTCGGGGCGGGATCGGGGAACGGAAGACGTCGGGTGCATGGGCGGCGAAGGAGGCGGTGGGGGTTCCGGGACCGGCGCGGCGATCGCTGGATCGCACGCCGGGCAGGTAAAATTGTACCGATGCCATCCCCGCGCTTCGTGCACCTTCGGGTCCACACCGAGTACTCCATCAGCGACTCGATCGTCCGGGTCGATGCGCTCGTGCGCGCCGCCGCCGCCGACCAGCAACCGGCGGTGGCGATCACCGACCTGGGCAATCTCTTCGGCTGGATCAAGTTCTACAAGGAAGCGCGCGGCAAGGGGCTCAAACCCCTGCTCGGCGTCGACTTCTGGCTGACCAACGAGGCCGATCGCGACCGACCATTCCGGGGGCTGCTGCTGGCCCGCAACTACCAGGGCTACCTGCGTCTGTGCGATCTGCTGTCGCGGGCCTGGCTCACCAACGAGTACCGTGGCCGCGCCGAGATGCTGGCGGCCTGGTTCGATGAACCCAACGACGGCCTGATCCTGCTGTCCGGCGCGCAGACGGGCGACGTCGGGCAGGCCTTGCTCGCCGGCAATGCCGAGGCCGCCGCCCGGCTGGCCCGGACCTGGGCGTCGCGGTTTCCGCAGGCCTACTACCTCGAGGTGCAGCGCATCGGCACCCAGGATTCCGAAACCCACACGCGCGAGGCGGCCGCGCTGGCGGCCGACACCGGCCTGCCGCTGGTGGCCACCCACCCGGTCCAGTTCCTGGCCGCGGAGGAATTCCGTGCCCACGAGGCGCGGGTCTGCATCGCCGAGGGCGAGATCCTCGCGAACCCTCGGCGCACGCGTCGCTTCACGCAGGAGCAGTATTTCCTCACCCAGGACCAGATGGTCGAGCGCTTCGCCGATCTCCCGCAGGCGCTGGAGAACGCGGTCGCGATCGCGCGACGCTGCAACGTGCCGATGACGCTGGGCAAGCCCAGGCTGCCGCTGTTCCCCACGCCCGAGGGCATCACGCTGGACGACTTCCTGCGGATGCAGGCGCGCGAAGGCCTGGCGCGCCGTCTGGAGCAGCTCTTTCCGCACCCCCAGGACCGGGAGGCGCAGCGCGAGCGCTACGAGGCACGGCTCGTCTACGAGTGCGACACCATCGTGCAGATGGGCTTCCCCGGCTACTTCCTGATCGTGGCCGACTTCATCAACTGGGCCAAGGCCAATGGCGTGCCGGTGGGTCCCGGCCGGGGGTCGGGCGCGGGATCGCTGGTCGCGTTCGCGTTGGGCATCACCGACCTCGACCCCATTCCGTACGCCTTGCTGTTCGAACGCTTCCTGAACCCGGAACGCGTGTCGATGCCCGACTTCGACATCGACTTCTGCCAGGACAACCGCTACAAGGTCATCGAGTACGTCCGCAACAAGTACGGCGAGCAGGCGGTCAGCCAGATCGCCACCTTCGGCACGATGGCCTCGAAGGCGGTGATCCGCGACGCCGGCCGGGTGCTCGACATGGGCTACAACTTCTGCGATCAGCTCTCCAAGCTGATCCCGGTGGTGCAGAACAAGCCGGTGTCGCTGGCCAAGGCCCGCGAGAGCGAGCCGCTGCTGGCCGAGCGCGAGAAGAAGGAGGACGAGGTCCGCGAGCTGCTGGCGCTGGCCGAGCCTCTCGAAGACCTTGCCCGCAACGTCGGGATGCACGCCGGCGGTGTGCTGATCGCCCCGGGCAAGCTCACCGACTTCTGCCCGCTGTACAAGGCGCCGGGCACCGATTCGGTCGTCAGCCAGTACGACAAGGACGACGTCGAGGCGGTGGGCCTGGTCAAGTTCGACTTCCTCGGACTGCGCAACCTCACGATCATCCAGCTCGCGGTCGAGTACGTGAACGCGCTGCGACCCGATGACCCGATCGACCTGAACGCGCTGTCGTTCGACGACCCGAAGGCCTACCAGGTGCTCAAGGACGCGAACACCACCGCGATCTTCCAGGTCGAGGGCGACGGGATGAAGAAGCTGCTGAAGAAGCTCGCGCCCGACCGCTTCGAGGACATCATCGCGGTGCTCGCGCTGTACCGGCCTGGGCCGCTGGGCTCGGGCATGGTCGACGACTTCATCCTGCGCAAGAAGGGCCAGCAGAAGATCGACTATTTCCACCCCGACCTGCAGCGCACGCTCGAGCCCACCTACGGCGTGATCGTCTACCAGGAACAGGTGATGCAGATCGCGCAGATCATCGGCGGCTACACGCTGGGTGGTGCCGACCTGCTGCGCCGCGCGATGGGCAAGAAGAAGCCCGAGGAGATGGCCGAGCACCGCGGACTGTTCGTCGAGGGGGCCCAGAAGAAGGGGTACGGCACCGACCTCGCGAACAAGCTGTTCGACCTGATGGCGATGTTCGCCGAATACGGCTTCAACAAGTCGCACACCGCCGCCTACGCGGTCGTCACCTACCACACCGCCTGGCTCAAGGCGCACTTCCCCGCCGAGTTCCTCGCCGCCACCTTGTCGGCCGACATGGACGACACCGACAAGGTGCAGCTGTTCGTCGGCGACGCGAAGCTCAACGGGGTCACCGTGCTGCAGCCCGACATCAACCGCTCGGGCTACCGCTTCGAGCCGGTCCCCGACGAGTCGGCCGGCGCCGGGCGTCACGCGCGCGCGATCCGCTACGGGCTGGGCGCGGTCAAGGGCACCGGTGAATCGGCGGTGATGAACATCCTGAAGGTGCGCGCCGAGCGGCCCTTCGAGAGCCTGTTCGACTTCTGCGCCCGGATCGATCGCCGGGTGGTGAACCGCCGATGCATCGAGGCACTGGTGCGCGCCGGTGCCTTCGACGCGATCGACCCCGAGCGCTCGCGGGTGCTGGCCAACGTCGGGCAGGCGATCGAGGCGGCCGAAGCGCGCGATGCCGCGGTCGACCAGGTCAGCCTCTTCGGCAGCGGTGAGGGCGCGGTCGAGGCGCCGATCCAGTGGTTGTCCGCCCCGGCCTGGAGCGAACGCCAGCGGCTGCAGGAGGAGAAGGCCGCGCTCGGCTTCTTCCTCACCGGCCACCTGTTCACCGGCTTCCAGGACGAGGTCCGCCGCTTCGCGCGCGTCCGATTGGCCGACCTGCAGGCCGCCCAGCAGCCGATCTGGCTGGCCGGGATCGTCGCGTCGCAGCGCACGCAGATGACGCGCCGGGGCAAGATGAGCGCGGTGGTGCTCGACGACGGGACCGCGAAGGTCGAGATCGCCGTCTACAACGAGCTCTTCGAGAAGTGCCGCGCGCTGATCCGCGACGACGAACTGCTGGTGGTGCAGGCCAAGGTCAGCAAGGACGACTACAGCGGCGGTCTCCGGGTGGTCGCCGAGCGGGTGCTGGACCTCACCGCCGCACGGCAGGAGTTCGGCAAGCGCGTGAAGATCGACCTCAACGGGATCGCCGATGCGCGCGCGCTGCGCGGCGCGATCGAACCCTTCGCCGGCATCACCGACACGCCGCTGCCGATCGTCGTCGAGTACGGCAACGCCCGCGGGCGCTGCTCGGTCGAACTCGGCGAGCGCTGGCGCGTGTGCCCGCGCGACGACCTCTTCACCGAGGTTCACCAGCGCCTGCACCCGATCGCGGTCCGGGTCGAGTATTGAGTCCGCTCTCGATCGCGGTGATCCGCGCGCGGTACAACCCGTTCGGCGGGGCCGAGCGCTACGCGCAACGGGCGATGGCCGCGCTGGAGGCGGCCGGCGTCGAGGTCACGGTGATCGCACGGCGCTGGCCCGCCGGGTCCACCGAGGGACTGCCGGCCCACCGCCACCTGGCCAGGGTCGATCCCTTCTACCTGGGGAGTCTCTGGCGCGACTGGTCCTTCGCCCGGGCGGTGCGCCGGCTGCTGGCGCAGCAGCGGTTCTCGCTGGTCCAGAGCCACGAGCGCATCCGGGGCGTCAGCCTGTACCGGGCCGGCGACGGGGTCCACGCGGCCTACCTGGAGGCGCGCACCCGGGTGCTGCCCGCCTGGCGCGCCCGTCTGATGCGGCTCGATCCCCATCACCGCTGGGTGCTGAACGAGGAGCGGGCGATGTTCACCGACCCCGCGTTGCGGGCGGTGATCTGCAACTCGCGCGCGGTGCTCGAGGACATCGCGGCACGCTTCGGCGTGCCGCGCGAGCGCCTGCACCTGCTGCGCAACGGGCTCGACCTCGATCGCTTCCAACCGCCGGATGCGGCCCGGCGGGCACGGGCCCGCGCGGACCTCGGGGTGCCCGACGCGGTGCCGGTGTTCGCCTTCGTCGGGTCGGGCTTCGAGCGCAAGGGCCTGGCGATGGCGATCGCGGCGCTCGCGCGGGCGACGCCGGGCGCGATCCTGCTGGTGGCCGGCACCGATCGGCGCGCCGCCCGGTATCGCGCGCAGGCCGATGCCGCGGGGCTCGGTGGCCGGGTGCGGCTGCTCGGCGGGCTCGACGATGTCAGACCGGTCCTGTGGGCCAGCGACGCGTTCCTCGCGCCCGCGCTGTACGACCCGTACCCGAACGCCGCACTGGAGGCGCTGGCCTGCGGCCTGCCGCTGCTGGCGAGCCCGACCTGCGGGGTCAGCGAGCTGATCGACCCGGCGCACAATGGCCGGGTCGTCGATGCGCTGGACGTCGACGGGCTGGCCGCCGCCATGCGCTGGATCGTCGATCATCCGCGGCCGCAGGCCCTGCGCGACGCGGCCCGGGCCAGCGCGGAGCCGTGGTCGCTGGAGCTCGTCGCCCAGGAACTGCTCGGCCTGTACCACCGCCTTCTGGCAGAATCGCCGGCGCCGTGAACCAGAGTCTCGCGATCTACCGTCGGTTGATGGGCTACACCCGTCCGTACTGGCGCGGCTTCGCCGCCGCGCTGGTCGGCATGGTGGTGGCCGCCGCCACCGAGCCGATGTTCCCCGCGCTGCTCAAGCCGCTGCTGGATCGCGGCTTCGTCGCGAAGTCCGGCATCGAGACCTGGTACGTGCCGGCGGCGATCATCGGCATCTTCGTCGTACGGGGCATCGCCACCTTCACCAGCAACTACTCGCTGACCTGGGTGGCCAACAAGGTGCTCGCGGACATGCGCCGCGAGATGTTCGCCCACATGCTGCGCCTTCCCGCGGCCGATTTCGAGCGCGAGGCCTCGGGCCTGCTGATCTCGAAGATCGTGTTCGAGGTCAACAACGTCACGATCGCGGCGACCCGGGTGCTGACCACCGTGGTCCGCGACAGCCTGGTGATCATCGGGCTGATGAGTTGGCTGCTCTACCTGAACTGGCGCCTGACCCTGGTCGCGATCGCGCTGATCCCGGTGATCGCGATCGTCGTCGCCGCGTTCAGCCGCCGGATGCGGTCGCTGAACCGTCAGAGCCTGGAGCACACCGGTGAACTCACCCGGGTGGTCGAGGAGGCGGTGCACGGCTACAAGGTGATCAAGGTGTTCGGCGCCTACGATCGCGAGACCACGCTGTTCGGACGCACGGTCGAGCGGCTGCGCGGCTTCGCGATGCGCCATGCGGTCGCCGCCGGGGCCACCGTCCCGATCACCCAGCTGTGCGCGGCGGTGGCGGTGGCGGTGGTGGTCTCGATGGCGCTGACGCAGTCGCTGAACAACCAGACCACCGTCGGCGGCTTCGTGTCCTTCATCACCGGGATGCTGATGCTGCTGGCCCCCTTGAAGCACCTGGCCGACATCAACGGTCCGCTGCAGCGCGGCCTGGCCGCGGCCGAGAGCGTCTTCGAGCTGCTGGACCAGGCGGCCGAGTCCGATCCGGGCCGGCGGCGCCTGGAGCGCTGCACCGGTGCGCTGCGGTTCGAGCAGGTGCGGTTCCGCTACGAGGGCGCCGAGCGTGACGCGCTGGCGGGCATCGACCTGGACGTGAAGCCCGGTGAACTGGTGGCGCTGGTGGGCAGTTCGGGCGGGGGCAAGACCACGCTGATCAACCTGCTGCCGCGCTTCATCGCGCCCACCGGGGGACGCATCCGCATCGACGGGGTGCCGATCGACGAGCTGGCGCTCGCCAGCCTGCGCGACCAGATGTCGCTCGTCAGCCAGGACATCGTGCTGTTCAACGACTCGATCCGCGCCAACGTGACCTTCGGCGTGGCGCGTCCCGTCTCCGACGACGAGGTCTGGCAGGCCCTGTCGCACGCGGCACTCGCCGACTTCACCCGCAGCCTGCCCGAGGGACTGGACGCGTCGGTCGGCGAGCGCGGCGCCCGACTCTCCGGTGGGCAGCGCCAGCGGCTGGCGATCGCCAGGGCGCTGCTGAAGAACGCACCGATCCTGCTGCTCGACGAGGCCACGTCCGCGCTCGACTCGCAGACCGAGCGCGACGTGCAGCAGGCGCTGGAGCGCACGATGGCGGGGCGCACGACGCTGGTGATCGCGCATCGGCTGTCCACCGTCGAGCGTGCCGATCGCATCGTGGTGCTGGAGGCTGGACGCATCGTCGAACAGGGTCGGCACTCGGAGCTGATCGCGCGCGATGGCCCCTACGCCCGGCTGCACCGGGTCCAGTTCACGTCGGCCGAATGACCCGGCGCGCCCAGGCCCGAGACCGGCGGCGCGTCGCCACGCCGGCATCCTGACGAAAGGACCAGCCCGCATGCGAATCCTGCACACCGAAGCGTCGTGTGGTTGGGGCGGACAGGAGATCCGGATCCTGGACGAATCCGCGGGCATGATCGCCAGGGGCCACGAGGTCTGGCTCGCGTGCCCGCCACAGGCCCCGATCGCGGCGGCGGGTCGCGAGCGTGGCCTGCACGTGGTGACGCTGCCGGTCGAGCGCAAGCGCTGGAACGGCCTGCGCGCGATGCGCGGGTTGCTGCGCGAGCAGCGCTTCGACGTCGTCAACACGCACAGCTCCACCGACAGCTGGCTGGCGGCGCTGGCGCGCGTGGGCCTGCCCGGCGCCCCACCGCTGGTGCGCACGCGGCACATCTCGGCGCCCGTGGCCCGCACGCCCAGCAATCGCTGGCTGTACGCGCGCGCCGCCCGATTCGTGGTGACCACCGGCGAGCGCCTGCGCGAGGAACTGATCGATCGCCTGGGCTGCGATCCCGATCGGGTGGTCTCCATCCCCACCGGGATCGACGACCAGCGCTTCCGACCCGCCGCCGGCGCCGAGGAGCGTCGGGCGCTGCGGGCCAGCCTCGGATTGCCGCAGGACCGCTTCATCGTCGGCATCGTCGCGACCCTGCGCAGCTGGAAGGGGCACCGCTACCTGATCGACGCGGTGGCGTCGATGAGCGGCGGGGCCGTGCAGCTCGTCGTGGTCGGTGACGGTCCGCAGCACGAGGCGCTGGTCGCGCAGGCGCGGGCGCTCGAACGTCCCGAGCTCGTGCACTTCGCCGGGCAGCAGGCCGACGTGGCGCCGTGGATGCGGGCCTTCGACGTGTTCGCGCTGCCGTCGTACGCGAACGAGGGCGTGCCGCAGGCGCTGATGCAGGCGATGTTCACCGGACTGCCCTGCGTCACGACGTCGGCCGGTGCGATCGGCGAGATCGCGATCCCGGATCGCACCGCGCTGGTGGTCGCGATGCACGAGGTCGCCCCGCTCGCCGCGGCGCTGGGCAATCTGCAGCGCGATGCCCGCTGGCGTCAGGCCTTGGGCGAGCGCGCCCGGGAACACGTCCGGCAATCGTTCACGCGGGAGCGGATGCTCGACCGGATGAGCGCGGTCTTCGAGGCGGCCATCCACCGATGAGCCCGAGCCGCTCGCCCGTCACGCGCGCCGAGCTCGCGCTGCTGGCGGCGATGCTGTTCCTGTTGCCGCTGTTCGAGGTGCCGAAGAACCTGGCCTGGGGCGCATGGCTCGTCGTGTCGGTGCGCAGCGGCTGGCGCGAGGGCGACTTCGCCAGGGGCGCCTGGCGTTGGCGTGGCTGGGACGGGGTGTTCGCGGCGATGTTGCTGGCGTCGGTGGCCGCCGGGCTCGGAGAACCGGCCTTCGGACGCTCGGTCTCGGCGTCCAGCGACATGTTCCGGATGGTCAGCGTGGCCTGGGTGATGTCGAGACGAGGCTATGGTGCGCGCGAGGCGCCTTGGCTGATCGGTGCGGTGGTGGGCGGCACCCTGGTCGCGGCCCTGTGGGGCTTCGTGCGCCTGTATACCGCCTCCGGCCTGGTGTTCCTCGAGCTGAACTCCGTCGGCCATGTGAACCACTCGTCGATCTACCTCGCGATCGCCTTCGGCTGGGCCCTGTCGCTCGCCTGGCTGGGCAGCTCCGAGCGGCGAGGTTTCGCGCTGGCCGGCGGGCTGGGCGCGGTCGCGATCGCGGTCAGCCTGATCGTCGCGTCCAGTCGCGCGTCGGTGGGCGCGTGGGCGGTGTTCGTGATCCTGCTTGCATGGTTCGCTCCGATCGGCGGCGCCGACCCTCGGGTGGCGACGCGACTGCGCCGGCGTTCGCGGGTGGCGCTGATGGTGATCGTGCTGGCCGCAGCGGGCAGCTATCGGATCGCCACCGAGGTGTCGGTCAAGCGGCTGCAGCCCGAAGGCCAGAGCCTGCTGGAGAAGTTCGGGTTCCAGGCCTCGGTGGGCGCGCCCACCTCGCATCGGGACGGGTTGCTGCGCCTGGCCTGGGAAGCGGCCAAGGCCCGGCCGGTGTTCGGCCTGGGCAATGGCGGGTTTCGGGCCTTGACGCCCCGCCGGGTCTGCGAGGAGTTCGTGCGCCAGCCGGACTGCGATCCCGCTCGCTACTTCTTCTCGGAGCACGCGCACAGCCTGTACGCCCACAGCCTGGCCGAGCGCGGCCTGGTGGGTTTCGCGGCCTTGCTGGCGCTGCTGGTTGGCTGGGCCGTCCTGCTGAGAAGGCGCCTGGACTGGGCTCGCGCCGATCGACGGCACGCGGCCGTCTGGATCGCGGCGCTGGCCGGCTGGAGCGTGACCGCGTTCGCGGGACTGCTGAACACCACGCTGCACCACGAGCACGGTCTGCTCGCGGTCAGCAGCCTGGGGCTGCTGCTGGGATCGCTTCAGCGCGAGTGATGCTCGCGGAACCAGGCAACGAAGCGGGCCAGACCCTCGGCCAGGGGCACCTCGGGCAGGTCGCCGGTGGCGCGGGCGAGTTTGCGGGTGTCGGCATAGGTGCGGGCCACGTCGCCCGGCTGCATGCCGAGTTCCCGGCGGATCGCCGATCGGCCGGTTTCGCGCTGCAGCAGCTCCAGCAGCGTGTTCACCGTGACGGGGTCGCTGCGACCGATGTTGTAGACCTCGAACGGCGCCCAACTGGTGTGCGGGTGTCCGGCGACCCAGGCGGCCGGGTCCGTGCTGGAGCGCCGAGCCGGCGGGCGCGCCAGCAGTGAGACGGTGGCGGCGGCCGCGTCCTCCACGAAGGTGAAATCGCGTTCGAGCTCGCCGCCCGCGTACACATCGATCGCCCGGCCCGCGAGCAGCGCGTCGGTGAACTTCCAGATCGCCATGTCCGGCCGGCCCCAGGGCCCATAGACCGTGAAGTACCGCAACATCGTCACCGGCAGCGAGAACAGGTGCGCGTACGAGTGCGCCATCAATTCGTTGGCGCGCTTCGTGGCGGCGTAGAAGCTCACCGGGTGGTCGACCGCGTCGTCCTCGGAGAAAGGCACCTTCGTGTTGCCGCCGTAGACGCTGGAACTGCTGGCGAAGACCAGGTGGCGCACCGCGTGGCGCCGGCAATTCTCGAGGATCGCGGTGCTGCCGTGCAGGTTCGACTGGGAGTACGCGTAGGGATGATCGAGCGCGTAGCGCACGCCGGCCTGCGCGGCCAGGTGCACCACGTCCACCGGCTTCTCGGCGGCGAACAGCGCCGAGACCGCGTCGGTATCGGCGAGGTCCAGGCGGACGAAGCGGAACGAGGGGTTCGGGTTCAGCCGGGCCAGGCGGGCCTGCTTGAGCGCCGGATCGTAGTAGTCGTTCAGGTTGTCGAGCCCGACGACCCGCCGTCCCTCGGCCAACAGGCGCTGGGCGACGTGCATGCCGATGAAGCCGGCGGCGCCGGTGACGAGGACGGTGTCGGACATGGGTTCGCGGGGGTCGGCTTAAAATGGCGAGCATAGCAGCGACCTCGCCGCGGCCGGTGCGAACGATCTCTCGTTCGTGCCCTCGGAGTGGCGCCGCCCTTCCGACCTCATGCCGCCGACCCCCGCCGCCCCCGAACCCCGCCTGAGCGCGATCGTCATCACGAAGGACGAGGCGCATCGGATCGAGCGTTGCCTCGCCTCGGTGGCCTTCGCCGACGAGCGCGTCGTGATCGACTCGGGCAGTCGCGACGACACCGTGGCCCTGGCGCGCGCGATGGGGGCCCGGGTGGTCGAGACCGACTGGCCGGGGTTCGGCGCCCAGAAGAACCGGGCGATCGACGCGGCGCGCGGGCGTTGGCTGCTGTCGCTGGACGCCGATGAAGAGGTCGACGCGACCCTGGCCGCCGCCATTCTCGCGGTGCTCGAGGCCGACCGTGCCGGGCAGGCGGTGTCCGATGCCTACTGGATCGATCGGCGCTCCAGCTACTGCGGCCGCCCCGTGCGTTTCGGCGACTGGCGCAACGACCGCGTGCTGCGCCTGTTTCGCCGGGGGCGCGCCCGGTTCTCCGACGAACCGGTCCACGAGCGGCTCGTTTGCGACGGGCCGCAGGGGCGGCTGGCCGGTGTGCTGCTGCACGACAGCGTCGATTCGCCGGACGATGCGCGCGAGAAGGCCCTGCGGTACGCGCGCCTGGGCGCCGAACGACTGCGCGCCCGGGGCAAGGGCGGACTGTGCCCGGCGCTCACGCACGGCGGCTGGGCGTTCCTGCGCGGCTACCTGCTGCGGATGGGTTGGCTCGACGGCCGTGCCGGCCTGGCGATCGCCTGCCTGAACGCGCGCAGCACCTACACCCGATACCGGCTGGCCGGCATGCCGCCGGTGCCCGCTTCCCCTCCAGGAGAACCCCGATGACCACCACCGCCGATCGATACCCGCTGCCCGAACTCACCGGCCTGCCCGACGACATCCGTGAGCGGATCCTCGCGGTCCAGGAGAAGTCGGGCTTCGTGCCGAACGTGTTCCTGAAGCTCGCCCGGCGCCCCGACGAATTCCGTGCCTTCATGACCTACCACGACGCGCTGATGCTGCGCGAGGGCGGGCTGAGCAAGGGCGAGAAGGAGATGATCGTCGTGGCGACCAGCGGCGCGAACGACTGCCTATACTGCGTCGTGGCCCACGGCGCGATCCTGCGCATCCTGGAGAAGAACCCTCTGATCGCCGACCAGCTGGCCACCAACTGGCGCAAGGCCGCGTTGACACCGCGCCAGCGCGCGATGATCGCCTTCGCGATGAAGGTGGCCACCGCCTCGGGCGAGCTCGGCGACGAAGACTTCTCGGCGCTGCACGCCCAGGGGTTCTCCGACGAGGACGCCTGGGACATCGGGGCGATCGCGGCGTTCTTCGCGCTGTCCAACCGGATGGCCAACCTGAGCGGCATGATGCCCAACCCCGAGTTCTATCTGATGGGTCGGGTGCCGCGTGAGAAGAAGGGCTGAAGGCCCGGCCGCGCGACGGGCCGGCTAGCCCTCAACCGGCAGTGCGTTCGACGCCGGGGTCGAGGTGCGGCTCTCCGGAGCGCGCGATGACGGTTGGGCCGGAAGATTGCGGGCAATCGCCTCCAGCAGTTCGGGCAGGCGCACAGGCTTGGTCAGAAAGTCGTTCATCCCTGCCGCCAGGCAGGTTTGCCGATCCTCGGCGAACGCGTTGGCGGTGAGGCCGATGATCGGCGTATCGCGCGCCGCCGCGCCGGCCGAACCCGAGCGGATCTTCCGTGTGGCCTCCAGGCCGTCCATTCCGGGCATCTGCCAGTCCATCACGACCAGATCGAACCGGGTCTCGCTCAAGGCTTCGAGGGCAGCCCGACCATCGGGCACCCCGGTCACCGCGAGTCCAGCATTTCGCAGCATCCGGCAGACGATCGTCCGATTCACCGTGTCGTCTTCGGCGACCAGCACCGACAAATCGTCGCGCGTGGGTTCCGGCACGGTCACTGGACCCGGGCGCGAGGCAGGGCCAGGACCATGCGCTGTCCTCGCCAGCGGCAGGGGCAGCGTGATTTCGAAGCACGACCCTTGGCCGGGCTCGCTGCGCGCGTGGATCCATCCCCCCATGGCCCGCAGCACCTGGCGCACGATGGCCAGACCCAAGCCGGTTCCGCCGAAGCGCCGGTTGGCGGCCTGCTCAGCCTGTTGAAAAGGCTCGAAGATGCGCTCGAGGTCCTCGGGCGCGATGCCGATCCCGGTGTCGCGGACTTCGATCTGGATCCAGTGGTCGGGCTCTCCGCGTCGCACCGACACCGACACTTCGCCGGCCGGCGTGAACTTGATCGCATTGCCCAGCAGATTGAGCAGGATCTGCCGCAGGCGCGGGCCGTCGCCTCGGCGCCAAGGCCAAAGGTCGGGTGCGATCGACAGCGAGACCGCGAGGCCCTTGGCGTGACCGGTGACGCGGGCGCCCGACATCGCCGCCTCCAGCACCTCCTGGAGCTGGAACTCATCGGTTCGAAGCACGAGTTCTCCCGCCTCGATCCGGGTGATGTCCAGGATGTCGTCGATCAGGCCCAACAGGTTGGCACCGCCGCGTTCGATCGCGTCGACCAGGTCGTCCTGCGGGGCGCGGTCGGCCCGGCCGTCTCGCATCAGTTGGGCGGCGCCGATGACCGCATTGAGCGGCGTGCGAAGTTCGTGGCTCATGTTCGCGAGAAATCGCGTCTTGGCCTGAGAGGCGGCCTCCGCTCGAGAGCGGGCCGCGTCGGTCTGCGCGACAGCCAGGGACAAGCGCCGGTCGCTGTCGATCAGGTCGCGGGTCAGTTTGCTCGAACCCCAGCCGACGATGATCAGCGAGATCATGCCGGCCAGCAGCACGGCGGCGCCCAGCAGTTCCACCTGTCCACCGGAGCCGCCCAAGGCCAGGATCGTGGGGCCCAGTGCGGCGAGTGTGAAGCCGAGCATCGCTCGCGGCTGGGCGGCGAGGGTGGCCACCGCGACGGCCGTCACCGACAGCAGCGTGAGCACCAGCAGCAGCGATTCGATGCGTCCGGCCGGCGGCATCAGCATCAACGGCCCGAGCGCCCAGCTGGCGCCACCGGCGATCGCGCCCAGCTCGAACGCCAGTCGCCAAGTGCGATGGTTGCGGTTCTGCGCGATGCCACGATGATAGAGCCACCACAGCAGATAGCGCGTGCCGGACGTGACGACCATCGCCAGCAGCCACAGCGACATCTGTTCGGATGGAAAGTAGGGCCACAGCAGCCCGATGAAGATCAGGCAGACGCAGACGGTCATTGCCACGGAAAGGCGCAGGCGGGAGAAAGCGATGTCGAGCAAGGCGACATCGACCGGCGGCAGGCCTGTCCGGGTAGTGGCGGTTTCGAGGTCGGCGGTGTGAGTTCCGGTAGCCATGGGGTGCGACGGGGCCGCCGCCGTGCTGGAGGCGACGCGATCCGGCTCGCGATGGATCGCCAGGAGACCGCCAGCCTATGTGACTGGCGGTCGGCTCGCATCGATCGGCGGGCGGGCGGTTCTCGACGGGGGATCGAACGGTCGCCAGCGTCAGTCCCGCCCGGGCGTCTCCGAGAGCAGCCACACCGAGAACACGCTGCCGCGCGCGTCGTCGCGGGCAGCGGCGGTGATCGTGCCGCCGTAGCGCTCGACCAAGGTTCGACTGATCCACAGCCCCAGGCCGGTGCCGTCCGCCTTGCTGGTCACGAAAGGCTCGAACAACCGCGACACGACGGCGGGGTCGATGCCCGGGCCGCTGTCGATCACATCGATCCGCGCGCCGCGCGCTTCCCAATCGGCTGTCGCCAGCACCAGCGTCCCGCCCTCGGGCATCGCCTGGATCGCATTGACGACCAGATTCACCAGCACCTGCTGCAGCTCGCCGCGGTTCATCGCCACCGTTCGTGTGGCGCCAGGACGGCGAAGCACCGACACCGAACGCCGCGCGAGCTCGTGCCGCAGCAGCAGCAGGCTGTCGTCGATCACGCGGTCGGGTTCCAGCGGCTCGACGTAGCCGGCGAACTCGGTGGGCCGCGCGTGCTGCAGCAACTGGCTGACGATCAGGCGCATCCGCTCGATCTGCTGGTCGAGCAGCGCGAACTCCCCGCGCCACGGCGCGGCCCGCTCGCCCAACTCTTCGCGGATCAGGTCCAGGTTGCCCTGCAGCACCGCGAGCGGATTGTTGACCTCGTGCGCGACGCTCGCGGCGAGCTGGCCGATCGTCGCGAGCTTCTCGCTGCGCAGCAGCCGCTCCTGGGCCGCCTTCAGCGAGCGGTGGCTGGCCTCGAGTTCGCGCGTGCGCTCGGCGACCTTCGAGTCGAGTTCCAGCCCCCAGCGGCGCAGGGCCTCGGTCTTCTCGTCCAGCGTGTCGAGCAGGTGGTCGAAGTGGCTGGCCAGACGCGCCACTTCGTCGCCGGTGTCCACCGCGCCGACCCGGGCCGAGGCATCGCCGGACTCGATCCGGTTCATCGTCGCGTCCATCCGCTCGATCGGGCGTGAGATCCGCCGGGCCAGCCGGCCGGACAACACGGCGGCGACCGCGGTGATCGAGAGCACCGCCAGCAGCAGGCTGGCCAGCGCGAGGTAGCGCACCCACCGGAAGGGCCGCTCGAGAAAGCCCACGTAGAGCATGCCGATCCGCTGCCCGGTGCCGTCGAGCAGCGGCTCGTAGCCCGACACGTACCAGTCGTCGACGACGAAGGCGCGGTCCAGCCAGGTCTCGCCCCGGCCGAGCACCGCGTCGCGGACCGCCTGCGAGACACGGGTGCCGATCGCCCGCTCGTCGCGCTCGGCGCCGAACAGCCGCACGTTGGTCGACACCCGGACGTCGCCCAGAAAGAGCGTCGCCGTGCCCAGACTGCCCAGTGGCAGCGAACCCGGCGGGTAGACGATTTGATTGATGTGGTCGATGAACGGCAGGTTGCGGTTCAGCAGCACGCCGCCCTGCACGTAGCCGAGGCGGCGACCGCCGGGGTCGGTGACCGGTGCCCTGGCCACCAGCAGCAGCGCGCGCGACTCGACCTGCAGCGGCGTGGGCGCGGCGTTTCGGGTGGGCACCAGTGGCACCGGGATCCGCTCGAGCAGCGTGGGCAGGATCAGCGAGGCCACCTCGGTGTCCACCGTCGCCACCGCGGCCGAGGCGCCGGTGTCGTCGGTCGCCAACGCGGGCATCGGGCGTGGCGGGCGTGGCTGGCCGTCGGCCGATTGCACGACACGCCGCTCGGTGTCGAGCAGGTTCACGAAGTCGAAGCGGTGCCGCTGGCCTGCTTCGGCCAGCAGTCGGCGCAACTCGTCGTCCCGGCCCTCGGTGATCGCACGCTGCAGCGCGTGCGAAGAGGCCACCGCCTGAGTGCCGGTCCCGATCTCGCCGCGCACGCGTTCGAAGTAGCCGCGGGCCACCGCGAGGTCGCTGCGCACCTTCATGTTGAGCACCTGATCCAGCGCGAGGCTGCCGCCCCACAGCAGCAGGCCGCCGAGGATCGGCAGGGCGATCAAGGTGGGGATCAGCGCGATCCGCAGCAGGCGCGCTCGAATCGTGGTGTTCGCCAGCCGCGCGAAGGCGGGGCGCCACAGGGGATCCGACGCGCGCCCGGCGTCGGGTCGCGTCGGCGCAGCCGCCCGCTCCAGGCCAGGGTCGGCGCTCATTCGGGGCGTGAGGCCGATGTGCCCGCGGACCACTCCGCGAAGCGGCGCTCCAATGTGCGTCGAGAGATGCCCAGCAAGGCCGCGGCGCGGGACTTGTCGCCGCCCACCGATTCCAGCACCGCCCGGATGTGCTGCTTCTCGAGCGAAGCGAGATTGGTCGGCTCGCCACCGGCGCGCGGGGGCGCCGGCAGTTCGTCCAGCCTGGGGTACAGCGCCGACACGTTCAGCTCGCCCAGGATCAGCGAGCGCTCGATCAGGTTGCGCAGCTCGCGCACGTTGCCGGGCCAGGCGTACTCGCACAGGAAGCCGCGCTGGGCCTCGGAGATCGCGATCGGCGGCAGGCGCATCCGGCTGGCGAAGTGGTCGATGAACACCTGCGCGAGCGCGGAGATGTCCTGCGCGTGGTCGCGCAAAGCGGGCATCGTGACCTCGACGACCTGAAGCCGATAGAAGAGGTCGGCGCGGAAACGCCCCGCGGCCACCTCCTCGGCGAGTCGGCGATTGGTCGCGGCGATCACGCGGAGGTCCACCGGCATCTGCTGCTCGCTGCCGACCGGCCGGATCATCCGGTCCTCCAGCACCCGAAGCAGCGAGGACTGCAGCGACAGGGGCAGCTCGGCGATCTCGTCGAGGAAGAGCGTGCCGCCCTGCGCGTAGTAGAACAGCCCGTCGCGCGCCTGCGTCGCGCCGGTGAACGCGCCGCGCGCATGGCCGAACAGTTCACTGGCCAGCAGCTCGGGCGAGAGCGTTGCGCAATTGACCGGCACGAAGGGACCGCGCGCGCGTGGCGACAATGAATGCAGCGCGCGCGCCGCGAGCTCCTTGCCGGTGCCCGACTCGCCGTACAGCAGCACGGTGCTGTCGACCGTCGCGATGCGGTGCAGTCGTTCGCGCAGTGCGCGCATCACCGGGGAGTCGCCCACGAGCTCGGCCAACGGTCCGGATTGCCCGTCGAACGAACGACGCAGCACGAAGTTCTCGCGGGTCAGCCGCGCCCGAGCCAGGCACTGCTTCATCGCGTTCAGGATCTGCGGGACCCGGAAGGGCTTGATCACGAAGTCGGACGCGCCGGCACGCAATGCCTCGATCGCGGTCTCGAGATCGGCGTACGCGGTGATCAGGATCACCTCGCCGGTGAAGCCATTGTGGCGCAGCTCCTGCAGCCAGGCGACGCCGTGCTTGCCGGGCATCTTGTTGTCGAGGATCAGCAGATCGAAGCGTTGCTGGGCCATCAGCGCCGCCGCCGACTGGGTGCTGTCGGCCTGGGCCACCCGCCCGCAGCGACGCTCGAGCGTGCGCGACAGGAAGCTGCGCATCCCGGCCTCGTCGTCGACGATCAGCACGCTGCTGCGTCGCCAGTCCTCGTCGACGAAGGCGTCGATGCCGGCGGTCGGGGCGGGGGTGTTCACGCGCGGGAGGTGGGATGGGGTGACGGACACGCTGGCAGGCGGGCAAGCTTAGCGCAGGCCGACCCGCACCGCCGCGGGTTCGACGCGGGGCGATTGCTGCAACGCGACATCCGCGCCCGGGCGTTGGGCCGCACCAACGCCGCCGTCGGCGTGGCGGCGACAACTTGTCGCACGCGGGCCGCGACAACTTGTCGTGGACGCCTCGCGACCCTGAGGGTCGGCCGGGGCACGCCACGGCGTCCGCCTCTCAGGAGCGCGTGCGGGCGACACCGATCGTCCGCGCCCGGTGTCGTGGCACGGTTCCTGCAAGGCCCTGCGCGCCGCCCCCGGTGAGGCCGAAGTCGACCGCGGCAGACGATCGTGCGCCGCGGCATGGATTCGCGCGCGTTGCGCTGGTCACCCGCCTGGGCGCAAGATCGGGTGGCTTTCAAGAGGAGGCAGAGGGAATGGACATGAACAGGAGGCAGTTCCTCAGAGTCAGCGGAGCGACACTCGTCGGCTCCAGTCTGGCCGCTCTGGGGTTCTCGCCCGCGCCGGTGCTCGCCGAGACGCGAAACTTCAAGCTGGCCAGAACCACCGAGACCCGCAGCACATGTCCGTACTGCTCGGTGAGCTGCGGCCTGGTGATGTACACCCTGGGCGACAAGGCGAAAAACGTCAAGTCGACGATCGTCCACGTCGAGGGGGATCCCGACAACCCGGTGAACCGCGGCACGCTGTGCCCGAAAGGCGCCGGTGTGATGGACATGATCCAGTCCAAGGACCGGGTGCTGACCCCGCAGGTGCGCGAGCCCGGCACCAACGAGTGGAAGCGTCTGTCCTGGGAGGATGCGCTGAACCGCGTGGCCAAGCACCTGAAGGCCGACCGGGACGCGAACCTCGTCAAGACGGTCGAGAAGGACGGCAAGCAGATCACGGTGAACCGCTGGAACACCACCGGCTTCCTGATCTCGTCGGCCTCGTCCAACGAATCCGGTTACCTGTCCGTGAAGGTCGCTCGCGGCCTGGGGATGGTCGCACTCGATACGCAAGCACGTATCTGACACGCACCGACGGTGTCCAGTCTGGGCCCGACTTTCGGTCGCGGAGCGATGACCAACTCATGGACGGATATCAAGAACGCCGATCTCGTCCTGATCATGGGCGGCAATGCCGCCGAAGCCCACCCCTGCGGTTTCAAGTGGGTGACCGAGGCGCAGCAGCAGCGCAAGGCGAAGCTGATCGTCGTCGATCCCCGCTTCACCCGAAGCGCGGCGGTGGCCGACTATTACGCGCCGATTCGCGTCGGCACCGACATCGCGTTCCTCGCGGGCGTCATCAACCACCTGCTGTCCAACGACAAGATCCACCTCGACTACGTCAAGCTGAACACCGACGCGACGTTCCTGCTGAAGCCCGGCTTCAAGTACGACAACGGCTTCTTCAGCGGCTACAACGAGGACAAGCGCAGCTACGACAAGTCCAGCTGGGGCTACCAGGTCGGCGATGATGGCTTCGTCAAGGTCGACAACACGCTGCAGGATCCGCTGTGCGTCTTCCAGCAGATGAAGAAGCACTATGCGCGCTACACCCCGGAGCTCGTCAGCAAGATCACCGGCACGCCCAAGGACCAGTTCCTGAAGATCTGCGAGATGCTGGCCGGCACGTCGGCGCCCGACAAGGTGATGACGATCTGCTACGCGCTGGGCTGGACGCAACACTCGGTGGGCAGCCAGAACATCCGCACGATGGCGTTGATCCAGCTGCTGCTGGGCAACATGGGTCGTCCGGGCGGTGGCGTCAATGCGCTTCGCGGCCACGCGAACGTGCAGGGCATCACCGACATGTGCGCCTACTCCGAGGTTCTTTCGGGTTACATGCTCTCGCCCACCGAGGCCGACGTCGACCGTGACACGTATCTGAGAGTGCGCACCGGCAAGCCGCTGCGCCCGAACCAGATGGCGTTCACGCAGAATTTCCCGAAGTGGCACACCAGCCTGATGAAGGCGTACTTCGGTGCAGCCGCGACGGCGGAGAACGGCTTCGCGTACGACTGGATTCCGAAGCGCGACGGCGCGTACGACGTGCTCGCGATCTTCGAGCGCATGCACCAGGGCAAGGTCAACGGCTTCATCTGCCAGGGCTTCAACCCGCTGGCGGCGGTGCCGAACAAGAAGAAGCTGTCGGCGGCGCTGGCCAAGCTGAAGTTCCTGGTGGTGCTCGATCCGCTCGAGACCGAGACCAGCGAGTTCTGGAAGAACTTCGGACCGCTGAACGACGTCGATCCGAGCAAGATCGCCACCGAGGTGTTCCGCTTCCCCACGGCCTGCTTCGCCGAGGAGACCGGCACCTTCACGAATTCCAGCCGGGTGATCAGCTGGAAGGAGAAGGCGGTCGATCCCCCGGGCGAGGCGAAGGTCGACAGCGAGATCATCGCGCGGCTGTTCATGAAGCTTCGTGCGATGTACGCGAAGGACGGCGGCACGCTGCCGGAACCGGTCGCGGCGCTCGCCTGGCCGTACCTGAACGCGAACGTGCCCAATCCGGGCGAGGTGCTGCGGGAGATCTCCGGCAAGGCGCTGGCCGACGTGCTCGCGCCGCCGGATCCCAATGACCCCAAGGCGCCGCCGAAGGTGCTGGTGAAGGCGGGCGACCAGGTTCCGGGTTTCGCGATGCTGCGCGACGACGGCTCGACGAGCTGCGGCAACTGGATCTATTCCGGTTGCTGGGGCCCCACCGGCAACCTCACCGCACGACGCGACACCGCCGATCCCACCGGGCTGGGCGTGTTCCCGGGCTGGGGCTTCTCGTGGCCGGCGAACCGACGCATCCTGTACAACCGCGCCAGCGCGGACGCCAGCGGCAAGCCGTGGGATCCGAGCCGCAAGTACCTCGCCTGGAACGGCAGTTCCTGGGCGGGCGGGGCGGACGTCCCGGACATGCGACCGGACGCCGCGCCCGAGCAGGGCGTGGGCGCCTTCATCATGAACCCCGAGGGCGTGGCCCGTCTGCACGCGATCGGCATGAACGAAGGCCCGTTCCCGGAGCACTACGAGCCGTTCGAGACACCGGTCGGCGTGAACCTGATGTGTCCTTCCAACCCGAAGGCGGTCAGCAATCCGGCGGCGCGCGTCTACAAGGGCGACCTGGAGGCCTTCGGCAAGAAGGAGGATTTCCCGTACGCGGCCACCACCTACCGGCTCACCGAGCACCTGCACTTCTGGACGAAGCACGCGCGGTCCAACGCGGTGGTTCAACCGGCGCCGTTCGTCGAGATCGGCGAGGAGCTCGCACGCGACAAGGGCATCCGCCAGGGCGACAAGGTCCGGGTGAAGTCCAACCGTGGCGAGGTGATCGCGGCCTGCGTGGTGACCAAGCGGATGCGTGCGCTGGAGGTCAACGGCAAGAAGGTCCATCACGTGGGCATCCCGATCCACTGGGGCTTCAAGGGGGTGACGCAGAACGGCTACCTGGCCAATGCGCTGACGCCTTTCGTCGGTGACGCGAACTCGCAGACGCCGGAGTTCAAGGCGTTCCTGGTCAACATCGAGAAGGCGTGAGGAGCTGACCATGTCCAGTCTGCAATCGCAGAACGTGGTGGCCCGCTCGGCCACCACCACCCCGTCACCGCAGGTGCGCAGCGCCGTGCCCGCGGTGGCCAAGCTGATCGACGAGTCCAAGTGCATCGGCTGCAAGGCCTGCCAGGTCGCCTGCATGAACTGGAACGACCTGCGTGACGAGGTCGGCTCCAACATCGGGGTCTACGACAACCCCAGCGACCTGACAGCCAGTTCCTGGACGGTGATGCGCTTCTACGAGGTCGAGCCCAAGGAGGGCAGCCTCGAGTGGCTGATCCGCAAGGACGGCTGCATGCACTGCGAGGACCCGGGCTGCCTGAAGGCCTGCCCCTCGCCGGGGGCGATCGTGAAGTACGCCAACGGCATCGTCGACTTCGTGTCCGAGAACTGCATCGGCTGCGGCTACTGCGTGAAGGGCTGCCCCTTCGACGTGCCGCGGATCAGCCAGGTCGACAACAAGGCCTACAAGTGCACGTTGTGCTCGGACCGGGTCGGCGTGGGCCTGGAGCCGGCCTGCGTGAAGACCTGTCCCACCGGGGCGATCTCGTTCGGCACGAAGGCCGACATGGTCGCGTACGGCGCGAAGCGGACCGGCGAGTTGAAGGAGCGCGGCTTCCAGAACGCCGGGCTGTACAACCCGCAGGGTGTTGGCGGCACGCACGTGATGTACGTGCTCAAGCACGCCGACCGTCCGCAGCTCGAAGGGCTGCCGTCCGATCCGACGATCTCGCCGATGGTCTCGCTGTGGAAAGGCCTGGCCAAGCCGCTCGCGGTGGCCGGCATGGTGGGCGCCGTGGTCGCCGGGTTCTTCCACTACATGAAGGTGGGCCCGGTCGAGGACACGCCCGAGAAGGAGAAGACGTGATGAGTGATCTGATCGCGCGGTACAACGAACGCGAGCGCATGAACCACTGGATGATCGCGCTGATGTTCGTGCTCGCCGGCCTCTCGGGGCTGGCGTTCTTCCACCCGAGCCTGTTCTTCTTCACCCACCTGTTCGGCGGCGGGGCGTGGACACGGATCCTGCATCCGTTCCTCGGCCTGCTGATGGTGATCTCGTTCGCGGGGCTGTTCTTCCGGCTGCGCCGCGACAACGTGATCACCGACGCCGACCGGGAGTGGCGCAAGCACGCCGGCGACATGCTCCGCGGCAACAAGGACGCGTTGCCGCCGGTGGGCAAGTACAACTACGGGCAGAAGGTGGTGTTCTGGTTGATGAGCCTGAGTCTGCTGGTGCTGCTGCTCACCGGGGTGATGTTCTGGCGTCCTTGGTTCGCCGGGTACTTCCCGATCGAACTGCAGCGCGCCGCGGTGCTGCTGCACGCGGTCTCGGCGCTGGTGCTGGTGCTGGTCACGATCGTGCACGTGTACGCGGCGATCTGGGTCAAGGGCACGGTGCGGGCGATGACCCGCGGCACCGTCACCGCGAGCTGGGCGCGGCGCAACCACGCGCTGTGGCACCGCGAAGTCACCGGAGGCGGTCGCGGATGAGGCAGGGCTGTTGGGTTGGGGGTGGCGCGTTCGACCGCGCCGCTCCCGCGTTGGGTGAGGCAGGCCGGTCATGAGCACGACCGGCACCGTGCGGGTGATGTCGGCCGAGGAGATCGCGGCGCGGGCGTCCCCGCAGCCTCCCGAGGTGATCCTGCCGCCGCCGGGCGGCCTGTTCTCGCAGCGGGCGGTCCGCCTGCGCCAGCTGGCGGCGGGACACCCGATGCGCGACTTCCTGATGTTCGTCGCGGTGATCGCCGAGGCGCAGGAGCGGTTGCTGGCGGACCCTCCGACGTGCCCGCCGCCCTTGCAGGACGCGCTCGCGCAGGCGGCCCGCGAGGCCCGTCCGGCCTTGCCGGCCGCGGGTGTGGTGCGTGACCCCGCGTGGCGCATCGGCCTGGAGCGCCTGTGCGCCGACGTGAAGTTGGCCGCGCCGGGCGTCGGGGCGGCGGCGTTCGAGAGCCTGGCGCGCATGGATGCCGACACGATCGAGCGGCAGGCCGACCGCTGGCTGGCCGGGGTGAGCCTGGGGGTGGACCTCGCGGCCGCGCCGCTGATCGGGGCGGCGCTGCAGGTGCACTGGGCGCACCGCGTCGGACAGCTGCGCGCGCTGCCCGAGCCGGCCTCCGTGGGCGTCACCGCCTGGGTCGGGCGGATCGCCGATGCCCGGGTGTGCCCGTGCTGCGGCAGCCTGCCCACCGCGAGCCTGGTGCTGGAGGGCGGCGAGCTCACCGGTCAGCGCTACCTGCAGTGTTCGTTGTGCGCCACGCTGTGGCACCGACCGCGCATCCGCTGCGCGCACTGCGATTCGGGCGAGCGGATCGCCTATCAGTCGCTGGCGCCTCGTGACGCCGATCCGTCGTCCGGTGGCGCGGCGGCGCTTGGCGCGGTCCAGGCCGAGACGTGCGAAGATTGCGGTCGATACCTGAAGATCATGCGACGCGAGAAAGCCCCCTACGTGGATGCGGTGGCCGACGACCTGGCCAGCCTGTCGCTGGACCTGCTGGTGTCCGGCGAGGGGTTCGAGCGCCACGGCGTCAACCCGTTCCTGATCTTCGGCGAGGCGGTCGACGACACCGATTCCCGGTCCGGCCCGCCCGACGCCCGCTGATGGCCGCCGCCGGTACGCCAGGCCCGGCGGTCGGCCCGCAGGCGCTGCCCTCGGTCGATCGGTTGCTGCGCGGCGAAGCTGTCCAGGCGCTGCTGCGCGAACACGGTCGCACGCTGGTGCTGGCGCAGGCGCGTGACCTGCTGGATCGCCTGCGGGTCCGGGCGCTGGCCGGCGAACTGACCCTCGCGCAGGTGGACGACAGCTCGCTGGCCGATGCGCTGGGCGCGATGGTGCGGGCGGCGATCGCGCCACGCATGCGCACCGTCCTGAACCTCACCGGCACGGTGATCCACACGAACCTGGGGCGCGCACTGCTCGCCGACAGCGCGGTGGCGCACCTGGTGGCGATGATGGCCGCGCCGAACAACCTCGAGTTCGATCTCGCCAGCGGCGGGCGCGGCGATCGCGACGACATCGTCGAGGAACTGTTGTGCACGATCACCGGCGCGCCGGCGGCCACCGTCGTCAACAACAACGCCGCGGCGGTGCTGCTGACGATCGCCGCGTTGGCCCGAGGGCGCGAGGTGGTGGTCTCGCGCGGCGAGCTGGTGGAGATCGGCGGGGCCTTTCGGATGCCCGACGTGATGGCCAGCGCCGGCGCCACGATGGTGGAGGTGGGCACCACGAACCGCACCCATCCGCGCGACTACGAAGCCGCGATCAACGAGCGCACCGCGCTGCTGATGAAGGTGCACACCAGCAACTACACGGTGCAGGGCTTCACCGCGGCGGTCGACGAAGCGACGCTGGCGGGCATCGCGCACGCCCGCGGGCTGCCGCTGGCCTCCGACCTGGGCAGTGGCTCGCTGGTGGATCTCGCCGCGTACGGGTTGCCGCGCGAGCCCTTGCCGCAGGAGATGCTGGCGGCGGGTTGCGACGTGGTCACCTTCTCGGGCGACAAGCTGCTGGGCGGTCCGCAGGCCGGCCTGCTGGTCGGATCGCGCGAGGCGATCGGACGCATCCGCAAGTACCCTTTGAAGCGCGCGCTGCGCGTCTCGAAGCTGCCGCTGGCCGCGCTCGAGGCCACCTTGCGTCTGTACCTGCGGCCCGAGCGGCTGGCTGCCGAACTGCCCACGCTGCGCCTGCTGACGCGGCCGCTGGAACAGATCCGACAGTGCGCGCAGGCGGTGCTGGCGCCGCTCGCCGAGAGTGTCGCGCCGCGCTTCGCGGTGACGGCGGTCGACCTGCTCGGCCAGATCGGCTCCGGGTCCCTGCCGATTGAACGGCTGCCCTCCGCCGGGCTGGCGCTGGCGCCGCTGGGCGTGCGCAAGCGCGGGGTCGGGTCGGCGCTGGAGCAACTCGCCGGCGCCCTGCGTGACCTGCCCGAGCCGGTGATCGGGCGGATCGCCGATGACCGCCTGCTGCTCGATTGCCGCTGCCTGGAGGAACCGCGCCGGCTGATCGCGCAGCTGCCGGCCCTGTCCGCCCGCCTCGCCACGTAGGGGCGCTCGCATGATCGTCGGGACCGCGGGTCACATCGACCACGGCAAGTCCACACTCGTGAAGGCCCTGACCGGCGTGGACACCGACCGCCTGCCCGAGGAACGTGCGCGCGGCATCTCGATCGAACTGGGTTATGCGTTTCTCGACGTGCCTGGCGCGAGGATCGGCTTCGTCGACGTGCCGGGCCACGAACGCCTGGTGCACACGATGCTGGCCGGTGCGACCGGCATCGATCACGCGTTGCTGCTGGTGGCCGCCGATGACGGCGTGATGCCGCAGACCGTCGAGCACCTGGCGGTGCTCTCGCTGCTGGGCCTGTCGCGCGGTGCGATCGTGATCACGAAGATCGATCGGGTCGACGGCGCGCGGCTCGCGCAGGTGCGCGAGCAGGTCGATGCGCTGCGCCAAGGCTCCAGCCTTCACGAGGCGCCGTTGCTGGCGGTGTCCGCGCTCAGCGGCGAGGGGCTCGATGCGTTGCGCGCGCATCTGGCCGCGGCCGCCCTCGACCAGCCCCGGCGCGCGCGGGCCGACGACGGTTTTCGGCTCGCGGTCGATCGGGCGTTCAGTCTCAGCGGCGCCGGGACCGTGGTCACTGGCACGGTGCACGCCGGCGAGGTGTCGGTGGGCGATGAGCTGGTGCTGGTGCCGGGTGACGCCACACGACGCCACCGGGTGCGAAGCCTGCACGCACAGAACCGCGCGGCCGATCGCGCACGGGCCGGCGAGCGCTGCGCACTCGCCCTGGTGGGGCTGGACAAGGAGACGGTGCAACGGGGCCAGTGGTTGTGCGCCCCGGCGGTCGTCAGCGTCACCGATCGATTCGATGCGCACCTGGCGCTGTGGCACGGCGAAACCAAGGGCCTGCGCTCGGGCACGACGGTGCACGTGCACCTCGGGGCCGCCGACCGCCTGGGCAGCCTCGCGGTGCTCGACGAGGGGGATGTGCTGGCGCCGGGCGCGCAGGCCCGGGTGCAGGTGGTGCTGCGCGAGCCGATCGGCGCCTGGTGGGGCGACCGCGTGGTGCTGCGTGACGCCAGCGCGACGCGCACGCTGGCGGGGGGACGGGTGCTCGATCCGCAGGCGCCCGCGCGCCACCGTCGCACGCCCCAGCGGCTGGCGGCACTCGCGATCGCGGACGAGGCCGATCGTGCCCGGCGACTGCACCGGTGGGTCGAGGCCGCGCCGCTCGGGGTGGACCTGCCGCGCTGGTCGGCGGGGCAGGGCATCGTGGTGCAGGCCTTGCCCGCGCTCGACGAGACCGTGCTGCGCGCGCGCGAAGGGGGGGCCGATTGGGCACTGGGCGCGACGGCGGGCGAGGCGATCGTCGCGCGGACGGTCGAGGTGTTGACGCGGTTCCACGAACAGGAACCCGATGAGCTCGGCCCCGACCTGGGTCGGCTGCGGCGTCTGGTGGCGCCGCGGCTCGACGAGCGGCTGTGGCGGGCCCTGATCGAGCGACAGCGAGCCGGCGGACAGGTGGCGGTCAGTGGCGGCGTCGTGCACCTGCCGGGTCACGCGCTGACGCTGTCGGCCACCGAACTGCGGATCGCCCAGAAGCTCGGACCGCGCCTGGCCGCGGCCGGTTACGAGGGGGCCTGGGTGCGCGACCTCGCCCGCGACGGCGGCGAGAGCGAGCCGCTGGTGCGGGTCACGCTGTCGCGGATGGCGCGCCGCAGCGAGCTGCATCAGGTCGTCAAGGACCTCTACTACCCGGTGTCGACGATGCAGCGGCTCGCGGCGATCGCGCGAGCGATCGGCGAGGCGGGCGATGGCGACGTGCGGGCGGCCGGGTTCCGTGATCACACCGGACTCGGCCGGAAACGGGCCATCCAGATCCTCGAGTACTTCGATCGGATCGGCGTGTTGCGCCGGATCGGCGACAATCACCGGGTGCGGACGGACTGCGAGCTGTTCCGCTCGCCCTGACAGACCCGAACGACGAGATGACAACGGAAGGGAAACGTTCCTGGTGGGACGGCCGGGCTTCAAACCCGGTGGGCGGCGCCACGCGTTGCCGGGAGGGTTCGACTCCCTCTCCCTTCCGCCACCGAACCGCGCACGCCCGGGCGGGCACCCGCGCGGCGCGGTGCCCGGACACGGCGGCCCGGGCGGCCGGGGTCGCGTGCTGATCGGCGGGCTCTCCTTCCCGGCAGACCTGCACTACCTGCTCGAGCACGACGTGTGGGTGCGGCCGGAAGGCCCCGGCCTGGTCACCGCGGGCATCAGCGCGCTGGGCATCCGGTTGTCGGGCGAGATCTACATGTGCCGGCCCAAGCCGGTGGGCAGCCTGGTTGAGCAAGGGCGTGCGCTGGCGGTGGTGGAACTGGCCAAGGCGATCGTCTCGGTGAAGTCGCCGGTGAGCGGCGAGGTGGTGGTGGTCAATCCGGCACTGGCGCAGACGCCCGAACTGGTCCACCGCGATCCCTACGGCGAGGGCTGGCTGGCGCGGCTGTCGGTGCCCGACCTGCCCGGCGCGCTCGCCTCGCTCGTCCATGGCGAGGCGGCTCGCCAGGCGTTGCAGGCGCGTCTGTCGCGGATCGACCAGGAGTCGTCGTGACGCCGGGGCCCTCGTCGGTGAGCGGTGTCGCGATGTTGCTGTGGGCCGCCGAGCCCGAGGCGCCGCATCGGCTCGCCACGCCGTTCTTCCACGCGGCGGCCGCGGCGGCGCTGGATACCCCGGTGGAGATCTACTTCACCGCCCGCAGCGTGCTGCTGCTGCGACCGGGGGTGGCCGACGCCTTGCGTCCGGGCGAGCACCCGAAGACGGTGCTCGCGTCGATGCAGGAGGCCGCGGCGCTCGGTGTGCGCTTCTACGCGTGCACCGACGCGGTCCTCGCCGCGGGCCTGACGATGGCCGAGCTCTCACCGCTGTGCCACGGCGCCGGCGGCGCGGTGCAGTTCATGGCCCGGGCCTGCGACCCGGGGTGGCGGGTGATGGTGTTCTGAGCGCGCGGCCCGCATTCGCCGGCGACGTCAGCAGGTGCCGGCGAACCGGTTCGCCGCCCTCACCGATCCGACCCCTGCCGACAGCTGGCGCGTTCGGCGAGCAGACAGCGCAGTCGGACATCCGGGCGGTACGTGATGTCGTCCACGCGCCATCGACGTCCATCGTGCTTCAGGTGGTATTGGATCTCGCGGGCCTGGGCCGGGTCGGCGTGCACGGTGACCGGCACGCGAGCGGACGCGCCGTGGCGCAGGGCGCGGCCCAGGCCGAGCGAACCCGGTGGCTCCTGCGTGTCGGTGAACGGGTCTCCGTTCAGCGCGGGAGGTTCGCCGGCGCTGTGTGTCGCGGACAGCCAGCGGTCCAGGCGGTCGCGCAGCGAGGCACTCAGCCACGGAGCGAGCGACTTCACGCGCCCGGCGTCCAGGCTCGCGGGGTGTTCCAGGTGGGCAAGCAGCAGCGCCCGCACCGTGGCCTGCGGATCGGTGGGGCCGCCCGCGGCGCGCCAACGCAGCACCTGGCCGTCGAGCGCGATCAGCCAGTGAGCCCCACCCTGGCGGTGCAGGTCGAGGCTCGCATTGGGGCAATCGAGGCGCACGGTGGGAATGCGGGGTGCGGACCATCCGAGTGCGGTGGCCGCCTGTTGCGCGCCCGAAGGGCCGAGCGCCTCGAAGGCCCCTTGGAACAGGCCTTGCGGCGGTATCGCCAGCAGCGTCTGGCGGCCCGGTGCGCAGGCGAGGGCCGACGGACCCCGCAGGCCGCGCTCATCCCAGGTGAGCCGGGTGCCGGGGGGCCAAGGCGGGGTGGTGCTCGCCTGGCCGGGTAGCGCACGCGAGGACTCGAGGTGCAGCACCTCGGCGCCTACCACCGCGGGCGCGGCGGTGGTGGCGAGCCATGCCGCGCCCAGCAGGCGTGCCCGCCACGTCGATCGGCGCGGCGCGCGGGCAGGTCGAGCGCGCGCGGCCCGGCCAGCGGCCTCGCCGGCGTGGGGCGCGCGGTTGGTGATGGGCGAAGGCATCGGCGGATCCGTGGACGCGATTCTGCGGCAAGATCGTAGGGTGGGCAGGCGGTACAGCGTATCGCGTCGCGTCCCCCATGGAGGGGTTTGCGAATGTCATTGCCGGAACAACCATGGACCCCGATCACCCTGCCATCGACCGCTGGATCCTCGAACTCGACAGCCCCGATCTCGGCACACGGATCGCCGCCTACCGGGGTCTGGCCGAACAGGGCGACGCCCGTGCGCTGTCGGTGCTGGCCGCGCGCGCGCACGACATCCGCGGCAGCGGCGTGCGGGACGAGCGCGGGATCGAGCTGAGCCACGGCCAACTCGCCGAGGAATCCCTGCGGCGGCTGCTGCACCGTCGTCCGGACCTGCGCGCGCGACGCCCGCCGGGACGTTGAGCGCGCCGTGCGTGCGCCCGTGGCGCGCGTGCTCCGATCGGGCGCGTTAGCCGATCTCGCGCGTTAGCCGATCTCGCGCGTTAGCCGATCTCGCGCAACGCCGCCCGCGCGATCGGCCCGCCGTGCTCCTGCACGAAATGCCCGCCCGCCTCGATGCGCATCGCCGGCGGGCAGCCGCGCAGGCCGGCCCGCAGACGCTCCATGTGCGCCGGCGTGAAGACCGGATCCTGGACGCCCACCGCCATCATCGTGCGGCCGGTCCAGTCATGCCGCCAGAAACGCGCGGCCTCGCGCGACACCGCGGCGCCATCGGCCTGGGGCGAGTGCGGGACCAACTCCGGAAAGGCTCGGGTGGCCGCGCGATACGCGAGCGAGGGGAACGGCGCGTCGTAGGCGGCGCACTCGGCCGCGCTCATCTGCGGGTTGCCACGCGCGAACAGGCGCGCGATGGAGAAGTCGGGCTTGTCGTGGCACATCGTGCGCCACTGCACGAAGCCCTCGGGCAGCGGTTCGTCGCCGGTGGCCAGCAGCGTGTTCATCGCGAGCAGCCCGCGGTAGCGCACGGGGGCGGCCATCGGCAGCGTCAGGCCCAGCAGCCCGCCCCAGTCCTGCGCCACCAGGTTCACCGCCTGCAGGTCGAGCGATTCGACGAACTCGAGCAGCACCTGGCGATGCCAGCCGAAGGTGTGCTGGGAGACCTCGGCCGGCTTGTCGCTCTTGCCGAAGCCGGGCATGTCCGGCGCCACCACCCGGTGCCCCGCGGCCAGGAACACCGGGATCATGTGGCGGTAGAGGTAGCTCCAGGCCGGGTTGCCGTGCAGGCACAGCCAGGTGACGGGCGCCTGATGCGGTCCTTCGTCGAGGTAGTGCAGGCGCAGGCCCGCCAACGCCGGCAGCGTGTCGGTGTGGCGGGGTGCCCAGGGATAGCCGGGCAGGCCGGAGAAACGCTCCTCGGGCGTGCGCAGCGCGGGTGATCCGGACATGGATGCGCCGTCGAGGCTCGGGCGCCGACCGCGGCCAGCCGAGGGGCCGGCGCGGTGCGGCGCCGGGTGATCAGAGGCGCTCGAAGATGGCCGCGATGCCCTGGCCCCCACCGATGCACATCGTGACCAGCGCGTAGCGCTTGTTGGTGCGGGCGAGCTCGTAGAGCGCCTTCACCGCGAGGAAGGCGCCCGAGCAGCCGATCGGGTGGCCCAGCGCGATCGCGCCGCCGTTCGGGTTGGTCTTGCTCATGTCCAGGCCCAGGCCGCGGGCCACGGCGATCGCCTGCGCCGCGAAGGCCTCGTTGCTCTCGATCACGTCGATCTGGTCGAGCGTGAGGCCTGCCTTCTTCAGCGCGAGCTTGGAGGCGGGGATCGGGCCCTCGCCCATGATCTCGTTGGGCACGCCGGCGACCGCGTAGGAGACCAGGCGGGCGAGCGGCTTGTGCCCGTCGCGCTGGGCGCGCGCCGCGTCGGCGAGCACCAGGAAGGCGGCGCCGTCGTTGATGCCCGAGGCGTTGCCCGCGGTGACCGTGCCGTCCTTCTTGAACGCCGGCTTCATCTTCGCGAGCACGTCCACGGTGGTGGAGGGCTTCACGTGCTCGTCGGTGTCGAACACGACCTCGCCCTTGCGGGTCTGCTTCACGATGGGAACGATCTGCGACTTGAAGCGCCCTTCGGCGATCGCGGCCGCGGCGCGGCGGTGCGACTCGGCGGCCAGCGCGTCCTGCTCCTCGCGGGTGATGTTCCACTTGGTGGCGAGGTTCTCGGCGGTGATGCCCATGTGGCCCACGCCGAACGGGTCGGTGAGGGTGGCCACCATGATGTCGATCATCTTGGCATCGCCCATCCGCGCGCCCGAGCGCATCGCCGGCGACAGGTAGGCGCCGCGGCTCATCACCTCGACGCCGCCGCCGATGCCGTAGTCGCAGTCATCGAGCAGGATGTTCTGCGCGGTGGTGACGATGCCCTGCAGGCCCGAGGAGCACAGCCGGTTCACCGCCATCGCCACCGATTCCATCGGCAGGCCGGCCTGGATCGAGGCCACCCGCGCGACGTAGGCGAAGCGGCTCTCGGTGGGGATGGTGTTGCCCACGGTGACGTAGTTGATCTGCTTGGGATCGACGCCGGAACGCTCGACCGAGGCCTTCATCACGGTGCCGGCGAGCTCGGCGGGCTCGATGTCGGCGAGGGTGCCGGCGAAGGTGCCCACGGCGGAGCGGGCGGCGGAGAGGACGACGACGTCACGTTGGGACATGGGAGGGCTCCTGGACGGATGGGGGAAGCCGGCGCGCGCCGCCGAAGGCGGGTCCTGGCCAGCGATGGGGCGATGATGCCCGAAGAACCTTGCCGCGTGCTTACGGCGCGGTCAGGACGCCCAGTTCGCGAGTTTCAGACCTGGAACTCGCCCGAACTCGCGCGTGTTGTTGGTGACCAGCGTGACCCCCAATGCCTGGGCGTGGCCCGCGATCAGGCTGTCGTAGGGGCCGATCGGCGTCCCCTGGCTGGCCAGCCCGGCGCGAACCTCGGCCGCCATCTGTGCGGCCGCCTCGTCGAAGGCGACGACATCGAGCGCGGCGAGGAACCGGCGCAGCGCCTCGGCATTGCGCGGTGAGCCCGAGCGGGCCACGCCGAAGTGAAGCTCGGAGGCCGTGATGGCCGACACGCCGAGTCCGGCCGAGTGATGGTCCCGCAAGGCCTGCAGCACTTTCGGCGGGCGCTCGTTGATGGCGTAGATGCAGATGTCGGTGTCGAGCAGATAGCGCATCGGCAGGCGCGTGACGGGTCAGCGTGCGGGCCGGATCGCGGACCGCTGCTGCTGCTCGGCCGGCTGGTCGCGCTGAATCCGCGGGTCGGGCTCGAATGCCATCAGCGCGTCGATCAGGGCTTGCGGACCCGTTGGCGCCGAGGCGCTCAAGACGACTTCATTGCCGACGCGTCGCACGTGCACCTCCTTGCCTTCGAAGCGGAACTCCTTGGGAAGGCGAACGGCCTGGCTGCCGCCGTGGGTGAAGAGTTTAGCGACGGGCATGTCGCCTCCGAAACGTCGATCAGCCGCGAGAATAGCAGAGTAGATACGATGTAGCTACTGATCAGCTGCGCCGAGCGGAGTCACGCCCCCGCGTAGCGCTTCTCCAGCTCCCGGGCGGCCGCCTTCTCGCGCAGCAGCCGGGTGCCGCCCAGGCGCAGCGCCTCGACCCGGCCGCGCCCGTCGCGCAGCAGCGCGGCCGGCTCGCCGTGGCTGGCGAAGCCGTTGGCCTGGACGATGCGGCCGTGGTCGCCCTTGATCGTGCCGATCTCGGGGGCGTTGGTCAGCGGGGCCGCCAACATCGGGTTGCACACCAGCACCCGGTCCTTTAGCGCCAATAGGTCCAGCGCGCGCCACAGCGACCACCAGCGGCCTTTCCAGGCCGCGGTGCGCCGCGTGGGCGCGCCGAACGCGGCGCAGGCCCGCAGCACCTGCAGGCTGCCGTCCAGCCAGGCCTCGGCCAGGCCGTCGGAGGCGTTCGTCGCGACCGACACCGCGAGTGCTTCGGAGGGCACCACGCAGGTGCGCGAGAGCGTGCCGAGGAAGGAGCCGGAGTGCCCGAACCAGGACCACCCGCCCGCCACCACCGGCCCGAGCTGGGCCGTGCCCTGGAAGGTGCCCAGGCCGTACCAGCGCGGCGCGACGGCGTGCGGTTCCAGCCACTGCGAACGCGTCATCTCGCGGCGGCTGGCCGCCGACAGCACGCGGTTGCGCGCCTCGGGCGCGAGGCTGGAGAAGAAGCGCGCGAGATCGCCGGGGGTGCTGACGAAACCGGTGGCCGCGGCGAGCGCACGGGTGGACATCGCGGCGGGCACCACCAGGCGCCGCCCCAGCGGCCACTGAGTGCTGTGGCCACTGGCCAGGCGCGGCATCGTCCCGTGCTCGGGCATGTCGGGCCAGGTGTCGTCCAGTCGCGAGGCCGCGACGATCTCGCGCACGACCCAGTCGCGATAGGTCTCGCCGGTGACCGCCTCGATCACCAGGCCGAGCAGCCCATAGCCGTGGTTGGAGTACTTGAAGCGGGTGTTCGGCTCGATCGACGGGCCGCGGGCCAGGTCGGCGCGCAGCTCGGCCTCGTCCAGGAACGGCCGGCGCTCGAGCCACTGGCCGGCGTCCTCTCCATCGCGCACCAGGCCGGCGGTGTGCGAGAGCAACTGCGTGAGCGTGGTCTCGGCCACCGCCCGGTGCAGGCCTTCGACATGACGGCCCACCGGGTCGTCGAGCCGCAGCCGGCCCTGGTCGCGCAGCTTCATCACCGCCGCCGCGGTGAAGGTCTTCGAGTGCGAGGCGACGCGAAACGCGTGCCGGGGCGTCAGCGCCTCGCCGCTGGCCAGGTTCGCGTGGCCGAAGGCCTCGGCCAGCACGAGGCGTCCGCGGTGCGCCACCGCGATCGAGACGCCCGGCAGTTCGGTGACCCGAAGTTGGTGTTCGAGCCAGCGGGGCAGGTAGTCGAGGGCGGCGGTGAGCCAGTGGGCCATGGGGCGCGTCCGAGGTGGGCCGGGGCTGGCCAGTCTAGCGCACGGGGTGTCGGCGAAAGCGTCGCGCGGCGGGGGCTCGGCGACAACGATTGAAACGCGCGCCCGGTCCCGCTGAAGCGGGCGGGCGACCGCGCGCCGGGACAATGGCTGCCCGCGTCTCCTGAGCCTTACGATCATGTTCGTACCGATCCCCTGGCGTCGCCCCCGCCGTGCACCGGCGCGAGGTCCGCACCCCCTGCTCGCGATCGCCTGCCTGTCGGTGCTCGTCGCCGGCCCGGTCCCGTCCTTCGCGGCCGACCCGCTCGTGGACCTGGAACTGCACGGCACGCGCCTGGCCCCGAGTTGCCGCGCGGACACCTGGCCTCGGGCCCGACAGGCGATCGAACGGGCCGCGGCCGGGCGCGATGCCCCGCGGCTGCTCGCCGTGCTGCGGGCCTACCTGTGCGGCGACGACGCTGTCGCCCGCGCGCAGGTGGCCCGCCACGCGCCACGGCGCATCCTGCAGGTGTCCGAGGGCACCGGCGAACCGACCGAGCGCCGCCGTGTGCCCGGCGTGGCGGCGCTCGAGCCCCGGGCCGGCCGGGTCTTCGATCTGGAGGTCCGGGCCGTGTCGGGATCGCGCGTTGCGGTGCAGTGGCAGGCGGACGAGGCCTGCGTGCAGGGGGTGGACCTCGCCCATCGCGCGGCGGGGTGGACGTTCGTGCGGGTCGGCTCGGCCTGCGATTGATCGGGGCCGGGCCGCGTCGACGATCGCCGGGTCTGGGGGTGTCCGTCGCGCCGGGCCGCTCAGCGCGAGAGCAGGGCCTTCAAGGTGATGTCGCCGTCCAGGTAGCGCACGTCGTCGACCAGCCATCGCCCGCCGGTTCGCCTGAGCACCAGCGTGGCCCGGTGGTCCTCGCGAGCGGCGCCCTCGAGCACCGCATGCAGGGTCACCATCGCGACGCCCCCGGCCGACACCGGTGTTTCCAGCGCGAGGCGCGAGGGCACCTCGTCGGCCCCGGTGAAGGGGTCGAAGGGCACGGCCGGCACCGCGAACCGTGCTCGGGGCCTCGCGCGGTGCAGCCGGATCGCCGCCAGCAGCGACGGGCTGAGCCAGCGCGACAGGGCCGGCAACGGGAGTGACGACACGCCCGTCGTCGCCCCGACATGCCCCAGCAGCAGGGATTGCACGGTGGCCAGCGGGCCGTCGTCGATGGCCAGGCGTCGCACGGCCTGCGCGCGTCCGGGGGCGATCAGGAGCGCCCGGTCGAAGGCGACGGGCACGCGGTACAGGACGACATCGTCACAGGCGATGCGGTGCGTGAGCGCGGGCGGGCGGCTCACACCCAGTGCCCGCAGGCGGGCCGCCGCCTGCGCGGCATCGACCCCCAGGGCGGGCGCGACATCCGGTGCGTTCATCCGCACCAGCTGGTGCCGGGGCGCGCCGCAGCGCCAGCCGTCGGGCCCCCGCACCGAGCGCGCGTCCCACTGCCAGTCGTCGCGCCCGTCGATGGCCTGCCAGCGTTCCGCGGCGCCCGCGCCCGCGGCCAGGGCGTCGCCGGGCCAGAGGAGGGTCAGCGCGAGACACAGGGCGGCGCGAATCGGTGCGCGTCGCATCCGGGGGCTAGCGAACGATCGGTGCGTGACCGATCCACAGCGCGTGCAGGCCGAGCACCGCGATCACGACGACGACGGCCATCGCCATCCGCGGCATCCCGCTCACCGACAGGGCGAGGAGCGCGGCCGCCAGCGTCACGAGCGTGAGCACGGCGGCGGCGGCGAACCGCGCCCAGAGGGCCTCGGCGCCCAGGCCGCGCCCGATGAACCAGCAGGTCAGGCCCAGCACCAGCCCGGCCCCCGCGATCACGGCGGCCATCTGGATCACGATCTGCGCCAGCGTGCCGACGAGACTGGCCAGCCCGCTGATCGCCTGCGTGATGCCTTGCAGCATCAGCAACAGCGCATCGGGGTTGTCGCCGAACCGGGTCTCGCCCGCCGGTGCGGCGAAGCGCTGCGTCAGCAGGAAGGCGGCGGCGCCGATCAGCACGACGAGCGAGGGCAGGGACAACAGCACGCCGCCCACCGTGAACAGGCTGGCGAGCAGGGGGATCGAGACCGGGTTCATCTCGGGGTGGGCGTGGCGGGTGGTGGGGGCCACGCCAGGATGCCGGGGGGCGGTTTCGCGCGGGTTTCGCGCGCGACGGGGGGATGTTTCGATTGTTCGGCGGGACCGACGCTGCCGCCGTGTCGACCAGCCAGGGCACACCCCCACGACGCCGTTTCGCCTCGTGCGAAGCGGGTCGTTCTCGACCCCTTACGTCAGCGCGATGTCGTATCGAGGGGCTTGAATCGAAAAGCATTGACGGGACAACGGCTTGCGATGGAGCCCTCGGCTTGAGGCGGTTCGAGCTACCCGTCTGGCTGCCTGGATTGCACGGGCTGTCTTGGGCCTCTGCGGTCCGCAGTGAGTGCAGTCATTGCCGATCATGGCTGCCACACGACCCGGCACCTCACTCATCCGCCAGCACTCTCTGCAATCAGCACCTCGGCGGGAATGCCGAGGCTGCGGTGCAGCCGGCGGATCATCGCCAGCGTCAACGGGCGCTTGCGGCTGAGCACCTCGTACACGCGGTTCGGACGGCCGATGATCGGCTCGAGGTCCTTCACCGTCAGGCCGCGCTGCTCCATCCGGAACTTGATGGCTTCCACGGGGTCGGGCGCGTCGATCGGGAAGTGCCGGGCCTCATAGGCTTGCACCAGCGTGGCCAGGATGTCCAGCCGGTCGCCCTTGGGCGTTCCCGGCGCTGGGTCGGACTCCATCAACGCCGAGATGTCGGCCAGCGCAGCCCGGTAGTCGGCTTCGGTGTGGATGGGGCGGATGTTCACGGTGACCTCGTTCAGCTCGGCTCGATGGTGTTGGCGTCGATCGCGTCGTACTGATGGTGCGTGCCGATGAACTTCACGTAGACGATCTGCAACCGGTAGGCCACCGCAACGACGAGGCGGTAGTCGTTGCCCTTGATGTTGAAGACCACCCGACGATTCTTCAGGATGCTGGCGCTCCGGTACTGGGCCTTGATGTCCGACGGCTGCGTCCACGAGGCCTTCGAGACTTCCTCGAACCAGGCCTTCAGTGGCTGCTCGGCGTCGGGGTGCTGCAGCCAGAACGCCCTCAGTGCGGCGACTGCGATGACTCTCACGCCGACATCATAGTCCCAAAATGGGACTTCCGTCAAGGCGCCAGGGCATGGCCGCCGTGCACCGCCTTGCGGTGGCCCTTGACCGTCATGCGGCTGCCCTGGCGAGGCGCCGCCGGGCCTGGTCCGGCGCAGCGCCTTTGAGCACGCGACCCTCGCGTACGACGTGGATCCACCAATTGCCTTCTTCAGGCAGCGCCGACAGGTTCTTTGTCGTCAGGGCGGTGAGCGCGATGCGGATCTATTGGGCGTCTTCCAGAGGCATGAGCGCCTCGCGAACCGGGTCGGCCACGGCTAGCGACCTGACGACGAGCACGATGTCCACTTCGCTGCCAGGCACGTCGCCGCCCCGCGCCACGCTGGCGTAGAGCCATGCGGCGCTCACGGCGCCATGGCAATCGAGCACGTCACGGATCGAGCTCATGAGTGCAACTCATCGACCTCGCTGGTCGTGGAACAGTGTGGCCAGCGACGGGCAGGTACATGATTGCGATTGATTCCTTAGCCGCCCTCCTCTGCCAGCCGTATCGGATCTCCCGGTGCCCGGCTGGCGACCCAAGCGGTCATTCAATCTTGTTGAAATCGGGTGGCACTTCGCGACACGAGAAGACAGCTCTTACACCGATGAATCTTGGTACAACAACAGCTCATGTTGGTCATCTGGTACGGGATGAAATCCCGTGGTGCCTCACATCAGCACGATGTCGTACTGCTCCTGCCCATACGCCGTCTCGACCTGCAGCGCGATCTGCTTGCCGATCGCGTCGCACAGCGCGGCCAGCGGCTGCGCCTCCTCCTCCAGGAAGAGGTCGACCACCGCCTGGGAGGCGAGGATGCGGAATTCCTTCGGGTCGAACTGGCGCGATTCACGCTGGATCTCGCGCAGGATCTCGTAGCAGACGGTGCGCGCGGTCTTCACCTCGCCCTTGCCGCCGCAGGTGGGGCAGGGCTCGCACAGCAGGTGCGCGAGCGACTCGCGGGTGCGCTTGCGGGTCATCTCCACCAGCCCCAGCGCGGTGAAGCCGTTCACCGAAGTGCGGGTGCGGTCGCGCGACAGCGCCTTGCGCAGTTCGGCGAGCACCGCGTCCCGGTGTTCGGCGCTGGCCATGTCGATGAAGTCGACGATGATGATGCCGCCCAGGTTGCGCACCCGCAGCTGGCGCGCGATGGAGTGCGCGGCCTCCAGGTTCGTCTTGAAGATCGTGTCGTCGAAGTTGCGCCCGCCGATGTAGCCGCCGGTGTTCACGTCGATCGTCGTCAGCGCCTCGGTCTGGTCGATGATCAGGTAGCCGCCGGACTTCAGGTCGACGCGGCGCGCCAGCGCCTTGACGATCTCGTTCTCGATCGCGTGCAGCCCGAACAGCGGGCGCTCGCCGGTGTGCGCGCGCAGCCGCTCGAGCATCGAGGGCACGTAGGTGCGCGCGAACTCCTGCAGCCGCTGCAGTTCCTCGCGCGAGTCGACGATGATCGCGGCGGTGGTCTCGCTGGCCATGTCGCGCAGGATGCGCTGGGTGGAGGAGAGCTCCTGGTACAGCAGCGAGGGCGCGGGCATCCGGCGGCTGGCCTCCAGGATGCCGGTCCAGCGCAGGTGCAGGTACTCGACGTCGCTGGCGAGCTCGGCCTGCGTGCAGTCCTCGGCCGAGGTGCGGATGATGTAGCCGCCGCGTTCCTGGTCGCCCAGCACCTGCTGGAGCCGCTCGCGCAGCGCCTGGCGCTCGGCCTCGTTGCCGATGCGCTGCGACACGCCGATGTGCGGGTCCTGCGGCAGGTACACCAGCAACCGCCCGGCGATGCTGATCTGCGTGGACAGGCGCGCGCCCTTCGTGCCCAGCGGGTCCTTGATCACCTGCACCAGCAGCGGCTGGCCCTCGAAGAGCACCTTCTCGATCGGCAGCGGATGGCCGTTCCCGCCGTGCTGCGCGCGCGACTGCCAGAGATCGGCCACGTGCAGGAACGCGGCGCGCTCCAGGCCGATGTCGATGAAGGCCGACTGCATGCCGGGCAGCACGCGCGAGACCTTGCCCAGGTACACGTTGCCGGTCAGGCCGCGGGTGGCGGCGCGCTCGATGTGCAGCTCCTGCACGACCCCCTGCTGCACGACGGCGATGCGGGTCTCGTGCGCGGTGTGATTGACGAGGATCTCTTCGTTCATGCGGTGTCGGGCTCCGGCGCGTGCGGCTCAGGCGGGCGCGAGCGGTCGGGCCAGTGCCTTGCGCAGCAGGCGATCGGTCTCGTGCAGGGGCAAACCCATGATACCGGAGTAGCTGCCCTCGATCCGACGCACGAAGGCGCCCGCGGCACCCTGGATGCCGTAGCCGCCCGCCTTGTCGAAGGGTTCGCCGCTAGCGACGTAGGCCGCGATGCGCGACGTGCCCAGCCGCGCGAAGCTCACCCGAGAGACCTGGACCACCCACTCGGTGTGCCGGGCGTCGCCCACCGCCACCGCGGTCAGCACGCGGTGCGTGCGTCCCGACAGGGCCTCGAGCATCTCGGTGGCCTGCGCGGCGTCCGCGGGCTTGCCCAGCAGCCGGCCGCCGAGCGCCACCGTGGTGTCCGCGGTGAGGATCGGTGCCGGCGGACCGCCCCGGCGTGCCAGCCGCTCGCGCGCGGCCTGCAGCTTGGCGAGCACCACGCGCTTGACGTACACCGCCGGCGCCTCGCCCGGGCGCACCGCCTCCAGCGCTTCGGCGTCCTCGCCCGGGTCGGGCAGCAGCAGCCGGAACTCGATGCCGATCTGGCGCAGCAGCTCCTGGCGGCGCGGACTCTGGGAGGCGAGGTGAACGAAGGCAGGCATGGGCGCGGAGGGCCGGATCGAAGGACGGGCGGATCGGGACGGAGGGTCGACGGCGGCCAGGCCGTCACCGGGGTTCAGTCCCGATGATACGGGTGGCCGGCGAGCACCGACCAGCCGCGATAGAGCTGCTCGGCCAGCACGATGCGCACCAGCGGGTGCGGCAGCGTGAGGCTGGACAGCCGCAGCCGCTCGTCGCAGCCCTGCTTGAACTCGGCCGCCAGGCCGTCCGGGCCGCCGATCACGATGGCCACCGCGCGGCCGGTGTCGCGCCAGGTGTTCATGCGCTCGGCCAGGCCGCGGGTGTCGAGGTCCTTGCCGCGCTCATCCAGCGCCACGCGCCAGGCGCCCTCGGGCAAGGCGGCCTGGATGCGCGTGGCCTCGCGCTGCATCCACTGTGCGGCGTTGCCGTTGGCCGAGCGCGGTTCGGCCTTCACCTCGCGCCACTCCACCCGCATCTCGGCGGGCATCCGCGTGGAGTACTCGGCCACCGCGGTGTCGACCCAGTCGGGCATGCGGGTGCCCACCGCGATCACGCGAATCAGCATCTCGGGGAGGGGCGGCCAGGACCGATCCGGACGGTGTCGCGGCCCGATGCCTTGGGGGCAGCGGGCCTACGCCGCCTTCGGTGCGGTGCGGGGCTTGCGAACGCGGTGCGGGCCCGCGGGCTTCTTCGCCGCGGGCGCGGCGCCGGCCGCCGCGGCCGGTGCGACGGCCTTCGTGGCGCCGGCCGCGCGGGTGCCGCCGCCGCGACGGGCCTTCGGGCGTGCCGGCGCGGGCGAGGACTCGTCGTCATCCGCCTCCGAGGCCTGCGCCGGCCCGGTGGCCGCCGCGAGCTTGACGCGCACCGGCTTGCCGCCCCAGATCTCCTCGAGGTTGTAGTACGAGCGGATCGCCGGCTGCATCACGTGCACGACGATGTCGCCGAGGTCCACCAGCACCCACTCGCCGGTCTCCTCGCCTTCCACCGAGATCACGTCGCCGCCGGCCTGCTTGACCTTGTCGCGCACGTGCGAGGCCATCGAGCGGGTCTGGCGGTTCGAGGTGCCGCTGACCAGCACGACGCGATCGAACAGCGTGGTGATCGGCGTGGTGTCGTAGACCTTGATGTCCTGGCCCTTGATGTCCTCGAGGGCGTCGATGACGATGCGTTGCAGTTTGCGAAGATCCATGCGTTCAGTCGTGATTCGCGCGCGGGGTCGGCGCGCGATAGAGGTGGTGTTGGTCAATATAGTCCAGAACCCGGGGGGGGACCAGTTCGGCCGGCCGCTCGCCGCGGGCCAGCGCCGCGCGCAGCGCGGTGGCCGAGATCGGCACCGGCGGCATCGAGAAGAAGACGACCGCGCCCGCCGGCGCGTCGGGCAGCGCCTGGCGCCCGTGCTCGGCCACCCAGGACTCCACCGGTTCGGGCAGGTTCGACAGCGCCACCTGCTCGCGCTGCGTGCAGGCGATGTGCGCGTGCGTGAGCAGCGCCTGCCAGCGCCGCCAGGTGGCCAGGTTGCGCAGCTGATCGCTGCCCAGGATGAGCACCAGCGAGGGCTCGGGGCCCAGTTCGGCGCGCAGCTCGGCCAGGGTGTCGATCGTGTAGCTCGGGCCGCCCCGGCGCACCTCGCGGTCGTCGACCGTGAGCCCTGGCTCGCGACCGAGCGCCAGGCGCAGCATCGCCAGGCGTTGTTCGGCGCTGGCCACCACCCCGGACTTCTGCCACGAGGCCCCGGTGGGCATCAGCCGGACCTCGGCCAGACCGAACGCGGCCCGCGCGGTGCGCGCGAGCGCCAGGTGGCCGACGTGGACCGGGTCGAAGGTGCCGCCCAGCAGGCCCAGTCGCGGGCGGGTCATCCGCGGGGAGCGGGGCTCACACCCAGTCCCGCGGGGGCAGGAAGTGGGTGGTCAGGCGCGATTCCGGCGAGCCCGGCTCGGGCTGCCAGTCGTACTGCCAGTGGGCCACCGGGGGCATCGACACCAGGATGGATTCGGTGCGACCGCCCGATTGCAGGCCGAACAGCGTGCCGCGGTCGAACACCAGGTTGAACTCGACGTAGCGCCCGCGCCGATAGCACTGGAAGGCGCGCTCACGGTCGCCGTAGGGCTGGTCACGGCGGCGCTCGGCGATCGGCAGCCAGGCCGGCAGGAAGTGCTCGCCGACGCGGCGGGTGAGGGCGAAGGAGCGTTCGAAGCCGAGCTCGGAGAAGTCGTCGAAGAAGATGCCGCCGACGCCGCGCGCCTCCTGGCGGTGCTTCAGGAAGAAGTACTCGTCGCACCAGCGCTTGAACCGCGGGTGGTAGGTGTCGCCGAAGGCCGCGAGCGCGCTCTGGCAGGTGCGGTGGAAATGGACGACGTCCTCCTCGACCGGATAGAAGGGTGTGAGGTCCATGCCACCGCCGAACCACCAGACGGTGTCCTCCGAACTGCCCGCCGCGGGATAGGCGACGAAGCAGCGCACGTTCAGGTGCACCGTGGGGATGTGCGGATTGCGCGGGTGCAGCACCAGCGACACGCCCATCGCCTCGAAGGGCCGTCCGGCCAGCCCGCCCCGGTGCGCGCTGGCGCTGGGCGGCAGCGCGTCGCCGGTGACGTGCGAGAACATCACGCCGCCGCGCTCGAGGACCCGGCCGTTCTCGATCACGCGCGAGATGCCGATGCCGCCGGCCGGCCGCTCCCAGCGGTCGACGCGAAAGGCGTTGCCGTCCAGGGCCTCCAGGCCGCTGACGATGTCCTGCTGCAGGCGCGGCAGCCACTCGCGCACCGCGGCGATGTCGGGCGTGGCGCTCATGAGGCGGGGCCGTTGCGCTTGCGGGCGATGGCGCGGTGGCCGATGTCGCTGCGGTACTGCGCGCCGGCGAAGCGGATGCCCTGCACCGCCTGGTAGGCCGCCGCCTGCGCGATCTTCACCGAGTCGCCCAGGGCGGTGACGCACAGCACCCGGCCACCGGCGGTGACCACCTTGCCCTCGCGCATCGTGGTGCCCGCGTGGAACACCACCGTGTCCTCGCGATCGCCATTGCCATCGGCGGCCAGGCCCTCGATGACGTCGCCACCGCGGGGGGCGTCCGGGTAGCCCGCGGCCGCCATCACCACGCCCAGCGCGGTGCGCCGATCCCAGGCGATCTCGGCCTGATCGAGGCGGCCGTCGATGGCCAGTTCGAACACCTCGGCCAGATCGCTCTTGATGCGCGCCATGATGGGCTGGGTTTCGGGGTCGCCCATCCGGCAGTTGAATTCCAGCGTGCGCGGGTTGCCTTGCGAGTCGATCATCAGACCGGCGTACAGGAAGCCGGTGAACGGGATGCCGTCGCGGGCCATGCCGGCCACCGTGGGCTGGATGATCTCGCGCAGCACCCGCGCGTGCACGGTGGGCGTGACCACCGGAGCGGGCGAATAGGCGCCCATGCCGCCGGTGTTGGGGCCCGCATCGCCATCGAGCAGTCGCTTGTGGTCCTGGCTGGTGGCCAGCGGCAGCACGTGCTTGCCGTCGACCATCACGATGAAGCTGGCTTCCTCGCCCTCGAGGAAGTCTTCGATCACGACCCGCGCGCCGGCCGAGCCCATCCGGTTGTCGACCAGCATCGCGTCGATCGCCTGGTGGGCCTGCTCGAGCGAGGTGGCCACCACCACGCCCTTGCCCGCGGCCAGGCCGTCGGCCTTGATCACGATCGGCGCGCCCCGGGCGTCGACATAGGCGTGCGCGGCCTGCGCGTCGGTGAAGGTCTGGTATTCGGCGGTGGGGATGCCATGGCGCTTCATGAAGGCCTTGGCGAAGTCCTTGGAGGACTCGAGCTGGGCGGCCGCGCGCGTGGGGCCGAAGATGCGCAGTCCCCGCTCGCGGAAGGTGTCGACGATGCCCGCGGCCAGCGGCCCTTCGGGGCCGACGACGGTGAAGGCCACGCCCTGCCGGGCGGCGAACTCGGCCAGCGCGCCGATGTCGGTGAGCGTGACGTTCTGCAGGCCCGCGTCGCGGGCGGTGCCGGCGTTGCCCGGCGCGACGTACACCGTCGTGACGCGCGGCGAGCGCGCCAGGCGCCAGGCCAGCGCGTGTTCCCGTCCCCCCGAGCCGACCACCAGGACCTTCACGATTGCGCCTCGTTGAATACCGCGTTGGTGTACACCTGCTGCACGTCGTCGAGGTTCTCGAGCGCGTCGAGCAGCTTCTGCATCCGCACCGCGTCGTCGCCGACGAACTCGGTCTCGGTGCTGGGCTTCATCGTGATCTCGGCGACCTCGGCCTTCAGCCCGGCGGCCTCGAGCGCCTTCTTCACCGTGGCGAAATCGGCGGGGGCGCACAGCACCTCGACACCGCCTTCTTCGTCGGTGGCGACGTCCTCGGCGCCGGCCTCGATCGCGGCCTCCATCACCTTCTCTTCGGAGGTGCCCGGCGCGAACAGGAACTGGCCGCAGTGCTTGAACAGGAACGCGACCGAGCCATCGGTGCCCAGGTTGCCGCCATTCTTGGAGAACGCGTGGCGCACCTCGGCCACGGTGCGGGTGCGGTTGTCGGTGAGGCAGTCGACGATGACGGCGGCGCCGCCGATGCCGTAGCCCTCGTAGCGGATCTCCTCGTAGTTCACGCCATCGAGCCCGCCGATGCCCTTCTGGATCGCGTTGTTCACGCGGTCCTTGGGCATGTTCGCGTCGGACGCCTTCTCCATCGCCAGGCGCAGGCGCGGGTTGGCATTGGCGTCACCGCCGCCGAGCTTGGCCGCGACCGTGATCTCCTTGATGATCCGGGTGAACAGCTTGCCGCGCTTCTCGTCCTGGCGGTTCTTGCGGTGCTGGATGTTGGCCCATTTGGAGTGGCCGGCCATGGGGAGGGTCTCCGGGCCGCGCGCTTGCGCGGGGCGCGCGCGACGTGGTCGAATGAACAGGGAAGGGGTGGGATTCTACCATCCGCCCCCGGGGTGGACGCCCCCGCGGCGGCGCGGGTCCGGCCGCCTCGCCGCGTTACCATCACCCCCGTCGCGTCGCGTGCGCACCTTCCCGTTGGCACCCTCATGACCGAACCCCTGAAGATCGCCGTCGTCGGCCCCGCGTCCGCTGGCGGCGCACCCCGAGAGTTGTGCCTGCTGCCGGCGCTGGCCAACCGGCACGGCCTGATCACCGGCGCCACCGGCACCGGCAAGACCGTCACGCTGCAGGTGATGGCCGAGCGCTTCTCCGAGGCGGGCGTGCCGGTGTTCATGGCCGACGTGAAGGGCGATCTCACCGGCATCGCGCGCCCGGGAGCGTCGAGCGCGAAGCTCTCCGAGCGGCTGCAGCGGCTGGGCCTGCCCGAGCCCGCCTTCAAGGCCGCACCGGTCACGCTGTGGGATGTCTACGGCGAGAAGGGCCACCCGCTGCGCGCCACCGTGTCCGACATGGGGCCGCTGCTGCTGTCGCGGATGCTGGGCCTGAACGAGACCCAGGAAGGCGTGCTCCACCTGGTGTTCAAGATCGCCGACGAGCGCGGGCTGCTGTTGCTGGACGCGAAGGACCTGCGCGCGATGCTGCAGTTCATCGGCGACAACGCCAAGGAGTTCACCACCGAGTACGGCAACGTCTCGGCGGCCTCGGTCGGGGCCATCCAGCGTGGCCTGCTCGCGCTCGACGCGCAGGGCGCCGACAAGTTCTTCGGCGAGCCGATGCTCAACTTCGACGACATGCTGCAGACCGACGCGAACGGCCACGGCGTGGTCAACATCCTCGCGGCCGACAAACTGCTCAACGCGCCGCGCCTGTACGCCGCGTTCCTGCTGTGGCTGCTCTCCGATCTCTTCGAGCGCCTGCCCGAGGTGGGCGACCGCGACCGCCCGAAACTGGTGTTCTTCTTCGACGAGGCGCACCTGCTCTTCAACGAGGCGCCCAAGGCGCTGATCGAGAAGGTCGAACAGGTGGTGCGGCTGATCCGCTCCAAGGGCGTGGGCGTCTACTTCGTCACGCAGAACCCGCTGGACGTGCCCGAGACGGTGCTCGGCCAGCTCGGCAACCGGGTGCAGCACGCACTGCGCGCGTTCACTCCCCGCGACCAGAAGGCGGTGAAGGCCGCGGCCAGCACGATGCGCCAGAACCCGGCGTTCGACGCCGAGACCGTGATCACCGAGCTCGGCGTGGGCGAGGCGCTGGTGTCCTTCCTCGACGAGAAAGGGCGCCCGGGTGTCGTCGAGCGCGCCTTCGTGGTGCCGCCGTGCTCGCGCATCGGTCCGATCGACGACGTCGAGCGCGCGGCGCTGGTGGCCGGCTCGGTGGTGGCCGGGGTCTACGAGAAGACCGTCGATCGCGAGTCCGCCTACGAGCGGCTGAAGGGCCGCTCGGGCGAGGCGGCGTCGGCGCCCGCCGGCGGCGGCAGCGGCGCGGGAACGGGCGAGAAGCCCGCCGAGGGCGGCGGCTGGGTGCCCGATTCGATCAAGGATGCCCTCGGTGGCATGATGCGCGGCGGCGGTCGCAAGGACTCCGTGCTGGAGGCCGCGGCCAAGAGCGCGGCCCGCTCGATCGGCTCCTCGCTGGGTCGCGAGATCATCCGCGGGGTGCTGGGGTCATTGCTGAAGGGCCGTTGAGCGGCCAGACGGAAGGGAATCGAACGTGAGGGTGGCAGGCATGGGACATCCGGGCGTGGCGCGTTGGCTGGCCGCGGTGGTGTGGGTGGTCGGCGCGGCGCTGGCCGGCTGCGGCGAGGGCTCGGGCGGGGCCGGTGCGCCCACGGCCGCCGGGGCCGCGGTCTCGGGCGCGGTGACGAAGTCCGCCCCGGTGCCGCTGGTGGTCGAGAAGGCGGGCGCGGGCAGCGCGCCGGTGTTCCGGTTCGCGAAGATCTCCAACGGCGCCTATTTCTTCACCGGCAACGTCGGCGAAAAGGACCAGATCCTCACCAGCTTCCCCGACTTCCGTTGCGAGGGCCTGGCGTTCTTCCGCACCTCCGACGGCTCCGGCGTGCCGGTGTACCGCTTCGCCAACCTGGGCAATGGCGGCTACTTCTACACCGCGAACTCGGCCGAACGCGATTTCGTGCAGGCCACGCGCCCCGACATGCGCTACGAGGGCAGCACGTTCTCGGTGGCCACCGCCGACACCCCGGGCTCGCAACCGGTCTATCGCCTGGCCAACCTGAGCAACGGCGCCTATCTGTTCACCGCCAATGCCCAGGAGCGCGCCTTCGCGATCTCGCTGGGCAACTGGCGCGACGAGGGCATCGCGTTCTACGGGGCCCCGGTGGACGATGCCCTGGCGGCGGTGAACTGGTGCGCACCGCCGGGCACGCTGCCCACCGTCACCCGCATCTCGGTGGACCGGCTGATGTACCTCGCGCCCGCGACCTTCACCGTCACCGGCACCGGGCTGGACCAATCCATCCGCTTCGACTCCGGGCATTGTTCGAACATCACCGAGCAGGCCGGTGGCACCGCGACGCAGCGTGTCTACACCTGTTCCCCTTCCGGCGTGGGCTTGGTGAACTTCACCGTGTGGGCCCGCGACGGCAGCGCGGTGTGGAGCGGTGACGCCGAGGTCGGCCAGCCGCGCGTGCGGCTGAGCACCAGCAAGGGCGACATCGTCGTCGAGCTGAACCCGGCGAAGTCGCCGATCACGGTGGCCAACTACCTGCAGTACGTGCGCGACGGTTACTACGCGGGACTGGTCTTTCACCGGGTCATCAACGACTTCATGATCCAGGGCGGGGGCTTCGACCTTTCCCTGCAGCTGCGTCAGACGCGCGCGCCGATCCAGCTCGAGTCGCAGAACGGCCTGTCCAACGTGCGCGGCACGATCGCGATGGCGCGCACGAACATCGCCAATTCGGCCACGTCGCAGTTCTTCATCAACGTGGTCGACAACCTGTTCCTGAACTACACGAGCACGGCCTCGCCCGGCTACGCGGTGTTCGGGCAGGTGGTGCAGGGCATGGACGTGGTCGACCAGATCAAGGTGGTGCCCACCGGGGTGGTGTCGGGCATGGCCGACGTGCCGCTCACGCCGGTGGTGATCAACTCGGCGACGCAGATCCAATAGTGCGCGCGCCGCGGTCGCGTCGGGCGGCGCTGCTCGCGCTCGCCGGGGTCGTGGGAGTGGCGGCGGTCGCGGCGGTCGCGAGCCCGGCCGCCGTCGCGATGCCACCGGGCGAACGGCAGCGCATCGATCGGCTGATCGATCATGTTGCGTTGCAGCGAGACATCCGGTTCCTGCGCAACGGCGAGGCCCACGAGGCCCCACAGGCGGCCGCCCACCTGCGCAGCAAGCTCGAGCGCGCCGGCGATCGGGTGCGCGGGGTCGATGACTTCATCGAGGGGGTGGCCAGCCGCTCCTGGCTGAGCGGCCAGGCCTACCGGGTGCGCCTGGCCGACGGCAGCGAGACGCTGGCGCGCGACTGGTTGCGGGCCCAATTGCGGCGTCTCGAAAGCGCTCCCGCCGCCCGCTGAGGGCGGGTAAGCCCCAGGCCTGGCGCCCGCGTCGGGCGGCGCCCAGGCCGGCCGCTTCCGGCACAATGTCTGCCTTTTCACCGGTCGGAGCGGGCGGCGATGGATCTCGGCATCAAGGGCAAGTGGGCGCTGGTCTGCGGCGCGAGCAAGGGGCTGGGCTACGGTTGCGCGCTCTCGCTGGCGCAAGAGGGCGTGAACCTCGTCATCAACTCGCGCTCCGCAGGACCGCTGAAGGAGGCTGCCGCGCGCATCGGTGGCGAAACCGGCGTCACCGTCGTGGCGGTGGCCTGCGACATCACCACGCCCGCGGGCCAGGCCGAATCCCTGGCGGCCGCGCCCCAGGTGGACATCCTGGTCAACAATGCCGGCGGGCCGCCCCCGGGCGACTTCCGCAGCTTCACCCGCGAGCAGTGGCTCGCCGCGCTGAACGCGAACATGCTCACCCCGATCGACCTGATCAAGGCCACGCTCGACGGCATGATCGAGCGGCGCTTCGGGCGCATCGTGAACATCACCTCCAGCTCGGTGAAGGCGCCGATCGAGATCCTCGGGCTGTCCAATGGCGCGCGCTCCGGCCTCACCGGTTTCGTGGCCGGCCTGGCGCGCAAGACCGTGATCCACAACGTCACGATCAACAACCTGCTGCCCGGCGCGTTCGACACCGACCGGCTGCGCACCACGATGGCGGCGGCGGCCAAGCAGGCCAACCTGTCGGTGGAGGAAGTGGCGGCGCAGCGTGCCAAGGGCATCCCCGCCGGCCGGCTGGGCAATGCCTACGAGTTCGGCCAGGCCTGCGCCTATCTGTGCAGCGCGCAGGCCTCGTATGTCACCGGCCAGAATTTCCTGATCGACGGCGGCGCCTACCCGGGCACGTACTGAGACACCCCACGACACCGCGCGCGGCGCCTGCCGCGACACAGACGACCATCCAGAGGAGACGAGCGATGCCCAAGGCGATTCGAATCGAGAAGACCGGCGGACCGGAGGTGATGAAGCTGGTCGACGTCGAGGTGGGGCCCCCCGGGCCGGGCGAGGCGCAGGTTCGCAACCACGCGATCGGCCTGAACTACATCGACGTCTACTTCCGCACGGGCCTGTACCCGATGCCGTTGCCGGCGGGCATCGGCCTGGAAGGCGCGGGGGTGGTCACCGCGGTGGGCGCGGGCGTGCAGAACGTGAAGGTGGGCGACCGCGTCGCCTATTGCGACCGGCCGCCAGGTTCGTACAGCGAGCTGCGCAACATGCCGGCCGCGCCGCTGGTGAAGCTGCCCAAGTCGATCGGCTTCGACACCGGCGCGGCGATGATGCTCAAGGGCCTCACGGTGCAGTACCTGTTCCGCCGCACCTACAAGCTGCAGCGTGGCCAGACCATCCTGTTCCACGCCGCGGCCGGCGGCGTGGGCCTGATCGCGATGCAGTGGGCCAAGGCGCTGGGGGTCACCGTGATCGGCACGGTGGGTTCCGAGGCGAAGGCCAAGCTCGCGCGCGAGTTCGGCGCCGATCACGTGATCCTGTACAACAAGGAGAACGTCGTCGAGCGTGTCCGCGAGATCACCCGCGGCGACATGGTGCCGGTGGTGTACGACTCGGTCGGCAAGGACACCTTCCAGGCCTCGCTCGACTGCCTGCAACCGTTCGGCCTGCTGGTGAGCTTCGGCAACGCCTCCGGACCGGTGCCGCCGATGCCGCTCACCGCGCTGAAGGGCTCGTTGTACATCACGCGCCCGTCGCTGATGGCGCACACCGCGACCCGCTCCAACCTGGAGGAGATGTCGGCGGACCTGTTCCGGATGGTCTCCAGCGGCAAGGTGAAGATCGAGATCGATCAGCGCTACGCGCTGGCCGACGCGGTCAAGTCCCACCAGGACCTCGAGTCGCGCCGCACCACCGGTTCGACGGTGCTGATCCCCTGAGCCGCGCGCCCGAGGCCATGCCCCCGGACGCCGCGGCCGGGGAGGCCGCCACCGATCGTGACCGCGCGTTCGGCGGCGTGGCCCGCCTCTATGGCGAGCCGGCGCTGGCCCGGCTCGGCGAGGCCCACGTGTGCGTGGTGGGCGTCGGTGGCGTGGGCTCCTGGGCGGCGGAGGCGCTGGCCCGCAGCGGCGTGGGCTCGCTCACGCTGATCGATCTCGATCACGTCGCCGAATCGAACCTGAACCGGCAGATCCACGCGTTGCACTCCACATTGGGGTCGGCCAAGGTCGAGGTGATGCGCGCGCGCCTGAACGACATCGCGCCCGACTGCCGGGTGCACGCGGTGGATGCCTTCGTCGAACCCGACACCGTCGAGGCGCTGGTGCCGGCCGATGCGCTGGTGCTCGACGCGATCGACGCGCCACGGGCCAAGGCGGCGCTGATCGCGCGCTGCCGGGCGCGCGGCCAGAGGGTGATCGTCTGCGGTGCGGCAGGCGGACGCACCGATCCCTTGCGGCTCACCTCGGGCGATCTCGCGCTCACCCGGGGCGACGCGCTGCTGGCGGGCGTGCGCGCACGCCTGCGTCGCGACCACGGCTTTCCCCGGGAAGCCGGCCGGCGGTTCGGGGTGATCGCGGTGCATTCGACCGAGCCCGCGGCCGGGCGGGGTCGGGTCGCCCCGGCGCCCGGCGGTGGTGCGCCGCTCAGTTGCGCGGGCTACGGCTCGCTCGTGACGGTCACCGCGCCGATGGGGATGGCCGCCGCCGCGCTCGCGATCGAGGCCCTGCGGCGCGGGCCCGATCGGCCGGCGCGCTGAGAAGGTGTGAACGGATTCGATGGCATCACCCCTGGAAGCCGACTTCCTCCTGCGCGCGGTCGAGACCGCGGCGGTGCTCGCCTTCGCGCTGTCGGGCCTGATCGAGGCGATCCGCAAGCGCATGGATGTGGTGGGGGTGTGCAGCGTGGCCTTCGTGACCGCTTTCGGCGGGGGCACGCTGCGCGACGTGCTGCTCGACCAGCGGCCTTTCTTCTGGGTGGCGAACCCCGGCTGGGTCTGGGCGGTGCTCGCCTTGTCCTTGCTCGCGGCGGCGGGGTGGCGAGGGCATCACCTGCGCCCCACCCAGCGCCTGATCCGCCTGCCCGATGCACTCGGGCTGGGCCTGTTCAGCGTGGTGGGTACCAGCCAGGCGCACGCCCTGGGCATGCCCGCGGTGGTGGCCGTGCTGATGGGCGTGGTGACGGCCGTGTTCGGCGGGGTGCTGCGCGACGTGCTGTGCAACCAGATCCCGGCGGTGTTCCGCGACCACCGTCCCTACGCGGTGTGCTCGTTCGCGGGCGGCTGGGTGTGGCTCGGCGCACAGGCGCTCGGCTGGCCGCCGATCGCCTCGCTGCTCGCCGGTGCGGCCACCGCCACCGGCCTGCGCTGGCTGGCCCTGGTGCGGGGCTGGCAGGTGCCGGGTTGGCGGGCCGACCCGTCGGAGTGAGGCGCGGCGGGGCCGCTGCGCCGGGCGACAGATTGGGCGCGACCCGCGGCGTGCCCCGCGCGAATCCGACGGCACCCGCGCACCGCGCTGGGGCGTGTCCGCCCGAACACGGGGCATCCGGATGGGCACGAGGCTTGCTTGTCCTTGCTGACCGCACCTCGGCCGGGGGAGACTGTGCCGCCGTCGCCCGTTGTGGCGGGACTCCCGGGAGCCGTCCGTGTCGATCCATGTTGCCCTGAACCACGTCACCCACTATCGCTACGAGCGGCCGGTGACCCTCGGCCCGCAGGTCGTGCGGCTGCGACCCTGCCCGCACGCGCGCACCCGCATCCTCTCGTACTCGCTGCGGGTCGAGCCGGCCGAGCACTTCATCAACTGGCAGCAGGACCCGCAGTCGAACTACCTCGCGCGCCTGGTGTTTCCGAAGCCCACCCGCGAACTGCGCATCGAGGTCGACCTGGTCGCCGAGATGTCGGTGCTCAATCCGTTCGACTTCTTCCTGGAGCCGCAGGCCGAGCACGTGCCGTTCGCCTACGCGCCGGAACTCGCGCACGAACTCGCCCCCTACCGCGAGCGCGGGGAGATCACGCCGCGTTTCGCGAACTACCTGGCGTCGATTCCGCGCGAGCGCACCCGCACGGTGGATTTCCTGGTCGGGCTGAACCAGAAGGTGCAGCACGACGTCGAGTACCTGATCCGGCTCGAGCCCGGCGTGCAGACGCCCGAGCAGACGCTGCAGAACGCGTCCGGTTCCTGCCGCGATTCCGCCTGGCTGCTGGTGCAGCTGCTGCGCCATCTCGGGTTGGCGGCGCGCTTCGTGTCGGGCTACCTGATCCAGCTGGTGCCGGACGTCAAGCCGCTGGAGGGGCCGGCCGGCGCGTCGGCGGACTTCACCGACCTGCACGCCTGGTGCGAGGTCTACCTGCCGGGGGCCGGCTGGATCGGACTGGATCCCACCTCCGGCCTGCTCGCCGGTGAAGGGCACATCCCGCTGGCGTGCTCGCCGGACCCATCCTCGGCGGCGCCGGTCAGCGGCATGGTCGAGAAGGCCGAGACCGAGTTCTCGCACGCGATGCGCGTGGAGCGGGTGTGGGAGGCTCCCCGGGTCACCAAGCCTTACACCGACGCGCAGTGGCGCGCGATCGAGGCGATGGGTCATCGGGTCGACGCCGATCTGCGCGACGGCGACGTGCGCCTCACGCAGGGCGGCGAACCCACCTTCGTGTCGGTGGACGACCGTGACGGGGCCGAGTGGAACACCGACGCGATGGGACCCACCAAGCGCGTGCTGGCCGCCGACCTGCTCGGCCGCCTGCGCGCGCACTACGCGCCGCACGGCCTGGTGCACTTCGGGCAGGGCAAGTGGTACCCCGGCGAACAGCTGCCGCGTTGGTCGCTGAACGTGTTCTGGCGCACCGACGGCGAACCGATCTGGGAGGACCCCGGCCTGATCGCCGACGAGCGCGTGGACTACGGGGCCGACGCGGCGCTCGCCGCGCGTTTCCTGCGCGGCGTGGCCCGCCGGCTCGGGCTCGATCCCGGCCACGTGTTCGATGCCCACGAGGACACCTGGTACTACCTGTGGCGCGAGCGCCGGCTGCCGGTGAACGTCGATCCCTTCGATGCGCGGCTGGACGATCCGCTGGAGCGCGAGCGGCTGCGCCGCGTGTTCACCCAGGGCCTGGATGTCGTCACCGGCTGCGTGCTGCCGGTGCGTCGCGGCGAAGGACCGGGCCCGCGCTGGCGCAGCGGCCCCTGGTTCCTGCGTGCCGAGCGCTGCTACCTGATGCCGGGCGACTCGCCGATGGGCTTTCGTCTGCCCCTGGACTCGCAGCCCTGGGCGGCGCCCACCGACCGTGCCTGGCTGCAACCGCCGGACCCGACCCGGCCCCTGACGGGATTGCCCGCGGCGCGTCAGTTGATGCAGCGGGTGGCGCCCGCCGGCACGGCCGCGGCGGGCGGTGCCGCGCCGATGGGGGATGCCCGCGGCGGGGACGGGGCGCCCGCCGCCTCGGCGATCGGCGACGTCGGGCAGGCCGGGGCGCGATCGGACAAGGTGGTGCCGCTGCGAGCGCCCGGTGCGTTCGAATCGGCGAGCTGGGTGACCCGCACCGCGATGTGCGCCGAGCCGCGCGACGGGCGGCTGCACGTCTTCATGCCGCCGATGTCCGAGCTGGAGGATTACCTGGAGCTGATCGCCGCGGTGCAGGTCACCGCCGAGGAGTTGCGCTGCCCGGTGCTGATCGAGGGCTACGAGCCGCCACGCGATCCGCGTCTGACGCACCTGCGCGTCACGCCCGACCCCGGCGTGATCGAGGTGAACATCCAGCCCGCCGCGAGCTGGGATGCGCTGGTCGAGCAGACCACCTTCCTGTACGAGGCGGCGCACGCCAGCCGGCTGTCGGCCGAGAAGTTCATGGTCGATGGCCGCCACACCGGCACCGGCGGGGGCAACCACTTCGTGCTCGGCGGCGCCACGCCGAACGATTCGCCGTTCCTGCGCCGCCCCGACCTGCTCGCGAGCATGCTCGCGTACTGGCACAACCACCCGTCGCTGTCCTACCTGTTCTCGGGCCTGTTCATCGGCCCCACCAGCCAGGCGCCCCGCCTGGACGAGGCGCGCAACGATTCGCTGCACGAGCTGGAGGTGGCGCTGGCCGAGCTCGCGCGGCAGCAGGCCCGCGGGCCGGACGCCTTGCCGCCCTGGCTCGTGGACCGGGTGTTGCGCCACCTGCTGGTGGACGTCACCGGCAACACCCACCGCGCCGAGTTCTGCATCGACAAGCTGTACTCGCCCGACGGTCCCACCGGCCGGCTGGGGCTGCTGGAGATGCGTGCCTTCGAGATGCCGCCGCACGCGCGCATGAGCCTGGCCCAGCAGCTGCTGATGCGCGCGCTGGTCGCGCGCTTCTGGCGCGAGCCGTACCGGCCCCAGCGGCTGGTGCGCTGGGGCACCGAGCTGCACGACCGCTTCATGCTGCCGCACTTCGTCTGGGAGGACTTCCTCGACGTGCTCGAGGAGCTCGAGAGGGCCGGCTACCCGATGCCGGCGGCCTGGTTCGAACCGCATCGGGAGTTCCGCTTTCCCCGGCTGGGCGACTTCACCGCGCGCGGCGTGGCGGTGGAACTGCGCCTGGCGCTCGAGCCCTGGCACGTGCTGGGTGAAGAGGGCACCGCCGGGGGCACCGCGCGCTACGTCGACTCGTCGCTGGAGCGCCTGCAGGTGCACGTGTCGGGGCTGGTCGGCGATCGTCAGGTGCTGTGCGTGAACGGGCGCGCGGTGCCGCTGCAGCCCACCGGACGGGTCGGCGAGTACGTGGCCGGTGTCCGCTACCGGGCCTGGCAGCCGGCGTCGTGCCTGCACCCGACGATCGGCGTGCACGCGCCGCTCACCTTCGATCTGGTCGACACGTGGATGAACCGCTCGATGGGTGGCGCCCAGTATCATGTGGCCCACCCGGGCGGTCGCAACTACGAGTCCTTCCCGGTGAACGCGTACGAGGCCGAGGCCCGTCGGCTGGCGCGCTTCTTCCGGCTGGGCCACACGCCCGGCCGGCTCGAGGCCGCGGCGGCGGTGCGCGATCCCGACTTTCCGTTCACGCTCGACCTCCGACGACCCACCTGAGCCACCCGCCCCACCTGCCCCACCGCCGCCGATGACCGCGCCCACCCGATGACGTCCGACCTGCTGGCCGCCTACCCGGCCGCGCGGGTCCGTTTCGACGAGCTGTTCGAAGCGCCATCGCGGGTCCGGCCCCACTACCAGCGTCTGCTCTCGCTGCTGGTGCGCGAGTCCGGGCGCGCGGTCGACGAACGCCTCGCCTCGGTCGAGCGCCAGATCCGCGATCACGGCGTCACCTACAACGTCTACGCCGATCCGCAGGGGCTGGACCGCCCCTGGGCGTTGGACGCGCTGCCGCTGATCATCCCGGCCGCGGAGTGGGCGCAGATCGAGGCGGGCATCGCGCAGCGGGCGGGCCTGCTCGACCGCATCCTGGCCGACCTTTACGGCCCGCAGACGCTGCTGCGCGAGGGACGCATCCCGCCCGAGCTGGTGTTCTCGCACGGCGGCTTCCTGCGTCCGGCGCACGGCACCCGGCCGCCGGGCGGGCGGTTCCTTCACCTGTACGCGGCCGACCTCGCGCGTTCGCCCGACGGGCGCTGGTGGGTGCTGGCCGATCGCACGCAGGCGCCCTCGGGCGCCGGTTACGCGCTGGAGAACCGCCTGATCGTGCCGCGCGTGTTCCCGGAGCTGTACCGGGACCTGAAGGTGCTGCACCAGGCCAGTTTCTTCGCGGGGCTGCGCGATTCGCTCGCACGCGCGGCGCCGCGCGAGGACGGGCCGCCGCTGACGGTGCTGCTGACGCCGGGCCCGTACAACGAGACCTACTTCGAACACGCGCTGCTGGCCCGCTACCTGGGTTTTCCGCTGGTCGAGGGCGCCGACCTGCTGGTGCGCGATGGCCGCGTCTGGCTCAAGACGCTCGCCGGCGGCCGGCGGGTGCACGCGATCCTTCGTCGCCTGGACGAGGACTACTGCGATCCGCTGGAGCTGCGCGGCGACTCCGCGCTGGGTGTGCCCGGGCTGATCGACTGCGCACGCCGCGGCACCGTGGTGCTCGCCAACGCGCTGGGTGCCGGGGTGCTCGAATCGGGTTCTCTGCTGGGCTACCTGCCTTCGATCGCCGAGCACTGGCTCGGCGAACCGCTGCGAATGCCCTCGGTGGCCACCTGGTGGTGCGGCGAGCCCGCCGCCCTGGAGGACGCCTTCGAGAAGCTCGCCTCCTTGGTCTTCAAGCCGGCCGACCCGAACCATCCCTTCGAACCGGTGTTCGGCGGCGACCTCGATGCCGCGGCCGCGGCCGCGCTGCGCGAGCAGGTGAGCCGGCACCCGGAACGCTACGTCGCCCAGGAACTCGTGCACCTGTCGCAGGCGCCCGTGCTGCGCCCGGGCGCCGGCATGCAGCTCGATGGCCGGGTGCTGGGCCTGCGCGTGTTCGCGGCGGCCCACGAGGGCGGCTACACGGTGATGCCCGGGGGGCTCGCGCGCGTGGCCGGCACGCCGAGCGCGCGGGTGGTGTCGATGCAGCGTGGCGGCGCCTCCAAGGACACCTGGGTGCTCTCCAGCGGACCGGTGAACGCCTCGTTCACGCTGCTGCGTTCCACCGTCACCCCGAAGGACCTGGCCGCCGCGCAGCCGGTCCTGCCTTCGCGGGTCGCCGAGAACCTGTTCTGGTTCGGACGCTACGCCGAACGCTGCGAGGACGCGGCGCGGCTGTTGCGGCTGGCCTTGAACCAGCGCCTGGATGCCGATGACGCCGATGACGACCAGGCCGAGGTGGTGATCGGGCTGTCACGCCAGTTCGGCCTGCTCGCCGAGGACGATTCGGCCGAAGAGGGCCTGCTCGCGGCCGTCTGGCAGGGCGAGCGCGCCGGGGGCCTGGCGGGCAACCTGCGCCAGCTCGCGCGGGTGGCCTACAGCCTGCGCGATCGCCTGTCCGCCGACAACTGGCGCACCCTGAACCGGCTGAGCCAGGAGGGCGGCCCGGAGCGCCCGCGCGGGCTGCTCGAGACCCTGTCGTGGGTCGATCGTTCGATCACCGGCCTGGTGACGCTGTCGGGCTACGCGTTCGATGGCATGACCCGCGACACCGGGTGGCGCTTCCTGTCGCTGGGCCGACGCCTGGAGCGCCTGAGCTTCATCGCGCTGGCGCTGCAGACGGCGTTGCGGCAGGGCCGGCGTGCCGGCCTGGGCTGGCTGCTCGAACTCACCGATTCCAGCATCACCTACCGCACCCGATTCCCGAGCAGTCCCGAGTGGCTGCCGGTGCTCGACCTGATCGTGCGCGACCAGGCCAATCCACGCGCGCTGCACTACCTGGCCGACGGCATCGTCGATTTCCTCGGCCGCCTGCAGGCGCAGTTCGGTCCATTCGGTGTCGAGCGGATGTCGCAGGCGCTGGCGCAGTTGCGCGCGCTCGACATCAACAACGACCTGGACCCGGACAGCGAGGTGCTCGCGCGCACGATCGACCGATTGCGCCAGTGCGCCTTCGAGACCAGCGACGCGATCACCGCGCGGTTCTTCACGCAGGTGCCGGTGACCCGGCCCACCCCGCTGGCGGTGTGATCCGATGACCCGTCGCTACCAGGTGGTCCACGAGACCGAATACCGCTACGACTGGCCCGCGGGTGGCGCCTGGCAGCTCGCGCACCTCAAGCCCCGGCAGACGCCACGGCAGACGGTGATCAGCCATCACCTGGAGATCGAGCCCTTGCCCTCCGAATGGGGCGCCGGTGTCGACTACTTCGGCAACCCGGTGCAACGCTTCGCGGTGCCCGTCAATCACGATCGACTCGCGGTGCGCAGCGTGGCCGAGGTGGAGGTCGGCGATGCGGTGACCCCCGGCACGCGCCAGCCATGGGACGGGCTCGTCGGATCGCTGGCCGGTGCCGATCCCGCGCTGCGCTTCGAGGTGGTGCCCTTCGTGCTCGCATCGCCCTTCGTGCCGCTGCTCGACGCCGCCGAGGCGATCGCGCGTGGATGCTTCACGCCAGGGGCCGACGCACGACGCGCGCTGGAGACGCTCGCCGCGCGCATCCGCGACGAGTTCGTCTTCGATCCCGATGCGACGCACGTCGGCACGCCCCTGGCCGAGGTGCTGCAGACCCGGCGCGGCGTCTGTCAGGACTTCGCCCACCTGATGATCAGCGGCCTGCGCGCGATCGGGATGCCGGCGCGTTACGTCAGCGGCTACCTGCTGACCGAGCCGCCGCCGGGCCAGCCGCGGCTGCAAGGGGCCGATGCCTCGCACGCCTGGGTGTCGGCCTGGTGCGGCGAAGCGGGCTGGGTCGATGTCGACCCCACCAACGGCAAGCTGGCCGACCACTCGTTCATCACGCTGGGCTGGGGGCGCGACTATGGCGATGTGGCGCCGCTGCGCGGCGTGGTGCGGGGCGGCGGACGCCAGCGGCTCGAGGTGCGGGTGACGGTGACCCCGGCCTGAGCGTCGGCGGTCGGCAGGCAGGCCCGTTCAGGGCGGCTTGGCCGACGCGGCGGCGCTGCGCAGCCGCCCCACGATGCCGGTGGGGAAGTGGTACACCGACAGCACGAACAGCAGCCCCAGCCAGAGCAGCCAGCGGTCGGCCGAGAGCAGCGAGGAGATCACCGGCACGCCCGTCACCGCCTGCCCGGCCAGCGAGAGCAGGTCCTGCAGGTAGCTCTGCGCGACGACGAACAGCGCGCTGCCGATCACCGCGCCATAGAGCGTGCCCATGCCGCCGATCACGACGATCAGCAGGATGTCCAGCATGATCTCGAAGGACAGCGAGGTGTCCGGGCCGTTGTAGCGCAGCCAGATCGCCAGCAGCGCCCCGGCCAGCGTCGCGAACAGCGCCGCCAGCACGGTGGAGGCGGTGCGGAAGACCACCGTGCGGTAGCCCAGCGCCTCGGCGCGGAAGTCGTTCTCGCGGATCGCCTGCAGCACCCGGCCGAAGGGCGAGTTGACGATGCGCAGCAGCATCAGGAAGAGCACCGTCACCGCCGCGAAGAGCAGGTAGTAGGTGAAGAAGCGCCCGTCGATCGAGGCGCCCAGCAGCGGCTCTTCCAGCAGCGAGAACGAGGGCTGCAGCACGTCGGGCAGCTTGAAGGTGAGGCCGTCCTCGCCGCCGGTGAGGTCCGACAGCTGCGAGGCCAGCGTCTGGAAGGCGGTGGCCACCGCGAGCGTGATCATCGCGAAGAAGATCGCCCGCACCCGAAGGCTGAACAGGCCGATCACCAGCGCCAGCGCCGCGGCGATCGCCACCGCGGCCAGCGTGCCCAGCGCGAGGGCCGCCCACGAGGGGCCCAGCCGGGTGCTGGCGATCGCCACCCCGTAGGCGCCGATGCCGAAGAACATCGTGTGCGCGAACGAGACGATGCCGGTGTAGCCCAGCAGCAGGTCGTAGCTGGCCACCAGCAGGATGAACACCAGCACCTTGGCCGCGACGTTCAGTGCCTTCGCGCCAGGCAGCAGGAAGGGCGCGAACGCGAGCACGCCGACCACGATGATCAGCAGCGCGGCCACCCAGCGGCTGCGCGGGAGGTCGCCGGAAAGCAGGGTTCTCAGCATCGTCGTCGTCGCGGGCTCGTTGACAGCGTCTCAGGCGCGGGTGGCGGGGTACAGGCCCTGCGGGCGCCACAGCAGCACCAGCACCATCAGCCCGATGTTGGAGAACAGCGCCACCTTCGGGGCGAGAAAGCCGGTGTAGTTGGCCATCAGGCCCACCAGCATCGCCCCGACGAAGCAGCCCGCGGTGGAGCCGAGTCCGCCGATGATGATCACGATGAACAGCAGCACGTTCACCTGCGAGCCGATCTGCGCGTTGACGTTCTGCTGGTACAGGCCCCACATCACGCCGCCCAGGCCCGCGAGCGCCGAGCCCGCGACGAACACGCCGACGAACAGGCGCCGGATCCGGTAGCCCAGGCTCTCGACCATCTCGCGGTCGTGCACGCCGGCGCGGATCAGCAGGCCGAGCTTGGTGCGCGAGAGCACCCAGGCCAGCGCGAGGAACACCACCAGGCCCACGACCACCGCGAGCACGCGGTACTTCTCGATCGCCGCATCGCCGAACAGCCACGAGCCGCGCAGCGCCTGCGGCAAGGGCAGCGCGATCTGCTCGGGTCCCCAGATCGCCTTGATCAGCTCCTCGCCGATGATCATGCCGCCCATCGTGATCAGGATCTGCTTGAGGTGTTCGCCATAGACCGGGCGCACGATCAGCCGTTCGAACGCCCAGCCCGCGGCCGCGGTGACCGTCATCGCCGCGGCGATCGCGGCGGCCATCGCGAGCAGGTTCGCGCCCAGCGAGGCCGAGCCGGTGAGAGCCCCCAGCGGGGCGAGCGCGGTGGTGGCGACGAAGGCGCCGAGCGCGATGAACACGCCGTGCCCGAAATTGAGCACGTCCATCAGGCCGAAGACGAGCGTCAGGCCCGAGGCGATGATGAAGATGATCATGCCCATCGCCAGCCCGGCCACGGTGAGCGTCAGCCAGCTCGACGCGCTGCCCACCATTGGCGCGGCGACCAACGCCAGCGCGGGCACGAGCAGCAGCGGCACCCAGTCGCGGGGGGCGCGCACCGGGGTGTCGTGCGACGCGGCGGAGGGGCTCATTGGTGCGCCCCCAGCGAGAGCCCGAGCAGGCGTTGTTGCAAGGCCTCGTCCTCGGCCAGCTCGGCCATCGCGCCGCGGTGCACGATCACGCCATCGTCCATCACCGCGACCGTGTCGCCGAGCTGGCGCGCGAAGTTGAAGTTCTGCTCGACCAGCAGCACGGTGGCGCCCGCCGCCTTCAGCTGCCGGAACGCGCTGAGCATGTTCTGGATGATCGAGGGCGCCAGCCCCTTGCTCGGTTCGTCGACCAGGATGAGCTCGCGCGGTTCGATGATCGCGCGTGACACCGCGAGCATCTGCTTCTGGCCGCCCGAGAGCAGCCCGGCCGGGTGGTCCCAGAATCGCTTCATCGCGGGGAAGAGCTCGAACACCCAGCGCAGGCGCTCGGCGTCGATCGCCTCGGCGTGGCGCGCGTCGCGGGCGGCCAGCAGCAGGTTCTCGCGCACCGTCAGGCTGGCGAAGATCCCCATGTTCTCCGGCACGTAGGCGATGCCCAGGCGGGCGATGTCGGGCGTTCCGAGCCGGGTGATGTCCCGCTCGGCGAAGCGCAGTTCGCCGCGCGACGCGGGCCACAGGCCCATGATCGTGCGCAGCGTGGTCGTCTTGCCCGCGCCATTGCGCCCGAGCAGCAGCGTGGTCTGGCCGCGCGGCACCCGCAGGTCGACGCCGTGCAGGATGTGATAGGCGCCGATGTGGGTGTGCACCCCGCGCAGCTCGAGCAGCGGCGAGCCCGGGGTCATCGCGCCGGCTCCTCGGTGTCCAGCCCCAGGTAGGCCTGGCGCACCACCGGCGACGCAATCACCTCGGCCGGGGGGCCGTCGGCGGCCAGCCGGCCGTTGTGCAGCACGATGATGCGATCGGAGAGCTCGCGCACCACGTCCATCTTGTGTTCCACCAGCAGCACCGTCTTGGTCTTGTCCGCGCGGATCCCGCGGATCAGCTCCAGCACCACCGGAACCTCGTCGACGCTCATGCCGGCGGTCGGCTCGTCGAACATGAAGACCTCGGGCTCGATCGCCAGCAGGATGCCCACCTCGAGCTTGCGCTGGTCGCCGTGCGGCAGGCTGCGCGCGGGCATCTCGCGCTTGTCGGTGAGCGCGATCCGCTCGAGCACGGTTTCGGCCTCGGCGATCAGCGTCCGGTGGCTCGACCAGACCGACCACAGGTTCAGGCCCAGGCGGCGTCGCGCCTGCACCGCCAGTCGCAGGTTCTCCAGCACCGTCAGGTTCGGGAACAGGTTGGTGAGCTGGAAGGCCCGGCCGATGCCGCGCAGCGTGCGCTCGGCGGCCGGCAGCGTGGTGATGTCCTCGCCGCGAAAGTGCACCGAGCCCGTGGTGGCCGCGAGCTGGCCGGAGATCAGGTTGAAGTACGTCGTCTTGCCGGCGCCGTTGGGACCGACGATCGCGGTCAGCGTGCCCGGCGTGAACGCGCACGAGACCGCGTCGACCGCGACGTGGCCGCCGAAGCGGATGCTCAGGTCGCGGGTCTCGAGCGAGGGCGCGCTCATCGGGCCGGGCGGGGCGCGAGCGGTGGGATCAGCGCTTGTTGCGCACCGGGATGCGCATCTCGTCGGCCTTGATCTCGCGGATCAGCTCGGGCACGCCCCAGGTGAACGCCGGGTCGATCTTCACGCGGAAGTGGAACATCGACTGCATCGCCTGGTGGTCCTCGGGGCGGAAGGTCATCCGGCCCTTGGGCGTCTCGAAGCTCATGCCTTCCATCGCCTTGATCAGCTTGTCGCCGTTGCTGTCGCCGCCCGTCTTCTTCAGCGCCTCGACCGCCGCGATGCCCGCGGCCATGCCGGTGCCGGTGAACATGTCGGGCGGGGTCTTGAAGCGCTTGTAGTGCTCGGTGATCAGCCAGTTGTTCACCGGGTTCTTGTGCATCTGGTAGTAGTAGGTGGTGGCGCCCTCCATGCCAGGCAGCGCCTTGTACAGCGCCAGGCCCGAGAACACGTTGCCCCCGCTGGCCAGCTCGATGCCGTAGCGCTTCGGGTCCATGTCGGCGATCTTGAACGGATTGGCCGCGCCCGCCCAGTTGATGAAGATCACCTTGCGGCCGGGCTTGTCCTTCAGCGCGTCGAACAGGCGTTGCGCACCGGCGGTGAAGTCGGTGGTGTTCAGCGGCAGGTACTCCTCGTGCACCAGCTTGGCCTTCTTCAGCTGCTCCTTGAAGGCCTTCACGAAGTCGCGGCCGAACGCGTAGTCCTGCGCCAGCGTCGCGATGTGCACGTTGTCCTTGTCCAGCGCCACCGCCGCCGAGCCCGCGTCGTGCGACGAGTTGCGGCCGGTGCGGAACACGAACTTGTTCCACTTGTCGCCGGTGATCGAGTCGGCCACCGCGGGCTCGACGATCAGCACCTTCTTGTACTCCTCGGCCACCGGCAGCATCGCCAGCGCCACGCCCGAGGACACCGGGCCGATCGCGAGGTCGGCCTTGTCGTCGCCATAGGCCGCGGCGAGCTGCGCCTTGCCGACGTCGGGCTTGCCCTGGTCGTCCTTCTCGATCAGCACCACCTTGCGGCCGTTGATGCGCATCGTGCCGCCGGTGGCGTACTCCAGGCCGAGCGCGACACCGGCCTGGGTCTGCTTGCCGTAGGCCTCCAGCGGGCCGGTGCGCGAGTACACCAGCGCGATCTTGATGTCCTTGCCCTGGGCCAGCGCCGGGGCGGCCGGCGCGAGCGCGGTCAAGGTGAGGGCGGCGGCGGCCACGCGCGACGCCGAACGAAGGAATGCCTGCATGGAGGGGCTCCGAGAGGGAAGGACCAATGGATCAGACGGCCGGGCGCCGTCCCGGACCGTGTGGCGCGAGGCCGGCACGAATGACCGCGACGACGAACTGGATATTCTAAAGGATGAAACCGGGCGGTCGGGCCGCCCGGGTGGGATGACGCGGGCGTCGTGTCCCGGCGGGATCTCGCCGCCGCGTGGCGCCCGGACCGGGAAGGCCCCGCCCACGCTGGGCGCGGGCGGCTCGGCGCTACTCCGCGGTGGCGCCCGAGGCCTTGACCACCGGTGCCCAGCGCGTGTGCTCGGCCTTGAGCATCGTGGCCATCTGGTCGGCGCCGCTGCCGATGATCTGGTAGCCGAGCTCGGTCATGCGCTTGACGAAGTCGGGCGACTTCGTGCCCTTCACCGCCTCGGCGTTCAGCCGGGCGATCACCTCGCGCGGCGTGCCCGCGGGCACCGCGAGCCCGAACCACACGCCGGCCTCGTAGCCCGCCACGCCGGCCTCGGCCACGGTGGGCAGGTCGGGCAGCGCCGGATCGCGCTTGGCGCCGGTGGTGGCCAACGCGCGAAGCCGCCCCGCCTTGATGTGCGGCAGCGCCGAGGGGATGTTGTCGAACATCATCTGCACCTGTCCGCCCAGCAGGTCGGTCAGCGCGGGGGCGCTGCCCTTGTACGGGATGTGCACGATGTGCGTGCGGGTGAGGTGCTTGAACATCTCCGCGGACATGTGGATGCTGGTGCCGGAGCCGCTGGAGGCGTAGGTCATTGCGCCTGGCTTGGCGCGCAACAGCGCGAGCAGCTCGGGCACGGTGCGCGCGGGCACCGAGGGGTGCACCACCAGCACGTTGGACAGCGACACCAGCGCCGACACCGGCACGAGGTCCTTGGCCGGGTCGAAGGGCATCTTCGAGTACATCAGCGGGTTGATCGCCTGGATGCCGCTGGTGGTCATCAGCAGCGTGTAGCCGTCGGCGGGCGAGCGCGCGACGTCTGCGCTGCCGATGTTGCCCCCGGCGCCCGGCTTGTTGTCGACGCTCACCGGCTGACCCAGGCCCTTGCTCAATTCGGCGGCGATCGCGCGTGACGCGATGTCCACCGCGCCCCCGGGCGGGAACGGGCAGACCAGTCGGATCGGCTTGGTGGGAAAGGTCTGGGCGGAGGCGAGGCCGGGCAGGGCGGCCAGCGGCAGGGCGAGCAAGGCGCGGCGGGCGGGGTGGACCATGATCGTCGATCGGCGAATGAAGCGGGGTGCCGATGATACCGGTTGGCACCGGCCCCGGACGCCACCGGGGTGATCAGCCGACCCGGGCGAGGGTTCGAGAGCCGACCAGTTCGTCCGGCGGCCGCCAGGCGGCCAGCCACCCGGTGAAGTCGGTGGCCGGCATCGGCCGGGCGATCAGATAGCCCTGACCCTCGTCGCAGCCGAGCTCACGCAGCAGGCGCCACGCGGCGGCGGTCTCCACGCCCTCGGCCACCACGCGCAGGCCCAGGTTGTGGGCGAGGTCGACCGTCGAGCGCACGATCTTCACGTCGGCGGCATCGCGCTCCATGTTCATCACGAAGCTGCGATCGATCTTCAACTGGTTCACCGGCAGCCGCTTCAGGTAGGCGAGCGACGAATAACCGGTGCCGAAATCGTCGATCGACAGCGCCACGCCGAGCTCGTGCAGGCCCTTGAGCGTCTGCTCGGCCCGCTGCGGGTCGTCCATGATCGCGCTCTCGGTGATCTCCAGGCACAGGCGTTGCGCGGGCAGCCGATGGCGCTCGAGCACCCGCGCCACCTTCGCGGGGAGCTGCTGGTCCATCAGGTCCCGGGTGGAGAGGTTCACCGCGAGCTTGAGTTCGTGGCCGGCCGTGTCGAGCTGCGCGAGCATCGCCGCGCTGCGCTCGATCATCCATTGCGTGATCTCGCGGATCGCGCCGGTCTGCTCGGCGAAGGGGATGAACTGCATCGGCGGCACCATGCCGCGTTCCGGGTGGCGCCAGCGCACCAGGGCCTCGGCGCCGATCACGCAACCATCGGCCAAGGCCACCTTGGGCTGCAGGTGCAGCTCGAGCTGGTCGCTGCGCACCGCCTCGCGCAGCTCGCTGAGCAGCGACAGCGATTGGTCGCTGCGGTTGTCCATCGTCGCGTCGTAGAAGAGCAGCCCCGCCTGGCGCGTCTTCGCGGCGTACATCGCGACCTCGACACGACGCATCAGCGCATCGGCATCGGTGCCGTCGTCCGGAAAGACCGCCGCGCCGATGCCGGCGCGCAGATCGACGGTCTGCTCGTCCAGCGTGATCGGCTTGTCCAGCACCGCGATCAGGCGATGCGCGATCTCGCGCGCCTGGGTCGCGGTCGTGCCGGGCAGCAGCACCGCGAACTCGTCGCCGCCGATGCGGGCGACGAGGTCGGTCTGGCGCACCGCGTGTTCCCGCAGCCGTCGCGCCATCTCCGCGAGCAGCCGGTCGCCGAAGGCCGGCCCGAGCACGTCGTTGACCTGCTTGAACCGGTCGAGGTCGAGCATCAGCACGACCAGCGGGGAGCGCGCCTCGTGCGCCCGTGCGACCTCGGCCTGCAGCTGGTCGCCGAACTGTTCGCGATTCGGCAGCCCGGTCAGCCGGTCCCAGTAGGCCAGCCGCGAGATCCGCTGGTCGCGCTCGCGCAATCCCTGGCGCATCGTCTCGAAGCCGCGGGCCAGCTCGCCCACCTCGTCACGGCCGCCGACATCGACCCGGGTGTCGTAGTCGCCGTGCGCCAGGCGCTCGGCCGACCGGGTCAGTGCCTTCAGGGGCCCGGTCACGCGCCGCGCGCCGATCCAGCTCGCCGCGGCCGACAACGCCGCGCCGACGATCGTGATCAGCAGCAGGCGCAGCTGCAGCTCGTGGAAGGGCTCGAGGGCGGCATCGATCGAGCGCATCAGCACCGCGCGCACCTCGCCGCCACCCGGGGGGCCGAGCGTGACGGGGCGGGCCAGGTAGCTCACGCCGGACAGCGTGGCCCGCCGTGTGAGGTCGTCGCCCAGCAGCGGTGCGTAGGCGCTCGACGACGCCTCGAGCCGGGCCGCGTGCAATTGCCAGGCGCCCGCCGGATCGCGCACCAGGATCGCTCCGGCGATGCCCGAGAGCTGGTGCAGGTCGTCGAGCAGCGTGCGATCCAGCGCGAAGGCCATCGCGAGCCAGCCGATCAGCACCGGGGCCTTCACCGGGACGGTCACCAGCCAGTGGGGACGCCCACCGATCGTCACCACCCGGGCCTCGCCCTGCGTGCCGTCCTCGCGGGCCGCGCGGCCCACCGCCTGCAGCAGCGCGGGCGAGACCTCGGTGGTGGCGCCCACGAGGGTTCGCTGCGGCGAGAGCATCAGCAGGTGGCTGGCGCCGATGCGGGCGCCGTGATTGGCCAGTGCGTCGGTGACGGTCTCGCGATCGCCGGTGGCCAGGGCCTCGCGAAAGCCGAAGTCGGCCGCCAGCACCCGCGCCGAGTCGGTCATGCGCTGTCCGCGCAGCGACAGCAGGCGCAGGAACAGGCGCTGCCCGTTGTCGAGCTCCTCGTTCAGGAAGCCGAGCGCGTTGCGGTCGATCGCGTAGCGGATGACGCTGAAGCCCGCCAGTTGCACGACCAGCAGCACCGCGATGAACACCGCGGTGATCCGTGCGTCCAGGCGGCGCCACATGGTCAGGGGCCGACCAGTCTCACCGCCAGCGCGGTGCTCGCGGCGCCAGCGGCGATCCTGACCGGCTGTTGCTGGGGCGCGCCCGAGGCCTGCAGCATCGGGTGCCACACGCGCACGCGGTGCTCGCCGGGCGGCAGGTCCAGGTGGGCCTGGCCATTGGCGTCGCTGCGCGCGTGGTACGGTGTGTCGACCACGTGCACGAAGGCGGCCATGTGATCGTGGATGTTGCACCCGAGCACCGCGGTGCCGGGCTTGTCGAAGACCACCGGGTGGGCCGGTGTGCCGACGTACAGCTTGATCTCGAAGGGCTTGATCGGCGAGAACGAATAGACGTGGTGGCGCACCGTGTCCAGGTTCGGAAACGACACCGCGGTGCCCGTCTGGACCACCAGCACGCGGGGCAGGAACTGGCGGTCGCGCTGGGCGATCTCGGCGGTGGCGTCGGTGGCCCGCTCGCGCGCGCCCTTGACCATCACCGAGACCGCCGCTTGTTCCAAGGGCTTGCCCGCGGCGTCGGTCACGGTCACGGTGAGCCGTTCCGCGTGTCCCGGGCCGCTCGACAGCCAGCAGAGCGCCCCGAACAGGGCATGCCGGATCACGGCTCGATCGCGATGCCGATCACCGGTTCGCCGACCGCGATCGGCCCGATCGGGGTCGCCTGTCCGCGTTCGAGGTCGATCCGCACCCACAGGGCACGGCCTTCGGGCCGGTGCCGAACGGCCGCGTACGCGGTGTTCGTGACGTCGGCGATGTCCATCGAGGCGTGATCGAGCGCGCCCAGGCCGAGCGGGCCGACGGTGGACAGTCGCCCGGTGTTCGGCGAGACCACCGGCTGGACGCCCTCGCGGGAACCCTGCCGCACGAGCGTGCCGGCGCCCAGGTCGATCGCGTAGTTGGTGGTGAGCTTCTCGTCGCGCTTGTTGTAGGTGTAGGCCGGTGCGCTGACGCGCGGCGTGCGCCCCTTCGCGGCGTCCGCGTCCTCGTAGGCGAGCACGGCGTCCTCCTGCAGTCCCGGGCGATCCGGTGCCGCGTCGATCGCCTGGCCGGTGTCGGGATGCACGCGCAGGTTCATGCCGGTGTCACCGATCACGCGCAGCCGGTCGACCGTGGGGTTGAAGTCGATCCCGATCCGGTTGCCGCGCAGTTCCGTGCCCAGTCCGCCACCGACCACGGTGGCCACGCCGGTGGACGGGTCGATGCGAAAGAGGCGACCCCGATCCGACAGTCCGAAGAGCTGGCCGCGGGCGACCCGGAAGTCGATGTCCACCAGGCGTTCGCCGCGCGGCAGGCCGGTGAGCGGCTTGTCGCTGAGCAGGCGCTGGGGTGTGCCGGCGTTGAAGCTCACCAGCCGGTGCGACTGCGTCACCGCGTAGGCGGTCTCGGGCGCGGGCTGGGCCGACTCCGGGGCGAGGTGGGCGCATCCCCAGGCGGCGAATGCCAGGCCGGCCAGGCCGGCGGCAAGCCGCGAACGGCGGGGTGAGATCGTCGGAAGGTTCATCGGGCCGGTGCTCCTGTCGGCGCGGGGCCGGTCGTCTGGGGGGAGGAGGGGACCGGTGCCCGCGTGCGGCCAATACTACGATCCGGAACATCGCGTCGGGAGCGCCGCGCTACCATCGCGCCGGGGTGTCGGACGGTCGGCTGACCATGCCGGATGACCGGTGCGCCGTGGCGCCCGGTGTCGCGCGCCCGACCCAACGACCCTGCCGCCGGCGGGGTGCACGAACCAAGGAGACTTCATGCTCAGCTACGACGTGATCGAGCACGGCAAACCCCTTCAGGCCCGCCTGCGCGAGACCCCCCGCCCCACCGGCAAGGAGGTGCTGGTTCGGGTCACGCGCTCCGGGGTCTGCCATTCCGACCTCCACATCTGGGACGGCTACTTCGACTACGGCGGTGGCAAGCGCTTCTACGTGAAGGACCGCGGCTGCGTGCCGCCGTTCACCGTCGGTCACGAGCCGTTCGGGGTGGTGGAGGCGGTGGGGCCCGAGGTCACCGGGGTGAAGGTCGGCGACCGGCGCCTCGTGTATCCATGGATCGGTTGCGGGCGTTGCCCGGTCTGCGAGGCGGGCCAGGACAACTACTGCCTGTCGGCACGGTTCATCGGCGTGCTCTCGCAAGGCGCCTACGGCACGCACCTGGTGATTCCGGATGCGAAGTACCTGGTCGATGTGTCGGGCCTGGACGAGGCCTGGGCGGCGACGCTGGCCTGTTCGGGGCTGACCGCCTACAGCGCGATCGGCAAGCTGCCCGAGCGGTCCGCGCGCGACTGGGTGGCTGTGCTCGGTTGCGGGGGGCTGGGGATGGCGACGATCGCGATCCTGCGTGCCCGGGGCGTCGAGAACATCGTGGCCTGCGACATCGACGCGGGCAAGCTCGCGGAGGCGGTGCGCCAGGGCGCCAAGGCCTCGCTGGACACGCGCCAGGCCGACGCGGTGGCGCAATTGAAGGCGATCACCGGCGATTCGCTGGCGGGCGCGATCGATCTGGTGGGGATGCCGGCCACCGCGGAGCTGGCGATCGCCGCGCTGCGCAAGGGCGGCCGCTACATCATGTGCGGCCTGTACGGCGGCGAGATCACGCTGCCATTGCCTCCCCTGGCGCAGCGCGCCTTGACGATCGGCGGATCCTACGTGGGCAATCTGGGGGAACTGCGCGAACTCGTCGCGCTGGCGAAGTCCGGTCGTCTGCGTCCGACGCCGGTGGAGGTGCGTCCGGCGAGCGAGATCAATCGCAGCCTGGAGGAGCTCAAGGCGGGCACCGTGCTGGGCCGCATCGTGCTCGACATGGAAAGCGTCACCGGCTGAGGCACGGTGACACCGCCGGCCGCCCGGCCGGCGGGGTGCGCGCGGGTGTCCCGACGCGCGCCCGCGCGTCCGACGTGATCAGGACCCGGTGGCGTCCGTCACGCACTTCTTCACGAAACTGTTCTTGGCCGCGCCCGCGAGCTTCTTCTCGCCGGCCTGGGTCTCGCACGCCTTCTTCGCGTCGCCCGAGCACTTCTTGACGAAGCTGTTCTTGGCGGCACCGGCCAGCTTCTTCTCGGTGGCCTGCGCCATGCAGGTCTCGCCCGCGGCGAATGCCGACGCGGCGAAGGTGGATAGGGCCAGACCAACGATCAATGCGCGCATGAAGGGATCTCCGAAGGGGTTGTGAGGCTGCACGGCGCAGCCGCAGGGCAATCGAATCACATCGACGCCTGTCCGACAAACGGTTCGTGTGGTGCGCGCGATGACAGCCCGAACCCTGGGACAGGATTTGACAGCCCGTTAAAAATGGGAAAAACTCCCATTCGACACGACAGCGATGCGCAGCGTTGGCGATGTCGCCTCTTCTCCGATCGCACGATCGCAACCGAACCGACTGGGAGTTAGCAATGAAACGAGGACAACCTGGCGGCGCCCGCGTGGCGCCCACCGACCCCGCCACCACCGGCACACCGACCGACGACGCGGCGCGTGCCGGCGGCGGACACGGCCCGGGACGCGGCCCGGGCGGGCCGCTCGAGGGGCGCGGTGCCGCCCCGGGCGCGGAGATCTTCTCCTTCACCATCGAAGGCGATCAGGTCACCGCGGCGTCGCGCACGATCAACGGCAACGTGATCCCGTTCCCCACGCGGGACACCGACAGCTTCGCGCTGAAGGGCGATGACATCGTGCTCACCCGCACCTTCACCCGTGGACAGGAGGTGATCGTGTTCTCGGATGCGGATGCCGATCAGCTGTGGGCGATCGACTCCCGGGCGCGGATCCACACCGCGGCACCGACGGTCGACGACAACGGCGTGGTCCACGCGCACCAGGTCCAGGTGACGCTGGATGCCGCGACCAACACCGTCACCGAGGTGGCGCGCGTGCTTCGCGACGGCACGACCAAGGTGCTGCAAGGCGACGACCTCAGCTTCGCGATCGACAGCGGGCTGCTGGTGCAGAGCCACACCAACGACGCGGGCCTGTCGCGCTGGGAGGTCTACCGTGACGGCAATGGCGACGGGGTCTACACCGAGGTCGCCGAAGGCTTTGGCGACCTGGTCGACCTCGCCACCGTGATCAGCCTGACCGATCCCAACATCGACCTGCTCTGATCGTCTCCCGGCCGCGGCGCCGAGGGCTCGCGTCCTGGGCGCACGGGCGCTATGATCGGCGCACAACGAAGGGCCCGGCCGCGCCAGCGGACCGGGCCCGCGTCGTCGAGGCGTGGCCGGAAGGGTCCGGCCCTCGTCCGGAGACGCCGACTCGAGGAGACATCATGCGCACCCTGTCGTCGCGCGTCCTGGCCCATGCCCTGTTCGCAGTCGTCGCGAGCACCGTGGGCCTTCCCCTGGCGGGCGCCCAGGACATCAAGCTGCCGCCCACGCTCACGCTCACCGCCTACGACACCGGCTCGTCGGGCTTCAACATGGCGATCGCGGTGGGCAAGGCCTTCAAGGACAAGCACGGCACCGACGTGCGGGTGCTGCCCGCCGGCAACGACGTGGCGCGGCTCGCGCCGCTGCGCGCGAATCGCGCCCAGGCTTCCGCGATGGGGATCGGCGCGTATTTTGCGCAGGAGGGGGTCTACGAGTTCGCGGCCAAGGAGTGGGGGCCGCAGCCGCTGCGCGTGATGCTCGCGTCCACCGACTGCAACGCCGTCTCGCTCGGTGTCGCGAAGGACACCGGCGCCAAGGAGGTGAAGGACCTCAAGGGCAAGCGCGTGGGCATCGTCGTCGGCTCGCCGGCGCTGAACCAGAACGCGTTCGCGGTGCTCGCCTTCGGCGGGCTCACGCCGGCCGATGTGAAGCTCGTCGAGTTCTCCAGCTATGGGGCGATGTGGAAGGGCATCGTCAACAACGAGGTGGACGCCGCGATCGCCTCCACCATCTCCGGCCAGGCCAAGGAGGCGGAGGCCTCGCCGCGGGGGCTGTTCTACCCGGCCACGCCGTCCTCGGACAAGGCGGGCTGGGCGCGCGTGAACAAGGTGGCGCCGTACTACACCGCGCACAAGGCCACCTGCGGCCCGGGCCTGAGCGCGCAGAACCCCACCGAGCTGCCCTCGTACCCGTACCCGATCTTCCTCGCGTATGCGAACCAGCCGGTGGACCTGGTGCACGGCATCACGAAGTCGATGATCGTGAACTATGGCGCGTACAAGGATGGAGCGCCCGGCGCCTCGGGCCTGGAGCTGTCGCGGCAGAACCTGACGTGGGTGCTGCCGTACCACGAAGGGGCGGTGCGTGCGTTCCGTGAGGCGGGCGTCTGGAAGCCGGAACATGAAACGCACAACCAGCGGCTGCTCAAGCGCCAGGATACCCTCGCGGCGGCGTGGACCGCGTTCCTGCGGACCAACCTTCCCGACGACGCGGCCGCGCTGCGCAAGGCGTGGATGACCGCCCGATCGGACGCCCTGAAGAAAGCCGGCCTTGACCCCATCTTCGAGTAAGCCCGCCCCCACGTTCGACGATCCGCACAACGCGCCGCTCGACTCGGAGATCATCCGGGTCCGCCACCTCGGGGGCGTGTGGCGCTGGTTGTTGATCGCCAGCGCCGCCCTGACGATCTTCCTGTGCGTGAACCAGCAGTTCACGCTGAAGTTCTTCGTCGGTTTCACGCCGCTGAACACCGAGTACTACTACGGGCTGCTGCTGGTGACGCTGCCCTTCGTGTTCCTGGTGTTCCCGGGGTCGCCCAACGCGCGGCTGGACAAGGTGCCCTGGTACGACGCGCTGCTGTTCCTGGCCACCGCCGCGGTCGCGGCCTATCTGATGTTCCACATCCGAAAGTCCGCCGAACTCGGCTGGGAGTTCAGCGGCGCGCCCACCGCGGTGATCTGGGCCGGGTACCTGATGTGGGTGGTGCTGATGGAGGGGCTGCGCCGCACCGGCGGCTGGAGCCTGTTGCTGTCGATCCTGCCCTTCACGATCTACCCGGTGTTCGCCGGTTCCCGGTGGCTGGGTCCGCTGGCCGGCCAGGAGTCCACGCTCGAGCAGGCGAGCACCTATCACATGCTGTCCTCCGAGAGCCTGCTCGGCATTCCGGTGCAGGCCTTCGCCGAGACGGTGATCGGCTTCCTGGTGTTCGGCACCGCGCTGATGATGACCGGCGCGGGCAAGTTCTTCATCAACCTGTCGTTCGCGCTGTGCGGCACCTTCCGCGGCGGCGCCGCGAAGGTGTGCATCTTCGCCAGTGGGCTGCTGGGCATGATGTCGGGCTCGATCGTCTCGAACGTGCTGACCGCCGGCACGATGACGATCCCGGTGATGAAGCGCACCGGCTTTCGGGCCTCGTACGCCGGCGCGATCGAGGCCTGCGCGTCCACCGGCGCGGTGCTGGCCCCGCCGGTGATGGGCGCGACCGCCTTCGTGATCGCGCAGTTCCTGGGCGTGAGCTACGGCGAGGTGGCGCTCGCGGCGCTGATCCCGGCGCTGCTGTACTACCTGGGCCTGTTCCTGCAGGTGGACGCGTACGCGGCGCGCCACGGCCTGAAGGGCCTGCCGCGCGAGGAGCTGCCGTCGATGGCGCAGACCTTTCGCGAGGGCTGGTACTACGTCTTCGTGATCGGCCTGCTGATCTTCATGCTGCTGGTGATGAAGCGCGAGAGCCACGCGCCGTTCTGGGCCACCGTGCTGCTGCTGATCCTGAACCAGCTCTTCAACAAGGAGAAGTGGACGGGCGCCACGGTGCTGAAGTTCCTGGAGGTCAACGGTCGGACCTTCGTGGAGCTGATGGGCATCCTGGCCGGCTGCGGCCTGCTGATCGGCGCGTTCTCGATGACCGGGGTGATCTCCAGCCTGGCCGGCGACCTGCTGCGCCTGGCCGGTGACAACGCGCTGCTGCTGCTGGCGATGACGGCCGTCACCAGCCTGGTGCTCGGACTGGGCCTGACCACCACCGCCTGCTACATCTTCCTCGCGATCCTGGTCGGTCCGGCGCTCGAGAAGATGGGCCTGAACAAGATGGCGGTGCACATGTTCGTCTTCTACTGGGGCATGTTGTCGTCGATCACGCCGCCGGTGGCGATCGCGTCGTTCGCGGCGGCCGGCATCGCGGGCGCGCCCGCGATGAAGACCGGCTGGGAGTCGATGCGGGTGGGCTCGATCATCTACTTCCTGCCGTTCTTCTTCGTGCTCGATCCGGCGCTGGTCGCGCAGGGCGCCTGGACGCAGTCGATCTGGCTCACGCTGAAATGCGCGCTGGGCACCTTCGTCATCTGCGGCGGCATCCAAGGCTATCTGAGCTTCGTCGGCGACCTGCGCCGCACCGGCGCGCTGGAGTGGCCGCTGCGGGTGCTCTTGATCGTCGGCGGCATGTTGCTCGCGGTGCCGGCCGGGCCGCTGCTGCCCGGCGGCGGGCAGTCGCTGTGGATCATCGCACTCGCGCTGACCGCGGCGTCGGTGGTCGTCGCGATGCTGCGGATGCGGCGCGCCTGACACGCCAGGGGCGGGGCGCGTCGCGTCGACGCGCGCCCGCCGGTTGATTCCCTACCTTCGGAGACGATCCGATGTCACGACTGATGAAGACCCGCATCACCGAGATGCTGGGCATCCGCTACCCGATCATCCAGGGCGGCATGCAATGGGTGGGCCGCGCCGAACTTGCCGCGGCGGTCTCGAACGCGGGGGGCCTGGGCATCCTGACCGGACTCACCCAGCCCACGCCCGAGGCGTTGCGCGAGGAGATCGCGCGGTGTCGGCGCATGACCGACCAGCCCTTCGGCGTGAACCTCACGATCATGCCGAGCGCGAACCCGCCGCCGTACGCCGAGTACCTCGCCGCGGTGATCGACAGCGGTATCAAGGTGCTCGAGACCGCGGGCAACAACCCGCGCGAGTTCATCGAGAAGGCCAAGGCCGCGGGCGTGCGCATCATCCACAAGTGCACCGCGGTGCGCCACGCCCTGTCGGCCGAACGCAATGGGGTCGACGCGATCTCGATCGACGGTTTCGAGTGCGCCGGACACCCGGGCGAGGACGACGTCGGCGGGCTGGTGCTGATCCCGGCGGCCGCGCGCAAGGTGAAGATCCCGCTGGTGGCCTCCGGCGGGATCGCCGATGGCCGCGGCATGGCCGCCGCGCTGGTGCTCGGGGCCGAGGGCGTCAACATGGGCACCCGGTTCTGCGCGACCCGCGAGGCGCCGATCCACGACGCGATCAAGCAGGCGCTGGTGGCCGCCGACGAGCGCCAGACGAACCTGATCCTGCGCACGATGCGCAACACCGGGCGCGTGCTGCGCAACGACGTCTCCAACGAGGTCGTCGAGATCGAGAAGCGGGGCGGCGCCACCTATGACGACATCAAGCACCTGGTGGCCGGTGCGCGCGGTCGCGGCGCGCTGGAGGCGGGCGACCCGCAAGGCGGGCTGGTGTGGGCCGGGCAGGTGGTGGGCTTGATCGACGACCTGCCCACCTGCCAGCAGCTGATCGACCGGATGGTCGACGAGTGCCGTGAACGCCTGCGCGTGGGCGCGGCGATGTTCATCTGAGGAATCGACATGACGACAGAAACGATGATCAACGAGCGCATCCGCCTTCGGATCACCGACGAGGGGGTCGCCGACGTGCGCCTGTTCCGCGCCGACAAGATGAACGCGCTGGACGCGGCGATGTTCCAGGCCTTGATCCAGACCGGCGAACGGTTGTGCGCGAACCGGCAAGTGCGCGCGGTGGTGCTCTCCGGCGAGGGCCGCGCGTTCTGCGCCGGCCTGGACACCTCGCGCTTCGGCCAGATGGCTGCCGGTTCGAGCGGGAGCGGCCCGGTCGCGGGCACCGTCGGGCGCGACATCACGTTTCGCACCCACGGCCTGGCCAACGCCGCGCAGCAGGCGGTGATGGTCTGGACCCAGGTGCCGGTGCCGGTGATCGCGGCGGTGCACGGCGTGGCCTTCGGCGGCGGCCTGCAGGTGGCCCTCGGCGCCGACATGCGCTACGTGACGCCGGATGCGAAGCTGTGCGTGATGGAGATCAAGTGGGGGCTGGTGCCCGACATGGGCGGGGCGCTGCTGATGCGCACGCTGCTGCGTGCCGACGTGATGCGCGAGCTCACCTACACCGGACGCATCGTCTCGGGCACCGAGGCGCAGCAGCTCGGCCTGGCCACCCGGGTCTGCGACGACCCGTACGCGGTGGCGATGGCCACCGCGCGCGAGATGACGCAGAAGAATCCGCACGCGCTGCGCGCCGCCAAGCGGCTGTTGACGGTGTCCGACCACGGTGACGCGGGCGCGGTGCTGCTGGCCGAGTCGGTGGAGCAGGCCCGTCTGCTGAGCAGCCCCAACCAGCGCGAGGCGGTGCTGGCGAATCTCGAGAAGCGCGCGCCGAACTTCGCCGATCCCGATTGACGCGCCGGCCGCGGATCGGCCCGGTCAGCGCGGCGACCGAAGCCGCTGCGCGACCGAGCCCATCGCCTCGCGGTAGGCGGCCGCGTGCTCGACGTGCAGGTCGCTGTGCGAGCCGCCCGGCATCGCGATGAATCGCTTGGGTTCGGGAGCGAGCGTGAACAGTCGCTGACCGAGCACGAAGGGCACCGTCCGGTCGGCATCGCCGTGCAGCATCAGGATCGGCACGTCGATGCGCGCGATCCGTGAGGCGGAGTCCATCCGCTGGCCCGTCCACTCGGCCACCGGGCCGGCGATCGCGAGCCGTTGGGCGGCGACATCCGGGATGCGCGTGAACGTCGACTCCAGGATCAGCGCCCCATAGGCGCCCCGGCCGGCCTGGCGCGCCGCCAGGTGCACCGCGACCGCGCCGCCCATCGAGTGGCCGAAGATCACCCGCTTGCGGGCATCCGGCTGGCGACGCACCAGCTCGGCCCAGCCGATGTCGGCGTCGTCGTGGATGCTGCGCTCCGAGGGCACCAGCGCGCTGCTCTCGCCCCAGCCCCGGTACTCCACCGCCAGCACCGAGAAGCCCGACTCGCGCAGGGCCTTCATCTTCGGATGGTTGCGGTACAGCGTGCGAAAGGTGCCGTGCAGGTACAGCAGCGTCGGCGCGTCGCGGTCCGGGTGCGGCAGCCACCACAGCTGCACGCGCTGCTCGTCGGAGGACCCGGCGGCGTGCCAGCGCACGTGCCAGCGCTCGTCGCCCGGTGCCAGCGCCTCGGGGTTCGCCGGCGCGCCGGCGGTGGGACGGTAGATCGCGATCCGGGCCCGTTCGTTCAGCGCCTGGCAGCCGCTCAGCAGCCACAGCGCGGCGATCGCGCCGAACAGCGCCCGGGCGATGGCGCGGGCGTGACGCGGCGTGCTCATCTCACTTCAGGTAGGCGCCGAAGGTCCAGAGCATGCCGGAGTTGCCGAACAGGATCAGTTCGGTGGCGAACTGGCGATGGCTCCAGCCGATCGCGGGCAGGATCACCGGCGAGATGCCCGCCGAGGTGTTGAACGGCACCTTGTCCTTGTATTCGCCCTTGTAACCGTGCATCAGGCCGCCCACCACCTTGACGTGGATGCTGGGGTAGGACGCGAACGGATGCCAGCGCTGCCCGTAGTAGATCATCTGGGTGGGCTGGCCGAACGAGTTGCGAAACGCGGCGAAGCCCCACAGGCTGTTGTTGCCCGAGATGCGCTCGATGTTGATCAGCCGCTGGTGGTTGACGTGGTCCGGATCGGGGTTGAAGTGGCGCGTGTACAGGCTGGTCTGGATGTACCAGTGGGCGCCCGGGTTCTCGGCGATGTTCTTCGATTCACCGGCCGCGGGCGCCGTGGCCTCGGCGGGCGCTCGGGCGCCGGTCTGGGCCGTGGCGGGGAGGGCCGACGCGCCCAGGGCGAGCGGCAGCAGCAAGGCAGGCAGTCTGGGGATCACGGTCTCGTCACCTGGAGATGGGCCGGGCGCGAGCCCTCGGCCCGCTCGCCGCGCACTATATCGGTTTTGCGCGCCCGGCTGTCGCCCCGGGTGTCGAATGCGCTGCGCAGGCGGGCGCGGCGCCGGCAGACGCCGCGTCGAGCTCGGGCGCCGCGAGACTCTCGAGGATCGGGCAATCGGGCCGGTCGTCGCCGTGGCAGTGGCCGACCAGTCGCTGCAGCGTGGCCTTCATTCGTAGCAGTTCGTGCGCCTTGCGGTCCAGCGCTTCGATGTGCGCCAGCGCGAGCGTCTTCACGTCGCGGCTGGGCCGATCGCGGTCGTGCCACAGCCCCAGCAGTTCGCCGATCGTCGCGATCGGAAAGCCGAGGTCGCGGGCGTGGCGGATGAAGCGCAGCGCGTGCAGGTCGGCGTCGGAGAACAGCCGATAGCCGCCGTCGCTGCGCGCCGGCGCGGGCAGCAGGCCCTGGGCTTCGTAGTGGCGGATCATCTTGGCCGAGATGCCGGTGGCGGCGGCGGCCTGGCCGATCGTCAGGGACATGGCGGGGTTCCTGTGGAGTCCGGGCAACGCGTCGCTCGATTGGGCGCTTGACCTTCCCATGATGTCAAGGCTGATGCTGGCGTCATCGTTCACCCCTCAGGAGCACCGACATGCTCGCTTTCGAAGTCAAGGACATGAGTTGCAACCACTGCGTGGGGGCGATCACCCGCGCGATCCACGAGGTCGACCCCGCGGTCACGGTCAAGGCCGAACTGGAGACGCACCGGGTGCTGGTGGACGCTGCCGCCACGGCCGCCACGGCCGTCGAGGCGGCGATCCGCGAGGCGGGCTACACGCCGGTGCGCCAGGCCGATGTCGGCGCGGCCCCTGGTGCCGCGGGCGCGCGGGGCTGTGGCGGCGGGTGCGGCTGCCGCTGAGCGGGCAACAAAAAGGCCACGCGTTCGCGTGGCCTGAAGGTCTCTAAGGTTGGTAGGCCGTGCTGGATTCGAACCAGCGACCAACGGATTAAAAGTCCGCTGCTCTACCAGCTGAGCTAACGACCCCCTTGAGAGAGCCTGCGATTATAGGATGCGCGCCGGCGGACGTCAAATCGGGTCGGTCAACCCAGCTGTCGCTCGACGCGCCAGACCTGGTAGCGCAGCGCCAGCAGGCCGCCCGCCATGATGGCCGCCAGCGCCAGCAGCGAGCCCACCGCGAGGGTGGAGACGCCCGAGAGGCCCTGGCCCACGGTGCAGCCCATCGCGAGCACGCCGCCCACGCCCATCAGCGCCGCGCCCACCAGGTGGTTGGCGGTGTCCTCGGTGCCCGCGAACCCCTCCCAGCGGAAGGTGCGCGAGAGCATCGCGTGCAGGAACGACCCGGCGATCAGGCCCAGCACCGCGGCGATGCCCAGCGTGACCACCCGGCTCTTGTCGCTCCAGAGCATCAGCAGCTCGAGCGTGTAGGCCACCGGGGCGACGAAGCTGAGCGACTCGAGCCGTCCCGAGTTCGTGCCGACGAAGCGTTCCTCGAGGGTGTTCGGGTCCTCGGCGACGTAGCCGAGCAGGCCGCTGACGGCCCACACGCCGACGATCGCCACGCCGATGCCCAGGCCGCCGAGGATCGAGTCGCCGGTGCGGAATTCGCGGCTCGCGAACGCGAAGCCGATCAGCAGCAGGCCGATGCCCACCCCCAGGCCCAGCCGCCACTGCGCCACGCTCGCCTTGTCGGCCCCACCGAGCAGACGGGGGAGATCCTGCCCCTGCGCGAAGGTGACGGCCACCGGATCGACGAAGCCCACCCGGGCCACGCCGGTGACGCCGCGCAGCGTCATGTAGGCGAAGATCCCCATCACGCAGAACACGACCACGCTCTTGAGCGAACCGCCGCCGATGCGCAGCAACGTCTTGCTGCCGCAGCCGGAGGCCAGCACCATGCCGGCGCCGAACATCAAGCCGCCGAGCCCATACGACAGCCAGGTGAACGCCGGGGCGGTATAGAACGATTTGGAGAGGTCGATCAGGCCGTGCCAGGCCAGCAGTTGCGTGCCCATCACCGCGACGCCGATCGCGCACAACCACATGCGCATCCGGGTCCAGTCGCCCATGTTCACGATGTCGGCGAGCGCGCCCATCGTGCAGAAGTTGCTCCGCTGCATCACCCCGCCGAGGATCAGGCAGATCGCGAAGGTGCAACTGACGACCGTGGCGTGGATTCCCGCGATGTCGATGTTCGGCATGGTCGTCGGAACGGGTGGGTTACTTCAGCGTGGCCAGGCGCTCGCGCGCCTGGGGCGCGGCGGCGCTGGTCGGGTACTTCTCGATCAGCGTCTCCAGCGTGCGCCGGGCCGCCTTGCGGTCCGCGCCTTCGATCTGGCACAGCGCCGCACCGAGCAGCGCGTCGGGCGCGCGGGCGTGATCGGGATAGCGTGCGGCGAACAACTGGTGCGAGGCGAGCGAGGCGCGGTAATCCTTCAGCGCGAACTGCGCGCTGCCCAGCCAGTACAGCGCGTTCGGGCCGTAGGCGCTGCCCGGCCAACGGGCCCGCAGGCTGTTGAAGCCGTTGACGGCACTGGCGAAATCGCCACCGCGAAACGACGCGAGCGCAGCCTCGTAGAGCTTGCGCTCCTCGAGATCGACCGTGACGGTGCGCCCGTCGATCTGCACGCTGACCGGCTCCATCTGCTTGAGGCGGCCATCGACCTCGGCGAAGAGATCGCGCTGGCGACGCTGGGTCTGCGCGAGCTCGTTGGTCTGCACCTCGAGCTGGCCGCGAAGCCGCGCGAGCTCCTGGCGCAGCTGCTCGATCTGGTTCTGCAGCTCGAGCTGCCCGCGCGAGACCTGCTCCAGGCGCTCGAGGCGCTGGCCGAGCGACTCGAGCCGGGAGCCGAGCTCGTTGATGCGGCTGGTGGTCTCGCGGTTCTGCAGCTCGAGCCGGCCGCGCAGGTCGATGATCGCCTTGCGGGCCTCGTCGTCGCTAAACAGCGCGTGCGCCGGCGCCACCGCCGCCGTCAGGCAGGCGGCGGCCAGCGCGTGCCGCAGCAGGGTGCCGGCGAACGGGTTCATTGGTAGACCAGGTCGGCGCGGCGGTTCTCGGCCATCGCGGCCTCGGAGGTGCCGGTGGCCTTGGGCTTCTCCTCGCCGAAGCTGACCGCCTCGAGCTGCGGGTCGGCCACGCCGAGCGAGACCAGCGCCTTGCGCACCGCCTCGGCGCGCTTCTGGCCCAGCGCGAGGTTGTACTCGCGGCTGCCGCGCGGATCGGTGTTGCCCTGGATCACCACCTTGCGCGCCTTGTTGGCGACGAGGTACTTCGCGTGCGCGTCGACCGTGCCCTTGAATTCGTCGCGGATCACGTACTGGTCGAAGTCGAAGTAGATGCTGCGCTTGGCGAGCGCGCCGGCCGGATCGTTCAGCGGGTCGGGGCGGGTGGCGTCCACCGGGGTGATCTGGCGTCCACCGGGCCCGCCCGCGCCGGCGGCGCTGGCCGAGCCGGCGGCGCCGCCCGCCGCGCCGCTGCCGGCCGAGGCCGCGCCGCGGTTGTCGATCGGGGCGCCACCAGCGGTTTCATCGAGTTTCACGCTGGAGCAGGCAGACAAGGCCGCGAGGGCGAGGGCGCCCAGGGCGAGTCGGATCGGTTGGCGCATGGGTGTCTCCGTGACGAAGGTTTCGAAGCGATGTTGCTACTTCGAGAAGGGACCCCAGCTCGGCTCGCGGATGTCGCCCGCGGTGGAGCTGAGGCGTTGCTTGACACGGCCATCGACGGTGACGGCCATCAGCGAGTCGCGTCCCCCGGATTCGGTGGCGAAGAGGATCCATCGTCCGTTCGGTGCGAAGCTCGGTGACTCTTCCCGGCCGGCGTCGGAGAGGAGCTGCTCCGCGCCGCTGGCGAGGTTCTTGATCGCGACCAGGTATCGCCCATCGCGACGCGTGATGAACGCGAGTGTGCGCCCGTCCGGCGAGACGCGTGGGGACACGTTGTAGTTCGAGCCGAAGGTGACGCGCGCCGCGTCGCCGCCATCGGCGGACATGCGATAGATCTGCGGCGAGCCGCCGCGATCGGAGGTGAAGTACAGGCCGCGGCCGTCCGGCGCGAAGCAGGGCTCGGTGTCGATGCCGGCGGATTGCGTCAGGCGCCGTGGCGTGCCACCGCCCTCGGCGTCGATCAGGAAAATCTGCGACAGGCCTTCGCGGGTGAGCGAGACCGCGAGGTTTCGGCCATCGGGCGACCAGGCGGGGGCGCTGTTGCTGCCGCGGAAATTGGCCACGGCCTTGCGCTGCCCGCTGGCGAGCTGATGCACGTACACCACCGGCTTGCGGGTCTCGAAGGACACGTACGCCAGGCGGGCGCCGTCGGGCGACCAGGCGGGCGACATGATCGGTTCGTTCGAGGTGAGCGGCGAGACGATGTTCTCGCCGTCCCAGTCGGCCACGTTCAGTCGGTAGCGCGGACCCTGCTTGGAGACGAACAGGATGCGCGTGGAGAAGATGCCACGTTCGCCGGTGAGCTTCTCGTGGATCCAGTCGGCGATGCGGTGCGCGGCGTGGCGCAGGTCGGGCTCGGCGGCGACGAAGGACTCGCCGCCCAGGCTGTTGCCACGGACCACGTCGTGCACCCGGAAGCGCACGTCATAGCGACCGTCGGCCAGGCGCGCCACCGAGCCGGTGGCGACCGCATCGGCGCCGCGGCCCTTCAGGTCGGCGAAGTTCGGCGTCGCGGTGTCCGAGAGTGTTCCCGCGCCGTCGATGAGGCGGAACTGACCGCTGCGCGTGAGGTCGCCGCGAACCACGTCGGCGACGTCCTGGGGCACGCGGCCTTCGGTGGCGAAGCTGGCGATCGCGATCGGGATCTGCGTGGCGCCCACGCCGGAGACGTCGATGCGCATCTGCGCGCGGGCGGTGATCGGCAGGCACCCCGCGCCGATGAGGCTCGCCGCGCCGATCAGGTGCCGGCGGCGCGCGGACGACGGTGCCGCTGAACGGATCGCCGTCGGCGCGTCGGCCGTCGACGAAGACGCGGGCAGGTGCGGTTCACTCATCGGTCGATTATAGCCAGCAGGTCCGGTCATTCGAGGGCCTCATTCGTCGCGCGGGCCTTGCACGATCGTGACATCGCGCGGTGCCCCCACCGGCGGGCGCGGCAGCGGGTCGGAGCGACGGATCGCGCGCTCGGCGGCCTGGTCCCAGGCCGGCACGCCGCTGGAGCGTGACAGGCGCAGATTCGCGATCGAACCGTCGGGCATCAACGACACGATGAACTCCGCCTTCGGGTTGCCGCGCAGGTCGGGCGGCAACTGGAACACCGTGTTCGCACGGATGTGCGCGGACACCTTCGCGCCCCAGCTGCCCATCGCCGCGCCCGAGGCCCCTCCGGCCTCCGCCCCGACGGCGGCGCCCGCACGACCGGCCTTCTCGCCGCTGCCGGCCTGTTCGAGCAGCCGCTTGACGTGGTCGGCACGGCTGCGCTCCTGCGCGGCGGCCTCGGCCTTCGCGTCGGCCTCGCGCTTGGCGAGTTCGGCCTTCTTCGCCTCGTCGCGCTGTCGCGCCTGGGCTTCCTGGCGGGCACGCGCCTGCGCGAGTTGTTGGGCCTGCGCCTCGCGCTGCTGGGCTTCGCGCTGCTGCTGCGCTTCGCGTCGCGCCTGCGCCTCGCGTTTGGCGGCGGCCTCCTGGGCCGCGAGCTCGGCCTTGCGTCGCGCCTGGGCCTCGCGCTCGAGGCGTTCGCGCTGCAGACGTTCCTGCTCGCGACGCCGGGCCTGCAGCGCGATGTCCGGGTCAGGTGCGGGCGGTGCGGCCTCGGGCGCGGGGCGCGGCGGAGTCGGCGCGGGTTTCACCACGGGCGCGGGCGGCGCATCGCGTGTCAGCGGCGGGGGAGGCGCTGACCACAGCTCCGCTTGCGCCGCCACCGGCGGGTGCGACTGCCAGCGCAGGCCGATCAGCAGCATCGCGAGCAACAGCAGGTGCATCGCCAGCGCCAGCCCGAAGGCGCCCAGGTCGCGCCCCCGGGGGGGCGCGGGGATCGACAGCGGCAGGCTCGCGTTCATGACCCGGGCTTGACCATCAGCGCCGCGCGGATGTCGGCGTTTCGCAGCACGTCGAGCACTTCGACCACCGACTCGTAGGTGGCCTTGCGATCGGCCGAGATCACCACCGGCACGTCCGCCTTGTTCGCGCCCAGCGCCTTCGCCTTCTCCGCGAGATCGCGCTTGGTCGCTTCGATCGTGCGACTCGTGGCGACGTTCATCGTCGTCAGCGTGATCTTGCCCGACTTGTCGAGCTTCGCGTCGATGTAGCGCTGCCCGGGCTGCTGGCTGGTGCCGGCGCTGGGCAGATCGATCTGTCCCGGCGGCAGCAGCGGCGCGGTGACCATGAAGATCACGAGCAGCACCAGCATCACGTCGATGTAGGGCACGACGTTGATGTCGTTGACCAGCCGGCGGCTGCGGCCGGCGCGTCCTCGGGGCTGGAGCGCGGGCATCGGCGTCAGCGGGCCTGTCGTTGCAGGATGTTCAGGAACTCGTCGACGAAGGTGTCGAAGCGCGTCGAGAGCCGGTCGATGTCGTGGGCGAAGCGGTTGTACGCGACCACCGCCGGGATCGCCGCGAACAGGCCGATCGCGGTGGCCACCAGCGCCTCCGCGATGCCGGGCGCCACCGCCGCGAGCGTGGCCTGCTGCACGTTGGCCAGTCCGCGGAACGCGTTCATGATGCCCCAGACGGTGCCGAACAGACCGATGTACGGGCTGACCGAGCCCGCCGAGGCGAGGAATGCCAGGCCCGCCTCGAGGTGGTCCATCTCGCGCTGATACGCCGCGCGCATCGACCGTCGCGCGCCGTCGAGCATCGCCTGCACATCGCCGGGCTTTTGCTGGCGCGTCTTCAGGAACTCCGACATGCCCGATTCGAAGATGCGCGCCAGCGAGCCGGACTCGCGCCGCCCCTCGCGCACCTGCTGATACAACGCGCCGAGGTCGCGGTCCTTCCAGAAGTCGGCCTCGAAGCGCTCGGTGTCGTGCCGCGAGCGCCGGATGTGAAAGCCCTTGCGGAAGATGGTGGTCCACGACGCGAGCGAGATGCCCAGCAGCAGCAGCATCACCAACTGCACCAGCAGGCTGGCATTGGCGACCAGGGACAGGATGGACATCTGGGCGTGCACGCGCGTCCTTCGGGGTGAGCGGTTCAGTCGGTTGCGACGGGTGGCAATGCCGCGAGCCGATCGGTCAGCCAGCGCGGCAGGCCGGTGGCGCCGCGCTCACGGGCATCGATCGCGGCCACGCGCATCTCGGCCTGCACGCGCACCGGACCGCCCTCGGCGGGTCGTGCCGACTGGCTGAGTCGCAGGCTCGCCCGCCGCACTTGCAGCAGGCGCACGTCGACGATCAGTTCGTCGTCCAAGCGCGCGGGCAGCCGGTAATCGATCGTCATGTCGCGAACCACCAGCAGCACGCCGTCGCGATCGGCGAGCTCGCGGTGCACCGCGCCGAGCGATCGCAACCAGTCGGTGCGGACACGTTCGAAGTAGCGCAGCCAGTTGGCGTGGTAGACGATGCCGCCCGCGTCGGTGTCTTCGTAGTAGACGCGCACGCGCGATTCGTAGGCCGCCGCGAAGGCGTCGGTCGACTGGGACAGCGACTGGTCTCGGCGGTTCACGGCTGGATTCTAGCAAGCACCCGAGGCCGCACCGCTCGGCGATTCGCGGGTGGGCGCCCCGGTGTTCGGGATCGAAGTGGGTTCGTGGGCACGGGTCATCGATCGATGTAACGCGGACGGGGCCGCAACGGGGTCGAGCCGACGCGTTTTCGGGTGGATTCTGTCGTCGCTCCACGACGCGTCGCGTCGTGGCACCGCGGATCGACGAACCGTGTTCAGCGCGCCGAGTTCTCCGACGCAGGGGGCGACTTGCCGGCGGGCTCGGGCGCGGGCAGCGGCTGCGGCTGTGCGGCGTCCAGGCGTCGCGCCAGCGACTCCGGCACCCGCCAGTCGGGCAGAGCCTCGCGACACCGCCGTGACAGGGCGACCGCCTCGCGCGCCCGCTGCTCGCGCAGCAGCAGGTCCAGGCGCGATTCACAGGCCGATGCGCTCAGTCCGCCCGTGTCGGTGGATGGCCGTTCGGACACGCGCGGCGTTGGTCGCGCGGCGATCGCGGGGGCCGGGCCGGCCTCGCGCGCGGGCGTGGGTGCCGTCGCCGTGCTGGTGCCTGGCGAGGGTGGCGTCGCCCCGGACGAGGCGGGCGTCGCACCGGGTGCGGCGGGCGGCGGCGCGGCGCTCGTCGCGGCCGCGAGCGGCGCCGACGAGGGCGAGGGCGAGGCGACGCTGGGTGCCGGGGCCGGCGGCGGCGCGGGCGCCGGGGCCGACGTGGCGGGCGCCGCGACGGCGGGCGCTGGCGTGGGCGTAGGCGTGGGCGTGGACGCGGGCGTGGGCGTAGGCGTGATGGGAGGCGCGCCTGGCAACGTCGCGCTCGACGTTGAAGCGCCCAGAGCGGCGGGCGATGGCGTGGTGCTTCCCGTGGCGGAGGTCGCGCCGGAGGTGCTCGTGCCAGACGCCATCGCGGCGGGTGCGGCGGCAGCGCGCGCAGGCGACGCGGACGCGTTGCTGGCGGCAGACGCCTGCGCCGGGGCCGGTGACGCCGGTGTCGGGGTCGCCAGCTTCGGCGCGGCCGCGGGCGGCACCGGCGTGGGCGCCACGCTCTTCGTCGTGGCGGCCGGGCTTGGCGGTACAGGCGCGGCCGAGCGCGGGGCGGGCGTTGACGGTACCGACGGCGAGGGCGACGAGGGCGCGACGGCGGCGATCGGTGGGGCGGAGAGCGCGGGCGGCGGGGCCGTCTTCGCCGGTGTGTCCGCCACGCGCGGCTCTCGACGGGCCGTGGGGGTGTCGCGTGCGGCGGGTCCCGATGCCGGGGGCGCGGGTGCCGCGACGACCGCCGGGGCACTGGCGGGTGACGGCGAGGCAGAGGCGGGGGCGGGCGCGGCAGGCGCGGGTTTCGTCGTGGACGCAGGCGAGGGCGCCCCCGCGGACGTCGACGAGGGTGCCGCACCGGTACCCTGGGCGGGCGCTGGAGTGGCCGCGATGGGTGGGGGCGATGCCGCTGGCGGGGGCGCGGCCACGGGCGGGGGCAGTGGCGCGGTGGTCGACCCCGAGGGCGGCGGTGGCGGCGGGGCCGTCGTTGGAGCGGCTGCGGCCGCCGGCGCCGAGGCGCCCGGGGCGCTGGTGGCCGCCGTGTCGGTGGTGGGGGTGGGCGCCGGCAAGGCCAGTGGTGCCGCGGCGCTGTCCGCCGGTGTCGCGCTTGCCGACGCCTCGGGCGTGGCGGGCGTGCCCGACTCGGCGGCCGGGGGCGCGGCCTCGCGGGTGGTGCTCGCCGGGGCCGGCGGCGCGACGCTGGCCGGGGGCTCGAGCGGTGGCGGGGCGATCGGATCGGGCGCCCGCATCACGACCTGCAGCCCGAACAGGGCGGCGATCGCGGTGCCGGCCAAGGGCACCAGCGGCCAGCCGAACCGTCCGGACAACCAGCCGCGGCGCCGTTCGCCCGCGGCGCGTTCGCGCACGTGCGGCGCGCGCCGGGCCGCGCGCAGGATCGTCGCGTCCAGCGAGGGCGAGGGTTCACCGGTCGGCAGCGATCGCAGCCATCCGGTGTTCGCCGACTCGGTGTTGCGTTCCTCGCTCATCGTTCCTGACCCAGCCATTCCTGCAATTTGGCCCGCGCGTAGCGCAGCCGGCTCTTGACTGCCTCGCGCGGCGCCGTCGTGATCGCGGCGATCTCGTCCAGGCTCATGTCGCGCCACTCCGCCAGCAGCAGCGCCTCGCGCTGCAGCGCGGGCAGCCGCCGCAGGGCCTCGTCGACACGGGCTCGCCACTGGCGTCGCTCCAGTTCGGCGGCCGGGTCGGCGTGGTCGATCAACGCCTCCGGCAGCGCGGACTGCGCCACATCGTCATTGAACGTCAGCGATTCGAATTCGGGGTCGAGCCGGCGCCAGTGATCGACCAGGCGCTGCCGGGCCAGCAGGTACAGCCAGGTGCTGAACTTCGCGGTCGGCCGGTAGCTGGGCGCGGTGCGGATCACGCTCAGCCAGGTCTCCTGGAACACGTCGTCGACCGACCCGGAGGCCGACAGCTGCCGTCCGATCATCCCGTGCAGCCAGCGGCGGTGACGGGCGTAGAGCCGTTCGAACGCGACGGCGTCGCCCTCCGCGTAGGCCAGCATCAGCGCCTCGTCGGTGCGGGGATCGTCGGCGTCGGGCGTCACGCGGGCGGCCTCGCGGGGCGGGTTCGCCGGCCGGTCAGGCGGCCATCGCCGGCAGCAGCTTCCACAGGGCCACGAGCGCCACCAGCGCGAGCGCGACCGCGACCGTGGCGCGCACCAGGCCGGCGCGCCGGTACTCCTCCCAATCGAACTTCTCGGCCATGATCGTGGCCATCGCGAAGCCGCCGATCAGGCCGCCGATGTGCGCCGCGTTGTCGATGTGGGTGCCGACGAAGCCCATCACCAGCGAATACCCGACGAACATCAGCATCGACGAACGCATCGCCTGCACCAGCGAGGCCGGCAGCTTGTTGTGCTTGGTGAACAGCGCCGACAGCAACGCGCCGACCACGCCGAAGATGGCCCCCGAGGCGCCCACCGAGACCGTCTTGCTGGCGGCGAAGTACAGGCTGGCGCTGGCGCCGAACAGCCCGGAGAAGCAGTAGATCAGCAGGTACTGGGTGTTGCCGTAGAAGCGCTCGGCCAGGCGCCCGGTGTCCCACAGCGCCCACATGTTGAAGCCCAGGTGGATGATGCCCCCGTGCAGCAAGGTGCTGGTGAACAGCCGCCAGGGTTGTTCGTAGGTCAGCGGCAGGAAGTTGCCGCCCCAGGCGAGCAGGCCGCGCGGGTCGGGGCTGATCGGCGACAGGCCGGTGGCCACGTTGAGCAGCCACACGGCCACGTTCAGGCCCACGATCAGCTTGGTCACCCACAGGCGCGGGGTGGCCTGCACCAGGCGCCAGACGAATTCGTCGTGATCGGGAGCGCTCATGCGTCGGAGGCACCAGGCGCGGTGTCGTCGGAGGGCGCGTCCCAGAGCTCCCGGGCGGCACCGGAGCGGGGCGGGACAGCGCCGAAGTGCCGGTAGGCCGCCGCGGTGGCGATGCGCCCGCGCGGCGTTCGCTGCAGGTAACCCTGCTGGATCAGGTAGGGCTCGAGCACGTCCTCGATGGTCTCGCGCTCCTCGCTGATCGCGGCGGCGAGGTTGTCCACACCCACCGGCCCGCCACCGAAGCGTTCGATCACCGCGAGCAGCAGCTTGCGGTCCATCACGTCGAAACCCGCGGTGTCGACATCGAGCATGCGCAGCGCCGCGTCGGCGGTGGGGTGGTCGATCGTGCCACCGCTGCGCACCTCCGCGTAGTCGCGCACCCGGCGCAGCAATCGGTTCGCGATCCGCGGCGTGCCCCGCGAGCGCCGGGCGATCTCGGCGGCACCGGCGGCGTCCGCGCGCGCGTTCAGCAGCCGTGCCGAGCGCGTCACGATCGAGGCGAGTTCATCGTCGGTGTAGAACTCCAGTCGCGCGACGATGCCGAAGCGGTCGCGCAGCGGGTTCGTCAGCATGCCGGCGCGGGTGGTGGCGCCCACCAGCGTGAACGGCTGCAGATCGAGCTT